>Ga0208315_1000050_pt1 | contig 194125 bp, 151 predicted proteins | sample MalvireepMed_215_FD_184239 | JGI IMG/M metagenome (GOLD analysis project Ga0208315, IMG submission 184239) | Marine viral communities from the Global Malaspina Expedition - Malaspina viral metaG DeepMed_215 (SPAdes) (version 2) | ecosystem: Environmental > Aquatic > Marine > Oceanic | place...
TGTTTTTCGGCCGATCCTTCCGGCCCGGATTTCTGTCTCATCTTCGCTCCCTTGGCGGGCTACGATGTGCCAGAAATCCTCCTTAAGCAATTTGGCCGATCTGTCTCATGGTCGCTGACGGGGAACATGGGAATGCCCGTGAACCAGATCGTCAAGGCCTCAATCTCTCCTTGTCTCAGGGCTAGATCGAACAGAGCTTGATCAGTTAGCCGTTTGGCCCAGTTGTGATCGTGTGCGCGAAGAGCAACATCCACGACCAAACGGTACTCTTTTTTTCGCCAATGCCAGAATGCGATACGTTTTAGGAAATACGACCGACGCGATCCATTTGCTTCGATGAAACGATTGCGCAGGTACTCTTTCAGGGCCCGGTTCATTTCATAGCATTTTGGTTTTTCAACGCTGGATATCAAAAGCCCGTGGCGCGATGCTAGTTCTGCCAATTTGCAACTGGAATCGTTAATCTTGAACACATAATCGCTGCAGTCTGCCGTGATTTCCTCCAGCCAACTGGCGTTAATCAGGTGATCGAGGAGCGGCCGCGTAATCTGTGCCAGTACGTCGGTTTCGAAGTATGCCTGAACCTCTGAAAGGTCAGCGATCGCGTCGCCTGATGCTTTCGATTTGCCAGCCAGTGCGCATAGAAGCGGCCAACCAGCCGTCTTGTTGTATATCTTCGTCGCCCGGTCGGCTTCCAACGGTAGAATTGAACATGTCTCGTCAAGAGTGAAGCTTAACTCTCTTGGACCGATCGTAACCACATGCGAAACTACCGACAGGGTGACCAACGTGCCCGGTTGGTGCCCGCTTACTACCAGTCGAACGGCTTCTGGCGTTTCCAGGGTGATCGTTTTCAGAAATCTCTGTGTGGCGGCAGAGTCAGAAACGCCGTCCAAGCAAATCATGACGGGTCTTTTCCAATCGAAAAGAAGGCGCAGTGCGATGATCTCTGGGCCGCGATCACCGGACGTGACGGGAAGGTCCGGTGGCGAAAGCATTGCGACAATCGCGGTTGCAATAAGGTCCGCTTCAGAGACGCTCTCTGGCCAGAACGACGACAGGTCCAGATAGATACAATCGTCTCCTCGGTCGGCAGCCGATTGGGCGCACAAGGCGATCTGCACTGATTTGCCGAAGCCGCGAGGTGCCTGATAAAGGAGGCATTTCGCGCCGGGGTGTCCCGCAATATCCAGTCTGTCACGTCTCAGGCAGCCCTGAGTCAATTTCTTTTGACGGACATTCATGCGTTCCAGAAAATCGTAGATGTCGTTCGGGATTGCGCTGGAGGTCTTAATCATCCCTCCCTCCCTGAAAGTGATGTATCGTAGGCGTGCCGACATCTTACCTAGCGCACAAAAACTCTAAACTACACGAACGTGTAGTTGTGGGGTGACCTGATTGAGAGGCAGCTTAATTCCAAGCGGCAAGAAGCAGCAAGTACGAAAAGGAGATGCTCTTCTGGCCAATACAGAAACTTACAACAGCCTTTTCCTTGGGAGGAGTAGACTATGAGCGATCTAAGCCAAGCGTCCACGGCGCAAGCTGGCGCCGATGAAGTATACGTTGATAAGAAACGGTATTTTTGGATTTTGTCCGTATTCTGGCCGGCAACGCCGCTAATCGGACTGTATCTGGTCTCGGTAACCGGCTGGAGCATCTGGTACGGGACTGTGCTGATTTTATGGTATCTGGCGGTTCCGATGCTGGACGCTATGTTTGGCGAGGATTTTTCCAATCCCCCCGAATCGGCCGTACCTGATCTTGAAAGAGACCGATATTATCGCGTGCTTACTTATCTGACGGTGCCCATGCATTATGCGGCTTTGATCGGGTCTTGCTGGTGGGTCGCAACCCATTCTCTGAATGCGCTCGAATTCGTCGCGCTGGCACTGTCGCTGGGGGTCGTCAACGGTTTGGCGCTGAACACCGGCCATGAACTCGGTCACAAGAAGGAAGCTTTTGATCGCTGGATGGCAAAACTGGTGCTGGCAGTGGTGGGCTATGGCCACTTCTTCATCGAACATAACAAAGGGCACCACCGTGACGTGGCCACCCCGAAAGACCCGGCAACCTCGCGTATGGGCGAAAACATCTATTCTTTCGCAACCCGCGAAATCCCCGGGGCTTTCAAACGCGCTTGGGAGCTAGAAGAGGTGCGCCTTGAGCGGAGTGGTAAGAGCGTCTGGAGCCTGGATAACGAAATTCTTCAGCCGCTGATCATTACCGTCGTTCTTTACGCCGGGCTGCTGGCATTCTTCGGGCCCATCATGCTTGTGTTCCTGCCCATTCAGATGGCGTACGGATGGTGGCAGCTGACTTCGGCCAACTATATCGAGCATTATGGCTTGCTGCGCGAAAAACTGCCCAACGGCAAGTATGAGCATCAGAAGCCGCACCATTCGTGGAACTCGAACCATATCATGTCCAACCTGATCCTGTTCCACCTGCAGCGGCACTCGGACCACCACGCGCACCCGACGCGGTCCTATCAATCCCTGCGGGACTTCAAGGATCTGCCTGCGCTTCCTTCGGGCTATCCCGGGATGTTCTTTGCCGCGCTGATCCCCTCCTGGTTCCGGTCGATCATGGATCATCGTGTCCTGGACTGGGCCAAAGGCGATCTGAACAAGATCCAGATCGAACCCGGTATGCGCGACTACTATGACCGCAAATTCGGGTCGGTCGCACCTGCGCAGCCTGCCGCAATGCCCGCCGAATAAAACCCAAGGCTTGGCATCTCAGACAAAGGCGTTGGCCCCGATGGGGCCAACCCTGACCTGACAAACAGCCCCTTGCTCGCACTCGAAGACGGGGCCGCAGACACAACCGACAGAAAATCTGGGACGACGCATGTGCTTGCCTGTCAACTCATGTGTGTAAGGGAGGAATGAACAATGGCCAAATATCAATGCCCGGATTGCGGATACACCTACGATGAAATCCAGGGCCACCCGCATGAAGGTTTCCCGCCGGGAACGCCGTGGTCGCAAGTGCCCGAAGACTTTGCGTGCCCCGATTGCGCGGTCCGCGACAAAGAGGACTTTTTGCTGATCGGAGAAGCCGCAGCGCCTACACCAACCCCGGCACCGGCACCGACATCCGCTCCGGCCCCGGCACCCGCACCCGTGGCGGTTGCCGCTCCTGCCGCCGCACCGCCGCCTGCTCCGGTGGCACAGGCGGCCCCCGCCGCCGGAACCGCCTACCGGAAATGGCTTTGCATCACATGCGGTCATATCTACGACGAAGCCCTTGGCGACGAACACGAAGGTTTTCCGCCGGGAACTTTGTTCAGCCAGATCCCCGATGATTGGTGCTGCCCGGACTGTGGTGCCACGAAAGAGGACTATGTCCTCTACGAAGAAAAATAAGAGCGTGAACATGAATCAGGTTGCCTCATTTCCCGCCAAAACAGCCGGTGCCGATGACATCCGAGCGGCGTTTGACACCCAGATTCGAGCACAACTTGCCCGGCGGGCGGTCTTTGACCGCAAGGCACGTATCGCACAGCTGGACCGCCTGGCAGAGGCCGTCAAACGGAACGAGGACAAAATCATCGCGGCTTGCGCGGCTGATTTTCGCAAACCCGCCGAAGAAGTGAAACTGACCGAGATCTTTCCTGTGCTTCAGGAAATCCGGCACACCAAACACCATCTGAAGTCGTGGATGCGCCCCAAACGGGCGCGCGCCACTTTGGGGGTGTTTGGCACCAAGGCACGGGTTCGCCCCGAGGCCAAGGGTGTATGCCTGATCATCGCGCCCTGGAATTATCCGGTGAATCTTTCGCTCGGGCCGCTGGTTTCGGCAATCGCGGCCGGCAACAGCGCCATTATCAAGCCGTCCGAAATGACACCGAATGCGGCCCAGGTCATCACCGACATCGTGGAAGAGGCGTTCACACCGGATCTGGTCAAGGTCATCGAAGGCGATGCCTTGGTTTCCCAGGAGCTTCTGTCACTGCCCTTCGACCACATATTCTTCACGGGCAGCCCGGCGATCGGCAAGGTCGTGATGGAGGCGGCGGCAAAAAGCCTGACATCGGTCACTCTGGAACTTGGTGGCAAGTCGCCCACTATCGTCGGGCCCAACGCCAATATCAAAAAGGCCGCGCGAAACATCGTCTGGGGCAAGTTCTCAAACAACGGTCAGACCTGTATCGCCCCCGATCATGTGTATGTGCACCGCGATGTATCGGCCGCGTTCAAGACCGCGCTTCAGGCCGAGATCGGTCGGGTCTATGGGAAAACGCCCGAGGCACAAAAAGCAACGCCCGACTATTGCCGGATCGTGAACGATAGGCATTTTGACCGGCTGCGCAACCTGATCGAGGATGCCCGTGCCAAAGGCGCAAGTATCCTTCAGGGCGGTCAGACCGATGCGGGCCAGAACTTCGTTGCCCCGACGCTGATTTCCGAGGTTTCGGATGATATGGAAATCACTCAGGAAGAGCTGTTCGGGCCAATTTTGCCGATCATCGAATATGTTGATCTGGACAAAGTTATCGACAAGATCAACGCAAACCCCAAGCCCCTTGCTCTTTATATCTTCGACAAAAGCAAGGACTTCGCTGACCAGATTATCACGCGCACCTCTTCGGGCGCCGTGGGCGTAAACCTTACAGTGGTGCATTTCCTGCACCCGAACCTGCCATTCGGCGGCGTCAACAACTCCGGCATCGGGGCGGCCCATGGCGAATACGGCTTCAAGGCCTTTTCGCATGAAAAAGCCGTTCTGGAGGAAAATCACTCCATCACTCACATGCTTTTCCCGCCTTACACGGGCTTTGTACGCCGCCTCATAAACATCGTGGTCCGGGTGCTTGGATAACAGCCGCCCGGAACCAATAGGGAGAGAAGAAATGTACGACTATATCATCGTCGGCGCCGGATCCGCCGGTTGCGTTCTGGCCAACCGGTTGTCTGCAAACCCGGCAAAACGCGTCGCGCTTATCGAAGCGGGCCCAAAGGATAAGAACCCCCTGATTCACATGCCAGTGGGGATCGCATTGTTGGCCAATAGCAAAAAGCTGAACTGGGCATTCGATACCGAACCACAAGAACATTTGAATGGCCGTAGACTGTTCTGGCCTCGTGGCAAAACACTGGGCGGGTCGTCGTCCATCAACGCCATGGTCTATATCCGCGGGCACAAGGCCGATTACGACTACTGGGCGTCCGAGGCAGGCACGGATGTCTGGGGCTGGGACCGCATGACAGACCTGTTCAAGCGGATCGAAGACAACCATCGGTTCGGAGCAACCGATAGTCATGGTAAGGGCGGCGAGCTTTCCGTGAGCGAGCTGAAAACCGTGAACCCTTTGAGCCGCGATTTCGTACAGGCTGGGCGCGAACTGCAGATCCCCCACAACGGCGATTTCAACAGCGCCGAACAAGAGGGCCTGGGCATGTATCAGGTCACGCAAAAGGACGGACGGCGCTGGAGTTCGGCGCAAGCCTTTCTCCGTGGGGCTGAGTCCCGTTCCAATCTTGAAGTCATCACCGAAGCCCGGGTGACCCGCGTCGTCATGGAAGAAAAGTCCGCAACGGGTGTCACCTTGCGGCAGGGCGGCGAATATCGCCAACTGCGTCTCAATGCCGGCGGCGAGGTGATCCTGTCTGGCGGGGCCGTGAATTCGCCTCAACTTCTCCTTCTGTCCGGTATCGGGGATGCCCAAGAAATTAAACGGCATGGTCTAGCCGTCGTTCACGACCTTCCCGAGGTTGGCAAGAACATGGCCGACCACCTCGATGTAACGATTATGCATGCTGCTAGCTCACGGCGCCCGATCGGTGTCGCGCCCAGCTTTCTGCCGCGTGGCATTGGTGGTTTGCTTTCCTACATCTTCAGACGTAAAGGGTTTCTCACGTCAAATGTTGCGGAAAGCGGTGGGTTCATTAAGTCGTCCCCTGACCGCGATAGGCCGAATGTTCAGTTTCACTTCCTGCCCACATATCTGAAAGATCATGGCCGCAAGATCGCTTTTGGTTATGGCTATACGCTTCACATCTGCGATCTTTTGCCCAAGAGCCGCGGCTATATTGGCCTCAAAAGCCCGGATCCTATGGACGATCCTCTGATTCAGCCGAATTATCTTAGCGATCCGGAAGATATGGGAACGATGATTGCAGCCTTCAAAGCTGGGCGCAGGATACTCGAAGCGCCGGCAATGTCTGCGCACAGCAAATACGAAGTGCACCCCGGTAAATCCGTACAGACCGACGATGAGATCGCGGCATTCATTCGGGAAAGCGCAGAAACAATCTATCATCCGGTTGGTACATGCCGAATGGGTGCGGACAAGGATTCTGTGGTCGACCCCGAGCTTAAGGTTCGCGGTGTATCTGGGCTGCGAGTGGTGGACGCATCCATCATGCCAAGCCTTGTCGCTGGAAACACCAACGCCCCGACCATGGTCATCGCTGAGAATGCGGCCGAGATCATTCTGGGGCAGGTGCGTATTTTTGACAGGAGTCGTTCAGTTGCCTGAACTTTATGATGAAAAGCGAAAAACAGTCCGGTGTCAGGGGGCGATGGGGTTTATTGTAAGAAGCTTCCAGCAGTTTCAGAACGGCACGATTCCAACCCAAATTTCAAGTTCTGAAGAGGAAGCCAAATGCGCGGACAGATGATGGCTATGCCACTGACCATTCATTCACTGATCGACCACGGAGCTCGCTACCACGGCGACACCGAGATTGTGTCGGTGGAAACAGATGGCACAAAGACTAAGACGAACTGGAAAGGTATTTCTGACAGATCCCGGCAGCTCGGCTCGGCGCTGACAAAGATGGGGCTCTTCAAAGGGGATCGCGTGGCGACGATCGCGTGGAACAATGCGCGGCATCTGGAATGCTACTTTGGCATTTCCTGTGGTGGAATGGTATGTCACACGATCAATCCGCGCCTTTTCCCGGAACAGCTTGTCTATATCATCAACCACGCGAAAGATCGGGTCATCTTTTTTGACAAGACGTTCCTGCCGATCATTGAGGGGATCAAGGAGAAGCTGACGACTGTCGATACCTTCGTTCTTATGTCCGTGCGTGATGAAAAAGCAGCAAGAAAAATCCCCGGACTTGTGTTCTACGAGGACTTCCTGGCCTCGGGCGACGAAAACGCCGATTGGGTGGATGTCGATGAGAATGACGCATCCAGCCTTTGCTATACTTCCGGGACTACAGGAAACCCCAAGGGCGTTCTGTATTCGCACCGCTCTACGGTGTTACATTCGTTGGGCGCGGCCCTTCCCGATACGCTGAACATTTCAGCACGCGAAGTGATGATGCCCGTGGTTCCGATGTTCCACGTCAATGCCTGGGGCATCCCATATGCTGCTGCGATGGTCGGCGCAAAGCTGGTCCTGCCTGGTCCGGGACTTGATGGTGACAGCCTTACACGGCTCATCGACGACGAAGGCGTGACGGTCGCGCTTGGTGTTCCTACAATCTGGCAGGGGCTTCTCGCATCGCTCGACAAACTCGGCTCCAAAGCCGAAACCCTCACACGGACAGTGGTCGGTGGGTCGGCTTGTCCCCCGTCGATGATCGCCGAATTCCGCGACAAATATGGCACCGAAGTCGTGCACGCCTGGGGCATGACCGAAACCTCGCCTCTCGGGACCGCGAATGCCTTGCTGGAACGCCATGCAGGCATGACCGAGGAAGAGCAGGCGAAAGTGCGAGAAAGCCAGGGCCGCCCGCCCTATGGCGTGGAACTCAAGATCGTTGACGATGAAGGCAGCACACTTCCCGAGGATGGGGCGGCGCAAGGCAATCTTCGCATTCGCGGCCATTGGGTCGTAGACAGCTACTTTTGTGCGGAGCCGGGCACGACTTTGGCATCCGATGGATGGTTTGAAACCGGCGATGTGGCCTCGATTGATGCCGATGGGTTCATGACGATCCGGGATCGCTCCAAGGACATCATAAAATCTGGCGGCGAATGGATTTCCACCGTCGAACTTGAGGGCATCGCGGTCGGTCATCCCGGTATCGTGGATGCCGCCGCAATCGCGGCAAAACATGAAAAATGGGACGAACGGCCGGTCCTTGTCGCGGTCAAGGCACCAGGAGCAAAAGTGTCAGAGAAGGATTTGATTGCCTTCTTTTCTGACAAAGTCGCCAAATGGCAGATCCCGGATACGGTCGTTTTTGTGGATGAGCTTCCACGAAACGCAACCGGTAAGGTGCTGAAGAACAAGCTGCGGGAAGCCTATGGGGACGTGCTTCTGGCGTAGCCTGAAATCAGGCAAGCGGGTTTGCGGATCGCATGTTCCGCCTGTTTGCGACCGCGCATAGGGCGCGAAAAAACGACCAAAAGGGAGGAATAAATGAAACAATCTAATGTAAAATCCAAGGGGCCTTTTGCCTCGAAGTTTGTGTTAATCACGATGATCGGTGGCTTTTCGTCGTTCAGCGTCGCAAATGCGGAACCGCTTTACTCCAAGGGCGACTGGCTTTTTGGCCTGAATGCGGCGAAAGTATTCACGAACGAAACGTTGGATTCAATCAGCGCGGGCGGTGCGCCAATACCCGGGGCTGGTGTCAATATCACCGATGACACCACGCTGAGTTTCGACGTTTCCTATTTTTTGAATTCATCTGTAGCGTTGAACTTCTTTGGTGGTTTGCCTGCCAGCGCTAATCTTGCAGGGAGCGGCAGTTTGGCAGGACTGCCTGTTGGAGAGACGGAATATGGCCCTGCTGTTTTGTCGCTTCAATATCACTTTTCGACTAATTCATCCGTTAGCCCTTATGTTGGTGCCGGTATCGCTCGAATCTTGTTTCTGGAAGAACAAGGGGATGCACTCGCGGACTTCGACTTGAAAGACGCCTGGGCGCCCGCTGTCCAAGTTGGAATGCGCTATCAAATGAGCGATAATTGGTTTGCCAATGCCGATATACGTTACACGCCATTCGAAACAGATATCTCTGGGACACTCGGCGGGGCGCCAGTCAGAGGCAAGATTTCGGTGGACCCAACAATTCTCAATATCGGTATTGCCTACCGGTTTTAAGCTATTATTGCTAGAAGAGCTGGCAAGGAAAGTGAGTAACAAAAACTCGAAAAGCAAGCTCTTGGAGATGTGAGGAAACGGGCCCGACCTCAGAACGAAGCGGACACGTATTGCGTGACTGACCTGAGCTCCACGCGGCAGAGTTTATTCTGGGAGTCTCACCTTATTTTTTGGCCGCCCCTAAAAGTGCCCTCATTCAGGGCTGGAGTATTTGGCGCTTCCTTACCTCTACGGGCTGGCTCTAACGAGGCGATCCATCAGTGCTGGTTCAGGCATTTTGCCCTGAGCCGGCCATTGAATGACTCGATGAAAAGTCATTGTCTGTCGTAAGCGCCACACTGCTCCCCTCGTGCGGCGCATGAGGTGAATGTGGCAAGAGTCCGCCGATCGTTAGAGTCGGACGGTCCAATTGGGAGCAGACGGCAAAATGGACGTCCTGAGGCGCCCCCAATGGGTTCCGAGATTATTGGGAGAGTCCGTTGGTTGAATAGCTCAAAGCGTGTTGGTTGGCGAGCGCGCCGAGCCCGGAGCCATCCCAAAGCTCAGGCGCTCGGCGCGCGCCTGTCGGCGTGAGGCCGCGGGTGCAGCAGGTCATCTAGCCCGAGCGCGCGTTGTGCCCGTGCGGCTGCGGCGAGATGGCCAGGATTGGCCAGGACGTCAGCGAACGGCTGACGCGCCTGGAATGACCGCAAGGACCGTGGAAGCTCGTCCAATGCTGGGTCCATCTGCGCCGAAGGTTCGTGAAGCTGGCGCGCAACACCAAGTCCCCGATCGCCGAGGCCGCCGTGCGCCAGTTCACTAAGCTATACGCCATTGAGGCGACGGTGCGAGGAATGACGCCACAAACTCGGATCGCCGCGCGACAACGGCACTCCTCCCCGATCATAGCCGCCTTGAAGCCCTGGTTTGAAAAGCAATTGTCAAGGGTCTCCTCCGGCTCTAAGCTGGCCGAAGACATTCTCTAAGGTCTTGCCCATTGGGAAGGGCTCACCCGCTTCCTGGCGATGGCCGGCTCGAGTTCGATACCAACCCGGTCGAAAACGCCATCCGGCCGATATGCCTAATCAGAAAAAATGCCCTGTTTTCTGGACACGAGATCGCGGCCGAAAACTGAGCGCTGCTCTCATCCGTCGTGGCCACCTGCAAGCTCAACGACGTTAATCCCATTGCCTACCGCGCAGATACCTTCGACGCCATCATCAACGGCCATCCGCAGAGCCAGATCGAGGAACTCATGCCCTGACGATTCCGGAAAATGTCATGCCTAAATCCGTAGGCGATCGGCGAGGCGCTTACTGTCTGTCGGTTTTCCGGGCCGTGAGGCGTCCAGCGTCACATTGTTTGGATGTGCCTATAGGTCGAAGTTCACGGGAGATGAACTCAGAGCCTTGGTCGACCCGGATCGTCTTCGGATAGTCAATCTTGCCGCACACAAGGTCGAGTTCATCTGACTTTAATCCGGTCTTTACAACGAACACCCACGCGGATTCTTTCGGAACTGTCGTCCAAAAATCGATGCCAGCTTTCCAGGCAACCTCAAACTGCTCCGGCCCGAGCGAGGAGTACGCAAGCACGTCCCGCTTTCTTGACTAAAAACCGATCGGCGCACCAGCACTTTTCATCGTCGAGACGCTTTTGGCGCCGAGAGGTGACCAGACGTCGGGTGTCACCTTTCCCCTGCAATACACCTTTTTAAGTCCTCAAAGCTTGTGGCCAGCCTCGATTCCATTGGGCACCCCCGTCAAGCGTCCTGCATCAGGTCAATTCATCAGTAATGGTGATACGCGATGAAGCCGCAGCCGGCCAGTAGAAGTTCTTTCCATTTCCAAATGAAGTGCCTCGCCCCTTGTTCCCGGCTAACGCCGGGTGACTTGGACGACACCTGCCGGACCTTGAAACCGTCCTTCCGAAGAATTTTTCCCGCCTCTGCGCGGCTCCTCCTGGATCATGTGTGGACACCCTGCGACCTCCGTATCAAATGGCTTCCATTCCAGCCAACAACCGAAAATGTTAATGTCATCATAGTGCTATCGCGTAGCAATAGTGCCCACCTTCATCCCGCACGGCCCGCCAGCCAGACCTTCAAACAGAGAAAAGTACCGTCACTTCCGCCGAAAGCCCCACACACCGCGGGCTTTGGCGCCAGGGCTGATCTCAGGCTCCGGGTCCGGAGCGAGTGCCACCCTCTCTTACGATCCGCTGGGGCGGCTGCAAAAGACGGTGATCCACGACACGGAGACGAACTTCCTGTATGATGGGGACGCACTGATCGCGGAATATGACAGCACCGGCACACTGCTGCGGCGCTATGTGCATGGGTCGCGGGTGGACAGCCCTCTGATCTGGTATGACGGGAGCGCAGCAGATGATGCGCCTTTCGTTACGGGAGAAGGGCATGCGGAAAGTGGTATGGGTATCGATCCCGGTGCAGGTTTGTTTTTTCATAGGATAAAACACGAGAGGTAGCGAGGGTGGATCATCTGAGTGGCGAAACCAGTTACACTCCTGGATTTCCCGGTATCTCGGACATGAAGCAGGACAACCGTTCTAAGTATGAGATCGAGTAAATGAAGTGGTACTTGGATACTTTTGGGAAAATTGGGCCTCCATTCGCATTGGTGGGCGTTGTTTTTTTTGTCGACATTTTTTAGTTGGGGGCCGTTAGACGTTCTGCGACCATTTGCGCTTCCAAGCTCATTTCTGGTTTTTCTCTTTTACATCGTGTGGTGCATGATGCGACCCAAGTAGCAAACTTGCGGGCATTGTAAGTGTAACTGGCATTGTCAACAGAACTAAGTTTGAGACGGTGCCCCCTTGAGCGTAGGCTCCAGAAATGAGCCAGAGCCATTCCGCGATTTCAAAACGTCGCCATAGATCATCTAAATCGCGGTGATGATATATGTCCGCTTCCCGCTGTCGCTTCGAAATGTCGAGGACCTACTCCATGAACGCGGGATCGACATCGGCCACGAAACGGTCCGTCACTGGGTCGATCGGTTCTGTACCTACTTCGCTCACAGGATAATGGGATTGCCACGACATGAGCTTTGAACGACAGATTATCATCGTAGGGCACATTGCATTCTGGTGTATCTATGTATTTTCCTTAGTGTTTTTTGTTTTGCCAACTTGGGAATGGACTAGCGAGAGTTTTAAATCACACGGTCAGGAGATTTCGACCGCAAGTTTGGCTTCTCTATTAACTCCTCTATGGATGTTGATCGTCTTCGGTTGGTGCACGTTGTGCCAAGTATCAAGGCGACCGATTTCTATTCGATCAGTTTGGGCTGCCGCGGTGGCCATCGGAGCGAGCGGATTGGCAGCTGCTATCTATCTTTCAATACATCAGACGGCATTTGCCATGATTCCTGTGTTGGTTTGCTCATTGGTAGCGATAACTGTCGGCTATTGGAAGCACAGGTATTCTCAGGCTAACCGGGCTTGAGGCAGTGTTGTCAGCGAAAACGATCTTGAGGTGACCGATCCTAGTGATTAGCCTTCTAATCTGGCCAAGAACCCGTTCCTCTACTTCAAAACCTCTCCTGAGATCATTCAACTCGGCGTACTGATGTATGTTCGCTTCCCGCTCTCGCTTCGGATTGCCGAAGACCTTCTCCAAGAGCGCGGCATCAACATCTGCCACGAAAGTGTGAGGCTCTGGGTGGATCGGCTCGGGGCACCATCTCAATAGCTGGGCCAAAAATTCTCACCTGCCGTTCTTGAGGCGAGAGCGGGCGATGTCTCGCTTCCGGCGCATGCGAAGTCTTCAGAAGTTCGTTTCAATTCACTCCTCAGTGTACAATCACTTCAATCATCAAAAGAATATCGAGAGCAGGGTCAGGTTCAAATCGCTACGTGACGTCGCTCTTTTCGAATGGCGCGAGCTGATCGTTGCCTGAGACCTGTTGGTCCGCGAATAAAGGAGACTGGTTCGAGTTAGTCTGACAGCACCCTTTAACAATTGTTGAATACGGAGTGGTCATTTCAACGGCTGCGCTTTCACAGATCTAAACTACGCGCTGATAACTGTAGATTCCACTACAGGTGTCAGACATGCAAGACTATGGACCACCAGCTGCCCCACGACGTGCACGCACGTTTGTGATTGCCGCGTTGTTTTTCGGCTTCGCGGGCCTGGTGAATCTGTTCTCCCCATTGGATCTGGTGTTCAACGGAATATCCAACGGGCTCAGGTCTCCGGCGGTCGACGACCGGTTTATCATCCTCGAAGTGAATGATGGATTCGAACACGTCGCGGCAGGCGATACCTGGTCGGATATGTTCACTAGCGAGCTTGTGTCATTTCTGAATACGCTCGACGTGGAGTCGGCAGTTATTGTCGAGCCCGTTTTCACGTCGACATCTCAATTTCCCTTGCTGACAAGGGCGCTGGAACAGCCCACGAATACCGTGTCGGTGTCCGCCGCTCCAAATCTCAAACTGGAGTCTCCATCAGAGGGATTACGAGACCACCTGACGTCCTCAAACTATTTCAAACGATACTGGGGCGGCGTCGAATTTGGGTCTTTTGGTGCCGAGTACGCCGATGTTTTCCTGCCGTCTCCGGAGAGTAAGCTCTCTGACAAAACCGACAATATCGGCCCTTCATTCGAAATTGACTATGCTTTTGACGTTGAGGCGTTTCAGCGGCTTGATTTGAGCACTGTGCTGGCACCAGATTTCGACGCGGCGCTTGTCCGCGGGAAACGGCTTGTCGTGGCGCAAGCCAGTCAAGGCGACAACCATCCCTATTTGATGCCCTCGCAGGGAAACGGCTCTCTGGCAGAAGTCATCCTGATGGCGGCGATGACTCTGGGCGAAGAACGTCCCCTTAACGCTGGATTTCTTCCTGCCTGGCTGTTTTCTGTAGGCGCAGTGGGCTTGATGCTCAGTCGACGTTTTGGCTCCATGGCGCTGCGTTGGGCACCAGTCGCGCTGGCATGCATGATCGTGTTCCCCATTGTCATGGACATGTTTTCCATTCGCACGAGTAGCGGCCATGCGATCGGAATGATTTCGTTCGGGACATTGATCGCGTGGATGCGTTTGAAAAAACGGGAAACTGCGAACAAGGCGTTCACGCACAATCTTTCCCATCTTCCCAGTGCGCAATGCTTGAGCGCTCATGTCGGCCAAGACCAGCGTGTCATGGTGGCAGCTGTGGTGACAAACTATGCGGCTATTTCGACTGGCCTCACTCCCGAACAAGAAGGGATCACCGCGAATACGATAGCGAATGCTTTACCGAGTTCTGGAGCCGTATATCAAGGCGACCTCGGTCAATTCTACTGGCTGCAAACCGATTTTGACGAAGCAGCAATGGAAGACCTGTTCGAAGCCACGGCGAACCAACTCAACAAGGGGGTCATTGTTGGCGAGAGAACTCTGATAGTTCAGGTTGCCTTTGGTGTTGAACGCATCGCCTCTGCCTCTTTGGCGTCGCGGCTGAAAACGGCGGAATCCGCTGCCCAGGCTGCCGCGCGACAGAGAAAAACGTACAAGCTGCATGATCAGGATGCCCAAGACGCGCTGCTGTGGCAGAGCCGGGTCCTTTTTGAAATGGATGAGGCGCTTCGTAACCGCGAGATCTATATAGCGCTTCAACCCCAGTTGAATATCCGTTCCGGAAGGATTTCAAGCGCCGAGGTATTGGTACGCTGGACACACCCGGAAATGGGCGTCATCTCGCCGGCCGAATTCGTCCAGATGGCTGAACGGGGAAAGCGCATCGACCAACTTACACAATATGTCATTCAGTCATCATTTCAGTTTCTGCGTGACGCTCAAAAAATTGATCCCGGATTCAACATCGCAGTGAATATCTCGCCCAGCCTGATCGGTAGCGCGGAATTTGAGTTCATGCTGCACGCTGCCTTACGTGTGTATGGGGTCGAGGCAAGCAGCATCATGCTTGAGATCACTGAAAACGAGCAGTTACTAAACAATTCCGGAGCCCAGGATGCTATGGGGCGGCTCAGGGACGCCGGTTTCGGGATATCCATTGATGATTACGGAGCTGGCCTGTCCACGCTGACCTATCTGTTGAAGGTGCCCGCCAACGAGGTCAAACTTGATCGAACGCTTATTAGCACGCTTCGGTACAATGAGCGTAGCCAGCTCTTGATCCAGTCTACCATCAGCGTTGCCCAATCACTGGGAATGCATGTTGTGGCCGAGGGTGTGGAAGACCTGGATACGTTGGCAATTCTTCGCACATTGGAATGCAATCTGGCGCAAGGATACTTTATCGGACAGCCCGTCGGTGCGGAAGAAATCCTGTCTATTCTAGAAAGCTCAAGTAGTGTGCAAGCTGTAGCGCAAGCTTAACATTTCCATAAAATTACTTTGAAATTTGCAAAATTCAGTTAACCTTTGACGTCTGGGGCAGATGGACTGCTCCTTAACATGTCAAAGGTTACATCATGCAGAAGCAAACAAAACCAACACAGCGCGACATCTGGGACTGGATTTTCGGAAAGCGCCCATAGGGGTAGAAGTGCTTTTAAGATAAGCACTTACCAGCGCAGCTGGTGCAAACATCGCCACCAAACGGCAGCCCTGTGTAAGGTCAGTCGTTCGGTGGTTTTTTTATGTTCGGACTCTGCGCGAGCGTCATGCCAAATAACCACCAGCGAGTGGATGAGAGATTCGATGCTGGAAACTATGGTTCGACAGCTGGGCAAGCAAATGGTCGAACATTCGAAGGAGCCTTCAGCGCTAATCGAGGCAGGCGCTGACTTGCCTGAGCATACTTGACGAATACTGCCCGGTATTCGGAGCTAACGAAGATGTGAGGACTTTGGCGCCCGAATGTAACTGGATACTAAGGTCAGTTAGGGTACATGAGCGCTATGAGATACGTCGCCTGCCACGCGTCCATAGGTGCCACTGCCATAATGCTGGCGGGGTGCGTCAGTGCGCCCGCTGGTCCGACAATGCCGGATGTGCCGGTTCATGGAACATATCTGTCAGAAGCTGCTGATTTGAGCCTTGAGTTGGAGTGGTGGAAACAGTTTGGAGATCCGGTTCTCGATAGCCTCATCGCCCAGTCCTTATCCGCAAACAAGTCTCTCGACCAAGCTGCTGCAAATGTAAGAGTTGCTGAAGCGATTGCATCTGGAGCTCGGCTTGATCGCAGCTACTCCGCTTCTACGTCATTTGATGGAGATGTTGGGCGGTCCGCTCAGCCAGGCCAAGACGTGAGGGCCTCGATTCAAGGGGCGCTTGGAGCGAGTTGGGAGTACGATGCATTCGGTCGCATTGAAGCCCAAATCGCCGCCGCAGAATTTGATGTCGAAGCGGCTCGGCAGGCTCGCCGAGATGTTGCGGTGATCGTCGCCAGTGAGACGGCTCTGAATTATGTGCAATTGCGCGGTGCGCAAAGACGACTTGCGGTTGCGCGCAAGAATGCCGACACCCAGTCTGAAGGATTGGACCTGTTACAGACACTTTTAGACAATGGCCGGGCAACCCGACTGGATATGGAGCGAGCAGAGGCTCAGTATCGTACGACGCTCGCGTCGCTTCCTCGCTACGAGGCGGCCATAGAATCAGCCAAGAGCGCGCTCGCCGCGTTGACTGGACAGCCGGCAAATTCTCGATCGGGTCTGGTGATGGAATTGGTGACCAGCGCGGATGATATTCCAGAGCACCGCGGCGCGATCATGGCAGGGTCGGTTGAAGATCTGGTCCGCCGACGTCCGGATATTCGCAGCGCAGAAGTGGTGATCGCGCGCCAACTGGCATTGGGCGACGCTGCACGTGCGGACTTGTTTCCGACGATAACCGTCAATGCGAACGTTCTGGCTTTGTTTGATGATGCCAATGATATCGGCGATTTGACGAGCTTCGGATTTGGCGTTGGCCCTTCGATAAGTTGGGCGTGGCCTGATCTCAGGCGGGTGCGGGCAAACATAGATGCGACCGACGCACGAACAGACGCGGCGATTGCGCAATATGAACAGACCGTATTGAATGCTTTGAGCGAAGTCGAATCCGCTCTCTCGGAATACACGAATGAGTTGAAGCGCCGCGACGATCTAAAGAGAGCGGCGGCATCAGCGCAGCGGGCGATAGAACTTGCGCGTCTACGGTTCGAAGAAGGTCTCGACGATTATCTGGATGTGCTGGAAGCGCAGCGAACATTGTTGACGGCGGAAGATCAGTTGGCTGAAAGCCGACTTCAGTCATCTAGCCGGGCGATTGCCGCGTATCGAGCATTGGGAGGTATAGAAATGCCGAATCAATATGGGACAGAACCCGCAATCGCGTTGGAATAGATATGTTTACCAGAAACCTGCTTTTCATTTTAGCTGCCGTGTTTGTATCGTCGCTATCAGCTCAGGCGCAGCGGGGTGGTCCCGCGAGTGTTTTCGTTGAGCCGGTACAGGAACGCAGTTTTGCGATGAGGATTGAGGCGTTGGGCACGCTAGAACCCAACGAGCAAGTCGATCTGACCCTGAATGCGGCTGACCGAGTGCGGGCGATTTATTTTGACGATGGTGATCGCGTGAAGCAGGGCAAGACCTTGCTCTCGCTTGCGCAGCGCGAACAGGCAGCACTTGTAGAAGCTGCTGAAGCAACGCTCGATGAAGCGCGGCGCCAGCAGGAACGGCTCGCGCGCCTGGCAGATCAGCAGGCTGTATCCCAGTCAGAACTCGATCAGGCAAATCGTAATCTTGATAGCGCTGCGGCACAGTTGCGTGCGGTGCAATCTCGCCAACAGGATCGCGTTCTCGTTGCTCCATTTGATGGCGTGCTAGGCTTCCGGATGGTCAGTGTTGGATCATATGTTCAGCCAGGGGATATCGTTGCGCGGCTGATAGATGACAGCGAAATGAATCTGGACTTTTCCGTGCCGTCGACATTCTTGAGAACCTTGGCCAAAGGTACGGAAATTGAAGCAAGAACAGCGGATCTTCCCGGGGAAACTTTCAATGGAGTGATTGCGTCAATTGACAACGCAATTGATCCTGTGACGCGTTCCGTTCGTGTGCGTGCCACTTTGCCCAACCCGGAGCGTCTGCTGATCTCTGGCATGTTTGTGCAGGTAACCTTGGTGGCGGATCCACGACAAGCTCTGGCTGTACCTGAAGAAGCAATACAGCCGGTAGGGCCGCGCACATTTGTATTCGTCGTTGAAAACGAAGGTGGACAACTCATCGCGCGGCGTAAGGAAGTCGAACTCGGGCTACGCCAGGCGGGGTATGTGGAAGTGATGTCAGGTCTAACGGCTGGCGAAGACGTGATTACCGAAGGTATCATCCGTGTTCGCGAGGGTGCCGCCGTGGAAATTCAGGACCAGTCAATGCTCCTTCCCAAGGCCATCAGCGGCAAGAATCGTAGCGGGGGTGCAGCCGGGTCTCCTGCTTCTACAGGTCGCTGACGATGTTGCTGTCGGATACCTCGATCAAGCGGCCCGTATTCGCGTCGGTGCTTGCGCTTATACTCGTGATTTTTGGCATGGTAGCGTTTGATCGGTTGCCCCTGAGAGAATACCCTGACATCGATGCGCCAATCGTCTCCATCGATACGAACTATCCAGGGGCGTCTGCCAGTGTTGTAGAAACACGGATCACCCAAATTATCGAAGATCGCATCGCTGGTGTTGAGGGCATTCGCTACATCGATTCCAATTCGAGCGATGGCCGCTCGCGTATAAGCGTGGAGTTTGGCATAGACCAGGACATTGATGTGGCCGCGAACGATATCCGCGACCGGATTTCTGGTGTGCTGGACAATCTTCCTGAGGATACCGACCCGCCAGAGGTCGAAAAAGCCGACTCCAATGATGATGTCATTATCTGGCTGAACCTTGCCAGCGAGGCAATGACTACGCCGGAATTGTCAGATTATGCTCAGCGCTATCTTGTCGACCGGTTCTCCGCCCTGGATGGGGTGGCACGCGTACGAGTTGGTGGCTCCAGAGACTATGCCCTTCGCGTCTGGATAGATCGTAGAGCCTTGGCGGCACGCAATCTGACCGTGGCCGAGATTGAGCAAGCATTGCGCAGTGAGAATATCGAAGCACCAGCCGGCAGTCTGGAATCGGAAAAGCGAACTTTCACGGTCCGAATTGATCGCACTTTCAAGACGCCGGAAGAGTTCTCCGCGCTCGTGATCGCCGAAGGCGAGGACGGATATCTGGTGCGACTGGGAGACGTGGCGCGGGTTGAGCGTGGGACGGTCGAGGACCGCAACATGTTCAGAGGCAACGGCGTTCCGATGGTGGGGCTGGGCATCATCAAGCAGTCGACTGCGAATACAGTCGAGGTTGCGGCTGGAGCGCGGGAACTTGCTGACCGACTGAACGAGACGCTTCCAGAAGGCATGGTGATCGCGCGTAGTTTCGACAGTTCAGTCTTCATCGACGCCTCGATTCGAGAAGTTTACACCACGCTTGCCATCGCAGTGGCGCTGGTGACACTGGTGATATTCATGTTTCTCGGCAGCGTCCGGGCAACCATTATCCCGGCAATCACTGTTCCGGTCTCGATCATCGCCACTTTCATTGTGCTCTACGCACTGGGCCTGTCAGTCAACCTGCTGACACTGCTGGCGCTTGTTCTTGCAATCGGACTGGTCGTGGATGACGCCATTGTTGTGTTGGAGAACATCGTTCGCCGCATGGAAGAAGAAGGTGAGACGCCGCTGGTTGCCGCGTTCCGCGGTACCCGGCAGGTTGGTTTTGCGGTGGTGGCCACGACGCTTGTCCTGATCGCGGTCTTCGTGCCGATCACCTTTATGCAGGGTGATGTGGGGCGACTATTCACCGAGTTCGCCCTGACGATGGCTGCGGCCGTCGCATTCTCCAGCATTCTGGCCCTGACACTAGCGCCCATGCTGGCCTCAAAACTCCTGAAACGTGAAAAGAGTGCGGGATGGCTTGCGGTTATCCCGAACGCGATAGACGGCGCATTCGGCCGCCTTCGAACAGGATATGGCTGGGTATTGGACCGACTGATCATGAGGCCGATAGCAGTTGGTGTCGTTCTGGTCGGCTTGTTTGCGGGCGCATACAGCCTGTCGCAAACGATTGAGCAGGAATATGTTCCCGTTGAAGATCGCGGGGCATTTTTCGTCAGTATACGGGGTCCTGAAGGCGCGTCCTTTGAGTATATGGAACGCTATATGGACGAAATTGAACGGCGATTGATCCCTTATGCAGAGAGCGGCGAGGTGAGTCGCCTGTTGCTGCGGGCGCCCGGATTTGGCAGTTCGTCATTCAATCAGGGTTTTGTGGTTGTGGTGTTGGATGACTGGTCCAGGCGGCGTCCGGCGGACGAAATCATAGCGGAAGTGAACGGCAAGTTATCCAACCTGCCGGGCATTAGAGCTTTCGCAATCATGCGGCAGGGACTTGGTGGTGGCACTGGCAAGCCTGTCCAATTCGTGTTGGGTGGACCATCCTACGAAGTGCTGACAGAGTGGCGAGACTTGTTGGTCACCGCGTTAGAAGATGACAATCCAGGACTGGTCGATATTGACTGGGATTACAAGGAAACCCAACCGCAATACAGGGTTCAGGTCGACTATGATCGCGCGGCTGATCTTGGTGTGACGGTGACCGATATTGGCGTCACGCTTCAAACCATGCTGGGCTCGCGACGCGTTACGACCTATATCGATGATGGCGAAGAATATGATGTCATCCTGGAAGGCCTGAGGTCTGAGCAAAATACGCCCAACGATGTTCAGAATATCTATGTGCGATCCACACGGTCAGGTGAATTGATCCCCCTCTCCAATCTGGTCACAATTCGTCCGATTGCGGATAGCCCGACTTTGAACCGGTATAATCGCGTGCGCGCAATCACGATCGAAGCGGGGTTGGCGGAGGGTGCATCGCTGGGCACTGTGCTCGACGCCATGCAGGCCAAGGCTCGTGAAGTGTTGCCGCAAGAGGCCACATTGGACTTCAAAGGGCAGTCGCTCGACTTCAAGACGTCTGGCCAGTCCCTCATATTCGTATTTATCACGGGTCTGGTGATCGTGTTCCTTGTGCTTGCAGCGCAATTTGAGAGCTACCGCCACCCGGTCATCATCATGCTGTGCGTGCCTGCGACATTGGCTGGAGGGATGCTTGGTATCTGGCTGACCGGAAATTCGCTGAACATCTACACGCAGATTGGCTTGATTATGTTGATTGGCCTTGCAGCGAAGAACGGCATTCTGATCGTGGAGTTCGCGAACCAGTTGCGCGACGAAGGCCGCCCCTTTTACGAAGCCATCAAGGAAGCGTCGCTCGCTCGCTTCAGGCCAATCGTGATGACGAGTTTGACCACAGCTGCCGGTGCTCTCCCACTTATCCTGTCCAGCGGTGCAGGCGCCGAAACCCGATCGGCGATTGGTATCCTGATCCTGTTTGGAGTGATCGCCGCTGCGCTGGTGACCGTGTTGTTCGTGCCGACAGCCTATGCTCTGATCGCTCGAGGGTCCGGGTCTCCAGGCGATGTTGCGCGCAAGTTGGAGTCGGAGAGCCAGGGGGCGGACAAGGCCGTCATTCCAGCAGAATAGCTTTTGCTCGTTGTTACTCTGAGTTCAAGCGTAATAGCCAGTGCTCGCTTTTCTTGCGTGTCTGCTGCAACAATCCGTGCGGCGGTAATCAAGACTTGTGAGGCGCAAGAATGCTCCCTTGAATGCTCAGCTAGTGACAATTCGAAAGCAGATCATGAACAGTTGGGCCGGCCTTGAGTGAAACATTCGACAATCTTCCGCCCGTAAACTACGTGGTCAGCGAAGAAGAGTGCGCCGCACTATCCGCAGCTATTGATATCGAAGAGCTAACCCAGACCGCACTTGCCCTTGGGAACATTGATAGCCCATCCATGAGCGAGGCATCAGCTGCAGAGTTTGTGTTTGATTGGTTGCAAACAGAAGGTTTTGCACCGCGAAAAGTTGGCGCAACGCCTGAACGGCCGAATGTTATCGCGACTTATGGCGGCAAGGGTGACGGAAAGAGCCTCCTCTACACAGCCCACCTTGATACTGAAAGTCCGACCTGGAATGCGGATCTGGACGCCCACAAGTTCCGTCCTGAAACGCTGGCGAACCCGGAATGGAACCAGTGCTGGCTGCAGGATGGGGCATTCCACGGCTACCCAATCTCGAATGATCGCGGGCCGATGGTGTGCTTCCTTATGGCCGCAAAGGCGCTGAAATCCTGCGGTATTGATCTGTCGGGACGGCTGTACCTTACCGCATCTCCCGGCGAGATCGGTCCTGAGCCGATCGAGGAGGCTCGCGGCGTACAGTATATGGGCAAGGAAATCGGCACGCACTACGCGTTCTATCATGGCGGTGTGTCACCCGATTATGCGATCGCGGCCGAGGGGTGTGACTTCGGGTTGACGTGGGTTGCATGCGGTTATGCCGTATTCCGCATCCAGCTATTTGGCGAAGGCGTGTTCACACCACTTCTCGAAAGCCCAGAAAAGGCCGCTGATCACCCCAACCCGATCTATCGTCTCGGTGATACCATCCAGTCGATTTTGGACTGGGGGCGCACTTATGAGCAGGAGAACATCTACACGTCGTCTGGCGGTGTGGCCAAACCCAAGACGCAAATCTCATCTGTCCGTGGTGGCGTTCCATATGCGTTCGGGGCCGGAACGGAAATTTGCTCACTCTATCTTGAAGTCGGTTTGCCGCCGCATGTAGAAATCGGGCAGGTCCATAGAAGCCTTGAGAGTCATTTGAGACGCCAAGGCATAGGTGAGTTCGGCCTGGAGCCAGTCGTGGTCCGGCACGGATTTGCTGCCGATGAAGAACGCGTGTCCCCGCTCGTTTCGGCTGTTGATGCTGCGACCCGGCATACACTGGGCGAGCCTCTGAAGCTCGCGCATCCTGTTTATTCGAGCATGTGGCGCGACCACAACGTCTTCAACATGAACCGCATTCCCGCCGTCACAACCGGCTTTCCACGCTGGCGTCCGACGCCAGAGGACATGGTCAAAAGCACTTTGATCTATGCGCTGACCGCGCTGTCGATTTGTGGGCGTGCGCCCACATCCGAAAATAAAAAGCCGCTGAGCGGTTCCGATGTCTATGGCGACAACCCATTTTCGTCCGCTGGAGTATCCTGACCCATGAATGCAAGAATTCCTTTCAAGGCAGGCAGCCAATTGCTGGCAATGAGTTCGCTTGAGCTTTTGCTGGCCGCGGCGACATATTCTTCACTCGGCGTGGTCCTCCCATTTATGGTGATGGATCTGGAATGGAGCTGGGCGCAGGCTGGGTTTGGATTTACGGTGCTCGGTGCAGTTACCGGCGTCGCGTCATCTGTGCCGCCATTTCTCATCCGCCGGGTGGGGGTGCGGAACACAATCCTGATTGGTGGTGTTCTGGCCTGCATCGGTTTGTACCTTCTGCATGGAGTGGAGAGCCTGCCTCAGTACTATATGGCGGCAGCAATCTGCGGTTTGGCCTACCCCATGATGGCGTCCATCCCGACAACCTTCCTTGTGAGCCGACTGTTCCAGCGGCAATCGACCGCGCTCGGCGTGGCGGCGACGATCAGCGGAATAGGGACGGTGGTCGGGCCATTGATGGTACTTGGCGTATTGGCTCTTGAAGGTCAGACGTGGCGGAATTATTGGGAATATCAGGCAATCGCACTACTGGCTGCGGCTGTTTTGTGCGCGATCATCGTTGGTTTGGAGCGCAGATTCACTCGGCCCGCACGTGAGGAACTCGTCGCAGCAGAGGCTGAAGCGGCGGCACCGACCGTCATGCCTGACCAAGTCGAGCTGCCTCCGACACGGAGCAGTCGCCATATTTACCGGACGACTGTGGACTGGACGACTAAAGCTGCGATGCGGACGACGCAGTTCAAGATTCTTGCCGCCGCATATTGCCTGAACATGATGTGCCTGGTGACGGTAACCAGCCTCTCGGTGGGCCATTTGGTTGAGCGCGGTGTTTCCGAGACTGTTGCCGCAGGCATGTTGAGCATCGAGGCGTTGATCGCGGTTTTGATCCGGGCATTTTCCGGTGTTCTGGGGGATATCTTCGATCCCAAGCATCTTGTGAGCTTTGCGTTATTTGCGACGATGATTGGTTGCGCTGTGCTCGCGCTCACAACAGATCATGTCATGCTGCTGTTTTACGCGGTAGGCACGGGTATTGGTTTCGGTACGACGCAGCTCGCGTGCACGGTGCTGCTGCTCAACTATTTTGGTCGCAAGTACAATCTCGAACTGTTCTCCGCCATGTGTGTCACCGGTGCGATCTCGGCGCTCGGACCTCTGATCGGAGGCGTAATCCGCGACGTTTCGGGAAGCTTCTCCCTCATCTTCATATTGCTGTCAGTTCTGTCAGCCGGCGTCTTCATGGTCGTGCTTTTCATGAAGCCGCCTTATCTTGAGGATCTGTCCTCTACTGAAGGCGACCCAGTTGGCGACGCTGACATCAAGTACGGGCAGATGGCTGAGTAATCTCAATAAGCTGACCAGCTTCGATCAAGCCTCGATTTCAATTTCCTCCGATGGAGTCTGCCATGCCGTCAGATCGCGTACCCAATTTGGCCAGTCAAAAGTCAGTTTCGCCGAAAACAACCTGGACTAAGTGGCTGAGGCCAGATCCGTACGCACTTGTGCTGCTGTCCGTGGTAGTTACGGCGAGCATTTTGCCATGTCGTGGAGATGCGGCGGTCGGCTTCGAGTGGTTGACCAAAGTAGCCATATTCCTGTTGTTCTTCATGCACGGTGCAAAGCTGTCTCGCGCAGCCATCCTCGGGGGTATTGGTGCCTGGAGACTCCACACACTCGTTCTGATGAGCACCTTTCTTCTGTTTCCGGCGCTCGGTCTGCTAGTGAGCACACTGCCTAATTCTCTGGTGAGCCCTACAGTCAAGATGGGTTTCCTGTTCCTCACCATATTGCCCTCCACGGTCCAGTCCTCGATCGCATTCACCTCCATGGCCAGAGGAAATGTAGCAGCAGCAGTTTGCACGGCATCACTGTCGAACATGCTTGGCGTGTTCATCACGCCGCTTCTGGCGGGCCTCCTGATGCGGTCTGAGCTTCAGTCGGGTGGGGGAGATCTGTTGGGGGTGATGCAGTCCATCATATTGACCCTGCTGGCCCCCTTCCTTGTCGGCCATCTCAGCAGGCCCCTCATCGGCGCATGGATTGACCGGAACAAGGGCGTTCTTTCAAAGCTCGATCGTGGCGCGATCCTGCTCGTTGTCTACACTGCATTCAGCGCGGCCGTCGTAGATGGAATTTGGTTGCGCGTATCGGGATTTGATATTGTTACGATCCTCTTCCTGAGCGCACTGGTGCTCTCAGTGGTGTTGTTCCTGACGCGCAAGGCGGCGCAAGTGGCCAGGCTGAACAAGTCGGACGAGATCACCTTGGTCATGTGCGGATCGAAGAAGAGTCTCGCAAGCGGTGTACCGATGGCTGCGGCATTGTTTGCCCCAGCCCAAGTTGGCGTCATCATACTGCCCTTGATGATATTCCATCAGATGCAGTTGATCGTATGCGCCATGATCGCGCGGAGCTATGGCGAGCGGACTGAAATACCCGAAGAGACAGAGGTGCTTGGCGGGGCGAGCGCCTAGCCGAACTGAAAAGCCGATACGGTCGAGTTCATGACATTGTCTGAAAAGACTTTCCGGCCTGTCTCGTCATGGCCCGCGCCAGCTGCGACCATGAGTGGAAGCAAGTGCTCTTCCCGAGGATGCGAGTTCCGGCCCTGAGGTGCGTCCAGCCATCGGCTGAGCTTGACCCAGCGTTCTTCAAGATCACCTGTTTCGAGGACATCTGTCAGCCATGCGTCGAATTCAGCAGACGGTGCGGTGGCCATGGGTGTCCGGAAGGCGCGCATATTATGATAGCTCATGCCGCTGCCGATGATGAGGACGCCTTCTTCTCTCAATTGGCTGATTGCCTTGCCGACCTTCAGATGTTTTTCCGGAGAGAGGTCGCGGGTGAGTGACAGGGTCAATATCGGAATGTCGGCATCAGGGAATGCAACCAATAGCGGCACGAACACGCCATGATCATAGCCCCGGGAACTTTTCAAGGGCGCATCAAGGCCTTGCTCCACCATCAATTCCTGAACGCGATTTGCGAGATCCGGTGCGCCCGGAGCAGGATAGTTGAGCTCATAAGTGTGAGCCGGAAACCCGGAATAGTCGTAAATCATGTCTGGCGAGGCGGCCGTGGAGACGGTGAACTCCTGTTCCTCCCAATGGGCTGATACAACCAAAAGGGCTTTTGGTTTCTCGGGCAGGCTGGATGGTATGCTTTTCAGCCATTCGGCTGTCTTGTCCCACGTATCGACCGGTCCGCCCATCAGCGTCCAGTCCATGAAAAAGCATGGGCCACCTCCATGTGGAATGAACAGGGTGGGCATTTTCGTGGAGGAAGCAGTCATTTTCTATTCCCGATGCTGATCGATACATGGTGTCTTTAGTGCATGTGGCTGCCGGGTGTCTTGCTTTCTCGCGTCCGCAAACTTGTCCGCGCCGGGGCCAATCATGTGTGAGCTCGAAACCAGTGCCGCAACTAGTTGGGCGCATATGAACAAGACCAAATAGCGGGCTTGAACTCTGATCCAACCGGTAGGCGATTTGGTTCAAGGAGTAAGTTATGGCGTTGGTGGAAGAGACACGAACAAGCAAGATCAAGGTTCAGCCGGAAAATCTGCACCATTTGAAAGCGACACCGGAAACCGTGCACTGGGGATACTTCCACCCCAACATCAAGCCAGCGCTCCGCGTTAAAAGTGGCGATCTCATTCAGGCTGAAGCGATCACGCACCATGCCGGGGATGCTCCGGAACTGATGATGGATGAAACTGTCAAGGCAATCTGGGAGGGTGTTCAACCCGAAGATCGTGCGCCGGGTGTCCATATCATGACCGGTCCGATCTATGTAGAAGGTGCCGAACCAGGTGACATGCTGGAAGTGCGCTACTTCCGTATGGTTCCCCGCTGCAATTACGGATCCAACCTCGCTGCGAACTGGGGCCACCTCTATCAGGAGTTCGATGAGAAGGAGCGCGTGACGATCTATGAGCTTGATCCGAATGCGAACACGGCTCACGCGCTCTATGCCTATGATTTCGAAGGAAAATATCTGATCCCCGGGACCATTACACATTGTCCTGAGTGTGACCGCGAACCTGCTTTGGTTGGCGTCCGCGTGCCGGCAAGGCCGCATTTGGGAACTGCGGGAGTCGCGCCCGCCATTGACGAGCGTGTCAGCACAATTCCACCGGGCCTGCATGGGGGAAACATCGATAACTGGCGCATCGGAGCCGGCGCCACGATGTATTATCCTGTGCAGGTGAAGGGCGGGCTGTTTTCGATCGGTGACCCCCATGTCAGCCAGGGCGATGGTGAGATCAGCGGCACGGCAATTGAAGCTTCACTCGACGTGCTGTTCCAGATCGTACTCCGAAAGGACTTCAAGTTTCCTTCGCCGCTTCTTGAAACCCCGGATCACTGGATTGTCCATGGGTTTGACGAAGACCTGAACCAGGCAATGAAGAATGCCTCATTGGACATGCTTCATCTGCTCACTGAGCATCAGGAGCTTAGTCGAAATGATGCCTATTCTCTGATGAGTGTCGCGACCGATTTTGGGGTCACCCAAGTCGTGGACGGCACGCAAGGAATTCACGTCAAGATTGACCGTGGCATCTTCCCTGAAAAAGGTGTTGTCAAAGATATCGACTAGATTGGACGTCATTGATTTATGACGATTTTATCCAGTTGAACGCAGTATTCAGGCGAGGCTTGATCAGGACTGCTCGACTTTTAGGCAGTCGCAGTCGTCAACCGGATCGGCATGGGCGGGATGCGTTGACCGACGGTACGGCAAACTGAGGATCAAAGATGTTGATGGCTGGGTGCCATAATCCGATCGGAGCCAATCTGTGCAGTTTACAACCAACGCATATCCAAAAGAGCAGAGAAAGGACGCCTGGCACTTCGCGCTACAGCGATTTTCGATGGAGTTGCTTGCGCATGAGGGTGAGCTCTACGGTGAACTGGTAAGCTTTCGTAGTGCCCAGGATTTTACATTTGTCAGGATCACCTCCACCCAGCACCGGATAAGGCTCGATCTATCGCAAGGCCCATCCCAGTTCTGGCTCATAATGCTGCTGGAGGGCGATCTCGTCGCCAAGACTGACACCACAACGATTGAAGTCTCCGAGGGCGATGTTGTGTATGGGGTCGGTGATTTGGACGTGTCGCTCGATTTCAAGCGTGACAACCGGTTTTTGATGGTACAGATCCCGGTCTCTCATCCGGCGCTGAGGATAAGGTCCAAGCCTCAAGCAGATATTTCGAATTTGGTATCCGAAGCTGGAGTTGGCCGCATGCTGTCAGGCCTGTTGCGCTCTGTTGCGGATACGATCACGGATGTTGATGACGACCAGATGCGTCCGACTGAGGTTGCGCTGCCAGAGTTCATTTCTACGGCCTTGATGAGCGAGGCCTCGACCAAGGAACTTGGCGGGGCTGCTGGTGTTCGGGCAGCTTTGCTGGAGCGTATATTCCAAACCATCGAGATGAGATTGAGCGATCCTGAGTTGAACCTTCATCAGATTGCCAAAGAGCACAATATCTCCCCACGTTATCTACAAAAGCTGTTTGAATCCGTTGGAGACAGTTTCGGGCATTTCGTAAAATTGCGGCGATTGGAGAGATGCCGACTCGACCTCAGAAGCCCTTTGCACGCGCAGAGATCGATTTCGGATATCCTGTTCCAATGGGGCTTCAATGACAGTGCCTCATTCAGTCGGGCATTCCGCGAACAGTACGGTATGAGTCCGCGGGAGTATCGCCGGATGCCGCCGGGCGACGAATCAGAATCCGAAGTGCTGCAGCGCGGGCGGCCCCCTACGGCGAAGGATCAGGTGATTGAGCCCGAAGAGCCGGAACAAACAGATGACTTTCGCGATGCCGATGATGAGTCTGGTGAGATAGGGACTGTTGCGCCTGTGCCCGTAAAGCGCGGCGCGCGACACCATTATCTGCCCGTTACACCGGATACGATCCATTGGGGCCATTTCAGCAGCTCGCTCAAGCCGGTCCTCACGGTGGAATCCGGTGACTATGTGACGGTCGAGACACTCACGCATCACGCCAATGATGATCATGATCGCATGGTGAAGGGTGATCAGGCGGTTGAGGACATCTATCGCTGGACTGCGGAGGGCAAAACCGTCAATCGTCGGGGCGCTGGCGCACTCGACTCCTCTTCGTCGACAGGCCGCGGTGCTGGTGAGGGGTTTGGCGTCCATATCTGTACCGGTCCAATCGAGATTGCCGGCGCAGAACCCAACGACATTGTTGAAATCCGTATCCTGGAACTGAAGCCGAGAACGAGTGCCAATCCGAAATATTCCGGGCAGTCTTTCGGGAGCAACGCGGCGGCGTATTGGGGATTTCAGTACAATGACCTGCTGACCGAGCCAAAACAGCGGGAAGTGATCACGATTTATGAAGTCGAAAGTGAGATGGGCCGTTCGTGCGCTCGCGCGGTCTATAATTATCGCTGGACCCCTCAGACTGATCCCTTCGGGGTAGTGCACGAATTGTATGACTACCCAGGCCTGCCGGTGGACACCAGCACGATCGAAAAGAACTATGATGTATTACGGAACATCGAAATACCGGTACGTCCTCATTTCGGGGTAATCGGGTTGGCACCGCCGCAGACGAAGCTCGTGGATTCGATCCCGCCAGGAAATTTTGGCGGAAATCTCGACAATTGGCGAATTGCTCCGGGATCCAGCCTGTTCCTGCCCGTTGGAGTGCCTGGTGCGCTTCTTTCGCTTGGCGACCCGCATGCATCGCAAGGTGACTCAGAACTTTGCGGTACGGCAATTGAGTGTTCGATGACTGCCTTGATACAGCCGATCCTGCATCGCGCGAGCGAGAAGATGGGGCATATCCGCGATCTTGATTATCCGCTGTTGGAAACTTCCGATGCATGGGTGATCTTCGGGTTCAGCCATCCGAATTATCTGAAGGAACTCGGTTCTTCGGCGCAGAGCGATATCTATAAAAAGTCCTCGATCGACCTCGCGATGAGGGACGCCTTCCGCAAGGCGCGGCGGTTTCTGATGACGGCTCGCGACCTCGACGAGGACGAAGCGATCTCGCTGCTCTCTGTTGGTGTCGATTTCGGTATCACACAAGTCGTCAACGGAAACTGGGGCGTTCACGCGATCATCCGGAAAGAGTTGTTCACTGCGTGATTTGAGCGCGATGTTCTCCCGATGTTTCCCTTAAAATGGCTGCCGGGAAACATGTTGTGCGCGCAGAGACAAGAATGTGCACGCTGTGAATGACAGATTGAAGCTGACAGAAGCAGGAAGGACCGGACAATGCCGATCACCATCACCGAGCAATTCATCCAGTCCCTGGCGACATCCAAACAAGACGTGCTGGAAGCCGAAACATTGCCACCTGAATGCTACACCGACGCCAATTTCTACGAATTCGAGAAGGAGGCGCTCTTCACTCACGATTGGCTGTGTGTTGGTCGGGAAGAGTGGGTTTCGGAGCCCGGTGACTATTTCACGACTTCGACCGTGAATGAGCCGATCGTTGTTGCGCGGAATCGCAAGGGTGAGTTGAAGGCCATGTCATCGGTATGCCAGCACCGCGCCATGCTCGTGGCCGAGGGGAGCGGGAATGCGCGCGGGTTCGTGTGTCCTTATCACCATTGGAGCTATTCGCTTGACGGTGACCTTGTAGGCGCCCCTGCAATGAACAAGACGTGCGAGTTTGATCGCAAGGCGAATGGGCTCCCGAACTTCAAAGTTGAGGTCTGGGAAGGTTTCATCTTTATCAATTTTGATCAGGATGCAGCGCCGCTAGCCCCTCGATTGGTCCACGTGCAGGAGGCAATCAAGGGATATGACCTTGCCAGTGCTGAAGGTCCGCGCCCGGATCCGGCACCACGCCTGATGTGGAATTGGAAAGTCATGTTCGAGAATAACAATGACGGTTACCACGCCAGCCGGTTGCATCATGGACCCCTGCATGACTTTGTACCTTCCGAGCGTGCAAGCTTTCCGGACGCACCGGAGGGAGCGGCAGGTTATCTGAGGTTCAATGGTACGCTCCATCCGGATGCGAGCTTCAATCCGACTCAGAAGGCTGTCTTGCCCGTATTCCCTGGCCTCTCTGACGAGGCGCGCCAGCGGATGACGTTTGCGAACATCCCACCGAGCCTGTCGCTCGTGATGACAAGCGACATGGTGATCTATCTGATCATTCGTCCTGACAGCCCGGAAACGCATTACATGGACACGGGCGTGCTTGTTGCGCCTGGGGCCATGGAAGACGAAGCCTATGAGCACAAGATGGAGATGATCATGAATTCGACATCCCATATTATTGCTCAGGATTGGCATGTTGACGAAATGGTCCAGCTCGGACTGCGGTCGCGCTTTGCCAAACGGGGGCGCTACTCCTGGCAGGAAGGAGCGCAAGCGCAATTCAATGAATGGCTCGTTGACCGGTATGTTTCGGAATGGAACCGCCGCGCTGAGCCGACGGATGATGCCAGCATTGCGGCAGAGTAGAGTAGGCCGATCACGTGAGGCCGCCCGAGCATCCAACCACCTGGAGATTTAATACGCGGTCGGTTCCGCCAGCTGACAGAAATGCAGCTTGGGCGAATGCAATGCGTAGATTGCGGTTGCCATTTGTGTCTGATCCGGGTGGCCAGCCTGTTGATGGACAGATGATTATTCAGACGTCCACCATGGGTCTGCAGTTCGCCTGGATTGAGTCTGGTCGTCAGGTGATTGATGGTCGGGAACTTGAGCAGGGCGAGGGCCTCTGGCTACTCGTCCTTTTGAAGGGGGATGCAAGGTTCAGCGCAGACAAGTTCTCGGTGAATGTTGACAACAAGATGATCGTCTTTGGCGCGACACGTCATGATTCCCGCCTGGAAGTGAGTGAAAACAACGCGATACTATTCGTCCGAATTCCAGCCGTGGCGCTGGGCGGACGATTGATTGCACCGACCCATTATCAAGCTGGTACGCTCGACGGCAACTTCGGAGTTGGACGTATGCTGATCAGCATGCTTCACATACTGGCCGATGAGATTGGAGATATCTCCACGCAAGATCTTCGACCAGTCGAGCTTTCCCTGATCGAGATGTTGTCCAGCAAACTACTCGGTGTTGCCGGAAAACGTTCCTTGGGTGGTGCGGAAGGTGCACGCGCTGCCCATTTGCACAGAATCCAACAGACGCTGGAAACGTTAATATGGGACCCCGATCTGACAATCGCAAAGGCGGCAGACGAAGTCGGCGTTTCACCACGGTATCTGCAGCGTCTGTTTGCCGCTGATAATCGGAGTTTTAGCGGTTACCTCAAGAAGAGGCGACTGGAGCGCTGTCATGCCGACCTGATCAGCCCGCTGCATGCGCAGGAATCCATTTCGGAAGTTGCATACCGCTGGGGGTTCAGCAGTTCGGCACATTTCAGCCGGAGCTTCCGCGACCATTTCGGGCTGTCGCCACGAGAACATCGCCGTTCCGGTCTGGCGAACCAGATCGAGGATGAAATGAAGGTCAACAAATTGTGGGGGCAGTATCAAGAGCTGTCGAAAGACCGCCTTTAAGTTTGGCTTCAGCAGATGGCGTCCCGAAAGGGCGCGTGAAAGTAAGTATAGGGATTATATATGACTTATCCGAACACTCTGATTTTCGTCGACCTCATGTCTGACGATCCGGTCAAGGCCGGAAAATTCTATGCAGCTGTCATGGGCTGGGAAGACGATGTTCGAATGGATGGCCAGTTCTGCCGCATGGTGCCAGGCGGGAACTTCAAAAACCCCGACGGATCTGACAGTGAGATCGGGAACCTGCATATCGGAATTGGGGATGTCGCAAACTTGCGCCCGAATCCTGACCCCGCTGGCGTGGATTCGCGCACCTTGTCTCCGTTTGCGAGGTCATCCCGCCTGTGGGTGTTAGTGAGCGAAGACGACTCTGTCGACAGGATCATGACCGCCGCAGTTGAGCATGGAGCGGAAGTTCTGTGGCGGAACCATTACTGGAAAGAGTTTAATGGTTTCAATGACGCATTCCGTGATCCTTGGGGGAACGAAATCATCCTGTGGAGGAAAGGTGGCGTCGATCCCGTTATTCCGGAAGGCTATACGAGCGAGTGACCGAAGTGATGGGAGCGGATGTGGCCGGGAAACCGGAAGGTGCTAACCGGGCAGGAGTGGTTGTAGCTGCAACTGTCGGCAACATTGTCAGCACCACTCCCGCCATCAGTGCCGTCTTCAGCCTGTTCCTGATCCCTATTTCAACAGAATTCGGATGGCCACGGGCAGTGGTGTCGGGCGTGCTGCTTCTAACTGCGGTGATGTCCGCTATCATCTACCCCTTGGCTGGTCGGCTGTCGGATCGTTGGGGATCTCGCCGAGTTATTCTTGTTGGAAACGCGCTTTTCGCTCCGGCGATTGCGGGTTTGGCTCTGGCCGATGGTTCAGTGGTCCAATTCTACTTGTTGTTTGCCATCGTAGGAGCGGCTGGAGCAATCCCATCCACACCAGCCTATTCCAAAGTCATATCCGAATGGTTCGATGAGAAGCGGGGGCTGATGCTCGGCGTAGCCGCGGGATTCGGCAACGGCATCGGATCAACTTTCATGCCCATCGCGGCTGGTCTGATGCTGGTCCAGTTCGGGTGGCGCGGCGCATACATTGGCATCGGTTTGATCGTATTCTGCCTGGGCTTTCCAACGCTTCTCGCCTTGCTGAGGGATGCGCCTGGGAGGGTCGAGGAAATCAAGCTCCGCGAGCGACAGCTTGATGTGCCGGACATCCCTGCGGCTCCTCTGCCCGGCGTCAATCTCGCAGAGGCAACTTCAACTCGGACATTCTGGATTTTGATGGCGGCAGTCGCGCTCGGAGCGGGCTGTATGACTGCCATCTTTACCCATGTGGTTCCGATGCTCATGGATCGAGGTATCGTTATACAGCAGGCCACTCTTGCAATCAGCATCTTCGCGCTGGTCACAGCGGGATGGCAGGTGGTGACGGGATATCTGCTCGATAAATTCTACACGCCAATTGTCGCGGTACCCATGTTCGCGGCCGCTATACTGGGCCTTCTTTGCTTTCAGTTCAGCCAGTCCATGGTTGTGATATATTTTGGGGCGGCCTTGATGGGAGTTGGTCTTGGCGCAGAGTTCGGATGTCTGTCCTATTTTGTGTCTCGATACTTTGGTCTCAAAGCCTTCGGTATGATCATCGGCGTGTACTACTCCGTGGTCATTGTATTTCAGGGTGGCGCACCAGTCCTTATGGATGTGGGATTCGACGTGACGGGCAGTTACGAGGCGTCGGTGTGGGTGCTGTCTGTTCTGTTGGCCATCGGGGCCGCGCTTATCCTTTTACTGCCTGCGTTTGAGATACAGCGACCCTCCGCATCACTGGAGGCATCTGCGTCATGAGCAAACTCGACATTCTTGGAAGCGTGAATTTGGACATAGTTTTGCGAGTGCATGACCTTCCGCGACCAGGTGAAACTGTGCACGCGACACAATCTGAGCGGTATCTTGGCGGCAAGGGCGCCAACCAAGCGGTGAGCGCCGCCCGAACGGGCGCCGATTTGAGGTTTCGCGCCTGTGTGGGCAACGACGAGGATGGCGAATGGCTTACTGCGCAATTGGCCGCACACGCGGTGACGCCTGCAGACGTAGAAGTCATTGCCGGTGAAGCGAGTGGACGCGCCTATGTATGCGTTGATCAGGCCGGCGAAAATCTCATCATCGTACATGCTGGCGCAAATGATCGTTTAAGCCTAATGGCTGAGCCAGTTGAGCCAGTTGAGCCAAGCCGAGTTGCGCTTGCCCAATTGGAAACGCCTATCGCTTCGACCGTAGACTTTTTCCGGACACACCGGGACCGGGGAACAATTACAGTACTAAACGCCGCCCCAGCCGTGGCTGAAGCCCGGGATTCCCTTTTCGCGCTAACAGACATCCTTATCCTGAATGAATCCGAGTTGGCCTTCTACGCCGGAAGAGAGGTCCTGCCAGAAGATGTCGAGGATATTACAATGCTTGCGAGAGAGCTTATTGCTCACGAAAACCAGGTCATTGTTCTCACCTGTGGTGCTGCCGGTGCTTTGGCTATCACCCAAGATGGGCTCGACTTCACACCGGCTCGCCTCACGAAGGTTCGCGACACAACGGGGTCGGGCGATTGCTTTTGTGGCGCGCTCTGTGCGCGATTGGCAGCGGGAGCTGAACTTGACCAAGCGATCTACTTCGCCTCGGTCGCGGCGTCCTTGTCCGTGGAAAAGAACGGCGCAGCTGCATCAATGCCAAGTCTGGAAGACGTTGAGCTTGCGATTTTTGAAATGACCGCAGCGGAGGTATCATGATGAAAACCTGGCTAATAACAGGCGTGGGAAAAGGTTTGGGAAAAGACCTGGCTGAGACAGTCCTGCAACGCGGAGATCGGGTTGTCGGCACAGTGCGGTCCGAACGCGATGCGCAAACCTTCGCGGAGACTGATCCGCAACTTGCCGTGCCGATTTTTCTGGACGTCACACACTTTGACGACATCCATGAAACGATCAACGAGGTCGAGAAGCGTTTTGGCCAAATCGACGTGCTCGTGAACAATGCGGGCTATGGGCTCACCGGTGCGATCGAGGAGACGCCACTGGACAAGATCAAGGCCCTGTTCGAGGTCAACGTGCTCGGCGCGGTTGCCATGATCCAGGCGGTGCTGCCGGGCATGCGCCAACATCGAAGCGGCCATATCATTAACATCACGTCGGTGAGTGGTCTGGCACCCTGGGCGGGCACTGGAATATATGGAGCCAGCAAATATGCGATGGAGTGCATTGGGCAGACACTCGCTGATGAGGTTCAGCCCCTGGGTATCCATGTGACCAATGTGGCGCCGGGTGGCATGCGCACCGATTTTTCAGGTGGATCGCTGGATTCGGCCCCGCCGAGTATATCGGACTATGATGGCACGGCGCATTTGGCTCATGAAGTTCTGACGGAAGGCAAAGGAAAGGAACCGAGTTCCCCCACGAAGATTGCGCACGCGATATGCGAGATGACAGAAATGGATGTTCCACCCACGCTGCTCGTCTTGGGGAGTGATGCCTATAAGTACGCTATAGGTCACTTGGCGAATTTGAGTGACGGCATCGAAGCGTTCAAAAATGTCAGCTTGGCCGTCTCTGCAGACGGCATGTGAGAATTCCGATGCCTTCACTACTGTCGGAAAGAATTTGTGTGACACCGGGCAAGACCGCTTCACTCTTTCATTCTAGCATCTCCAGGATGCAAAACCCCGTAAACCGAGTTTGGAGATCATCATGAGCACGATGGAAACATGTGAGCCTGTCACCAGCGCCGCTGCGTGGAGGGGTGACCAGATCAAGGCGGGCGAAGATTGGATCTACCATTTGTCTCCGGTTCAGATCGCAGAGCTTGAGGATCTGGGTGCAAAGTTCGTCGAAGACGACCCAGACTTGCGGTTCGTTCAAGCCTCTGAATATCCGCTGAAAGCATGTGCCGACGCGATCGCGGAATGGGGAAGTGATGTAGATACAGGTCGCGGGTTTGTGCTCGTTCGTGGATTGAGAACACATCTCTACTCGGACGCACTTTCATCTGCGATCTATTACATTCTCGGCCTGCATATGGGTGATCCGATCCGACAAAACGAGATGGGCGACCTGCTGGATCACATTTATGCAACCTCCGACAAGACGATGGATGACCCAACCGCGCTGTCGTCCAAGGTTCGTGACAAGCTGGTCTTCCACTCCGACAGTTCGGATGTCGTGGCCCTGATGTGCTTGAGGCCTGCAAAAGCCGGGGGGGCATCCTGCCTTGTTTCGGGCGCCGAAATTTATAATGAGATCTTGCGACGCCGGCCGGACCTGGCGCCGCTTCTGCTTGAGCCATTCCACTGGGACTGGCGCCGGCAAGACCACAATGCGCCAGCGAACACTTATACCTCGCCGATCATCAGCATCGAAGAAGGCGTGTTCAGCATGTATGCGGGCTCGTTGTACATTCTGACGGCTCAGGATTATCCCGGCGTCCCGCAGTTGAGCGACGCGCAGAAAGAGGTGCTGGAGCTGTTTGACGAGATCACATATGAACCTGGCATGGCCATCGAGATGGATTTCCGCCCCGGTGATATTCAGTGGCTCTCCAACTATGGCGCTTTGCATTCTCGAACCGAATTTTTCGATTTCCCGGAACCACAACGCAAGCGTCACCTTTTGCGGCTCTGGCTGAGCCGGGATGCAGGACGACCTGTCGTCGAAGGATTTGGAAAGAATGGAGTTGTCCAGGTTCGCGAAAAGCCGCGCGAGGGTGCAGACGATGACAATGCGGGGAAATTCAAGATTGCGGACGCCGCTGTTCCACGAATGATATCCTGAGGTATCCGAGCAATCGGAACGCCGCGCGTAGCCGTTAAAAACAGAGGATGACCTGAATGCCGCAACTACGCATCGTCAAAAGATCCGGAGAAGAAGCAATCATCGACGCAACCGCTGGACATAGTGTGATGGAAGCCATCACCAATTCGGGCGTAGAGGACATTGCTGCGATTTGCGGAGGAGCATGCGCGTGCGCGACCTGTCACGTGTATGTGGCGGAAGAATATGGCGAGCTTGCCGGTGCCGCTTCGGAATCCGAGCGAGAATTGCTGGACTTTTCAGATAATGCACGCCCGCAATCGCGGCTATCTTGCCAGATCATCATCACCGAGGCCTTGGCAGGTTTGCGAGTGGAAGTGGCGCCGGAAGAAGATTGAGCAAATGCGCTCTGAAGCGAGCCGATCAATAGTTGAGGCGCGAACAGTCAAGAATGCTGGGTAAATGTCGGGTGATATTCCAGTCAGGAAATGAGGGAAGTGAAGCATGTCTCAGCAACTGGTGCCAACAAAATTCGATCTGCCGTCCGACGTTGGAGGCAAGGATCTTGGCATCTTTATGCCAATTGCGAATGGCGGATGGATTTTGTCGAAGAACAAGCCAGAGCTTGATGGGTCGTATGCCTACAATCGCCAGGTGGCGGTTCTTGCAGAGAAGCATGGATATGATTTCATAATGTCTATGGCAAAGTATCGCGGCTATGGTGGTGAAACCGAGCACTGGAATTCAACGCTTGATGCGACCGTGACAATGGCTGCACTCGCGGAGGTGACTGAGCGGGTGAAGGTCTGGACGACGGTTCATACCATTCTTCAGAATCCGGGCACCGTGGCCAAGATGATTGCAACGTTGGACCAGGTCACCAAAGGCCGAGCCGGCCTGAATGTTGTGACCGGTGCCTACAAGGGCGAGTTCTCGCAAATGGGTATGTGGCCGGAAGGTGTCGATCACGACGCCCGGTACGATCTCGCCAAGGAATGGATTCAGGCGATCAAGGCCCTTTGGACCCAGCCATCGGTGACGATGCAGGGGGATTATTTTCAATTGGAGGACTGTGTGTCCAACCCCAAACCATCGACCAAGCCTTTCTTGGTTTGTGCCGGTTCGTCGGAAGTGGGCATGCGCTTCAGCGCCAATGAAATGGACGCCATTTTTCTCTCCGGCGATGTACCTGAAAAGCTGGCGCAGTCGAGTAACAAGGTAAAGGGCATAGCGGCTGATATGGGGCGTTACATCCGCACATATGCCATGCAGACTATCGTGCTGGGCGAGACCGACGCGGAAGCCGAGGCGACCGCCCTGCATTACCGGGAAGGCTTGGATGAAGAAGCCTTACGCGGAATGATGCGTGCTTACGGCTTTCTCGACGCAGAGATTGGCGAGGAGAATGCTTTCGTGAAAAAGGCACGCTCATCCTTTATGGCACCTCATGTGGCTGGCTCACCAGACACTGTTATCCAGAAAATCGGTGAGTTGCTGGAAGTTTCGGGAATTGATGGGCTCATGCTGATCTTCCCGGACTATATTTCTGCCATGCCTCTGTTTGCTGAACACGTTATGCCGAAATTGCGGGCGAAGTTTCCTGCGCTTGCCGGGGCCGCGTAGATGACGTCGTCGCTTTCTGTTGATGCGCTTCCGCATGTCGATCCAACCCTCTTGAAGGGGATCATTGCGCCAGCGCGAACAGCTCTTTTGCTGATTGATGTGCAGGTTGACTTCGTATCGCCGGATGGCGTGATCGGAATGGCGGGCGTTGATATGTCCGGTATCAACTCTGCCATCGACAAGATGGAAACATTGCGTGCTGTAGCCAAGGTGCAAGGAGCAGCTGTAGCTTTCGTCCGAGTGGTTACGCGGGAGGAAACAGATTCCTCCGCCCTCAAGAATCTATATGCCCGGCGCGGACGTCCTGGCCAGCATGCTATCTGCCGTGCAGACGAGCCAGGTTCCGACTATTATCGACTGTTCCCGGAGGACGGAGACATCGAGATTGAGAAAGTCTTGTTTGATGGCTTCCATGGAACGGATCTGGAGGAGCAGTTGCGCGCACGTGAAATCGACACAGTATTGGTCGCGGGCGTGACGACTGATTGCTGCGTGGACCAGACCGCGCGCTCGGCGTTCCATCGAAATTTCAACGTGATAGTGGTGTCTGATGCATGCGCGGCTTATGAAGATGCGCTGCACGCCGGGGGGTTGTTGGCGCTCGAAAAGAACTGCGCTTTGCTGGCAGATACTAAGTCGGTTCTTTCTGCTTGGAGCGGTATTTCGGACGAGGCCTGACAAAGTAGCTGCTGAGACAACTTTGCATTCTGCTCGAACATTAAAAAACCAGTTCGCATGCCGTCAATAATGCGCCGCCAACATGTGCGATTGTATGGTCGTGGTGGACGTCCGGCATCAGGCTGTATCTGATCGACGTCTCGCACCTTTTTGAAGGGAAGCGGGCATGTATCGAAAATGGATAATCTTTGCGGTTGTCGTTGCCGGCTTTTTTGTCTTGAATGCGAGTACATTTGCTTCTCTTGGGGTCGTTTTGTTCGTCATGGCGGATGACCTCGGTTGGTCTTACACGTCCGCTGGTTTGAGTTTCACGATTCTGGGGTTGGCCGTGGGTTTGACCAGCTTCCTGCCAGCCATCCTGTTGCAGCGGATCGGCGCGCGCCTGACTTTCTGTTTCGGGTTTTTCTGCGTCGCCTTGGGTTTTGGGCTGGCCAGCGCCAGCCAGGGGCTTGGCATGTTCTTCGCGGCAATGTGCCTTGCGGGTGCCGGATTCTCTCTGGCCGGGAACGTCACGGCCGTCTGGCTGATCGGTGAATGGTTTCCGGAGCATACTGGCCGCATGATTGGTCTCTATCTCATGCTCGGAGGAATTGGAGACATTATGGGTCCCAGCCTCAGCCACTACATGATGGAATGGACAAATTGGCGTTTCAATTGGATGCTGCTGGCTGTCATCTGCGGCGTTCTCATCCTTGTTGGTGGAGCATTCATCACAGAGCGCCGAGACGTATCCGGAGGCGAGGCGAGGACTGACAACTCGCGCGGGCCCGACGATGCAAAGGAAGTCGACGGGGCTATTCCATCCTGGAGAGTGGCTATCGGACGGCCTCTGTTTCTGATCATAGCGGCCGCCATCACGTTCAATCTCGCCTGCGTTACGACGGTGCATTCCATTGCTGTGAGCCACTTGAAGCTTCTTGGCCTGTCTCCAGTTGTCGGGGCCTTGGGGCTCAGCTTCATGGCGTTCGTATCGCTCGCGTTCAAAGGACTGGCGGGTCCGCTCTGTGAGCGGTTCTCGTCCCGCCACATGTTGGCATTGAGTATGGCGCTGCAGGCTGTCGGGGTCGTCATGTTTGCTGTCGCGACCAACCCGGCCCTTGTTCTGGTGTCATCACTAATGTTTGGTGCTGGCTGGGGTATCACTGTTGTCGCAACCATGGTTCTGCTTGTGGACTGCTTTGGGCGGGTAATTGGTGCACAATTGCTAGGCGCGGCTCACCAGATTTCGTCTATTGCTGCCTTTGGCCCGTTGGCAGCTGGAATGGCAGCTGACAAAATCGGATCGTTCGCGCCCGTCTTCTTTGCGTTCGCGGTGGCCCTTGGTGTGCTGGCTTTGATTATACAGGTTCTTCGCGACCCTGGAATGTTGAAGCCTTCTCAGGCGTTCACTCGACCGGTTTAGAATGCGGCAAGAATAACCATTGTTCGATCATTTTGCACGACCTGTCCAGCGAGGTGGTGGGCTGTGTTTGTGGGTGTAGAGAATAGGTGTTAAGTGCCAATTTTAAAGAGTTTTCAATTATTTTGGCGCTGGAAATCAAGTCAGACCCAAAACCCGGACATAGCGTAGGGTATCGCAAATTCTGTGATTTCTGCAGCTTGAGGGATAATGTCATGGGTCGGAACAAAAAAATCATTTTGAAGTATAGCGTCGCATGTGCGGCAATGAGTTTGGCCCTTATTCAGGGTGGAAGCGCGTTTGCGGACGATGCTGCTGGTGATGACGATTCGGTTCGCAATATGAACCAAATTACCGTTTACGGAGAAAAGCGCGAAACTACTCTCCAGGATGCGCCGATCGCATTGAGCGCGATCACGAGTGATATTCTTGACCAGGCTGGCATTACGGACCCCAGCCAATTGAATGGCTATGTGCCTGGCTTGATGATCACCAAGAGTGGTGGGTCCGAGCGCATCGTGACAATCCGGGGAGTGGGTCAGCAGACGCCAGAAAACTTTGCAACTATTCCGGGCGTCTCCTTTCACGTAGATGGTGCGTTCCTGCCGAATTCAATCGCGTTGAATATGGGCTTTTTCGACGTTGACCGCATTGAGGTTCTGAGAGGTCCGCAAGGCACTGTGTTCGGGCAAAGCTCAACGGGCGGATCAATCAACATTATCACCAAGCAGCCAACCCTTGATGAGTACAAGGGCACCTTCAAGGCAACGCTCGGCGACTACAATTACGTTCAAGGGTTTGCGTCTTACAACGTCCCCATAGGTGAAACGGCAGCTATTCGTGGCTCCATTCAGCAAACGTCCCATGATGGCTATGCGACTGCCACCAGTGTAGATGGCGGATATGAGCTCGATGATGCCGACAATGAGCACTATCGCATCGCGGGGCTTTGGGAGCCGACAGACAAGCTGTCCACGACGCTTTCCTATACGCTCTACAATGACAAGCATAATGGTGGTGCCTTGAAGAATCTCGAGGATCCAAACCCCGACATTCGAGAGCTAACACAGGACTTCCCCGCCAAGTTCAAACTGCGTTCAGAGTTGGCGACGTTGAACGTTGCTTATGAACTGCCGTTCGCGACACTCAAGTCGGTGACAAGCTATCAAGATCTGACGCACGACCAGTCATTCGATGCTGATCGGTTGGATATTGCGACATATGGTGGATATGACCATGTTGCGACTTGGGCGACAGATGCCGAGACCTTCATGGAAGAGTTGACGATTAGCTCACTGCCGGAGGCCCCAATTGACTGGATCGCGGGTGTTTTTTACTCTAACACAGATTCCGCTCAATACGTGGTCGAGTATCGTGAGTTGGGGGTCACCTCCATTCCGCCTCTACCTGTACTTCCGAAGGATACGCCTCAATCGGCAATCCCGGGTAATCTGGCTTATGAAAACATCTCCTCGGTGAACCGGGAATCCATCGCCCCATTCTTTCAGGCGACGGTGCCAATCATGGCAAATCTGAACGCCACCATCGGCGCTCGCTACAATGATGATAAATATGAGGGCGAAGGCGCTTCCTATTACTCAACTCCCACTCAGAGCTCTTTCGATACCCAGACTTGGACTGGGAAAGTCGGGCTGGACTATGATCTTTCCGAAGACTCCATGCTGTATGCGAGCTGGTCGCGAGGGTACAAACCGGGCGGCCTGAACGGCGGCTCTTCTGGTGCATTGACCGTGTCCACGACCTATGATGAAGAAGTCGTCGAGGCGATTGAGTTCGGTTCGAAGAATACTTTCCTGGATGGGCGCGCGACACTGAACGCTTCCATCTTCTTCAACCAGTATGAAAACATGCAGTTCATTGAAGAGGATCCGATCCCTTATTCGGGTGGCATCGGGAATATTCCTGAAGCGGAGACTTATGGTCTGGAACTCGAAGGTAGCTATCTGGCATTTGATGACCAGCTGATGCTTGGCGGTAATATGGCTTTGCTGGACGGCGAAGTTACAGCGGACTACGAAGCGTTGGATCGTCGTTTGGCGGATATCGCTGCTGCGTCGGCCGAGGCGACCGGTACGATTTATCCTTGGACCTTCGATTGGTTCCTGGCGCGCCAATCCGCTGCGGTGCAAGTCAATGGCAACACGCCACCAAATCTGGCTGACTTGACGTATAATCTGTATGCCGCTTGGTTCCAGCCGATTGGCGATCATGGAGAGCTCACGTCTCGGATCGAGAATGTGTATGTGGGTGAATACGAAGCTCGTATCTTTAATACGGACGGAGCCGATGATGTATCTTCCTACAGCCTCTGGAATGCCTATTTCCAATACAAGCCGAATGAGGGTCCGTGGTACGTTTCTGCTTCTGTGACAAACATCGCGGATGAAGAAGGGGTGTCTGGCCGGTTTGTGGATCCATACTCCAGCGGAACGGTTAGTAATGAGTATGTGCCACCGCGCCAGCTGCTCGTTACGTTTGGCTTCGAATTCTGATCCAGACACTGTGCTAATCGAAACGAAAGGTAAATGACGTGTCAGACTTTGACGGTGACAAGGACTATAGCAGTTTTACGGCCAAACGGGTGACACCCTATCTTGGCGCAGAACTTGAGGGCATAGACTTGACGAAGCCCTTGTCACCGATTCAGGCTGATGAACTACGCGATGCGCTGGCCCGGTTTCAGGTGATATTTTTCCGGGACCAGCCCATCAGCCATGATGCCCATAAGGATCTGGGGCGGCTGTTTGGGCCGTTGGCTATCCATTCGGCGGTTGCGGGGATTGATGGGCACCCGGAGATCGTCGCCATTCATGCGGATGCGGATTCCAAATATGTTGCCGGCGAAGGGTGGCATTCTGACCTGAGCGCTGATGAGGCGCCGCCGCTGGGAAGCATTCTCTACTTGCATACGATCCCGGAAACGGGCGGAGACACAATGTTCTCCAGCATGTACAAGGCCTATGATGCGCTGTCTGATCGGATGAAGGCTTATCTCGAAGGGCTTGAAGCGGTACATGATGCCAATCCGGTTTATCATGCTCTGTTCAAGGACTATGATAAGAGGTACCCGGTTGCGACGCATCCGGTTATCCGCACCCACCCTGTCACCGGAAAGAAGTGTATTTTCGTCAATTCGTCTTACACGACCCGGATCGAGGGAATTCCTTCAGAGGAAAGTGATGCGCTTCTCAAGTTTCTGTTTGACCATGTCAAGAACCCGAACTTTCAGGTGCGGTTTCAGTGGCAACCACACTCGATCGCTTTCTGGGACAATCGTGCCGTTCAGCATCTGGCGGTGTGGGATTATTTTCCAGAGGTTCGGTCCGGCTACAGGGTGACAATAGCCGGCGACAAACCATTCAGCGGCACACTTCAAAATCGAAAACTGGAGACAGTTGCAGCAACTGTTTGACCTCTGATTCATCGCGGTAGTGCGAGTTAATTGTGACGACCGTTCAAAACTACCGTGAAGCTGCTCGATGCGTCTCGGTCCACAACACACAGTCCAGACCCAGCAGGGGCCAATAGGTTCCCTGCCGGGTCTGATGTGGATTGACGTGCGCGAGTCGCACCAACTACGCGCCGACCACTTCTGGAAGAGCTTTGCAGAACCGCTCTACATCTTTGATCTTTCCCATCGAAACTCGCGTCCATTCAGTATAGTCCATATATTGTCCGCGAACGGATATGAGCTTTGCCGCCATGGCCTTCTGAACATCATTCGCTTCTTTACCAGACTTGAAGTAAACGAAATTGGTCTGGGACGGTAGCCGCTCAAGACCGAGCGTATCGATGGTCATGTTCACCATCTCACGAGCTTCAACAATTTTCTGTTTCGAATAGGCTATGAACGCCTCATCCTGGTAGGCGCCTATAGCGGCAGCATAAGAAGTGCAGGGAGACCATGACATGACGACACCTCTGATTTTCTCCGCCGTTTCAGCGGATGAAATTGAATAGCCCATGCGCAATCCAGCCATACCAAAAATCTTCGAGAAGGTGCGTGTCACAATGACATCGTGGCCTTCATCGATCAGCCCGATACAGGTATTGCCTTCGGGATCATCGGCGAGCTCCATGTAGGCTTCGTCGACCAGAACCGTCGTTTTTGCAGCCATGCGCTTCACCGCCGATTTCAGCGTTGCCGCGTCTGACACCATACCCGTAGGATTGTTGGGATTACACAGCTGGACGATGCCTGTTTCTGATGTGACTTTCGCCTCGATCGCCGCGAGGTCCACGCTCATATCGGCTGCAAGTGGCACCCGATCGATGCTTCCGACGCCTTGGTTGACGGCATACAGAGCAGTCGTATCCCAGAAAAGACGGGGGGCGACAATTGGGCCCGTCTTGCCGTAGATCATCGCGATAGCGCTGAGCACCTCGCCGGATCCGGTGGTCAGAACGACTTGCTCAGGTGTAACACCATTCTTGTCCGCGATGAGCTGTGCAAGCATCTGAATGGCCTCAGGCGAGGTGTAGTACGCGCCCTTATTGGCTGCGTACTCTACCATCTTCAATGCAGCTTTGGAGGGGCCGTATGGGTTCTCGTTGCGGGAGAGCAGTGCCACTCCTTCCTTGGGCCCCAGCAGATACGGGTCCGGCGTAGCAGTCGCGGGAAAGGCGCCTTGTGTTTCGGCTGCTGTGGTTGCGCAACCGGCAAGGCTCGCCGTGGCGAGTCCGCCCGCCATCAAGAACCGTCTCGATACGTCAAATGCCATTTTCATTTCCTTCCTGATTTCACTTTTAACTCAACGCGTTTGCTCTTGCTTCACCCCGTATCAGGTGAACGAATTCCATAGAACGATTGCGGATGTTGCAACCAAGTATACTCCGAACACTCGTTTCAAGGCAGGCCCGTTCAATGCGTGGGCAGCCCGCGCGCCGAGTGGCGCGGTAATGAACGACATTGCCGTGATGGCAACGACAGCGAGAACATTCACATATCCAAAAGAGCCAACGGGTAGCTGGCTGGCGCCTAACCCCAGAAGCGCAAATCCGATTGTGCCGGGGACTGCGATGATTACGCCAAACCCGGAGGCCGTCCCGACAGCCTGGTGTATGGGACGACCACACATGGTCATGGTAAGTATGGCAATCGTTCCGCCACCGATGCCTAACAGAGCCGAGAAACCTCCGAGAAAGGAAGCAAGCCCGGCTAAAGCTACCCCTTTGGGCATTTCGTTAGACAGTTTTACATCCTTCAGAACGGGCATGATGAAGTGCAGGCCCATCAGAAAAACACCAATCGAGAAAACCCACTTCAAAGATCTGCCATCCATGAATTGGGCCAGAATGATGCCACCGATGACGCCGACGAGCAGCCAGGGTGCCCAGTCCTTTATTATTTGAAGGTCGACGGCACCCCGTTTGTTGTGGGCGTGAACCGATCGGGATGAGGTAACAATAATGGTGGCCAGCGATGTGCCGATGGCCACATGTGTCAGCACTTCGCCATCTACGCCGAAGAAGCTGAAAACCAGAAGCAAAGCAGGTACCACGACGAACCCGCCGCCAATTCCAAATAATCCTGCAACAAAGCCGGCGATCAAACCGGCGATCATCAAAACACTGATTAGCTGTGCCAATTGCAATGGATCGTATTCAAGTCCCAGCATTAAAGGTCCAGTTCTGAAAAGAATGAGTTTCGATGATGAAGTAGGTGTGGGGGGCGCCCGGGAGCGCTCCCCAACTCCAAGTAAACCTGTACGGTGGCTCGGCAGGTAAACATCAGAATGTCGCTGATGCCTTGACGTAGTAATAGCCACCTTGCCAGTCGACAACCGAGTCAGATCGATAGATCCGTCCACAGCATGTTTCGCCAATCGCCGCGTCGCCCGCATCTGGATAGTTATCGAATGCGTTTCTTACACCAGCGGACAGGGTAAGGGCATCGTCGACTTCATAGGATGCTTCGAAATCGAACAGGATTTCTCCGTCCCATTCCTGGATATCGGCGAGGGTTGATGAAGCCGCGTTTTCGTATCCACCATAATAGTTGGCGCGACCGAGGAGGCTGATCGGACCAGCTTGATGGAGTACGGTGAACACGCCCCGCCAGTTGGGCGTGCCATTCAGGAAATCGAACTGGCTCTCGTCATTGAAGAGTGCATCCACATCGCTATCGAATTCGGTCTTGTTGTAGTTGACCGACCCTGTGAAGCTTGTGTTTTGCCCATTCGCCCACGGCATGGTGTATGTTGCCACGATGTCGACGCCAGATGTGGTCGTATCGAATGCATTGGTAAAATAGAACACGCCGCCAATCGATTCAGCACCGGTAACTCCGGCTGCGACAAGTGCAAGATAGTTGTCATACGCTGTCCCTGAAGCCGGATCGCTTGAAACGTCCTGTGTGGAGATTGCGTTGACTCGATCGGCGAGATCGATCTGGTAGAAGTCGACTGTCAAACTCATGTTCTCGAAGTTCGAGGTCATGCCGAGTGTGTAGTTTGTGGATGTCTCAGGTTCGAGAGGTGTCGCTCCCAGTGCCTTGGCCACTGGTCCACTGGCCGGGAAAAGACCAGTCGCTACCGGGAAGCCATTGGGCAGTCGGGTAGAGACGTTAGTGGTACCCTGCTGTCCCGGCGTCGGCGCGCGGAAACCGGTGCCGATCGAACTGCGAAGCGCCAGGATGTCATTGATTTCGTAGCGGCCGGCAATTTTCCAGACGGTTTCAGCATCAAAGTCTGAATAGCTTTCGTAGCGCAGAGCGCCTTGCAAGAAGAGTTTCTCAGTGACATCCGCACTCAGATCCGCATAGACCGAATGGGAGTCCCGCGTATAGTCTTCTGAAAAGGCAGGTGAATAACCAGGAAAGCCATTCGATCCTACACCGACGACCTGGTATACGGGATCATCCGGATCGGAGCAGTCGAGCGTGGATCCTGCAGCCATGACCGCCACACCGGCCGCAGTCGGAGCCATGGAATCGCAGAAGCCGAACGGGTCTGCACCGGCAAACGGACCATCTTCATAAGACGCCTTGTCACCCTCGACCAGTTCATAGGACTCGTCCAGATAACTAAGGCCCATTGCGAACAGGAGCGGGCTCGCAAGCCCGACTTCGAATTCCTTCGAGAAGTCAGCCTGAATTTGTGCCTCTTCGTTGATCAGGTCTCCAGGACGGAACACGGTTGGCGTGTCGGGGCCCATCGACGGGTTGATCGTATTTGCCAGCGTATACTCGATTTCGTTATGTCCGTAACGCGCGCTAAGGTCATAATCGAACCCGGCAATGAGGCCTCGCAAGCCACCAACGAAGGAATAGTCAGTTACATCACCGAAGAATCGCGGGGTGAAACCACCCGGGAAAATCTCCAGCGGCGAATAAATTGATCCATCTTCAAGTCGCAAGTCTTCAATCGTGCCGTTACCGGGATAGCGATAGAAGAAGCCGCCATCTGATTTGCTGCTGGAATAGTTGCCGAAGGAATAGAGTTCGGCTGTGTCGTTGATCGTGTAGGCGGAGTTGTAAAATAGCCGAACGGCTTCGCTGTTGGGTTGGCCCCAGGGTTGAACGGCGCCGAAGTCACCAAGTGACGCAGACGGGACGCCTTCGATGAACTCGGGCGTGAGGCTGACCGCGTAACCGGCTGTGGGATCGAAGTCCGGATTGCTCGGGTCGAGACAGAACCAGGACTCACAATACTGTTCGCTTCGACTGGTCGCGTCCGCCTTGCTGACTTCACCGGAAACGCTGAGGAAACCTTTCCCACCCAGATCGAAGCCGTAATTGCCCGATACCGTGTATTGGAAGCCATCACCTTCATAATACTGGCCGACATCGACGCTGACCGAACCACCTTCCGAATTGTCTTTGAGCAGGAAGTTGATGACTCCAGCAATAGCATCCGACCCGTATTGCGCCGCGGCGCCATCCCGGAGGACTTCGATGCTTTTGAGGGCAGAAGCCGGAATGGTGGCCACGTCCGGGCCTTGCGTTCCAGATCCACCAATGGTCACGAGTGCGGCGCGATGGCGCCGTTTCGAGTTCACCAGCACAAGCGTCTTGTCTGTTGGCAAGCCACGCATTTCAGCGGGGCGGACAAAAGAACTACCATCAGAAATTGGCTGGCGAGTAAGGGAATAGGATGGAATGAGTGTTTTCAGAACATCATTCGTGTCCGTGAACGGCACCGCGCTGAGTTCATCTTCACTTAGAACATCAATTGGGACAGGCGAGTCCTGGATGGAGCGAGGTTTCCCGCGAGACCCCGTTACCGTGACCGCTTCCTGAACCGAGACATCATCTGTCTCTCCCTCTTGGGCTTGCGCCGCTGTGATCATGGAAAGGCTGACTGTGGCGAAGGCACACGACAGTAGTTGTGTTCGCAGTTTGGATACTTTCATAGTGTATGACCCCTCTATTCGCCGCACGACGAATATGATTTGACCGCCTAAGGACGGACTGGAAATCGAATACCAGGGCACAGCAAAGGCGCTGGTGATCGAGTCGGTTTTGAGAGGCCCGCCTTTGGGCCAGGACAGCTATCTGCTGCAGAAGACACCCCCTTGTGCCTTCAGAACTGAAGCCCGTCTTTGGGCTTGGAAAAATCTTTTCAGGTCAAAAAAAAGCTGGGTAGCGGAACGTATTCTGTGATGATGAATGAATACAATTTGCCAGATTTTCACGCACCCTCGCTCAGCTTAGGTGAAACTTCGAGCAGTGAGGTCGGTTCAAGCCAGCCGGGCTGACATCGTCACATCAAGGCAACAAGTCCGATAGTGAGATCACAGCATCGCAGACGCTTTTCAGAGATTTTCCTTGGCGCATGGCCGTGGATCGGAGTGACTGATAGGCTTCCTGCTCGCTCATGCCGCGGGTTTGCATCAGAAGGCCTTTTGCGCGTTCCACAGTCTTTCGCGCAGCGAGGTTGTCTTTGGATTTCTGCAATTCACCCTGTAGCGTCGACACGAGTTTGTGGCGTTCCACGGCGATTGTGATCAAGGGACCTATTCGCGAAGCATTAAGTCCATCTACCACGAACGACGTCACCCCACCCCGAATGGCCTGCGGTGCAAGGTTTTCTTCGTCACGCTTCACGAACCAGAGGATAGGAAGCTGAGTTGATGCAGCCAGGCGCTCGCTGATCGATATCTGCTCGGTGCCTGCTGACTCTGACGAAAGAATTAGCAGGTCGGCTCTGATTCCTTCAAGCTCGGTGGCTATGCTTACGAAAGAGAATTCATCAAGCAATCTTATCGTGAAGCTTTCTGGTAAACCCTCCAGTATATTTGCGACGTCGTCCTGTGCGTTGGCGACAACAAGCACAGACAGTGCTGATAAATCGGCTCGGTCCGGCATGTTCAATACAGTCTCCCTCCTAATCTCACATGATAGAAAGGGACTGTTTTTCCAAATCTCTTAGTTTGAATAGCAATCAAAGCTGCATTTTCCGCGCCTTTGAGCAAGAAAAGGACAAGTCTGCCTGTTGTTTGATGTCCTCAGGAAGTCGTTTTGATACAGTGTATCTAAGAAGCATGACCGCACAGGCCCGCGGTGTGATGCGGAAAGTGTCAACTGACTTGCCCTCAAACTCCAGCGCGTGGTCAGCCAAATCGCAGAGAATGCTGCGCTGTCCCGCGCTTGCGTCGAAGAGTTCGGTTCCCTTTTGAGAAGCTGGCTCAGACAAGCCTTTTTCGGAAGCGGGCGGAGATGAGGTCGAGCACCATTACGGTCAAAAAGATTACCAGCAACATGGTGCCGACGCGATCATACTGGAACATGTCGAACCGGCCTTTCAATTCCTGTCCGATGCCCCCTGCGCCTACAAGGCCGATCACCGTGGCCATGCGTATGTTTCGATCGAGAATGTAGAGGGAGAGGCCAGTATAGCTCGGCAGAACTTGGGGGAGGACGGCGATCCTGAGGATGGCGAAATCGCTGGCCCCGGTGGCCTTGAGCGCCTGTTGAGGGCTTTTGTTCGCCGCTTCAATATCTTCGGCGTAGAATTTTCCCAGAAAGCCTATGCTGTGAAATGACAGGGCCAATATACCTGCAATCGGACCGAACCCAAAAGCAAGCACGAGGAACAGTGCGCTGATCAGTTCGGGAATTGAGCGAAGCAGGGACACGAGTGATCGTGCCACGCCGTAGATGAGGGGATGGGGCGAGTAATTACTGGCGCATAGCCACGCCAGCGGTAGGCTTACCAGTATGGCAATCAGGCTGGCCCAGATTGCAATTTCGATTGTTTCAACCATCTTGCCGAGCACGAAGAGAAGATATCCAATTGGCTCGACGAGAAACTGCCGCTCGGACACTTTCGTGGTCATTTGCAATGTATCCGGATCAAGCTCGGTTGTTTGGACTTCCACCGTCTCCATGTGCGCCAGGAAGGGCAATCTGGATTCATCCAGTCCGTCCATCAGGTCAATGGGGCGACGGTCGGAGATGGCTATAGGGAACATGTCGCGGGTCACACTCCCCATTCCCCGGCCGATTTGCGAACTTTCGCGCAGACCGACCGCCTCAAGCGCAAAGTCTCCAATCTGGCTGGCCATGCGATCCAATTGCATACGCTCTGCGGAGATGCTCGAGGCAATGATTATGAGGAGCAATACAAGTAGTGATTTCCACCCGAAAGGCTGTTTTAGATGCCAAAAGTGAGGTAGCGAGTCGTGCTCAGCATCCATCATCTCACGCGACCTCCCTTCGCAGGGTGGGTGAAGTATCGTCGATTTCAAAGATAGCCTGAACTGCGTCGCTAGTAAGAGCAGCTGGTGGTCCATCGAAAACGATAGTGCCATTGTTGAGACCGATGATCCGGTCCGCATATTCGCGAGCAAGATCGATTTGATGCAGCGAGCAGAGAACAGCTGCATCACGTTCCTGGGCCGCGCTCTTCAGTAGGTCCATTACATCCGCAGACGATCTGGGATCAAGGCTGGCGACGGGTTCATCGGCGAGAATGAGACTCGGATCACACATCAATGCGCGCGCGATGCCCACGCGTTGTTTCTGGCCGCCAGACAGTTGGCCAGTACGCCGATTGGCATGATCTTCCGACAAGCCGACACGCGAAAGCAGGGCGCACGCTTTTTCTTGAATCAAGTGGGGATACAATTGAAGCGCGACGCGCCACCAGGAAAGCGCCGCAATGCTGCCTGACATCACATTTTGCGCTGTCGTCAGTCTGTCGGTCAGGCCAAAATCCTGATGCACCATTCCGACGTGACGTCGTTGCTTTTTCGTAAGGCGCACCCCGTGAAGCCGAATGTCTCCGGAGTCTACAGGCGCCAGCCCAACAATACACCTCAGCAAGGTAGACTTTCCTGACCCCGATGACCCAAGCAGAACGCAAAAGCAACCGGGTCTGAGGTCCAGCGAAAAATCAGTGAGGACTCTCGGACCGTCCTTGTACGACTTGAACACGTTGGAGAGTTTCAGCGCCGGGAGTGTGGACGCAGAAGTGGGTTGGTCTGTCATATTGGAAATTGTGCCGTGGTGAAAAGATATCAGCCGCGTTGAGCTGCGTCAGCCTTGCGCAGGATCGCGGCCATATAGTCGTCATCCAGAAAAGATGTCGCGGAGATCACGCTATCAAACAGGGTTTCGTCAACTTCGGTATTGTAGCGATCCACAAGCTTGCCGCCATATCCCCGAATGGCGGCCGGACCAATGCCTTCAGCCTCATGTACATTTGCCATGGCGCGCTTGAGCTTTGCTTTGATGTCTGCTGGCAATGCGGTGTTCATCGCTATGGGTGGATTCGGGATTTGTTTCGATTTGGTGAGCACCCGGAATGCGCGTGGATCCAGGCTACCTTGGTTCACCGCACGTTCGAACGACACGAAAGACGCGCCTGCAGCATCTACCAACCCGTTCTTCAATGCCAACAGGCTGTTGGTGTGGCTTCCCGTGATCCGCAAGGCTGATAGATCCTTTAGCGGATCGAGCCCGTCCTCTCTCAACATGACAAGCGGATACGCAAAGCTGCTGGCGGAGTGACTTGATCCCAGTGCGAGCGACCCGCCGGAAAGATCGAATACAGAATTTACGTCGGAATCTGCCGCGACAAACAGACCAGCATAATAAGTGGATGAACCATTGCGTTCTTCGACAGCCAACAATTGCGCGCATCCGCGGTCTCGCGCCTCTATATAGGAGGCCGGACCATACCAGACGACGTCTGTCAGGCCAGCGCACATGGCTTCTATCACGGCGGCATAGCTTTGCCCGGTACTGACGGTAAAATGCAAGTCACTGGATCGTGTAATGGCATCAAACAATGGCTGAAAATCGGCTTTCGTACCGTCTTCCGTACCACCATCTGCGGGGATAAGCATGACGCGAAGAGGCTTTTGCGGGCTGCCGGCTTCCTGAGCGTGCGTTGTAAACGCGAGCATGGCGGTTAGCAGGAGAAGCGTTATGGTCGACAGAATGCGCATATCCGAGTTCCCAAATTCACCTCGCTGCGTATGAGCTTGGTGCGCCGCAGCATCGATAGTGAGAGACGTAGCATCGGCTTGTGACATTGGTGTTACGCAATTCATATATCCTTGATAATAATTGAGTAGAATTCAATTATAAGAGTGTGAAATCCAGAGGGGCGTGTATGTCTGAGAGCAAATCGAAGCGGAAAGTGGCGCCGAAGCGACGGTCTGATGTGGCGATAGTCGACAATGTCATGACGCGCATTCGAGTGCGGCATCCCTCGCTTGGGCCGAGTACGCGTTCGATTGCCGACTTCGTTCTCGCCAATCCCCGACAAGTGGTTGGGATGTCGGTTACCGAGCTGGCTGAAGCGACCGGTGCCAGTGATGGAAGTGTTATCAATTTCTGCCGCCAATTGGATCTTTCCGGTTTTCAGCAACTGAAGCTCAGCCTCGCCCAGGAAGTGGTGCAACCGGTTCAGTTCATTCATGAAGATCTGCAGCCGACAGATGACACGCCGACTGTGTGTCGGAAGACCTTCCATGCTGGGGTTCAGGCGCTGAAGGACACGCTCTCGATTTTGGACGCCGACGCCGTATCCGCAGCGGTGGATATTATTCGGGCAGCCAAGCGAGTTGAAATTTACGGAATAGGTTCGTCCGCGCCCATTGCGGAAGATGCGCAGTATCGCATGCTGCGAATAGGTCTTGATGCGCGGGTGGTGGTGGACAGTCATGTCCAGGCCATCAGCGCGTCGCAAACGGGCCCTGATGTGGCGGTGCTGACCATTTCGCACTCTGGTGCAACGCATGAGACACTGGCCGCAACCAGATTGGCCAAGGATGCGGGCGCGAAGACGATCATCGTGACCAATTTTTCGAGTTCGCCGCTGCAGGCCTACGCGGATGTGAAACTTTTCACCATGGCTCGGGAAACCAAGTTCCGGACCGAGGCCATGACCAGCCGGATCGCCCAGCTATGCGTATTGGATGCGCTGATTGCAGCACTCGCGCTGGCCAATTATGACCGGGCAACCGAAACGCTTCGCAAGACCTTCGATGTGCTGTCGCTAAAGCGCTTCTAGCCTATTGCGCTTCTAGCAGTATCTCAAACACATCCGGTGATTTGGCGGAGGTCAGGACCGCCTTGATTCCCAACGCGTTTGCGCCAGCGAGATCCGTTGCAGGGTTGTCACCCAGCATGACAACCTGATCCGGTGACAGGTCAAGCGCCTGGCATCCCATCTGGAACAGATGTGGGGAGGGTTTTCCCACGACGTCTATTTTTGTTTCATCCAGTTTCACGCATGCTCTGATGGCCGCAAGCAGGGCGCCCGTTTCGGGCTTTATTCCCCCGTCTTTCCCGGGGTGGGTTTGGTCGGGATTGGCGACGATGAGGTGGCCCCCATTGCTCAAGGAGTTTACCGCGCGTTCCAGGCGGCGATAGGTGAAGCGTACATCGCGGAGCAGTACGACCACGTCTGCAGCCTCCTGAGTCAGGTCTATCCCCATTTTCTTGGCGGTTCCGCGCATGTGCGGATCACCAAGCACCATAACCTTTGCGCCAGCAAAACCTGTTGCGCGTTTGAGCGCCTCCATCCCCGCCAGGATGACTTGGTTGCGTTCCAATTGAATTTCGTTACAGGCCAGTATGTGCAAGAAGTCGTCCGGCGTGCATGTGGAGTTGTTCGAGACAATCGCGGTGCGTGTTTGATTGGCGCGCAGGAAGTCTGCGGCCTCGGGCACCAACGTATCGCCGAGTGCGCAGCAGCCATCCCAGTCTACGAGAAACCCTTTGGCCGACCGGCCCATGTTGGCTATTTCTTCAGATCGCGGCGTAGCGAACGCGTAGGGCATATTCCACTCCGATGAAGGACAATTTGTTATTGAGAAATGCTCAATTACAAATCTTCACTGAAGTAAATATCATTCACGCAATGTTTTTCGAATCTTCATCTAAGTGTCGCGTTCCGCCTCTAGAGCAGCCTCGTGGCAAGCGGCGTCAATCGCGCTCGGCCACAGCCCGCTGATGGTTGGCGGGTGTTGGGGTTAGATGGAGAGACCAGCGATGAGACTTGATAAGAACAGAAGTTTGAAATTCGGTTTGAGCGTCCTGATGGCAAGTGCGGCGATCCCGGCTGCTTTGGCACAGCAGGGAGACAGCAAGGAAGATTCCCGCCGCCTTGAGACTATTCGCGTCGAAGGCCAGACTGTCGATGCGTCCGCATCCGACATCGCTGTGGACTTCGCTGAATACGGCACACAAGTTCAGTTGATCAGTTCGGAAGAAATTGAAACGGGCGGGTTCACGAATTTTGGCGAATTGGCCTCAGGCCTGATCCGCGGTGCGAACATTGGCTATTCGCCGGACGAAGGCGAGTTCACCATTCGCATTGATGGCGGCACTGATCGCGATACCTTGTTGCTGGTCGATGGCGTCCCTTTCTTTGATCGCTCGTCTCCATTGGAAGATCTGTGGCCCGCGACAGCCATTGATCCGCGCATGATCGACGGTGTTGAAGTCTATCGTGGTGGCAACAGCCTCTATTTCGGATCCAATGGCGGCCTGGGCGTTGTGAGCGTGAAAACGAAACGCCCAGACGGCACTCAGAAAGGCGAATTCGGTGTCTATGCCGGTTCATTCAAAACCCGCGAGTATTATGGCAACATGTCGTTCCCTCTGGACAAGGCCGGCAAACACTCCGTGCTGGTCTATGGCCGCTCCTATGAGACGGATGCGCACGAACTCTTCGACGAGGAGGCCTATGGCGACAATGTGCTTGCGCTCGGCGGACGTCACGAATTCCCATACAGCTTCAATAGTCTGGGCATCAAATATTTGTGGGATATTGCACCTGAGACAGAGCTTCTGCTCGGTGCTTCGTACACGACGATCGATTTCAGAGACTCCTTCCCGCAAAGCACTATATTTCAGCCGAACTTCACAGAGTTCCCGATTTACACCGGCGAATTCAAGCATCGCTTCAATGACAAGCTCAAGCTGAATATCGAGGCGCACTATCAGGACCCTCAGCTCAAGAATAACGAGATTGATGCCCGTATCTGTCAGATCCCCCGCCTGTCGGATTTGCCGGAGGATATTCAAGCCATTGCTGCGGGTCAGGGGATTTCAAGCTTCTCTACAGCAACTGAGTTCGAAAGCTTCGCGGCAGGTATTTCCGGTCTCGCTGCGGGTTGTGTCACCAATCCGGTCGGGAGCGCGGGCAGCGCATCTGATGATCGTCTGAATGGCGGTAGCAATTTCTACATCAATCAGGATCCAGACAGCCCGCACTTCGGCCAGCCTTACGGCACGCACCAGAATCCGTTCCCAATCGGCGCACCCATTGGATATGTCGTGCAATCTACCGCCAGCTTCGGCGATGGTGGTCTGACGAAAGGCTTCGGGACGACTGATCAGAGGGAGTCTGGTTATGTCGATTACGGTCTGAATGCACGGGCCACTTATACGGTCAATGAGTATATCGAACTCGTCGCAGGTCTCCAGAATACTACCTATAAAGACAATTCTGACGACTCATTCGGCGTCAAGGATGTCAAGCTCACGAGTACGGGTGTCTATGGCGACCTAAGGCTCTCCCTGCCAGTGCTGGATGGTTTCAGTGGGTCATTTGCCGCTCGTCAGGACTTCAACGACAATTTCGATGATCAGTCGATCTGGAAAGTCGGGCTGCGTCAGAACCTGGGATACGGTATCTATGCGCGGGGGTCTGGCGGCACGTCGTACAGTCTGCCGAAGATCGACGAAATCGGCGCATTCGGATCGGGCGCGAACATCAACCCTGGTCTGGAACCACAGGAAGTCAGCGCGTTTAACGTCGGGGCCGGTATCGATGGTGACATTTTTGGCGGAACCTACAATGTCGAGATCGGGTACTTTGAAACAGAAATCGAAAATCTTTTCTCCAGCCGGGCTATTGGTGCGGTCTGTTATGAATATGCCAATGATGTTGCAAACCCATTGTTCAACAATCTGAACAATGACACCGCAGCGATTGAGCAGAACCGTCGGAACATCATTCCGCCGAGCGAATTCTGCGCCACGGCTGCAGCGGGCCTGAATGATCCTGGCGAAACAGTTGCGGTGAACGCGCTGCGTCAGCAGGATATTGAAGGCTTTACGATTGACGTCGCTTTCGACTTTGATCAGTGGCAGGCAGACTTCAGCTATACTGATATGGAGTCGCTGGAGCCGAACCCAGTCTTTGGAACGATGGCGCGCCTGGATGGCTCCACTACCGACCTTGGCTTTGTCGTGCCGGGGAAGGCTGGAAGCGCGGAGTATCGCCAATCTTCAGAACGTCCGGAGTGGACGCTGTCCGGCCTCATCACCTACACGCCAACAGACCGCTGGACATTTGCACTGAACCCGCGCCTGCAAGGGCCGGAATGGGCATATGCGGGCACCAGCCTGGCGCGCATGGTGGATGAGAACGGAAACCGAGTAGTCGAAGATCTGAACTTCGGTGACTATTTCGTCCTCAATGGATCCGTTCAGTATTTCCTTGGCGAGGAGAAGCAGCACCGTTTCCTCATTCGCGGCGTGAACTTGCTGGATGAAGAATATTACGAGCGAGCTTCCGGTGGCTCGGGCTATAGCCGGGACCGTGCCGTGGTGCGCGGAGAAGTGGGCCCGAACGACAGTGCATACTACCGCCAGTATGGGTGGAACGGCAAACCGCGTTCGTTCTGGATCCAGTACGAGTACTCGTTCTAGTCATCCAATGGTCTGACCCTGTGTGAACAGGGGCAGGCTCGCCCCGATTGGATGATTAAAGGCTGCCGGCGTCTGTCCCACATGTCGGCAGCCACCCCTCTTCGCGTGTGGATGGAAGGACTCTCAATGTTTTCTCGTCGATTGTTTCTGGCGTCTTCTGGCGCTGCTCTTTGGGTGCCTAAACTGGCAAACGCTCAAAACGGCAAGCAGCACTTCACGTTGGGCGTCGCATCAGGATCGCCCCGGCCCAGCAGTGTGATTTTGTGGACGCGACTGGCCCCCAATCCGCTGCAAGGCGGCGGTATGCCGTCGGGCGTGGCGCAAGTGCGATATCGTGTGTGCACTGATGAGGAAATGCGAAAGACGTTGATGGATGGCATCGCCACCACAGCCGAAGACAAGGCACACTCGGTGCATGTGCGTATCGAAGGCTTGCGGCCGGGTCGGGAGTATTTCTATCAATTTTATTATGGCGACGAAGAAAGTCCTGTCGGGCGGACACGAACATCAAGCCCCGATGACGACTCTGCCAAGATCGCGCTGGCCTATTGCCAACACTACGAGTCCGGTCACTACGCGGCCTATCGTGATCTTGCGGAATGGGTGCCCGACTGCGTCGTTCATATCGGAGATTATATCTATGAGGGCGGCATCAGTCCGCTTGGCGCGCGGATGCGCGATGTGGGGGGCGGGGAGCGGCGTTTGTTTGAGACCGTGCGCCAGCACAATAGCGACGAAATTACCACCTTATGGGACTATCGAAATCGTTATGCGCTCTACCGTTCCGATCCACACCTTCAGGCGGCACACGCTATTGCGCCCTGGATCGTCGCGATGGATGATCACGAGGTCGATAATAACTGGGCCTCAAACACGCCTCAGGACCCGGAAAAGCAGACGCAGCTCGAATTCCAGGTTCGTAAATATGCAGCTTTCAAGGCCTACTACGAGCATATGCCGATCGAAGAGCCGCCCACTCTGCGAGATATGAGGCCTGCGCTGAAGCTCTACAACAAGTATGTGTTCGGCCCTGCTCAGATACATTTGCTGGATACGCGTCAGTTCCGGTCGGACCAGCCATGTGGCGATGGCCGCAAGCCGCTTTGTTCAGATGCGAAAGATCCGGCTCGCACCATGTTGGGTGCAGAACAGGAAGCTTGGCTGAGCCGTGAGCTCAAGCAGTCCAGCTCCGCTTTCAATGTCATCGCAACGCAAACCTGGTTCACTCCTTATCGCTACAATGCGCCGCCTGACGGTCCGGTCACCAATCTGGACAGCTGGGACGGCTATCCGGCTGCGCGCAACCGGCTCTCGTCCGTCTTGGCAAATGACGTGTCAAACCCCGTTTTCCTGACAGGGGATTGGCACACCGCCATGGCATCGACTCTGTATGAAAAGCCCTTCGATCCAACATCGAAGCGCATCGGCCATGAACTCGTGGGTGGTCCCATTTCCTCCGGGTGCCCCTGGGCGCGGGATATGGAGGTCATGCGGAGCGCGAACCCTCACGTTTCCCACTTGAATGGACAGCAGCGGGGCTATCTGCGAGCCACGTTTACCTCCGACAATTGTCATGGAGAGTTCCGCGTCGTCGAGGATGCTGGCCGAGCCAATTCACCTGTTTTCACCGATATTGAAATTCGAACCAAAGACATCTGATGTTTCCCGAACCCGGCACCACTCAAGCCAAGTGCCTATCCTAAAGAGGACCAAGCCCATGTTTTCAAAGATCAGCCTGATTGCTACGTGTGCAGCGCTTTATGTCTCCACCGCTGTTGCGCATGAGCGTGCGGTAGAGTTTCCTGACACGGAAGATGGCAGCGTCGTTTTGGCCGCCGACCTGCACACTCATTCGGTATTCTCAGACGGCGAAGTCTGGCCGTCCATTCGGGTCAAGGAGGCCCATCTGGACGGACTGGAAGTTCTGGCGGTAACTGAGCATTTGGAGCATCAGCCACACAAGGCCGACATGCCGCATCCGGACCGGAACAGGTCTTATGAGATTGCTGAAGGTGTACGGGCAGATTCGGAGTTCGACCTGATGGTTATTAATGGCGCGGAGGTCACTCGCGATATGCCCTATGGGCACATCAACGCCATCTTCCTGAGTGATGCGAACGCGCTTCTGACTGAAGAACCAAAGCAGGCCATGAAGGCGGCGAAGGCCCAAGGGGCGTTTGTGTTCTTGAACCATCCGAATTGGTTGCCGCATGTGTCGGATGGGATTGCGCGTCTCAGTGACTATCACAAGGATCTGATCGCGGAGGGCCTGCTTCAGGGCATCGAGGTCGTGAATGGAACTTTGGATGGGCACTCCGAACATGCGCTCCAGATTGCCCTAGACAATAATCTGACCGTAATGGGCACGTCTGACATCCATGGCCTTGTGGATTGGACCCATAGTGCCGGAGCTGGCGGGCATCGCCCGATGACGCTCGTATTGGCTTCGGATCGTAGCGAAGCGGCCTTCAAACGGGCTTTGTTTGATGGCCGTACAGTGGCCTGGTCTTATGACGACCTGCTCGGCCGGGAAGAGCATGTGAAGGCAGTGGTTGATGCCTGTCTCACTCTTGAGGCTGAACCGGCCGTGCGTGACTACACAGTGATCTCCGCGAAAATCGTCAATACTTGCCCGGTAAATTTCACTCTGCTTAATCAGGGAGAGGAAACGTTCCAGAACACCGGCGATGTGCTGAATGTAAAACGGGATGGGGAGACGGCGGTTGCTGTGCGCACCAAAACCGGCAAAGGTCAGATGGTTCTGACCGTTGATGTACTGAACGCCCAGATTGGCTTTCGCAAAGCCTTGACGACACGTCTTGTGACAGCGATTCCCGCTCAATAGCTCTCGGATCGTTCCGGAAATTCCTATCTCCTGTCAGAGCGCACATCCCCATGGGATGTGCGCTTTCCTCTTCGTGACGGCAAAGTTCATTTCAAACCCCAAGATGCAATTGACTTGCAATAACATTTCCCCTAGTCGGCAGTTAATACTGAGACACATTCTCATAAATGCAAATCCAAGGGGTAAATTTGATGCGAGTATCGCGGGTCAGCGCTGTCAGTACTGTTGCGCTTCTTATAGGTGTGGCATCTGCCGCTCCGGTCTGGGCGCAGACTTCGGACACGGACCGGGCCGAAGAGAGCCGTCAGGAAACGGTGATCGTGACCGGTACGACCGGATCTTTTGGTGCGACCAAGAACGAAACACCGATCGTCGAGACGGCACGCTCGCTCTCCGTCGAAACATCCGACATGTTCATAGACAAGGGCGCCTTGCGGCTGGTCGATACGTTGACCTATGTGGCGGGTGTGACTGCCGAGCCCTATGGCTTCTCAACCCGCGGTGATTTCCCATTCTCCCGTGGTCTAAGCATACCGCGTTATCGTGACTCCATTCAGGAACTCTTCGGTAGCTACAACTCCACTCGTGCCGACGTATACACGATTGAGCAAGTTGAAGTGCTCAAAGGTCCAGCTTCGGTACTCTATGGTCAGGGGTCACCGGGCGGTATCGTCAACTATGTGTCGAAAACGCCGTTGGAAGACTTTGGCGGCGAGATCGCGGCACAAGTGGGAAACAATGATCACTACCAGATTGCAGGTGACGTAACCGGGCCAGTCGCAGGTTCAGATGGCAAGCTGCTGTATCGTCTGGTTGGCCTCTATCGCGACACAGGTACGCAGATTGATCAGGTTGACGAGACGACGACGGTTTTCATGCCATCACTCAGCTGGTTGCCGACGACAGATACCAAATTTACAGTGATCGGACTTCTTCAGGATACCGATAGCGATGCAGCTGCCCAGTTCATTCCGGTCGAAGGTACGCTCAATCCGCTCAGTTCTTCAGGCGGCTACCTGAACAACAATGTCTATGCCGGTGAGCCTGGTTTCAACCGTTATAATACGGACTCACAGCAAATTACCTTGTTGGGTGAACATCGCATCAATGATGTATTCAAGCTGGAGGGTACGGCGCTTTGGCGGTCCGGCGAGGCCGACTATCAACAAGCTTGGCCGGTCTTCTACGGTCCGCGCTATCTGAACCAGATTCTCGATGCCACACCCGCCTTGCAGGCTGCGGCAGACCTGCAGGGACTGACGTTCACCGACACGACCGTGCCCCGTACATTCTATCAAGGTGACAATACGTTCGACCAGATGGCAGGCGACTTGCGCCTCCGCGCAGAATTTGCCACCGGCAAGTTCGATCACCATGTCCTCGCCGGGATGCAGTATCAAGACGTCGAAACCGACAGTGACTCTGCATACTATTTCGGCGGCGGGGTTCTGGCCGGCGACTTCCGTTATGTTCTCGATCTGGCGAACCCGGTTTATGGAAACTATCCAGACCAGGCGACATTTGACGCGATCTACAGTGACACACCCGCTTCGAACGTCGAAGACTTCGGCATCTATCTTTCCGACCAGATATCCTACGAAAACTGGCGTTTCACGCTGGGCCTGCGCAGCGATAGTGTCGAGAATGACAGCGGTACGACCGTCCAGGATGACGACGCGATATCGACCAGCGTTGGCGTACTCTATCGATTCGACAACGGTTTTGCGCCATATGCCAGCTATTCGGAATCCTTCGAGACCGTTGTCGGAACTGATACGCTCACCAACAATCCGCTGAAACCTCAGGAGGCCCGTCAGTATGAAGTGGGTATCAAGTATGAACCTGAAGCCTTACCGGGATTGATCACGTTCAACTATTTCGACATCGAAATCTCCAATTTGTCCAACCCGAACTCCCTGCCGGGTGCCGCCTCGCAACAGGAAGGCGTTGGCAAGCTGAAAGGCTTCGAATTCGAGAGCCACGTTCAGATTGATGAAGTCTATCTGCAGGCATCCATTTCCACGCTCGATGCGGAAGACCCGAACGGATTCCAGTTGGCGGCTGCACCGGAAACGCAGGCGTCTCTGTGGACTACATGGCGTCCAGACGGTCGTTGGTCCGGTTTCAAATCAGGCGCAGGTATCCGTTATGTGGGCGAGACCGTTTCCGAGAACGGAACCGTCCGCTACGTGACGCCAGACTATACGCTAGGCGACCTGATGGTCGGTTACGAGTGGGACACATGGGATTTTCAGGTCAATGCACGCAATCTGACCGACGAAGACTATCTCACGGGTTGCTTGACGCGGGGGGATTGTTTTCCTGGCCAGCGCCGAACGGTCGTAGCCAGCCTGCGCTACAAATTCTAAGGCGGGCGCTATATGAGCCATGCTGACTATATCCTGGCGATCCTTGCCTCGGTCGGAGGCATATTCGGTCTTGCGCTGCTCTTCGCAGTGTGGCGCAAGCCGGGGCGCCCGGTCCTTCTGGTGCTCGGATGGGCGCTGGTGGCCGCAAGTCTTGTCGTATGGTTTATTGTCAATTTTGATCGCGGTGTCGCACAGGTCGCCTCGCTCCTGATGCTGATCGTGGCCGGGGCGATCACTCTGCCGGGGCTGCGCGGAACCAACGGCCTGCAAGCGCCTGTCCGAAATCGCGAGGTACCTGATCGCGCACGCCAGTCACCCTTGCGGATGACAGCCGACATCGGTTCCGGAATTTGGACGTTTCTGCTGGCCGGGCCGGCTGCAGGTGCGATCTCTCTATATGCTGGAGGGGCGCTCCTGCGCCTAACCAAACCGGAAATAGGCAATCCGACGAATGCCGTGGTGGTGGCCTTCCTCGTCAGTTTATCCCTATGGGCCGTATTGAGCACGTTGGTGCTCATGGAAAAACGCAAATTACGTCGCAGCGTCTATGTGGTGGTCGCCTTGGCGGCCGTGCTCTGCGCCGCTCTCATTTAGCTTGTCGAGACTCTTCCTATGGCAAAATCCCTCTGGCCAAAATCTTCAAGTGAACGTGTTGATTCCGCCCTGTCGGCGCACTCTGTCATGGGGCTGGTAATCAGCGCTTTGCTGTTTGTCATCTGTGTGAGTGGCACGATTGCGGTGTTTGAGGACGAGCTGGAATGGTGGGAGCAAGCGGGCACTCCGACGGTGCACGAAGTTTCTCCATCCGTGATGCAAGCGACTGCCGAGGAAGTGCTCAAGCGCGATCCCGAAACGACACATCTCTACATGTATCCTCCGCGGGAAAACTGGCCCCGGTTTGTGGCTGGTGGGGACAATGGCATATTCGTGTTGAATGAGTCCGGTGAATTCGTGCGCCAACTGGAGGCGCCTTGGAACGATTTCCTTATTGAACTCCATTACTATCTCACCATGCCGCACAGTCTCGGCATTATCATTGTTGCCATATTCGGTGTCATGCTCGTGTCTATGGCAGTCTCGGGACTGCTCGCGCATCCGCGTATCTTCCGAGATGCTTTCCGATTTCGGCGCACCGGCCAGGCGCGGCTGGCTCAGGCCGACCTTCATAATCGTCTCAGCGTCTGGACGACGCCTTTCCTCATTGCTGTGGCGGGAACTGGTGCGATGATCGGACTGTTCGGTGTCGTGGCATTCATTTTTGCACAGACCAATTTTGGTGGCGACACGAAGAAGCTTAGTGAGGCGATCTTCGGCGGTGAAATCCTCGAAGCTGACGCCACGCCTGCACCCATTACCGGCGTGGATACGGCGCTCATCAATCTCGATCGCGATATACCTGAGGCAAACCCTTTCATTGTGATCATTCATGAGCCTGGAACCAAAAGTCAGCACATCGAGATCTATGGCGACGAGACCAATCGCCTGATTTATGGGGAAACCTATACCTATTCGACGGATGGCAAGTTGCTTGCGACCGGGCACAATTCCGACGGGCCGGTTGGTCAACAGGTCGCCATGTCGATGTATCGGCTTCATTTCGGTGATTTCGGCGGCGCGCTGATGAAGTCGATCTATTTCCTGTTGGGCATCATGCTCTGTATTGTCGTTGCCACCGGCTTGAACATCTATTTCCTCAAGCGCCGCGAGAAGGGGCGTGCGGCACCGCGTCTGGAAGCGATGTGGAGTGGTTGGATCTGGGGCAGTATGGCCATGTTCCCGATTACGCTGACGGTTAGTCTTCTGGGTGTCAGTGGCGGTTGGCTGATCGCGATGTTCTGGCTTGGATCAATCGTGTTTTCAGGTGTCGCAACTGCATGGATGAGTGCAGCGTCGGCGGGCCTGATGTTCCGCGCAATCTTTGGCGCGGCCTTGCTCTCTGCATCTCTGGTTCACCTGCTGCGCGGCGACATGGATTGGACCAATGCCTACATGGTGACCATCTCCGTGGCTCTGCTTGCCACAGGGGGAGCTTTTGTTGCGAGGGCGCTTTGGTCCAAGCGGTTCAGTGCAGAGCCAGCGACGACTGTTCAGGCTGGCTGAGGCAAACTATGCCTGACTTCAATGAAAATCCCTGCTTCGCGGGATCACTCGTACATTGCGGGGGTGTTGACCGCTTGTCCGTTGTGTTGGGCCCTTGCGTTCGGGAATTGGGCGTGTGACCTCGTCGGCGCGGTCGAGAACCCTTTTCAACGGATCATCTCCAATATCCTCTGACAGGTGAACAAGGTCTCCCGTCCGGTCTATCAACTGGTTCGCCACGATGTGGGTAACATTGTCGGCGGTTTGAACGCGGCCCTTCACCATCAAGACACGCGCACCCATCACGACTGGCCGAAAGCGTTCGAACACGTTCGGCCAGACAACCAGATTGGCGATGCCGGTCTCGTCCTCAATGGTGATGAAACAGACCCCGCTGGCCGAACCCGGGCGTTGACGCACCAGTACGACACCTGCCGTTTGAACCCGTGCACCATTTGGCAAATGGCACGCCTCCTGCGTTGAGACGACGCCCATCCTGTTATAGCCCGCTCTCAGAAAGGAGACCGGATGGTCCTTCAATGAGAGGCGGGTCGTTTGGTAATCCTGCAGGACTTGTTCTGAGCGCGGCATGAGGGGGAGTATTGGCACCTGTTCGGCTCCCTGTTCTGCCGCATCAGCTGCAGCGAACAGGGGCAGCGTGTTGCCGCTGGTTTCGCCACGTACGCTCCATAGGGCCTCGCGCCGGCTAAGCTGCATTGAGCCGAATGCATCTGCTGCGGCGAGTAGTTCAAGCGACCGGCGGCTGACTCTTGCTCGTCGGCGAATATCTTCTGGGTGGTCGTAGGCATTGCCCCGGGCAATCATCATCGCTTCCATCTCGTCTTCGCGCAGACCGTCCACCTGTCTGAAACCGAGACGAACAGCACAATATGTCCCGTCCGTTGGTTCCAGCGTATTGTTCCAATCCGAAAGATTCACATCCACGGGACGGATTTCCACGCCATGCTCGCGGGCATCCCGCACAATCTGCGCGGGCGCATAGAAGCCCATGGGCTGGCTGTTCAGCAGCGCTGCGCAGAAAACATCCGGATGATGCCGCTTTAGCCAGCTCGAGACGTAAACAAGGTGGGCAAAGGAAGCGGCATGGCTTTCTGGAAATCCATACTCGCCGAAGCCCTTCACCTGGTCGAAGCATCGTGCCGCGAAGGTCGCATCATAGCCGCGCGCGATCATACGCTCGACCATCATGTCCTGATAGTTGCCAATCGTCCCCATTTTGCGGAAAGTGGCCATCGCCCGGCGCAGACCATTGGCTTCATCGGCTGAGAACTTTGCAGCATCCATGGCAATCTGCATCGCCTGCTCCTGAAACAAGGGCACGCCCAGCGTGCGGCTGAGGATGCGTTCGAGTTCATCTGGCGGTCCATGCTCAGGTGCCGGTGAAGGATAAGTTATGGTTTCAAGGCCTTTCCGGCGACGCAGATAGGGATGCACCATATCACCCTGAATGGGGCCGGGCCGGACGATCGCGACCTCGATTACAAGGTCATAGAAAGTACGTGGCCGCAGGCGCGGCAGCATGTTCATCTGTGCCCGGCTTTCCACCTGAAATACACCGAGGCTGTCACCTTCGCAGAGCATCTCATACGTGGCCTCATTATCCTGTGGGATGGTGGCGAGTGTATACTCCAACCCCTTGTGCAGCTGAAGCAGGTCAAATGCCTTCCGGATACAGGTCAGCATGCCGAGGGCCAGAATATCCACCTTCATGATACCGAGGGCATTAATATCGTCCTTGTCCCATTCAATGAAAGTGCGCTCGTCCATGGCGGCATTGCCGATGGGGACTGTCTCGACCAAGGGTCCGCGCGTCAGAACAAAGCCGCCGACATGCTGTGACAGGTGCCGCGGGAAACCAATCAGCTGCTGGGTGAGCAGAATGGCCAGGCGGATCATTGGATTGGCCGGGTCGAGCCCGGCCTGGCGGATCTGATCTGGATTGATGGCGCTGCTCCAACTACCCCAGACCGTTCCGGCGAGGGCGGCGGATATATCTTCGGTCAGGCCGAGCGCCTTGCAGACCTCCCGCACGGCCGAGCGCGGTCGATAGGAAATCACCGTGGCGGTCAGGGCCGCCTTGTGTCGGCCATAGCGATTGTAGACATACTGAATGACTTCCTCGCGGCGCTCATGTTCAAAATCGACATCGATATCCGGTGGCTCTTTGCGTTCCTTTGACAGGAATCGTTCGAACAGGAGGCTGGTCAGGGCCGGGTCTACATTGGTGATTCCTATACAATAGCAAACTGCCGAATTCGCTGCGGAGCCACGCCCCTGGCATAGGATGTCCTGCTCGCGTGCCCAAGCCACGATATCGTTCACGGTCAGGAAATAGCGCGCATAATCCAGCTCCTCGATCAGGGCGAGCTCCTTGTTGAGGGCGGCGCTGACTTTGCCTGGAATGCCATCCGGATAGCGCCATTGCGCGCCTTTCCAGGTGAGGTCATGAAGGTGTTCCTGCGGTGTCTTTCCCACCGGGACAGGTTCGTCGGGATACTCGTAGGAAAGCTCATCTAGGCTGAAGTTGCAGCGCTCTGCGATCTCGACGGTTCGATGCAAGGCTGGCTCGAACCCTTTGAAAAGTCGAGCCATTTCGTCTGGTGATTTCAAATGACGTTCAGCATTGGCCTCCAGTCGGTAGCCTGCTTGCTCTATCGTGCAGTGCGTGCGGATGCAGGTGAGCACGTCCTGCAGCGGGCGGCGTTCCGGGGTATGGTAGAGCACGTCATTTGTCGCCACGATCGGTACACCCTGCCAGGCGCAAAAATCGGCGAGGCGGGCAATCCGTTCCCGATTACGGCCATGATAGGCATAGCTGGCCGCCACATAGACGTTGCCTGGCGCGCGTGCCGCGAACCGTTCCAGGACTTCGGCAAAGGTCGTGTCTAACTTGTCCGGCGGCTGGAAAATGAAGACCTGTCCTTCGGCATGGGCAAGAATGTTTTCCAGCGTGATCAGGCAGTCGCCTTTTTCCGCTTGCAATTTACCGGCCGATAAAAGGTGCGAAAGGTGCCCATAAGCTGTCCGGTTCTTTGGATAGCAAATCACTTCCGGGCCGTCCGTCGGCACGAGGCGCGCACCGACGAGGAGAGGCAGGCCGGCTTCTTTTGCCGCGATATGGGCGCGCACGACACCGGCAAGCGTATTATGGTCTGCAACACCGATGGCGACATGCCCCAATTGTTTGGCGGTCAGGACGAGTTCTTCTGCATGTGAGGCACCGTGCAAAAAAGAAAAATTCGTCGTAGTAGAGAGTTCGGCATAGTCGGTCATGCGAAGAGGCCGTGTACATACCATTCGGGCGCGCCGCCACGCCCATCGCCATAAAGTCCTTCGCGGAACAGCCAATAACGCCGCCCCGCCGCGTCCTCTACACGGTAATAGTCCCGCGCGCGCGGGAGGAGCTTTACCGGTCCGGATGGGGCATCCAGCATGGCCTCGAGATCTGCGCGCACATGCGCGATCTGGGCAGCATCGGCACGCGGGTCCATTTTGGGGGTGAGCCATTGGCGGGCCTGGCCTCTCAGCGCTGGTGGGGGCTGTGGCACGGCAATATGGGTCCACCATTCCGGAGCGATCCGTTCAGGTCCGTCGGCCCGCGTCACTGTACGCGGTACGCGACGCCAGATGAAGCGCAGCGGCGGGCCGTCCGGCACTTCGGCCATGACTGTGATGCGTTCCGGTGAGGACAGGAGGCGAATGGGGCGCGGTCCGGCAGCCGTGCTGTGGGTGGCGAGGACCGGGACATCGCCGATGAACTGCACTTGCCGTTCGGCGCGTTCCGGCACATGACTCTCTCGTGGTTGGACAAGGCTTACGGTGTGTTCGCCCAGCCGGGCCATGATCCGGTCGGCCAGCGCGGACAGGGCGGCAGTGTTCATGTCCGTCGAGGCGAGGTCGCCCGACAGCGCCATGGGGCTGGTCTCCATCCTGTCCGTGCGATGGGCTTCGAGCAGAAGCAGGTCGATACCAAAGCCGGGGTCAATCGAATCGATCCGTTCACGAAACAGGCGGAGAATGTGTTTCGGCTCACGCGCAGGGCGGGCGGTCTTCACTTCCAGTTCAGCGCGTGTACCGTCAGACTTGATAGCCATGAGCAGAAAGTGCCGCGCGCCGAGACCAGCCGCACCGAGGGCCTCACACAGATCCTGCGCCAGTTGTTCGAGGCCAATTCCGATGGCTTCGCTGGTGGCAATCGGTTCCGGACAGTTCAACCGGGCGGATCGGATCGGCAGGGGACGCAGGGGCGCCAGTGGTTCATGGCGCAGGCCCAGGGCCTGGTCGAGCCTTAGGAGTACCGCATCGGCGGCGGATCTTGACTGGAAGCGCCGCCCCAGAGCTTTACGATCGATGCCGTAAAGCTGGCCGATCCGCGTGAGGCCGAAGCGGCGCAGCAGGGTTTCGGCGTCAGGCGACAGGCGCAGGGCTGCGACGGGAAGTTCGGCAAGGCCAGCCTGTTCTTCGCCTTCTTTCAGGCAGGTGCCCGGCGCGGCACGGGACAGAGCGGAGGCTGCGCCCGGCGTGCCGGCAAGGCCCAGCCTGTGCGGGATGGCATTGCGCTCCAGCAGATCGGATAGTGTCTCCATCATGGCCAGTTCGCCGCCATAGAGGTGTTCGCACCCCGTGGTCTCCAGGATGAGGCCGTCAGTGCCATCGATCGCGATCAGCGGCGTAAACCGGATCATCCAGTCGCCAAGTGCGGACAGGGCACGGATGTCGGCGACCGGGTCCATGTCCTCGGTAACAAGGTTGGGCACGCGGGCCCGTGCATCGGTGAAGACCAACCCCTCTGTTATGCCAAGCTGACGGGCAGGGTCATTGGCAGCGGCGATGCGCAGACCCTTGGTGCTGTTTTCAAGCAGGGCAAAGGGCAGGTGGGGATCAGGCGGTTTGCCGGAGGCCGGGCGGGCCGATCCGGTCCTGAGGCCGCGGCGAGCGCGCCGGAGCCGGGTCAGCGGCCAGTCCGGAAACCACACGCAAAGATAGCGTTTCATCGTCAAGCTCCAGATCAAAGGATTGTCCTGCCATGTGCGGGGCCTGGCGGGACCGTTCGAGCACAGCCTTCCAGCGGAGCGCTCCGGGGGCATGCGTGTCATAACGGTTGGGGGATGAGGGACGGGGGGAAAGACGCCACCGGGCATTGGCAGCGGTGGCGCCGTCCCGCGTATAGGGCATCAACAGGATGACCGGCGTGCCATGCCGCCCGGATACAAGTGCGAGACGGCGCGAGGCGGTGAAACTGGCATCCTCCAATTCTGCAATCACCAGTGAGGCCACACCGGAGCGGATGGCTTCTTCGGTGGCCCAGAGAGCTTCTGCAGGCTTGCGCGGGGTGATGTTCAGGCTTGGGGGCAGGTCCGGGGCGACTTCTCGGCAGCCAGCCTGAAGGAGGCCGCCATGGGCCTGTTTCAGGCTGGACTGGCGGATCCAGATAACAGGGCCCTTGCGACGTGTGCGTGCCGCGAGCGCAAAGCCGGTCATCGCCGGAAAGTCCCCGTGTGAGGCCTCGCAGATCTCATGGACACCTGCCTCTCCCAGACCGAGTGGAAAAGACAGGCTCGGCTGCTGCTGAGGCGGGAAGCTATGAAACGCGTCCTTCAGGGAAGATGGGATTGAGGCCATTTGTTCATTATTTGTTCTTATCACATTGAGTCAACTGACTCCGTCGAGCAGAAAGGATTTCAACAGGTACAGTGGCGGTTTCTGACGGACTTGTCCTGTAATGGATTATTCAGGACGAGGTTGGCCAAGCCGTAGCAGAAAGATCTGTGGAGCAGTGCTGACGCTGGCGACAAATGCCCGCGTGTCGGCCGTCAGGTATGTGTGAAAACAAGAAGCAGCAGGATCGGCAAGGCAAAGCCCGCAATCGTAAGTGGCCATGTGCTGGGGCGGCGCGTGGAATGCATCTGCAGCAACCAGAGCCCAGACGCACAGAACAAGACAACTGCAATGGCGAACAGGTCGAGAAACAATGTCCAGGCGAAGCCAGTATTTCGGCCCTTGTGCAGGTCGTTGAGATAGGCGACCGCGCCGCGACTGGTTTTTTCGAACATGACTTCGCCGGTCTCACGGTCAATGCTGATCCAGGCATCTCCACCGGGCCGGGGCAGGGTGATATACGCGTCAAAATCGGTCCATTCGACCGGGCGGCCTGTTGTATCAAAGCTCGTCTCAGATTTGAGATAGGTCGCGACCTCGGCGGGCAGGCCGGACTCGGCGCCAGTCTTCGCATGTTCATCCAGTAGCGTGACCAGCTGGCCTGGCAGGATGCTCTCGCCTTCGATGGTTCTTGGCTTTGAGGTAAGATCGCTGGCATGATTGAGCGTAATGCCAGTCGCCGCGAACAGCATCATGCCGACAAGACAGAGCGCGCCAGACATCCAGTGAACGGTTCGCACCTGACGCTTGATGAACATTTTCAAGGATGCGCGTTTTGCGGGGGCGGTCTGGGAGAGGCTCATTCCGTCAGGGCTCATTATCTGTATTGCGCCGTCTGAAGTTCGGCGCGGTCTGGTGGAGTTTCGCCTCCTAACATGCGCGAATATGCGTCTGCAAGTCATTCTCAATGCGTGTGTGCAATTGACTTGCTGCGGGCCTGTTGGTCTAGCCAAGGCGTATACGTTTCCTGACCAGGCATCTGAATGCGCTACGCTCTTCTAGACTCATGTGATCCCGTCCGGGCCGCCACACTTTTCTATGGCGATGCGGCAACCCTCTGGCTCGATAGCGCGGATACCGATCACCCTTCATCACGCTGGTCATATCTCTGCATTGCACCAATCGCGACTTTGCAGGTTCGTGCGGAGGAGCTGTCACGCGGTGAGGATGGCTTCGCAGACAGGGCGGACGAAGTAAGGGCCTGGATACGCAGCACCGAACGGCAGCGCATTGCGGAAGGTCCCCCGTTCCAAGGCGGCGCGGCGGGCTATGTTTCCTATGACGCTGCGCCACTCTTCCTTGAGCGATTCCAGTCGCGACACATGCCGCGCTCTGATTTGATTGAATTCAACTTGTACGACACGTTGCTGGCATTCGATCTTGAGGGTCAGAAGACTTGGGTCATGTCGGCCGGGCTGAGGGCGGCGAACGCAGAAGAGGATGACGCGCTGGCAGATGCGAAGATTGCGGAGGTGCTGACCCGTCTTGGCGACACGCGGCGCGCCCCGGATGTCGACGTGCCATTGGGCTGGTCACACCCGGATCAGGCTATTGATTATATTGCGGCCGTAAAGCGTACACAGGATTTTATTCTGGATGGCGACATTTATCAGGCCAACATTGCGCAGAATTGGGTAGCATCGCATTGCGACGTGTCGTCGGCTTTTTCCAACTATCTGCAGATGCGCGAGCGGACGCCTGCGCCCTTCGCGGCGTTCGGCCATTTTGAAGGGCGTGTTCTGGCAAGCGCATCGCCAGAGCGCTTGATCTCCGCTTCGGCCACGGGGCGAGTCGTGGCGGAGCCGATCAAGGGAACCGTCAGACGCGAGGCTGACCTGATCGAGGACGATCTGGCGCAGGCAGGCCTGTTGGCCTCTGAGAAGGACCGCGCCGAGAACATCATGATAACTGACCTTCTACGGAATGATTTGTCCATCGTGTGCGAACCTGAATCGGTTGAAGTGACATCGCTTTGCCGCTTGGAGACATTCTCCAATCTTCATCACCTCGTCTCGACCATTGAGGGCGACTTGTCGGACGACAAGGATGGCATTGACCTGTTCAAGGCAGTGTTTCCCGGTGGATCCATCACAGGCGCGCCGAAATTGCGCGCGATGGAAATCATTGACGAACTGGAGCAACGTCCTCGTGGCGCGTATTGCGGAGCTATTGGGTATGTCGGTTTTGATGGTGCATTGGATTTCAACATCCTGATCCGCACAATTGATCATTTGCCGACAGAGAGCACGCTGTTGGCCGGCGGGGGTATCACTTTGATGTCGGACCCGGTTGGCGAGCTGGCAGAGTCAGAGCTGAAGGCAGAGCGAATCGCGCCGTCCCTGTTCCGGGTGGGGAAGAAGGCATGATCCTCGTGCTCAACAATCGCGACAGTTTCGTTCATAATCTCGCGCGCTATCTGACATGCGAAGGCGCGGATGTGACGGTCGTTGATAGTGACCGGATTACTCTCCATGAAATCACCGATCTTGCGCCTCAAGCGCTCGTCCTGTCGCCGGGACCATGTACACCGAATGAGGCAGGGATCTGCTTGGAAGCAGTTCAGTACTTCGCTGGGAAGCTGCCAGTTCTCGGAGTGTGTCTTGGGCACCAGGCGATCGCGCAGGTTTATGGGGGCAAGATTGTCAGGTCCAATTTTCCCCGCCATGGACGCACCACGACGTTGTCAGTGCAGGGCGGAGCCTTGTTTGCTGGCTTGCCCCGCGCTTTTGATGTCGGTCTGTACAATTCTCTCGTGGCAACATTTGATGATTTGCCGGACCAATTTCAAATTGATGCGGTATCTGCGGAGGGAGACATTATGGCGCTGTCACACACATACTTTCCGCTATTCAGTGTCCAGTTTCACCCAGAGTCTGTGCTTACCGAGCATGGCGCTGAGCTGATCAGGAATTTTGTACAGCTCGCGAAGAACTGGAAACCGGAATGATCTTGTCTCAGCCGTCTGCCTTGTCTGACCAGTCCGAACTGTTTGACCTGCGGGACCGCGGCTTGTTGTTGGCAGATGGCGTGTTCGACACGTCGCTCGTCAGCGATGGACGCGTCATTCTGCGCGATGCACACTTGGACCGCTTGATCGAAGGTGCTGCTGCACTGGGCATTGATCTTGAGCGCAAGGCCGTTGCTCGTGTCATGGATACGGCGATTGAAGACTCTGCGTCGGGTGCATTGCGTATCACGGTCACACGCGGCGCTGGGGTTCGCGGGCTCGCGGATGATATGGCGGCTTCGCCGACCCTCATCGCGCGTGTTTCAGAATATAGTGTGAGTCTGACGCCAGAAGCTGTGCGAGTGCACAAAAGCACGATCCTGCGCAATCCAACTTCCATCACGGCTCGCTACAAGACCTTGTCCTACACAGACAATATCGTTGCATTGCGCGCGGCAGTTCAAGCTGGTTTTGATGAAGCGTTCTTTTTCTCGCCCGCTGGGCATCTTGCCTGTGCCAGTGTGGCGAATGTGTTCGTGCAGATGGATGGAGCTATCTTCACGCCGCCCGTTGGGGATGGCGCTCTGCCCGGTGTGATGCGGAACTGGATTTTGGGTAGGGGGCGTGTTGGCGATTTCGCCGTTTCGGAGCGGTCGATCTCGCTTGATGATCTTCGATCCGCGGACAGGGTTTTCCTGACCAACAGCCTGCGCCTGTTCCAACCGGTATCAGCGTTTGAGACCAGGATGTTCAATGCTGAACTGCCTGCGGGCTGCGCCGAATTGCGAGCAGAACTACTCACCAATTGACCCCACTTTTCCGGAACGCTAGGCGAGCGCTTCCGCCAATGGCGTTAGCTCTAGTTCCAGACTTTCCGCGACAGCTTCGCACGTAACTTTGCCATCCCAGACGTTGAGGCCTGCTGCCAGGTGCGGGTCCGACTTGAGTGCGGCCTTCCAACCCTTGTCAGCGATTCGCAAAGCATGGGGCAAAGTCGCATTGTTGAGCGCGTAGGTGGATGTGCGTGCTACGGCGCCGGGCATGTTCGCCACGCAATAGTGGACGATGTCATCGACCACATAAGTTGGAGCATCATGCGTGGTGGGATGGGAGGTTTCGAAACAACCACCCTGGTCGATCGCGACATCCACCATCACTGCGCCGGGCTGCATGATAGACAACATTTCGCGCGTGATGAGTTTCGGCGCTGCAGAACCGGGGACGAGCACCGCGCCGATTACGAGATCGGCCTGGGCAATTTCCTGTTCCAGCGTTGCCCGGGTCGAGTAAACTGTGTTCGCGCCAGCCTCGAAATGCGTGGCGAGGCGTTCGAGCACATCCGGATTGCGGTCGAGGATGGTAACGTCCGCATGCATGCCGACGGCCATCTGTGCCGCATTGAAGCCGACCACGCCGCCACCAATGATCACGACCCGGCTGGCGTGTACGCCCGGCACGCCGCCAATCAGCACGCCGCGGCCGCCCTTTGCTTTTTCCAGGGCCGAGGCCCCGGCCTGAACGGCGAGACGTCCGGCCACCTGGCTCATCGGTTTGAGCAGGGGCAGGCCGCCGGTGCGGTCGGTCACGGTTTCATAGGCGATACACGTCGCGCCGGATTTCATCAGATCCTGCGTCTGTTCCGGATCTGGAGCCAGATGGAGATAGGTGAACAGGATCTGGCCGGGTCGCAATTGTGTGCGTTCGGGTGCCAGCGGCTCCTTCACTTTGATGATCATCTCGCAAGTGGCGAACACATCTGCGGCTGTCTCCGCGATCTCCGCGCCGACGGCGCGATACGCATCGTCTGTTGCGCCAATGCCCATGCCTGCTTGCGTTTCCACCAGTACCTTGTGCCCGCGCGCGGTGAATTCGCTGACGCTCTCCGGCGTAAGGCCGACCCGAAACTCATTGTTCTTGATCTCTTTTGGAACGCCGATCTGCATGCTCATGACTCCCGGAGGGTAAGGTTACCTGAATTTCGCGGATATCGTATATAGTATGCCTTCATGTCCAGAGGTTTTGTATGTTTTGTTTCAACATACAAAATATTTGTCGAATTATCTTTCTCGTGCCCGTGGGGCGTGAGCGAGTTTAATCCCCGGAAGCCTCATCCAGAGAAGCATCCCAGACCGCCAGCGCGCGGTAAAGGGCAAGACTATTCAGGCCGCGATCCAGGTTGGCGAGAATGAGTTGTTGCTGAGCATTGTAGTTTTCACGCTGGGCATCCAGCACCGTCAGATAATCATCAAGGCCTGATTTGAAGCGCTCTTGCGACAGATAGAAGGTGACGCCTGTGTCGTCAGCAAGCTGTTCCAGAGCATCCAGTCTGCTGGAGATTGTCTCGGATACGGCGAGGGCGTTTGCAACTTCGCGGAAGGCCTGCTGAATGGTGCCTTCATAGGCTGCGAGAGCCGCGTCGGCATTCGCGCGGGCTGCGTCCAGATTTCCGCGTCTCGTGCCGAAGTCAAAGATGGGCACCGAAACACTCGGCGTAAAAGTCCAGCCCGTCGCATAGTCGCCTTCGAACAGATCCGCCAGGTCGCCGCCGACTACGCCCGCACCGCCGGTCAGGGAGACCGATGGGAAATAGGCAGCGCGTGCAGCGCCTATATTGGCATTGGCCGCCAATAGATTGCGTTCTGCCTGAATGACATCCGGGCGGCGCAACAGAACTGAGGAAGTCTGGCCAACCGGCAGGTCAAGTACAACGGGAGATGGGGTCAGCTCGACGTGCGCTTCAATGGACGGTGGCAAGTCTGTTCCCACCAGATAACGCAGGGTATTCAGGTCTCGGCGGACAGTTGCCCGGAACTCTGCCGCTTGTGCCTGGGCTGACGCAACAGACGCCGAGGCCCGACGCAAGTCGATCTCGCTGGCAGTGCCCGCATCGAACAGAGCCTGTGTGAGGTCGAGGCTTTCATTCTGACTGCTCGCCGTCTGTTCGGCCAGTCTCAGCAATTCCTGGTCTGCCGCGAGTTGGAGCCACGCTTCCGCGACAGATGCCACCAGGGAAATCTTGGTGGCGCGTTCGCCTTCGACACTCGCCAGATAGGTCTGCAGGGCGGCATCGTTCGTGTTCCGGATACGCCCGAAGAAGTCTAGTTCCCAAGCAGAGACTCCTATTTGCGCGGAAGTGCTGTCACCGAAGGAAGACGAATATGTTGCGTCATCCCGAAAGGTGCCGCCCTTCTGCGCGCTACCGGACCCGGTGAAGGTCGGCCAGAAACCTGACCGAGACGTGACGAGGTTCGCACGTGCCACTTCGACAGTGGCGGCGACAGTTCGCAGGTCGCGGTTCTGGTCCAGCGACAGATCGATCAGTGCACGCAACTCATCCGACTGAACGATGTCTTGCCATGCAAGTGTGGAGACCCCAGTCACCGAAGGCTCCGAAATGGGAAGCTCTGTCGGCACGGGCGCTATCGGGCGCTCATAGTCTGGTGCCAGATTGACACAGCCGGTCAGGACAAGCGCACTGAGCGGGGCGGCGAGGTATTTTTGACGGCTCATGCTTGATCTCCGGACGTGGCAGGGCGTTGACCGCGCAGGCGCGTCGTAACCTGGCGAACTAGAACATAGAAGAGAGGGGCGAACAGCAGGCTGAAGGTCATGGCGGCTATAACGCCACCCACCATGATCCAGCCCATTGCATTTCGGCTTTCTGAGCCTGCGCCGGTACTGAGGGCGAGTGGCAAGACACCAAAGCCAAAAGCAAACGACGTCATCAAGACGGGGCGAATGCGCTGCCGTACGGCTTCGATGGTCGCCGTGACAACGTCCTTGCCTTGATCTTCGAGGGTCCGCGCGAACTCGACGACTAGGATCGCGTTCTTGGAGGCGAGACCAACAGTCATCAAGAGGCCGACCTGGAAGAAGACGTCATTAGCGAGACCAAAGAGGTTTGCCGCAGATACAGCGCCCGTAACGCCAAGCGGGGCGACCAGCAGGACCGAGACTGGAATTGTCCAGCTTTCATAAAGAGCAGCTAGGCAGAGGAATACAAAGAGAAGGGACAGAATGTATAGCATCGTTGCCTGGTTGCCAGCTTGGCGCTCCTGACGGCTGAGCCCGCTCCATTCAAGAGAGATGTTGCCAGGCAACTGGCTGACCATGTCTTCCATGATCTGCATGGCTACACCGGAACTTTCGCCCTCTGCCGGAGATCCCTGAATATTGATTGCGGGTACGCCGCCAAATCTCTGGAACTGGGGAGAACCATATGACCATTCGCCGGACACGATCTCGTCAAGCGGAGTCATCTCGCCGGACGAGGTGCGCACGTGCCACTTGGAAATGTCTTCCGGTTGCATACGGTCTTCCGCATCCCCTTGAACATAGACACGCTTGATACGGCCCCGGTCGATGAAGTCATTCACATAGCTTCCCCCGAAGGCAACGGACAGGACACTTGTGGCATCGGCAACAGACACGCCGAGAGCTTGAGCTTTCTGGTAGTCGAGATTCATCTTGAACTGTGGACCATCTTCGCTGCCATTCGGGCGGACGCCCATCAGGCGCGGATCCTGAGAGGCCATGCCGAGAAGTTGGTTCCGGGCATCCACAAATTCAGCGTGGGTAAGTCCGCCTGTGTTCTGAATGTAGAGATCAAAGCCGTTCGAATTGCCCATCTCCCGAATAGGCGGGGGAACGATCGGGAAAATCCGGGCTTCGTCGATTTGGGACAGACCGCCAAAAGCACGGCCTGCGATAGACTGGACAGAGTTTTCAGGACCCGGCCGTTCAGACCAATCATTCATAGCCGCGAAGGCCATGCCATTGTTCTGGCCCTGACCGACAACGCTGAAGCCAGCGACGGTGAACAGGCCCATGATATTGTCTTCTTCATTCGCAGCATAATACTTCCGCACATCATCCATCACGGCAGCAGTCCGCTCCAGGGTTGCGCTTTCAGGCAACTGGACAATGGTCATCAATGTGCCCTGGTCTTCGTCGGGCAGGAATGCCGTGGGCAGGCGTACAAACAATAGGCCGGTGACCGCCATGATTACCGCGAAGGTGGCAAGCATGATCCATCTGCGGCGAATGATCCTTGTGACCGCGCCTTCATATGCATTGGTGAGTTTGTCAAAGCCGGAATTGAATGCGCGCGCCGGGGTCATGTACCATGACTTTCCGTTCCCGGAGGATGGCTTTAATAGTGTGGCGCACAAGGCCGGTGACAAGACCACCGCAATTAGCACGGACAGCGCCATGGCAGATACGATCGTAACCGAAAACTGGCGATAGATAATGCCGGCAGATCCCGGGAAAAAGGCCATAGGCACGAAGACAGCGGATAGGACCACGGCAATACCTACCAGGGCTCCGGTGATCTGCTGCATGGATTTAACGGTGGCATCATAGGGGGAGAGGCCGTCTTCATGCATGACCCGTTCAACATTCTCCACCACTACGATGGCATCGTCCACGAGGAGACCGATGGCCAGCACCATGGCGAACATGGTAAGTGTGTTGATGGACATGCCGAACAGGAGGAGCACGGCGAACGTGCCGAGCAAGACAACTGGAACCGCAATGATCGGGATCAACGACGCACGGAAGCTTTGCAGGAAGATCAGGATAACGACAAATACGAGGACAATCGCTTCATACAGCGTTTTCTGAACTTCATGGATCGAGGTTTCGATGAAGGGTGTCGAGTCAACGGGGAACTGGTACTCCAGATCGGCTGGAAAGGATGGCGACATGTTCCTGACGGCTTCCTTGACTCGCTCGGCTGTTTCGAGCGCGTTTGCGCCCGTCGCCAAAGAGATCGCCACACCCGTTGCCGGCTTGCCATTGAAGCGGGCGATGGCTGAATAATCCTGGGCGCCGAGTTCGACCCGTGCGACATCTTCCAGTCGGACGGATCCACCCGCAGGCGTTGTGCGGATCAGCAGCTTCTCGAATTGCTCTGGAGTCGACAACAGGGATTGAAGCGTCACGGTGACGTTGATCTCCTGGCCTGGCACTGAAGGAGTTCCGCCTAGTGCGCCAGTGGCGACCTGTGCGTTCTGGGCCTGGATAGCTTGCGTGACGTCAGACGGAGTAAGTTGGTATTGCGCCAGCTTTTCAGGCTCTAGCCAGATACGCATTGCGTACTGCGATCCGAACACCTGAACGCTACCGACACCGTCGATGCGGCTGATTGTGTCATAGACGGTGGAGCGAACAAAGTCGCCGATGTCGATCTGGTTGAGTGTGCTGTTTGGAGAATAAAATGCTGTTACCAGCAGGAAGCTGCCGCTTGCCTTGCTCACGGTCACGCCCTGACGCTGCACTTCTTCCGGCAGAAGCGGTGTCGCGAGCGAGATTTTGTTTTGGGTTTGAACCTGGGCAATATCGGCATCTGTGCCGGGCTCAAAGGATAACGTAATCGACATTGAACCGTTGGAATTCGAGGACGACGATATATAGTCGAGTCCATCAAGGCCGGTGAGTTGCTGTTCGATGACTTGCGTCACCGCATTCTCGACTGCTTCGGCGGATGCCCCCGGATAGTTCGCTGAAATGCTGACCGTTGTGGGCGCGATATCCGGATACTGAGCGATTGGAAGCGCGCGCAGCGCCATGCCGCCTGCAAGCATGATGATGATTGCAATCACCCAGGCAAACACCGGGCGGTCGATAAAGAATTTAGCCATGTCGAGTGTCCAGAGTTCGCTAGTTCAGTTCGCTGCGCGAGTCGCGGGCGGCGGATATTTGTGCTGCGCTGGAAATCGGATCAACTGTCACACCTGCACGCAGGTTTTGAAGATTTGAAACGGCGACTCTTTCGCCTTCCTCCAAGCCGTCCAGCACAATCCATGAATTGTCGTTGTATTGCTCGACCTGGATGGCGCGCTGCTCAATTGTGTTGTCATCTTTGACGACCATGACGGAGGCTTCGCCCGTTGGGGTCCGCGAGACGACCGATTGCGGCAGCGTAATGACATTTTCGTACATGCCGGCAACGAAGTTTGCGCGGACGAACATGCCCGGCAGGATAATACCATCAGGGTTTGGCACGAGCGCACGTACCGCTACTGTACCGGCACTTTCGTCGACATTGATTTCGCTGAATTCGAGCTCACCTTGCAGGGGATACGTCGTATCGTCGCTGAGGATGATGTTCACTGGCACCGTGTCGATTCCCTTGGAGGCAACCCGCCCGGACGCAATCTGGCGGCGCATGTTGAGGACGCGATTGCTGGAAACGGTAAGGTCCACATAGATCGGATCGATTTGAAGCACGTTGGCGAGTGTTTCAGTCTGGTTTTGAGTGACGAGCGCGCCTTGTGTGACCGATGATCGACCAATGCGTCCGGCGATGGGGGAAGAAATCCTGGTGCGGGCAAGATCGATGCGTGCGCGGTCCAGAGCAGCCTTTTGAAGCGCAATATCCGCTTCTGCTTCCTGGGCCGTAGCCGCGGCCTGATCATATTCCTGCTGGCTGACAGCGTTGATCTTTGCGAGGTCGGCGAACCGTTTGGCGGTTTCCTTTGCGACATTTGCAGAAGCCTGGGCACGCGCCAATGCGGCCTCGGCACTTCGCACATCTGCGGCATACTCGTCTGCATCAATCTGATAGAGCGCTTGTCCACGCGAGACGAGGTCGCCTTCCTTGAACAGCCGCTCCTTGATGATGCCGGTGACCTGCGGGCGGATCTCCGCTTCGGCGTGGGCCCGCGCGCGTCCAGTCAACTCAACGGCGTTGGGGACCGATACGAGTTCGGTCGTGAGAGTCTTTACAACTGGAGCTGGCTGTTGCGGAACCTCTACTGTACTGCCTTCGTTACCACAGGCCGTCAGCAGGAAGGCGACGGACAAGGTCGCGGCCGAAATACTTTTTCTTAGAACTTCCATGAGGATTCCTTGACGAGCCGAATGGCTTCAATGTAACAATTCTAGAGTGAACGCTCTATCTAGTGTTGCGGTGCAGCATGTCAAGGAGAGGGCATAGTGGAATTTAGGTGTTTTTCTGCATGACAGTTATGAGCAAATCGAAGACGGCCGCGAAACGAGAGAGTCGCGTTGCTGAAATTCTGGACTGCGCTGAGATTCACTTCGTTGAGAAGGGATTCCATGGCGCGGGCATTTCCGGGATCGCCAAAGAATGTGGCATCAGTGTTGGCCATCTGTATCATTACTTTGCGTCCAAGGATTTGTTGATAGAGGCTGTGGTGGAGCGCGAATTGTTGCGCCAAAAAGACAGAATGGAAGACTTCCGTAATCTGAGCGGCACTGAAATCCGAGATCAAATCGCTCCACTCGTCATCGACATTATTATCAAGCATCAGGACCCGTTCCGAACGGTTTTGAATTTCGAGATTCTTGCCGAGGCGCAGAGAAATCCGTCGGTTGCCGAGATCTTGCAGAACTATGATCGTGAAATACGGGAAGAGTTTTGTGGCGTCCTGGAGAATGCCGGAATTACAACGCCTGTTTTGCGGACGGAGATGTTGTTTACCTTGTTTGGCGGCATTCCGGCCCGCACGCTGAGGCATCCCGAGCATGAACGTCCGCAATTCATCGAAATGATGAAGCCGATCATCACGAAGATTCTTGCAAGTGATGACCTTCCTGTGGAGTAGAGCGAAACCACAACGATATCGCGGTTCATTCTTCCGCATTGATGAATATGTCCAAGCTGGCTCTGAGAGTGGAGTTGCTGGAGGCACTCGTACTCGCCAGCTGAACGGCGCGCTTGTCACCGGTTGGGTTCAGCACCGGGAGCTGGAATCTTAGCGCCGCATACTTGTCCAAGCTATCGGCATAGGCCGGGTTCCGAGTATAGACGGATCGGGAAACCATCTCGGGAAACAGGATGCTGGACCGTATTAGTGGCGCCACTCCCAACCCCAGAGTATCCAGGCTGCGATAGACCTCGAAATGGATATGTGGCGGGCGTCCCCGATAAGTGCCTGGGTACACGGTCCGAAAGTTTACGCGTCCTCGTTGGTCTGTGATCCCTATACCACGTAGATAGTTTGTATCCGGGCGATTGAAGACAGAGTACTCGCCAGCTGCGTCGGCGTGCCAAACATACACCGCATAACGGGAAAGCGGCTGTTGATCTGTTGATAGAGATTGCAGGCGCAAGTGCAAGTCGAGAGGCGCGCCATCGGCCGCTCCTGACAAGCCATTGAAACCCCGTGTTATGTCGGTTCGGATGAGACCTGCGCTGGCCCACAGACTTGCCAGGCTGGGGCCAGGCTGGAACACTGGCTCTTTCGGATACGCTTCGGGCTTGTTGGCCGCTGGCGGGAAAACTGGTGCTCGGACAAGCGCGGAGGATTTCGGGATAGACACCGGAATCTATTGCCGTCGTCCGGGAGGAGGTCCGCGGCGCTGGCTATCCTGCGGCATGGTGGGTTCGTTGGAATCGACTGCGCGCGGCGCTGTCAGAAATTCTGCGCGTGATAGAAGCCCATCTCGGTTTTTATCGATCCGACCGAATATATCGATAAGCCGTATTCGGAATTCCGAGGCCGTGATGGTTCCATCCAGATTGCTGTCGAAGGCAATAGGGCTGGGGAGTGCATTCAGGTCGCCAAGGGTCTCAGCTGCCCAATTTGACATCTGCACCGCAGATTGATGTACCCGATCAGGCCCCGCCAAGGCGCGCCATTCGAGATCAATACCATTATCAACTTCTTCGCGTGATACGAAGTGATCGTGATTACTGTCCATGCTGACGAAAAGCAGTGCCACTGGTGGGGCAGACAGGCCTTGCGACCGAGTCGGGCGTGCGAGGTCTCCGCCATCGCGACCGCTGGCTCCTGGCCCCTTGCGCGGGGAGGATGTGCATGCGACCACCAAGGACAGTCCAGCAATCATCAGGACTGTGACTTTCATTGCTCCTGACAGCCGTTTGCAACGGGAAGAGAAGGGGGTGAGGGAGGTGTCACAGGGTGAGACGTAGGGGGGGTGTGACACCTCCCTCTCATCGCATCGGTCTTGGCACCCAAAGGGAGGCTCGGTGTTCAAGGAGCGGACGGGGACTGTCCTGGTGGATGCGATGATTTCGGTGATTGAGATCGAGACTTTCTCTTCAGAGCGACCGGAATAGGGGGTGGAACTAGGCATATTGAGTGCTCTTAATGCAGTCTCTGGGGACGAAGTGCCGGGAAGTTTCCCTGCGTCGATGAGAACAAGATGCCTCAGCCATGTTGAGAGGATATGCCGGTTAGGACGAAAGTGATGGCAATGTATGGCAGTCTGCAACATGACATTACCGACTTGAAAGGTATGGGTTTTCGGTGGCGACACCAGCAATTCGGGATGATCCGGAGCGGTGGGGTTCGAAGCGCAGTTTAACTGCAGTCACGACACACCTTGGCAACAAGTTTATCCTATTTGTAATCATCAGATCGACGATACATATTCAGGAGACTGCGGAGATGCCTGATCCCGAGACCACGACACCCGAACACATTCTAGTTATCGATGATGACCGCGATATTCGGGAAGATTTGAAATCCTATCTCACGGAAAACGGCTATCGCGTGTCGACGGCTGAAAATGCACCCGCTGCGCGCCGGGCGATCCATTCTGAAGAACCAGACCTCATCCTGTTGGACGTCATGATGCCGGGCGAGGACGGGATCAGTCTTTGTCGCTCGATCGTTCGGCTCACCGCAATTCCGATCGTTTTCATCAGCGCGAGAACTGATGAGATCGACCGGATTGTCGGCTTGGAAGTCGGCGCAGATGATTATGTGTGCAAGCCATTTAACCCGCGTGAACTGCTTGCACGTGTGCGGTCTGTCCTGCGGCGCGCGAATGGTCGCGAAAGAGAAATGACGCCTGAGAAAACGCGCTATTTTGAGTTTGACCGCTGGACCCTGGACACGGCGAAACGCACAATGACCCGCGATGATGGCGTGATCGTCTCCTTAAGCACCGGCGAATTCCAATTATTGATGATCTTTATAGCCCGACCACAGATCGTGCTGTCGCGTGAACGGATCGTGGAACTGTCTCATGCCGAAGGCGCAGATGTGTTCGACCGCAGTGTCGACAGTCAGGTGAGTCGATTTCGGAAAAAGGTCGAACGCGACCCCAAGAATCCGGATATCGTCCAGACCGTCTGGGGCGGGGGGTATGTCTTTGCAGCTGATGTGAAGAAACTGTGATGCTGGCAAGGCTTGATACGCTTCTTACACGGATTGTAATCCTGGTGACAGCCGCTCTGCTGTCTACATTTCTACTGGCGTATTTCATTGTGGAATTCAGCATTTCATCGCAACGGCTCCAGCCACGTACGGCGCTGCATGTTGCGACGGTCGCATTGGAGGAATTGCAGGCGAAGGATTGGCCCGATTCACTCTCTGACAAAGAGCTGGAGCGTCTTCAAATAACCGATTACTCGCTGTCAGAATATCCCTATATTGAGCCTTTCTCCTGGGGGCTAGCCGAACGTGTTCTTGAAAATCTTGGGCTAGCGCAGGATACGCCGATTGGTATTTCCCTGAGTGGGTGGGGTGATCGGGACAGGCTCGCAGGTCCTCCCGGTCGACCGGACAGGTTCATGGATGAAGAACCGGGCCGTCCCGGGCCAATGAGTTTGAGGCCTCCGCCGTCAGAGCGTGGGAGATCTGCCAGCCAGCAGCGCGCAAGAGTGTCTCTCGAGATCGCGAATGGCAATTGGATAAACATAAGAACCGAGAACATGAGTGTGAAAGAGCCGCGTCCACCTCTCCTGGCGGCCGTCATGCTCATCGTGCTGATGGTTGGCATCGGCATATGGGCCGCCCTGAATGCGATTAATCCATTGAGGCAAATGGCGAAGGCCGCGAATACGCTGGCGTCCGACTACAAGCATGAGCCGCTGGTCGAGCAAGGTCCGTATGACGTGCGCGAATCTCTGCGTGCTTTCAATCGCATGGGCCGTCGCCTCGAGACCACAGTGGCTGGCCAACGCCAGCTGCTCGCAGCAATTGGTCATGATTTGCGGACACCCATTACCTCATTGAAACTGAAGGTTGAGATGCTATCAGATGCGAGTGAGCGCGAGCGGATGAGTCGTGCTCTGGCAGAGTTGGAGCGTATCACAGAAGCCGCACTTGCTGCGGCGACGGCTGGCCAGTCAGATGAGCCTTTCCAGCCGCTGGACATGTATTCGTTGGTCGACAGCCTTATCGAAGACTTGCGGGATCTGGGCCTCTCTGTCTCGTTCAATGAAATCGATGTACGCCCGATTGTCATGGGTCGATCAGATGAACTGACACGCGCCTTGCGCAACTTGATTGAAAACGCGGTGCGTTATGGAGACATGGCGCACGTTTGTCTCAGTGAACAAGCCGGCAAGGCTATTGTGACGATCCAGGACACAGGTCCGGGAATCCCGGAAGATGCTCTGGAGCGTGTGTTCGAACCCCTTGTTCGATTGGAACAGTCACGCAATCGCGAGACCGGCGGGCATGGGCTCGGACTTCATATCGCGAAGAATCTGATTGAAGCCCATAGTGGGCACATCGATTTGTCGAACCCACCAACCGGGGGGCTGCTCGTAACGGTGACCTTGCCTCTGAAGGCCGCTGGCTGACACGCTATCAGAACCGGGTGGAAGTGCTGAAACGGAAGGACTCCGTGCGGTCGTACTCTTCGCTCTTGAGGATATGGCTGAAGTCGAAGCGGATTGGGCCGAAAGGGGATGACCAATAGACGCTGAGGCCTGTAGATGCGCGCAAGGACAAGTCATCTTCAATCAACTGGACGGCATCACGGCCAAAAGTATCCGTGAACTCGACCGGGTCGCTCTTGTCTATGTCGCTCAACAAGCCAACCGCGCCGGCTTCCAGGAACAGCCCCGTCTTGATGCCGTATTCTTCCGGCAGATAGTTTGGCATCGAGATGTCGAGGCTGGATTGGTAGAACGCGTTGCCGCCCAGGGCGTTGAGACGCTTCACTGTTTCTGTGCCGTCATCATTTTGGATGATTTGCACAATGCGCGGCCCGAGACCTGCCGTATCAAACCCGCGGAAGCTGTTGCCGCCCTTGAAAAAGCGATTATTGATACGTACGCCTTGAGGAGTGGTTTGTCCGTATTCGGATTCCGCGTCGCTCGTGCCATAGGGTTCGATGTATCCACCCGAAAGACGCAAACTGGCCGTTATGCCCTTCGCAATACCTTGGTAGATATTCATCGATGCGTTGGTGCGAATGAAGTTCACGTCCCCGCCCAGGCCAGCAACGTCTTGACCAAACAGCAGGTCGAACCCGCCAGTGGGGTCAATAGGGTCATTCTTCATGTCCAGGAGGAGATTGTACCCGACGATCGAGGAGATTTCTGATCGTTCACTTGAGCAAAGCGAGTATCTGTTGAGATAGCGCGCATCGCATACGTCCACGATCAGCGATCCATCAGGCAATGGTACGTCATCAGCGGTGAGAAAGGCGACACCCACGACATCATCGCTTGTGTCTCCCGGGGTGTCATTGTCATCTACAGTGTATTCGGTTGTCAGGCGTTCGCCGCTGTCCGAGGCAATCACGATGCTCTGATCGACGACGTCGATTTTGTCGTTTTGCAACGTATATTTCAAGCCAAGTTGCAGCCGGTCTGACAAGGGGAAACCTAGCTGCCCGCTGACACCTACAGATTCAGTCGTATAGCCGCCAAGATCGGTGTCAGAATAATCGAGGCGGGTAGCAAACGCACTCACACCTGCGGACATGTCACGGTCTAGGAAACGTGGCTCCGTATACTGCAAGTCCACAATTTGCTGCAGGCTGGATGTGGACAGGCGAGCAGACGCGGATTGCCCGCGCCCGAGCACATTGCGCTGTGCCACGCTGACATCTACGAGGAAAGATTCTGAGGATGAGAAGCCAGCTGAGAAACTCATCTCGCCAGTGGGCTGCTCAGTGACTTTTACATTCACGTCAATTTGGTCAGGGTCCGCGGTGGGAACCTCAGTAACTTCGACGTCTTTGAAGTAGCCAAGGGCCCGTGCGCGGTTGCGCGAGCGATCCAGCAAGATGCGGTTGAAGGCATCACCTTCAGTCACGCGCAATTCCCGCCGGATCACGCGATCGAGCGTTTGGGTATTACCGACAATATTGATGCGGTTGATGTAAACACGCGGACCTTCATTGACATGAAAGGTCACGTTGATCGTATGCGTTTCGAGATCGGCGGAGATTTCAGGGCGCACATCAATAAAGGCATAACCTCCGATCCCGGCGACATAGGTCAGGCCATCAATTGAGTTTTCAATTGTGTCGCCTCGGAACAGGTCACCGGATCGCGCTACCAGTGACGCTTTCAAGGCGTCCGTGTTGAGTTTTTCCAGCTCGGTTTCGACATTGATCTCGCCGAAGCGATAAATCTCGCCCTCGTCGATTGTATAGGTAATGTAGAAATCCTTCTGATCAGGCGTTAGTTCTGCCACGGCTGACTCTACGCGGAAGTCGTAATACCCCTTGTTCTGGTAAAACTGACGAAGCAATTCGCGGTCATATTCCAAGCGACCTGGGTCATAATTGTCGTTTGATGAGAAGAACTGCCACCAACGTGATTGACGGGTGACAATCTCCGACCGAAGACGGTCGTCTGAATACGTTTCATTTCCCAGGAAGTTGATCGCTCGTACACCAGACACAGGTCCCTCTGTAATCGAGAAGACCACATCCACACGGTTCTGATCGAGCGGCAAATATTCGGGCGTGACTTTCGCCGCGAACCGGCCGGATTGGCGGTAGAGTTCCATCACGCGCTGTACGTCTGCCTGCACGCGAGCGGCGGTGAATACGCCGCGCGGCGATATCTGGATTTCTTCGCGGATCTTTTCTTCCCCGAGCGATTTGCTGCCTTCAATCATGACCCGATTTACAATTGGGTTTTCGACCAATGTAATGATGAGCTGGTTCCCGACCCGGTCAAAATTTGCATCAGCAAAGAGGCCGGTTGCGAAGAGGGATTTGAGGGACAGGTCGATACGGTTCGCGTCAAAAGGTGAGCTAGGTTCGACTAGAAGGTAGGACATCACGGTTCGGTCTTCGATCCGCTGGTTGCCATTGATAATGATGGCTTCGATGTTTCCTGTGCTGTCTTCTGCGCCCACCTGCGCAAGCGCCGTCGGTTGCAGCGAAGCGGCGAGCGCAGAGAGGATCAGGGAGAGCGCGAGTGTTTTGTTTTTGTGGCTCATGAAGTCGGCATCCAGAAGAGAGAAATGGTGTCTGAGAGATCAGAAGCGGAGTTTGACGGCGGCGTTGGCCGTCAGGGCGGTTGCGTCGGTTGAAAACTCACCATCCACGCCAAACCGAATTTTCAGGAGTTCGGACCCCGCCAGTAGCGAGAGTCCCACCGTGGCGGCATCTTCAAACACCTCGGTGGCGCTGAGTGTAAAACTGTCCTCATAGCCGACAAATCCAGCGTCGACTTCGTAAGGTGTCGAAGACAACGTGGAGCGATAGCCAATATCCAATCCAGCCCGAACCATGGGACGGTAGCGATTGGAGTTGTTGTAACTGGTATAGGCCGGACCCGTGCGAGACGAGTCTGCGCCTTCCCGCCAGACATAGGCAAAGCCGAGTCCGGCATCAGCGGTTACACGGTCTGTGCTGGCGTCGCTGACCCATAGGTTCAATCCGTTTGATGCCGTTTCTGAATATCCGTCCTGATCAAGTTTGAAGTAGTCCAGACCAATTGATGGCGTCATCCTGAACGCCCCGGACCCGAATTCGGTTGATGCCAGGAGTGAAGCCGCGGTGGTCATCCCGTCCCATGTGCCGCTGACCTCTGAGACATACTCGTCGAACTCGATTTCTCTATAGCTGGAATGGTCGACCTTCGCGATCTGGCCAACGGCCTGAAGGTTTACGCGCCCGATCTGCTCCGTCGCATACACCCCGACACCCAGACTTTTCATGGTCACAGGATTTTCGCCGCCAGTTTTTTCCTCAAACTTGCCGTCGCTCATCGTACCCATGATGCCGATTGCATCTATGCCTAGCAGCGAGCGATCATACCCCAGAGCGATGCCAAGGCCGCGGCCGTCATATCCCGGCCCATCGTCAGACCCATCATAGCTGACATGGGAATAGGTTTCCTGCACCCATGCACCATTTCCGGATTCACTGGAGCTACGGGTGAACTCCAGATGGCTTCTCAACGCGCCAAAAGCGGCATTCCACTGGGATTCCAGATAGCGCGTTGCGGCATCAGTGCGCTGAGGCAGCAGCAAATTGTAGGCCTCTAGAAAGTCATGTTCGGTCGAAAGCTGCGTGATGGCAGATCCGACATCATCGTCACTTGTGGCAACATTGAGTATAGCGGAGAGGGCGCGGGACTGGTTCGTGTCGAGACTGAGTTCCTCGGCAGTCTTGAGGCGAAAGTCGAGATTGAGTTTGTCTGTATCAGACGTCTCTGTCTCCAGTGATACGTTGTATATCCACGGTATATTTTCGGTCGATAACTCAGCGGTTTCCTCGTCGTATATCAGTGTACCCGCTTCGATCAATGTGACGGCAAAATCACCGTCGATGAATGACGTAAGTGTTGGGCGTACCAGAGTATCGCTGCCCAGTGCTGCGGTTCCCGAAACCGACAGAAAGGCTGTGGTCCGCAGGTTCTGAGGATCAATTTCGAATTCAAGTGTTGAACCATCCGTGACGGAGAGGGAGGCAAGCTGCAAGGACGTTTCTTCAAGCAGAACAATTTCAGAATCTGAAATTGTCGCGGCCAGTCTGTAAGCATCGCTCGTCAGATTACCCGTGAGCAACGTTGAAGACAGGAAGTCGATCGTTCCACCCGCAGAGCCGAAGTCGAAATCTCCCTCGATCTCACTCTCCTCGATATACAGGCTGAGTGTATCGCCCTCGAAATAGGTGTCTCCCAGAAACTCGGCATCCGATAGGTCGAAAGTTGCGGCGCCGGCACCAAAGTAGATGTCGCCTGCCAGACCCCCGTCCAGAATTTGCAGTATGTCATCGCCGGTTCCGAACCGGACGTCGCCATAGATTGTAGGTTCGGTCACATCGTCTTCATCGATTTCGTCATCGCTGTTCACATCTTCAGTGGGAGTTTCCTGGTACTGGATAATGGTTGCGCCAGCCGTTTGTGCGGACAGGTCAATGGCGATGGACGATCCTGTTTCCGAATCTTCCCGTCCGTCTGAAATGAGTAGGCCTGAAATCGCGCCGGTATTGGTTATGTATCTTAGCGTATCACTTTCATCGGTGATCGCCGTTGCTGCGCCACCATAGCCATTTGATGAAGCGGTGATGGATCCACTATTCAGGATCGCTTCCAGCGTACTTCCATTGGAAATGAACAACGCTTTGGCGGTGTCGTCCGTTAACGTATAGGTCGTTGCGGCGATGGATCCGGAGTTTTCGAGAGTGCCGATTGCTGTGCCGTTGCCGAGCAGAAGGCCTACGGCGGAAGCCTCGTAGGCGGTTCCTTGAATTGTGCCGGAATTCAGGATGCCGCCATCAATTGTAACCGTTCCGGTTCCGTCTTCTGATCCGGATATGGAGAGCGCCGTCGCATCGAATCCGATATTCACGCCACTAGCATAAATCGTCCCACGATTGATGAGGCCCTGATCAAAAGAAAACGTGGCGAGTACTTCATCTACGTCATCGTCATCATCATCATCGGTGGTATCGCGAACGGTTTCTACGACGCTCGAGAAGACTACGTTTTCGCCAGCGTTGGCTTCGATGGCGAGCGCCGGGGCTGAACCATAACTGTAGATTCTTCCAGCAGTTCGATTCTCATCGAAATCGTCGATCGTATCCTTTGTTTCGTCATCCTCATCCTCTTCGGATGTGAAGTCGTCGACCGCGCCATTGATCAACAAGCCTTGTCCGAGACTGCCCGTGATGCGGACGCCGTTCGCATTGTCGTAAAGGTCGTCGGCATCGCGGCGATCCTCCACCGCTTCAGTATCGTCATCGATATAGACAGGCGCGATATAGTTGGAAGAACTGGTGCTGGTGAAGCCGGTCGAGCTGATTGAACTCTCAATCGTCACATTGCCGGAGACATCCCCATCAATCGTGACAGCTGACGCATTCTCACCCTGAACCGTAATGGCGCCGCTGATCAATACATCACTGGCGACGTCATCTTCGAGGCTCAGACCCAGGGCGTTGTCGCCGATAACCGAAATTGTGCCCTGTTGCGTGTAATCGCCATCGAGCGCGGATCCGATGCGTACACCCGCTGAATCATTGCCTTCTATGTATAGCGTGGAGCCATGATCGAGCAGGATATTACCTGTGATCGTGCCACCATTCTCGACGTCGATGCCCACGCGGTTCGTCCCGATGGCGAGTGGCCCGTCCACATCGTCATCATCGTCTTCGTCTTCCCGGTCATAGTCTTCCGACAATTCGATGGAACCCGTGTGGGTGATGCCTGTCGTCGTACCCGTTCGGACAGCAATAGCGGTGACGTAGTCGGTGTCTTCTGCGAGAATTTCGCCATCATTGGTGATGGTATTGTCGGAGTCGACCGTAATCGCGGTGGTACCTGGCAGGTCGCTGAGATCAATTTCCCCATCTTCAGTGATTGTAATGTCGTCGGGCTGTCCGTCATTCGCGGTGGAGGTCTCGACGGGAGCGACGGTGGATTCCTCGATTTCGACGGCCCCTGCAGGGAGGGCCGTAGCCATACCCAGAACAATAATCAGTCCACGTGCAACCACCTCAGGAGCGGATGCCTGTGGACCGGAAGCGTGCATCCTTAAATGATTGTTATTTAATGAAAAAATGTTCATGTTGGCGCGCTCCAGATCGTCCTGTCCCAATGCGTTACGGGAGCGTCTTGTCTGAACTTTGCCGAAATGTGCGGCTTGTCAGCGAGAGTGTGTCAGCCTGACATAATTGGCGGGACATTGCTGTCGTCTTCCGCTTTCAGGATTCATGCGCAAGCAAATGATCTGCAACATTCTGGTGACAAAGCTGTGGTGAAGGAGCGGGCTTGAGCCGGGTTTGCTGGAAAGTGCAATAAAATGCCGGTCTTCGCGACGGAATTTGAAACTTGGGTCGTTTAACCCGGGAACATGTTCACAGCCAGAATTGCTGGAAAGAGACAAGAATGAGAGTTTTTGGGAAACGATCCCGCTGGATCATCGCGATTATTGTCGTATTGGCAGCAGGCGGTGCCGTATGGTTTGCGAAGTCAAACTTGGCGAACTCCACAACGCCGACTTATGAAACATCAGCCGCACGCACGGGTGATATTGAAGTTACGATCTCGGCAGCAGGTACTCTTGCGCCAAAGGAGATGGTTGAGGTTGGCGCACAGGTCTCGGGTCAATTGGAAGAGTTGTTCGTTGATGTCGGCGACGAGGTCGAGAAGGGCCAACTCCTTGCGCAGATCGATGCCACGATTGCACAGAACACGGTCGAAGCCCAACAAGCTCAGTTAAACTCGCTATATGCCTCGAAACGTCAACAGGCGGCTTCTCTGAAACTTGCAAGGGCCGAGTCTGAACGCGCCAATATGCTGTTTGAGGCCGATGCCATTGCGCGCGCTGACTATGAGGCCACGGTATCGGAATTGGAGATCGCGGAAGGGAAGCTCGACGCTATCAATGCGCAGATCGCGCAGCAGACCTCCAGCCTCCGTGCCGATGAAGCCAATCTGGAATTTACAAAGATTTACGCTCCGATGGCTGGTACAGTCGTCTCGCTCAGTGCATCCGAGGGCCAGACCCTCAATGCGAACCAGACCGCACCCGTCATCATGACCATTGCGGATCTCGGTATAATGACCGTGGAGGCCGATGTCTCCGAAGCAGATGTGTTGCGCGTATCAAAGGGGCAGCAAGCCTGGTTCACCACGCTGGGCGATTCTGATCACAAGTGGCAAACCGAAGTTCGTCAGGTCCTTCCCACGCCTGAAGTTGTCAATGACGTCGTGCTCTACAAGGCGCTGCTCGATATTGAGAACCCCGATGGAATTTTGCGAAGTGATATGACCGCTCAGGTCTTCTTCATTCTGGGGCAGGCCGAAGATGCCGTCCTGATCCCGGTAACGGCCTTGCAGTCACGTCCCGAGCGCCCAGAGAGCGCACAAGCCAGGCGTCCTGCGCAACCTGAACGCGGAGCCGCCCAGGGTGATCGTGTTGGCGACGGCAGAGGCCAGGCTATCCGTGAGGCACGCGCGCAATATCCCGACGCAGAAATGGGTATGGTTCTGAAAATGGATGCGAATGGCGAAGCTGTCCCTCAGCCTGTTTTGGTTGGTCTTCAGACGCGTACAAGTGCCGAAATATTGTTCGGCTTGTCTGAGGGTGATGAGGTCGTGACCGGGCAAGTGAGCATTCGTTCGAAACAGGCGACCGAGCGTGCCGGAAATGACCGGCCACGCCGTATGGGTCCACCCCCGGTTTAGGACGCCAGATCATGTCAGAACCCTTGCTGCATTTGCAGGACATAAAGCGCGTCTACGGACGGGGTGACGCAGAGGTCCGCGCCCTTGATGGCGTCGACCTGACCATTCGCGAAGGCGAGTTCGTTGCAATTGTCGGACAGTCGGGTTCCGGTAAGTCGACTTTGATGAACTTGCTTGGTTGTCTCGACCACCCGACTTCCGGAACCTACCGCATTCATGGGCAGGATGTGTCCGAGATGGACGCCGATGCACTGGCCTCCTTGCGCAGGCGGACATTCGGCTTTGTGTTTCAGCGCTATAATCTCCTCGCCAATGTCAGCGCATCGGAGAACGTGGAGATACCTGCGGTCTATGCCGGGGTTCGCCAATCGGAACGGAAGGCCCGCGCACAGGAATTGCTCGGTAGGCTTGGCCTTGGCGGGCGCGAGAAAAGTCGCCCCGGTCAATTGTCCGGGGGACAGCAGCAACGTGTGGCTGTTGCCCGAGCTCTGATGAATGATGCCGAAGTCATCCTCGCGGATGAGCCGACGGGAGCGCTCGATTCCGGCACGAGTGAAGAACTTCTGGAATTGCTGGAAGAGCTGCATCGCTCCGGCCGCACAGTCATCCTGATTACCCATGACCAGGAAGTCGCTGAACGCGCAGACCGCACGATTGAAATTCGCGACGGCAAAATCATTTCCGATTCCGGTTCAGTAGAACGGTCTCTGGAGTCGTTTGACCAACGCGCCGTGAAATCCTCCCCCTCCTTCTTTCTTCAGCTTACGGAATCCATCAAGACGGCCTTCCGGTCATTGCGCGCGAACCTGTTTCGCACCGCACTGACCTTGCTGGGCGTGGTGATCGGCGTTGCGGCGGTGGTCGCAATGCTGGCGGTCGGGCAAGGTAGCCAGCGCGAGGTTATGGCCCGGTTCGAGGACATGGGTGCGAACCTGCTCTTCGTTCAGCCGGGGGGTGACCGGGGCGCGCGAATGCGCGGTGACGCCATTGCAACCCTTTCACTCGAAGATGCTGAGAGATTGGGCGAATTGGACAATGTCCTGGCTGCGGTGCCATCGCGGTCCGGATCTGCAACATTGCGGCGAGGAAGCAATGACCATCGTGGCTCCGTGGAAGGTGTTTCGGAAGACTGGTTGCTCGCCAATACCCGCAATATTGAATACGGCTCTTTCTTCACGGCAGAAGATGTCGACCGACGCGTAGGTGTGGTTGTGCTGGGCACAACGACCGCGGGGGAATTGTTCGACAATATCTCGGAAGCCGTCGGCGAGTATGTCTTTCTTGCGGGCGCACCATTTGAGGTCGCCGGCGTGCTTGAAGAAGAAGGCGCCAGCTCGTTCGGCCGTGACCAGGATGATATCGCGCTTATTCCCATCACAACCGGGATGATGCGCGTGTTCGGCAGTTCCTACCTGTCGAGTATAACCATCGCTGTGGAAGACACGGACGTAATCTCGACGACGGAGACTGAAGCAAACGAGCTGCTGCTTCAACGACACGGAACACAGGATTTTCGGATACGGAATACGGCATCGATCCTGGAGTCCGTTCAGGAGACACAGAATTCGTTCTCGATCCTGCTAGGCGCGGTTGCCTCTATCTCATTGCTCGTCGGCGGTATCGGTGTAATGAACATCATGCTTGTCAGCGTATCAGAACGTACGCGCGAGATCGGTGTGCGCATGGCAACGGGGGCGCGTCGGTCTGATATTCTTGTCCAATTCATTGTGGAGGCCGTCGTGGTCTGCGCGCTGGGCGGTGTGATCGGTATTCTTACGGGCTTCGCGATCTGTGCAATTCTCGCCAATCTCGGCACCAGCATCGCCGTAACGCCCATGCCCGCGATCCTCGCCTTTTCAACAGCTTTCCTGACCGGGTTCGTGTTCGGCTTCCTGCCGGCGCGCAATGCCTCGCGGCTTGATCCGGTCCGGGCCCTTGCGGCGGAGTAATCATGACCAGAATTCCTCTTCTTCCTCTCAGTCTGCTTGTCGTCCTTGCAGGATGTACCGCAACGCAATCGTCCGATACGCCTTTGTCCTCGGTTGAGCTTCCGGCGTCCTATGAAACCTCAATGCAAGCGGAAACAGAATTGCCGGCCACAGGGCTCTGGTGGTCAACCTTCGGCGATGAATCCTTGAACGCATTGGTCAGCACCGCACTCACGCGGAACAAGTCGCTTGAAGCTGGACTTGCCAATGTTACCTCCGCACGCGCTGCGTTGCGTGTTGCCGATTCCAGCGCCTTGCCATCTGTTTCAGCAGGGGCGTCAGTTTCCACCGACAGTGATTCCGACTTCAGTGATTTTTCTCGCAGTGCCCGCCTGTCGGCTAGCTATCAGCTGGATCTGTTTGGCAGTGTTGCAGCGTCACGTGATGCGGCAGGGGCCAATCTCGAATCGGCTGAGTTCGCGCAAAGAGCGCTTGAGCTGAGTGTTACATCTGATCTGGCAGCGAACTATTTTGACCTTCAGGTCGCGCGTAAGCAGTTTGAAGTCGCGCAAGACAATCTGGAAATTGCCGAGCGTATCTTTGAAATCGTGCGGGTAAGGTACGATGCGGGCGAGATTTCCGGATTTGATTTTGCCAGCCAGGAAGCTGCATTGGCCAATTCGCGTGCGCAACTCCCGCAGATCGAGCAGCAGATACTCTCTCTGCGGACGGCGATTGCGATCCTTATAGGGCAGGTGCCGCAAAATTTCGAAGTGCCGGACGTAGACCTTTACGAGACTGGCTTGCCAGTACCGGAAGCAGGCCTACCATCTCAGCTTCTGGTGCGGCGCCCGGACTTGTTGCAGGCCGAGGCTGATTTGCGGGCGGCGCAGGCCAATGTTCAGATTGCGAGAGCAGCCATGCTGCCAAGTGTCGATCTTGGCGCGGGTGTGACGACACTCCTGACCTCTATGTCTGATCCGACCGCCAGTCTTTCGGCGTCCCTTGCGCAGACTGTGTTTTCTGGGGGAGCGCTGGAGGCTCAGCTCGACAGTGCCAAAGCGCGAAGGGAGGCGTTGCTGTCGAATTATGAGCAGGCCATTCTCAGCGCGTTACGCGATGTTGATGTTGCGCTGTCTGCCATCAATACCAGCGCCCAACGTGAAGAACAGCTCCAGATTGCACTCGTTGCCAGTCGCCGCGCACTGGATTCCGCTGAACTGCGATATCGTGTCGGCACGGACGATTTGACGAGTCTCTTGTCTGCACAACAGAACTATTATTCTGCAACGCAAAGTGCCCTCGAGGCGCGTCGGGACCGGTTGGCTGCGGCCATTGATCTCTACGTCGCAGTGGGAGGCGGGTTCTCACCCCGTCAGCGCCAGCTGAATTTGGCCGGGCGCTTTGCGAGGAAGGCCCTGTAACCTTCCTGGAAGTCCTCATTCTCGAAGCTTTCCAGGAACAGGGCTTTCGCTTCAGGACTATCGTCTCGCCAGCCCATCTTGATCGCATCGAAGGTGCGCTTCATCGCGCTATGTGACCAGAGTGAATTGGCTGAAACCAGACGCGCCGTTTCTCGCGCCAATTCCAAGGCTGATTCGGACTCTGCCATATGTGTAACCAGACCGATACGATAGGCCTCGTCGCAATCAAATAAACGACCTGTCAGCAAGATGTCCTTGGCGGCAGGAATACCAACGGTTTCTATCAAGCGCCGTGTATCGTTCACTGGATACACAAGCCCTAGCTTCGCCGGAGGCACACCGAACCTGGCTTCGGGGCTGGCGATGCGAATGTCTGCCGTCAGAGCAAGTGCGACGCCGCCACCCACGCAAGCGCCGGTGATCGCAGCGATGATCGGCTTCGGGCATTGGGCGAGACATGTAACCGCATCGGAAATCAGGTTTGCCGAATGCTCTGCGCTTTCGGGCGTGGCATAGATCGTTTCGAACTCCGAAATATCTGCGCCCGCCGCGAATGCGCCTGCTGTTCCGCCATGAATGATGACGCATTTCACTTCGGGATCTGCCTCCAGCTGCTTCACCATACCGGGGATTGCTGCCCACATATCACTCGACAGAGCGTTGCGGCGTTCGGGCTTGTTCAGGATCAGTTCGCCAATCCCATTACTGACCTCGATGCGGATGCGTTGGGAAGTCATGCTCTAATCCTTCAGATAAGTCTTGTTGCACAATTTCTGTATGCGAGCGTTGGCTGTTCGGCCACCCCGAGCTGGCCTTCTGAACAGTTGTGGGAATTGACGCAGCGCCGAGTGTCTCTTTAGGTGCGGGCATGGCCCACCGCAAAGACCTCCTGACCGCAATTCGACAGATTACGCGTGCGATCGACCTGAATTCCAAGCAATTGGCGAAAACGACCGGCCTCACGGCGCCACAACTCATTGTATTGCAGACCTTGTCCGGTGCCGGATCGGTCAAGCCATCGGAGATCGCCCGCGAAGTGCATTTGTCCCAAGCGACGATCACTTCCATCGTGGATCGATTGGAGGCGGCGGGCCTCGTCGAGCGGCAGAAGAACGAAACCGACCGCCGCGCCGTAGATGTCTCGATTACGGAGACTGGTCGCAGAAGCCTCGAAGATGCGCCGGAAGCGCTTCAGGAAGGGTTCCTGAAGCGTTTTGACTCTCTGGAGTTGTGGGAGCAGAGTCTGCTCATCTCATCGGTGCAGCGGCTGGCTGCCATGATGAATGCGGGAAGCCTTGATGCGGCGCCGATCCTGGAGGTTGGAGATTTGCAGAAAGAGGGCTGATCAGCTCTCGGAGACTTCCACCATTGTTTCCTCTTCCGGTTTGTCCCAGAGGAGGTGGCGATCTTCCAGGACAATCAGATTTTCGCGACTGATGACCGTGCCACCAGTTTGGTAGCCGAGCAGTTCTTTCGGTGAAATTTCCGGATGACGCGCGAGTACCATGGTTTCTTCTGACGAGAAGTTGGTCATGCCGCGCGCGATCTCCGCGCCGCTTTCGTCGTAAACGTGAATCACGTCACCCTTGAGGTACTGACCCTGAATTGACTTGATGTCTTCATGCAGGACATGTTCTGGGCTATCGGCCAGCGTGTTTGCCAACTCGTCACGGATCACGATACTGCCGGCAATCTGAAGGCGATCAGTCAGCCACGTCGCCCAAGCCGAAGCTGGCTTGGTGTGCGCGATGCATTTGGTGTGCGGTCGTTCATTATAGAGAACTGAAGACACGGGCGCGTCATGTTCCCCATTCGCGATGAGGGTCGTGCATCCGGCATTCTGCGCCATGTTTGCGGCCTGCATCTTGGTGAGCATGCCGCCGCTACCGAGACTGCTGGTGCCTTCCGTAACCGCGATATACTCGCTGACATCATGGACTTCTTCGACCAGTTTGGCGCCTGGCTCTTCAGGGTTCTTGTCGTAGAGGCCGTCAATGCAGGTGAGGATCACCAGATGGTCCGCCTGGATCATCTGGGCGACTTTTGCGGCGAGGCGGTCATTGTCGCCCACACGGATTTCTTCGGTCGTGATCGAGTCATTTTCGTTCACGATTGGCAGAATATCACCCTGCAACAGGCGGTGGACAGTGTTCTTGGTGTTCAAGAAGCGCTTGCGCTCTTCCATGTCCTGAAGGGTGACGAGCACCTGTGCGATATCGAATCCAAACTCATGGGCAACTTGTTTGTAGGCGTTCAGCAGCAGGGGCATGCCACACGCAGCAGCGGCCTGTTTGTCGCGCAGCCCGGCGGTTTCCGGCTTCTCGTTCAACATGTTCAAACCGAGCGCCACGGCACCTGACGAACACAGGACAACTTCGTAGCCGTCATTCCGTAATTTGGTGATGTCTTCCAATAGCCGTTGCATGAATGCCCAGCGCGGTGTGAGAAGGTCTGGATTGGCAAGTAGGCTCGATCCGATTTTCACGACGATGCGTTTCTTGGAAGGCAAATTAGGCTCCGGTGGTTGCTTAGGGGCGGACATAAGAAGGTTTGGGTTACGATGCAAATAATTAGCTTACAAAATACCTTCAGACTTTCTTCAAGGTCTCAATACCTAGTCTGAAAAGTCACGAATCAGGGAAATTCGACTATTTTGCGGCATCCGCCGAAAGCTTGAGTTTCTGTAATAGATGGTTTGAATTCTAAACAAATATCATTATCTCGCGGGTCAGGTGAGCAAAGGACTAGTATAGCATGAAGGTACTTCTCGTTGGATGCGGAAAGATGGGCGGCGCGCTTCTGACGCAGTGGATGCGCGCGGTGGAGCATGAGTTCACCATTGTCGATCCTTTCTTGGAACAACCTGTGGAAGGTGCCCGTCTATTCAAGGATATCAACGCCCTTGGAGACGAGAAGTTTGATCTGTTGATCGTCGCGATCAAGCCGCAAATGGTTGATGAGATACTGCCGGCCTATAAGGACGCGCTCAATCCGGATGCGGCCGTTGCGTCGATCGCTGCGGGGTGTTCGGTGCAGCGCCTGCAGACTGCGCTGCCGGGCTATCCGGTTATACGGATCATGCCGAACCTTCCATCTGCCATCGGGGCGGGCGTTGCGGGCCTTTACGCCAGCAGTGCGGCAAGTGCCGACCAAAGGGATACTGTCGAAACCCTCATGCAGGCTGCCGGGACGGCTGTCTGGGTAGATGATGAAGACCAGATTGACCGGGTAACCGCCGTCGCTGGCAGCGGTCCGGGATATGTCTTCGAGATCGCCCGCGCCTATATCGAGGCGGCCAAGGAACTAGGCTTCAGTGACGAACAGGCCAGCGATCTTGTGCTCGGCACGCTGGATGGCTCCATCCGCATGATCCTTGAAACCGGCGATAATCCGGAAAATCTCCGCAATTCCGTCACCAGCAAGAATGGCACGACTGAAGCGGGCCTGAAGGCCCTGAATGGAGACGGAAAGTTGTCAGATCTCCTGAAAGCCACCACCGAGTCGGCCTACAAGCGCGCAATCGAGTTGCGCTAGGCGCCTGAACAAGAACCATGAAGGACGAAACGTGACCACATTGGATTCCCGTTTGAACGCATATATTTCCGGTCTGGGCCAGAATGCCCGCGACGCTGCAAAGGCATTGCTGACGGCGACGACCGAGCAGAAAAATGACGCTCTCCGCGCATCCGCCAAGGCATTGCGTGAGGCAAAAGCGGACCTTCTTGCCGCCAATAAGGAAGATGTCGACAGTGTCGGCGACAGCCGACCGGACTCCTTCATCGACCGACTGCGTCTTACCGACGAACGGGTCGAGGCGATGGCAAGCGCCCTGGAACAGATTGCGGAGTTGCCGGACCCGGTCGGGCGGTTGCTCTCGACCACTGAGCGCCCGAATGGCTTGACCATTGAGCGCGTGGCCGTGCCAATTGGCGTGATCGGGATGATCTACGAATCTCGTCCAAACGTCGGCGCCGATGCCAGTGCGCTGTGCCTGAAATCCGGCAATGCCGTGATCCTGCGCGGCGGCTCGGAAAGCAAGAATTCAACGCGCGAGATTGTAGCCTGCATGCAGGCTGGGCTCGAAGCTGCTGGCCTGCCGAAAGGCGCCGTTCAGACGGTTGAGACCACCGACCGGAATGCCGTAACCGCGCTGCTGCATGCTGTCGACTATGTAGATCTCGTCATTCCGCGCGGCGGCCGCGGTCTGGTGGAGCTGGTGCGTGACGAAGCCAAGGTGCCGACACTGCTCCATCTTGATGGCAACTGCCACAGCTACATCCATGCCGATGCGGATATCGAGAAGTCCCTCGACGTTGTTCGCAATGCCAAGCTGCGCCGCACCGGCGTCTGCGGTGCGACAGAGAGCATTGTGGTGGATCGGGCGATCGCCGAAATCGTCATTCCGCGCTTGGTCAAAATCATGGAAGGCTGCGAATTGCGCGGGGATACTGAGGCACGTCGTATTGCGCCCGATCTTGTCGAAGCGACCGACGAAGATTGGTCGACCGAATATCTCGACCCGATTGCATCGGTGAAGATCGTCGGTGGACTTCAGGAAGCGATCAACTTTGTGAGCGAGCACTCCTCCGGTCACACGGATGCCATCCTGACCGAAAATGCCGATGCAGCCCGCCGTTTCATGACCTCCATCGACAGCGCCGTCGTAATGCACAATGCTTCAACCCAATTCTCCGATGGCGGGGAGTTTGGCATGGGTGCCGAGATTGGCATTGCGACGGGCAAGATGCACGCGCGTGGGCCGGTGGGGTTGGAGCAACTGACCAGTTTCAAATATCTGGTACATGGCAACGGCCAGACCCGGCCTTGATCTAAATGATACGCGCGGCCACGGGGGGCGCGCTTTTCCGTAATTTTACGAGGACAGCGAGAAATATATGACAATCAGCGTTCCCGAATTGATATCGCTTGGGACGTATTTCGTCCTGATGATGGCCATCGGACTTTATGCCTACAAAACGTCTACCAGCGACGTGTCCGAATACATGCTTGGCGGCCGCAATCTGCACCCAGCTGTCGGTGCCTTGTCTGCCGGGGCCTCTGATATGAGTGGCTGGATGTTGATGGGGTTGCCCGGTGCGATCTATGTGAGCGGCTTTTCTGCAGCCTGGATTGCCGTTGGTTTGGTAATCGGGGCGTATCTCAACTATCGATTTGTCGCGCCACGCTTGCGTATCTATACAGAAATGGCGGATGACTCGATTACCATTCCCGACTTCTTCGAGAAGCGCTTTCACGATTCCTCGCACGCCTTGCGCACCATCTCTGCGCTGGTGATCATTGTTTTCTTCACCGTCTATACTTCTTCCGGCATCGTCGCGGGCGGCAAGCTCTTTGAATCCGCCTTTGGCCTGAACTACCAGCTCGGCTTGTTTGTCACCGCTGGCGTCGTGCTTGCCTATACGGTCGTTGGGGGCTTTCTGGCGGTCAGCCTGACGGACTTCGTGCAAGGCTGCATCATGTTCATCGCGCTCATCCTCGTGCCCGTTATCGCATACTTCGTGATTGGTGGGTGGAGCGGCATGGAAAGTGCGATCACAAGCGCGCCTTCGTATGTGGATGCTGACAGTGGAGCTGTTGGTCCGGCGCGTAGTCAGTTTTTCGACATGTGGCCCGAGAGTATGACCGTAGTGGGCCTCGTCTCCCTCCTCGCTTGGGGGCTTGGCTATTTCGGTCAGCCGCACATCATTGTGCGCTTCATGGCCATCCGGTCACTCAAGGACATCAAGACCGCTCGCATTATCGGCATGAGTTGGATGCTCGTTACGGTCATCGGAGCCGTCTTTGTCGGCGCCGTGGGCGTCGCTTATGTCCAGCAACATGACCTCGGCGCGCAGCTGACCGACTCTGAAGCCATCTTCATCCTGCTTTCGCAAATCATCTTCCATCCGCTCGTCGCCGGCTTCCTGCTCGCGGCGATCCTCGCGGCGATCATGAGCACGATCTCTTCGCAGCTGCTCGTGTCTTCCAGCTCGATCACCGAAGATGTCTACAAGACCTTCTTCCGGCGCGAGGCTTCGCAGTCGGAGCTGGTGATGATCGGCCGGATTGCGACGGTTGTGGTCAGCCTCGTGGCCATCGCGCTCGCCTTCGATCCCAACAGCAACATTCTTGATCTTGTATCAAATGCGTGGGCCGGGTTCGGTTCGGCCTTTGGCCCGATCATTTTGCTTAGCCTGTTCTGGCGCCATCTGACGCGTGATGGGGCGCTGGCTGGTATGATTGTTGGCGCGGTTACGGTGCTGGTCTGGCTCTACGTACCGCTCCTGCCAGCTGAGGGCGGTGCGGTGCCGCTCGAAACTCTTGTCTATGCCATGATCCCCGGCTTCCTGCTGTCAGGCCTCGCGGCCTATCTTGTCAGTGTGATTGGCCGCTCGGTGAAGCCGAAAGTGGCCGCCGGGTTTGATGACATGAGCGAGGTGATGAACGACGCCCCCTGATCTGGTGCCGCTCCTCTGACAAAGAGGGGCGGTGACACACCCTGCCTGTCGCGTTAAGTAATGATAACGCAAACATTTGGGGGGTGGAGGTCGCACGTCTGTCGCTTCCCGATACATAAACGGGTCAAGGGTTGTGAAGAATTTGCTGAAGCGCGTCGCTAGTCTGTTCATTTCGATTTCAATTGGTTTCGGCGTGTTGCCGGCTGTTGCAGAGGATGGCTACGAACTCTGGCTTCGGTACGAACAGCTTGAGGCCAGACCCGCCGACGCGCCGCGCCATGTGATGGCCGCCTGCGCTGAGCCGTCGGAGACGCTTCAGGCCGCGCTTGCGGAAATCGAGCGGGCCACGGAGTCCCTGCTGGGAAATTCCCTCCAATCCACGGACAGGCTGCGTAGCCGGACACTCGTGCTCGCCAGTGCGGACTGCGCCGACGCGATTGATGAGGCGGACCTGCCAACCACTGAAACCGTTGGAGCCGAGGGCTTCGCCCTGCGGGCAACGAAACTGAACGGTAAGCGCGTAACACTGATCGCCGCGCAATCCGACCTTGGCGTCCTCTATGGCACGTTCGACTATCTCCAGCGCATGTCGCGCGGCGAGGCGCTCACGGATCTCGACGTCATTTCACGTCCCAAGACCAAGCTGCGCCTGCTCAATCATTGGGACAATCTGGATCGCCATGTCGAGCGCGGCTATGCGGGTCAGTCGATCTGGGACTGGCACCGCCTGCCAGACTATCTCGATCCGAAGTATACCGACTATGCCCGCGCGAATGCGTCCATCGGCATCAATGGTGTGTCGCTGACCAATGTGAACGCTGATGCGACCGTGCTGACCGCGCCATACCTAAAGAAGGTCGCAGCCCTCGCAGATATTTTCCGGCCCTATGGGATCAGGATCTATCTGACCGCGCGCTTCTCTGCGCCGATGGAATTGGGCGGGCTCGACACAGCCGATCCACGCGACGCCGAGGTGCAGGCCTGGTGGCAGGCCAAGGTGGACGAGATATATACCTATGTGCCGGATTTCGGCGGCTTCCTCGTGAAAGCGAACTCCGAAGGCCAGCCCGGCCCACAGGATTATGAGCGCAGCCATGCCGAAGGCGCGAACATGCTGGCCACCGCGCTTGCCCCGCATGAAGGCATCGTGATGTGGCGCGCCTTCGTCTATTCGGCCGAAGAACCCGAAGACCGCGTGAAGCAGGCCTATACCGAATTCGTGCCTCTGGATGGTCAGTTTGCAGACAATGTTCTGGTACAGGTCAAGAACGGCCCGCTGGACTTTCAGCCGCGCGAGCCCTTCCATCCGCTGTTCGGCGCGATGCCGGAAACGCCGTTGATGATGGAACTCCAGATCACCAAGGAATATCTCGGCTTCTCGACCCATCTCGCCTATTTGGGCACGCTCTGGGAAGAGGTGTTGTCGGCCGATACGCACGCCAAGGGTGAGGGCACAAGCGTTGCCTCCGTGATCGATGGCGTTGCGCAAGAGTACGAGCTTACCGGCATGGCAGGTGTTGCCAATATCGGCAGTGATCGGAACTGGTCAGGCTCAGTCTTCGATCAGGCGAACTGGTACGCTTTTGGGCGACTTGCCTGGGATCCTGACGCCTCCTCTGAGGCCATCGCGCGCGATTGGGTGGAACAGACTCTCAGCCGTGCGCCAGAAGTCGCCGACGAAATTACCGGCATGATGATGGGCTCACGCGAGGCGGTCGTGAACTATATGACGCCGCTTGGTCTCACCCATCTCATGGGAACCGGACACCATTATGGCCCCGCGCCTTGGGTCGATGATCTCGGACGGGCAGACTGGACCCCATATTATTATCACAAGGCCACAAAGGATGCGGTTGGCTTTGACCGGACCGAAACAGGCTCTGGCGCAGTCGATCAGTATGCCGGGCCGGTGACGCAGGAATGGGCGAGTCTCGACACGGTGCCGGATGAATTGCTGCTCTGGTTCCATCGCGTGCCGTGGGACTACCAGCTCTCGAACGGCCAGACGCTCTGGCAGGAACTCGTGAACCGCTATGACCGAGGTGTCAGCGCGGTGGGGGTGATGCAGGCGCAGTGGGCGAGCCTGGAGAACGAGATCGATGCCGCGCGGTTCGCGCAGGTGTCGGCTTTCCTCGGAATCCAGCATCAGGAAGCTATCTGGTGGCGTGACGCCTCCATCGCCTACTGGCAGAGCGTGAACGGCTTGCCTCTGCCTGAGGGTGCAGAGCCGCCCGCGCATGGTCTCGACCATTACAAGAGCCTGTCTTTCCCGAATGCGCCGGGGCAGGGTGAATAGGTTAGCTGGTGCCGGTGAGCCGCTCGGTTGAGGCGGCGAACAGATCATCTAGAAAACGGCTGACGGCGCGCACGCGGGTTGTTCCGTGTACGTCCTCATGGACGGCAAGCCAGAAGGCGCGGTCGATACGGACTTCCTCTGGCAACACATGGACGAGGTTCGGGTCGCCCGCCGCGATGAAGTGGGGCAGCACGGCAATCCCGGCGCCTTCGCGGGCCATCTGCCATTGCGCCACGATGGACGGGCTGCAGAAGCGCGGCGTCAGGCCGGGGGCGATGTCTTCGTGATAGCGCAGCTGGGTTGAGTAAATGAGGTCGTCGACATAGCCGATGAGATCATGCTCGCTGAGGTCGCTGACGTGTTCGACCGGGCGCGTGCGGGCGAGGTAATCCGGGTGGGCGTACATCTGCAGCACATAGTCAGACATCTTGCGCACCTTCACGCGGCCTGTCTTTGGCCGTGTCAGCATGATCGACATGTCGGCTTCACGCTTTGGCACGCTGACAAAGCCGGAGACGGCAATGATGTCGAGCCCGATATGCGGGTTCTGCGCGGCGAAGTCGGCCATGGCGGGCGCAATCAGGAGACTGCCGAGTCCTTCGGTCACGCCGAGCCGGACGCGTCCGGCGGCGAGCGGGCCGTCCATGTCTGACAGCGCGGCAATCTCTGACGCCGTATGCTCCAGCCCCTCTACCTTGTCGGCCACGGTCTGGCCAACCGGCGTCAGGACATGGCCCTTGGGTGTCCGCTCGAACAGTTCGAGCCCCAACTCGGTCTCCAGCCGTCTCAGGCGCCGACTGATCGTTGTCGGGTCAAGCCCCGTGCGCGTGGCCACATCGGCGAGACGCGGATGGCGGCTCACATCGAGCAGGAGGCGGAGATCGTCCCAGTTCATTACTTGTTGCCTGCGATTTTGCAGCTCGTAGCTGCGATATTGTCCATTTACCGGAATTTATACGCGCGCTACGGTCCCGTCAAAATCAAAGGGAGTTTCTCATGCGCGAAGTGCACCACTTCATTGGCGGAAAGTCTGTCACCGGTACGTCCGGCCGGTTCGGCGACATCTACAATCCCAACACTGGTGAGGTTCAGGCCCGCGTCGCGCTGGCGACCAGTAATGAAGTTTCACAGGCCATCATGAATGCGTCAGAGGCGTTCCCGGCCTGGTCCATGATGAACCCCCAGCGCCGCGCGCGAGTGATGTTCGAATTCAAGCGCCTGCTGGAAGCCAATATTGATGAGCTGGCTGAGCTGTTGTCGGCCGAGCATGGCAAAGTGGTCGCGGATTCGCGCGGTGATATTCAGCGCGGCATCGACGTGGTCGAGTTCGCTTGCGGTATCCCTCATTTGCAGAAGGGCGAGTACACTGAAGGCGCAGGCCCCGGCATTGATGTCTATTCCATGCGTCAGCCTCTGGGCGTCGTGGCCGGTATCACGCCGTTCAATTTTCCCGCCATGATCCCGTGCTGGATGGCGGCTGTGGCCATTGCCTGCGGTAACACTTTCATCCTCAAGCCGTCGGAGAAAGACCCGTCGGTGCCGATGCGCCTGGGCGAATTGCTGCTCGAGGCCGGCGCACCGGAAGGCGTGCTGAACGTGGTCAATGGCGACAAGGTGGCTGTTGATGCCATCCTGACGCATCCGGAAGTCAAGGCCGTCAGCTTCGTCGGGTCCTCCGACATCGCACAATATGTCTATTCCACTGGCACAGCACACGGCAAACGCGTGCAGGCCATGGGCGGGGCAAAGAACCACGGCATCATCATGCCCGACTGCAACATGGAGCAGGCGGTAAAGGACATCGTCGGCGCGGCCTATGGCTCGGCGGGCGAACGCTGCATGGCGCTGCCGGTGGCCGTCACCGTCGGCAAGAAGACCGGCGACGAGTTCGTGGAGCGCATGGTGGACGCCGCGCGCAACCTGAAAGTCGGCATCTCGACCGATGCGGATGCGCATTATGGCCCGGTGGTCTCGGCCGCTCACAAGGCCAAGGTCGAAAGCTACATTCAGATGGGTGTCGATGAGGGCGCAGACCTTGTGCTCGACGGTCGCGGTCTGAAGTTGCAGGGCAATGAGAACGGATATTTTATTGGCCCGAACCTGTTCGACAATGTGAAGCCTACGATGCAATCCTACAAGGAAGAGATCTTTGGTCCGGTCCTACAGGTCGTGCGCGCCGAGACGCTGGAAGAGGCCGCCGCGCTGCCGAGCAATCACCAATACGGAAACGGTGTCGCGATCTTTACCTCGAATGGCCGCGCCGCGCGCGAGTTTGCCGCGCAGGTCAATGTCGGCATGGTAGGTGTGAACGTGCCGATCCCGGTGCCGGTGAGCTATCACACTTTCGGGGGCTGGAAGCGGTCGGCCTTTGGCGATACCAATCAGCATGGCCCGGAGGGCGTGCGCTTCTGGACAAAGATCAAGACGGTCACCCAGCGCTGGCCCGAAGGCGACATTGGCGATCAGGCCTTTATCATCCCGACGATGGGGTAGAAACTTGGCTGTCAGGACCGCCGCAAGATCTATCGCCTTGTTGCTGGTAGCGTTGCTCGCTTCTTGTGGTGAGCCAAGTACGTCTGCACCGGCTGAAACGAAGCCGACGTTGGCGTGGCAGGCTCAGTGTCTTAAAGACATGGCAACAAACATCGATAGTGAAATCACGTCGCTGGAGGCCGGGCTTCCGGTTGAGGATGTTGAATGGGAAGTCTCTGCGGAATTGGGCGACGGTGCGGCGATCGTGAAGATCATACCCAGGCGGATACCCTCTATCCGCGGAGGCGGAGGGGAATACCGCTTTTCTTGCCAGGACAAGACCTTCGAACTTGTGCAGAGCTACAGGTAAGCCGTATTCCGTAGAACGCTAAATCAACAATACGAGCTGTGAGGACCAATGACCTTCTTACCGATCACCCCGAACACTCCGATCGCGCCGCCTGTGTGAACCGACCAAGATAAGGATCAAGTCTCGTGAACGAAGAAAGCAACGATTTGGCAAACAAGGATGTCTCATCCCCCTGGTGGGACGAGCCGTTGAAGAAGGCGGCATCGGTCGCCATCCGCTTCGGACTCATTGCCGCCATTGCTGCTTTCGCCATTTGGGTCTTGGGGTGGATGGAACGCGATACCTGCAGGAAGGCTGACGGTATCTGGCTAAAGGCCGCAAAAAATTGTGTCTGCACCAAATCCCAGCGTGGCGTTTATGCCGATAACCCGACTGAGGAGCAGATAGCTTACCGAACCGAATGCGAACTCAAACCTACGGAATCTGATTGGATTGAATGATGAGCACTTACGACACGATCACTTTTGAACACTCGAACCGCATCGCGCTGGTCACGATCAACCGGCCGGACAGCCTGAATGCGCTGAACCAACAGGTCATGGCAGAAGTTGCCGACGTCTTTGCGCGCATTGACCGCGACAAGGACATTGCCGTCAGCGTGCTGACCGGCGAGGGCCGCGCCTTTGCTGCCGGTGCCGACATCAAGGAAATGCTGCCGCAAAGTTTTTCCGAAATGTATGTCGAGGACTTCTTCGGCCTCTGGGATCGTTTCGCAGCATGCCGCAAGCCGGTGATTGCGGCGGTGAATGGTTTCGCGCTCGGCGGCGGCTGTGAGCTGGCCATGATGTGCGACATGATCATCGCCTCGGACAAGGCGAAGTTCGGCCAGCCGGAAATTAAGCTGGGCGTGACGCCGGGCATGGGCGGCTCCATCCGCCTGACCAAGGCGGTCGGTAAGGCGAAGGCGATGGACATGGTGCTCACCGGCCGCATGATCGACGCCGCTGAGGCTGACCGGATCGGCCTCGTCTCTCGCGTAGTCGAGCATGACGCGTTGATGGATACGGCCATGGGCGCGGCGAAGGAAATCGCCGGCTATTCCATCCCGTCCATCATGGCGGCCAAGGAAATGGTTGGCCGCGCGCTGGAAGTCTCCACCGCTGAAGGCGTGAAGTTCGAGCGCCGCCTGTTCCAGGGCCTGTTTGGAACCGCAGACCAGAAGGAAGGCATGGCCGCCTTCACAGAGAAGCGCGCGCCGGACTTCAAGGACAAATAAGCCTGCACCGGAGTGCATAAACATCGCGCCGCAAGAGCGCGGGGACAAGGGAGTATCGCATGACAAAGATCGCATTTATCGGGCTCGGAAACATGGGCTCGGGCATGTGTGTCAATCTCTGCAAGGCGGGCCATGAGGTCCGTGCCTTCGACCTCAATGCCGAGGCGGTGAAGGCCGCTGAAGGCCATGGGGCAGTTGCTGCGGCCACAATTGCGGATGGGGTGAAGGACTCCGAAATCGTGGTCACCATGCTGCCAGCCGGCAAGCATGTCCTGTCGGTCTATTTCGGCGATGACGGCGTGGCGGCCCATGCAGCCAAGGGCGCGCTCTTTCTTGATTGCTCGACCATTGCGGTGGAGGATGCCCGCGAAGCGGCGTCCAAGGCCGACGCGGCAGGCTTCCTGATGGCGGATGCGCCTGTCTCCGGCGGGACGGCTGCGGCAGATGCCGGTACGCTGACTTTCATGGTGGGCGGCCCCGATGAAGCCTATGCCAAGGCCAAGCCGATCCTCGACGTAATGGGCAAGAATATCTTCCATGCCGGCGGCAGCGGGAACGGCCAGGCGGCCAAGATCGCCAACAATATGCTGCTCGGCATCTCAATGATAGGCACATGTGAAGCGTTCAATCTCGCGGAAAAGCTGGGTCTCGACGCGCAGACCTTCTTTGATATCTCCTCCACAGCCTCCGGCCAGTGCTGGAGCATGACGAGCTATTGCCCGGCGCCGGGGCCGGTGCCCACCGCGCCATCAAACCGGGACTATCAGCCCGGTTTTGCGGTCGCGATGATGTTAAAAGATCTTCATCTGGCGGCGTCTGCAGCAAGGGCCGCCGGGGCAGAGGTGACGCTGGGTGAAATGGCGGAAAAAATCTATCAGGATCTGGACACTAGAGGGCATGGCGGGCTCGATTTTTCAGGTGTCATGAAGGATCTCCAGCAACGACTAGACTAGACTCAATTGGCTAAGTTGGGCCGCCCATGATCCGACCAATCCCGGATCGGGCGGCCCATTTTGCAACCATTCGCAGGCTCGCTCATTCATTCGTCTCGGAATGTATTGCGCTGCAGCATTCATGATGGGGATCATGGGGGCGCGAGCTGGCGAATAGGTGAGACTTGAGCAGGCAATTTTTGTTTCGGCCGAAATGTATTCGTGTGTTCACACTCGCGATGCTTCTCGTTGCGTGTTCTCCCGCCGATGATACATCAGCTCCGATGGCTATAGATGAGGCGCCGATCCTCCCGTCAGAATCAGAGCCATCCGAGCAGGTGCCGCCAGCCAAGAGCCAGCCAGCACCTTCATCTATCTACAACTTGGAACGTGTCCAGCCCGAGCCGGCATCCGTGCCGGTGCGGCCTCAGCCCGAAGATATGGCGGAAGCCAGTACCGTTGCTGCATTTGGCTTGCCTGAGATACGTCAGAAGGCCCGGCGGCTGGCCGCAGAGCCATATGAGCCATCTCGACCCCTTCCGGATGATGCGAAGCGTTTGAACTATGATCAGTACCGACGCATCCTTCCGGTTGCTGGCGACATGGGGTGGTCCGACCCTGCGACAGGATCGCGTGTCTTGTTCGATCCTCGTGGTTACCTGTTTGATCAAGAGGTCCGCATTAACATTATCGACGGGGATACAGTCACGCCCCATAATTACTCTGCCGACGCATTTGATTTCAAGGATTTGCCCCTTTCCGAGGAGACGCGGGAAACACTCGGCTTTGCAGGTTTGCGATTGCTGGCGCCCATCAACAAGGCCGGGAAGTTCGATGAAGTGCTCAGCTTCAAGGGCGCTAGTTTCTTCCGGGCATTGGGAGCGGGCAGCGTGTACGGCGCATCGGCGCGGGGGCTGGGTATTGGAACCGCATCTGCGGATGGGGAGGAATTTCCTGCGTTTCGCGAGTTCTGGGTTGTCCGTCCAGACCCTGCGTCTCAGGGCGTCAGCATTTATGCGCTCATGGACAGCCCGAGCGCAACGGGCGCGTTTGCCTTTGAGGTTTCGGCGGGTCCGCGCACCCAAGTCGAAGTGGAGGCGACTTTTTTCCCCCGAAAGGAAATCGATGGTGTCGGCCTGTCACCACTGACCTCCATGTATTATTTTTCGCCACATGACGTGATCAAGCAGGGCGATGATTTTCGCCCAGCCGTGCACGACTCCGAGGGGTTGGCGATCCAGATGTCGAACGGCGAATGGGTTTGGCGTCCTCTCCAGAACCCCGCCGATCTGGAAGTATCGGTGCTGGCAGGAACACAGCCGATGGGCTTTGGCCTGCTGCAGCGGCATCGGAAATTTGATGACTATTCGGATGTTGAGGCCGCATATCATCAGCGTCCGGACGTCTGGGTGGAGCCACATGGAGACTGGGGCGAAGGTCAGTTGATGCTCGTCGAGATTCCTACGGTGAACGAGTACAATGACAATATCGCCGTATTCTGGCGCCCGGCATCCGGTTGGCGACCCGGTGGCACACATACGATTTCCTATACGATGAACTGGGGACACAGGCCGGGTGCCCTGGCCGAAGTCATGTCCGTGTCGGACACGCGTGCTGGCCGTAAGCCAGGCGGCAAGGCGCGCATGTTCGTGCTCGACTACGAGGATGTCCCGGAAGGGTTCTTCGAGAATGCCGAACTGGAGATCAGCACATCAGCAGGAAAGATCCTCAATCCGGTGATGCGGCGCCACCCTTCCAGTGACAATTACCGGATGAGTTTCGAGCTCGATCCCGAAGGCGCGGACATGGCGGAACTGCGTGCGGTTGTGATGCGGGGCAGTCGCCCGCTGACGGAGACGTGGCTTTATCGGTGGAGCACAAAATGACGGACCTTCGCCCGCGCCCGACGGAATTTCCGCTTACCATGCCCAACCAGCCCTTGCAGTCCCGGATTGCCAGGGTGCGGGCTGGCACCACGTCTCATGTCTGGCGGAAGCTGTTCGTGCTGGGGGCTTCAGTTCTTCTGGCCCTTTGGACCACGCGGGAGATGTACGAGGTTCTGGCAGTGTCGGGAATGACATTGCTGGAATGGGTTCTGCTGTTTGTGTTCGCAATCAATATCAGCTGGATTTGCTTTGCCTTCGTGAACGCAACCATTGGCTTTGCCTGTGCCGTGACGCCGAGGCATGCGGCGCGCTCGGCTGACCCCGTCTGTATCCGAAACGTGCGCACCGTCCTTACGTTCCCAATCTACAATGAGGCGGTTGAAGATGTCTTCGCAACTGTGTCCGCTACGGCGCGGATGCTCGAAGATGCGCCGGGTATCTATGAGTGTTTCATCCTGAGCGACACGACTGATCCCGAAATAGCGCTTGCGGAAGAGGTGGCGTATACAGAATTGTTAAAAACGGTCAGGGGCAATGTTCCTGTTCGCTATCGTCGGCGCACCATCAATCACCATCGCAAATCCGGTAACATTCGCGATTTCGTTATGCGGTGGGGTGGGCGCTACGACCATATGATCGTTTTCGACGCTGACAGCTATATGGAGCGTGACACGATTGTGCATCTTGTGGAGGAGATGGAGCGGGCGCCTCATACTGCGCTGATCCAGACCATCCCTCAGCTTGTCGGTGGGCGCACCCTGCTGTCACGTTGTCAGCAATTTGCATCTGCGCTCTACGGTCCGATCCTTGGGGGTGGGATGGCCTGGTGGGCGCAGAATGAAGGCAATTTCTGGGGGCACAACGCCATCATCAGAATCTCAGCTCTAGCCGAGGCTGCTGGACTGCCGGAGATGCCCGGCAAAGCGCCGTTTGGCGGCTCGATCCTGAGCCATGACTTCGTCGAGGCCGCCTTCTTGCGCCGCGCTGGTTGGAATGTGGAAATTCGCCCCGAAATCGGCGGATCCTATGAGCAGGGGCCGCCCACTATTATTGAACTGGTCAAGCGCGACCGACGTTGGTGCCAAGGCAATATGCAGCACATGGCAGTTCTCTTGAAAACAGGCGGGCTCAGCTGGACCAATCGCTTCCACCTCATCACAGGCATCTTTTCCTACCTTGCCTCACCGCTCTGGCTGGTCTTCATCACACTTGGTATGCTGTTGTCGCTCCAGAACAGCTTCATGCAACCCGCGTATTTTGGGGATGAGGCATCGCTCTTCCCAACCTGGCCAGTGATCGACTCTGAGCGTGCCCTGACCCTCTTCTTCGTCACAATGGGACTGTTGTTTGCTCCCAAGATGTATGGGCTGGTCTACGGACTGGTGTCGCGCGAGTGGCGTCAGTCCGTGGGTGTCGGCAAGACGATTCTCGGCGCTCTGACGGAGACAGCATTGTCGGTCCTGATCGCCCCGATCCTCATGGCGACGCAAACGGGCGCAGTTATCAATGTCTTCCGGGGCAAGGATAGCGGATGGTCGCCGCAGGAACGCGCGCAGGGCGGGTACAGCTTCCTTGCGACGCTGCGCCATAATATTCCAGCCACGCTGCTGGGTGCGGCGCTGATGATGGCGGCTACCGCAATCTCACCCGTCTACGCGGCTTGGCTGGCTCCGGCAACGGTCGGCATGGTCCTTGCGGCTCCATTATCTTATTGGACCGCGAAAGAGTCGGCAGGGCAGCGGGCACGTCAGGCAGGTCTGCTGGTCAGTCCTGTCGAGGTCCGTTTACCGGATAGCGTCGGCCAGTCCTGGGCGGAAGTGCAGGCTTTTTCAACGCTACCAAAGACCGATATGATTTCCCTGTTGCGTGATCGCGTAAGCCAGCGGAAGCGGCGAACGCTGATTGATCCATATTGGCCCCTGCAGCGACATGAGGTTCACGAACCATTGGCGCTCGCTCGTGCGCGTGTAACGCGCGTGCTGACGCTTGAAGAATACATCAAGGCCATATCCAAAGCTGAATTGATGGCTATCCTGAATTCCTCACAAGATCTTGAAAGCATCAGTTTCAGGTTCGCCGTTGCCGGGCGGGTCGCAGGGGATGTCTCTGCTTATGAAAGACTGATGTCCAGCGAGCGAGCAGGCGGGCGTACGACAACCTCCAGCGGAGGACAGCGAAGTGGCACCTGACTTCTCTATTTTGGAAGTGTCATTTAAGCGCTGTTGAGATGAACTTCCTGATCGCATGTAGCGATTCCGGCTCATTGAGGAACGGCGTATGGCCGCGCCCCGGCACAGTCAGCAATCGGCTGCCCTTATGCCGTTTCAGCATGCGGTTCGCGGTTTTTTCTGTGAGGATATCCGAGGTTTCACCGCGAACAATCAGTAGCGGGATGGCATTGAGCGCCGAGTAGATACGCCACATCGCGAAGTTGACGCGCCAGCTCGGCTTCGTACTGCCCATGCCCCGCACAATTACCGGATCATAGTCGAATATGATCTTTCCATCATCGCGTACCGTGCAAGTTCGCTTGGCAAATTCGAGCCAGTCGTCTGCGTTATAGTCCGGGTAGACGCTCGCCTGTGTTCGGCCGATTGCTGTAGCGGCATCGTCCAGACTGTCGAATGTTTCATTCCCGCCAGCATAGCCGGCGATGCGTTTGAGGCCCGCGGGATTTACTTCGGGCCCGACATCATTGATCACGATGCTCTTGATTTTATCCGGGAAAGCCTTGGCCATCAGCATTGCCATCAGCCCTCCCATCGATGTGCCGACCAGGATCAGATTGTCCAGTTTCAGGTGGTCAATCAGTGTGGCCATGTCTTGCACATAAACGGGCGGCGCATAGGTCTCACCACTCGGATCGCGATCCGACCGGCCGCGGCCGCGCACATCGACCGAGATGTACCGAGCGGGTAATTCTAAACCGCGTATCATTGGCTCGAAATCCTTATGGTTTCGGGTCAGGCCATGCATGCACAACACTGTGATGTCGCTGTCATGTGGGCCGTATTCGGCGGCGTAAAGTTTCAGTCCGTCATGCGCGGTGTAGAAGATATCCCGTTTTTCCATGGCGGGGCTCAGACCAGCTTGGCCGCGCGGGCAGCGTCGCGGGCATAATAGCGTCCCGACAGGACCAGGAAGAGGATGCTCGCAGCATTCAGCAGGAGGATGATTTCCAGCGCCGATTTCAGCGGGGTCGTCGAACCTGCATCAGAGAACTGAACACTTAGCCAGCCAGCAAAGGTCGGGCCGCCGCCAATGCCAATCAGGGTCAGACAGAGCAGCATGAAGGCAGATGCGAAGGAGCGCATGCGCAAACCCACCAATTCTTGAGAGGCTGTATAGGCAACGCTGGCATAGATCAGGCCGACAAAGCTCGGCACCACGTTCCACGCATAGGCAAGACCGATGCTGTCTGCCTGAAGGAACAGCCACGCGAATGGCAGGGCAAGCGCGCCACAGGCTGCAATTGTCCACGGGCGCCAGGCCAGGTTCTTCGAAGACATGCGGTCACAGATCTTGCCGACGACGACTGCGCCGACCCCGCCGACGCCACCAATCAACAGGCCGAGTGGAATGGAGACATCCCCAGGGCCGACATCGAAGGTGCGCTGGAGGTGGCTGGACGTGAAGACAAGGAAGGCGTTTGCCGAGACACAGATGAGGCAACAGCCCAACAACAACAACAAGAATGACGTTTGGCCTGAAATGAATTTCAGGGTTTCGCCAATCGATGGCGCTTCGCCATCATCGACGCGTTGTTCAATGGCACCGCGTTTCGGCTCTTTCAGTGTGAAGCGAACCAGCAGGGCCAGGATGAGGCCGGGTATACCCGCGATAAAGAATGCCGCGCGCCAGCCGAACGCTTCATACACCAAACCGCCCAGTGCGAAACCGCCAAGGATGCCGAAGCCAATCCCCGTCGTGTAGATACCGAGCGCGGTGGCGCGTTCGTGAGGCGCGTAGAGATCAGAAATGATGGATGTGGCCGGCGGAGTACCGCCTGCTTCGCCCACACCAACACCCATGCGGGCGACCAGCAAGTGCCAGAAATTCTGAGCAAGGCCGGAGACCGCGGTCATGCCCGACCAGACGGCCAGTGAGAGAGAAATGATCGTGCGGCGATTGCCCCGGTCGGCCCACATTGCCATCGGAATGCCGAGCGTTGCGTAGAAAGCCGCGAAAGCGAGGCCTGTCAGCAAGCCGAGTTGAGCGTCGTCCAGTTTCAGGTCAGCCTTGATCGGCTCCAGCAGGATCACGAGGACCTGCCGGTCGATATGGTTGAATGTGTAGACCAGCGTAAGCAATGCCAGCACATAGGCGCGAGATGCATTACGGGACGTCGGAGAGGGTGGGGCCGCGAGATCGGTCATGGCTGTCCTTCAGGCTACGCCGAAGCGGTTACCGGTATCTGCAAGGTTTGGAAGGGACGGACCGGCGACCCACGGAGGTAAAGGTCGCCGGTCCGCTCAGTTGACTAGAAGTCGACCGAGATTGAGGCGGTAAGCGTGCGCGGCGGGCCGTAGAAGGCCGAATACGCACTGTCGAAGCCAAGCTGGCTCGGCGTCACGAAGTTGTAGGCTGCGACGCGGTATTCCTCGTCCGTGAGGTTCCGGCCGTGGATACCGAAGCGCAGGCGCTCGGACGGCGATGTCCAGACGAAGCTGAGGTCCAGCAACGTATAGGAGTCCGGATCCAGCGCCGGACCCCCATTCGGGAACAGCACGTTCGTGCCCGGAGCGAAGCCTGGGTTCTCCACGTTGAAGAGATAATAGGCATCGCGATAGGAAGCCGATCCTGTGATCGAGATCGCACCGAATTCAGGTCCGAAGTCGCGCATGTAATTCAGCGAGAGCTGGCCCTGCAGTTCCGGTGTATTCTGCGTCACGAACTGGTCGGCGATATTGGTGCCAGCGGACAGGATTTCCTGAATTTCGGCGTCGATATAGCCGAGGTTCCCCATCAGGGTGAACTCGTCATTGATGAACCAGCTGCCCTCAAGCTCTAGGCCGGTATATTCCGAGGAGCCCGCATTGAAGACCGACGACACAAACGTGTCGTTGACGCCGTCATTGTCGGAATCCGCGCCGCTCTGAACCGTGATCTGCTGGTCGGTATATTCAGCAAAGAAGACGGCTGTGTTCAGCAAAAGGCGATCATCAAAGAAGCTGCCTTTGATGCCGAGTTCATAGCTGTCGACCTTCTCCGGTCCGAAGCCTTCCTGTGAAAGCCCCAGCGTATCGAGGTCAGCACGGGCCCGCGGGTCGAAGCCGCCTGCCTTGAAGCCCTGAGCGTAGGTTGCGTAGATGTTCAGGTCGTCCGTTGGCTTGTAGGAAACCGAAATGCGCGGAGTGAACTCCTCGTCTTCCCGGTTCAGGCCTTCATAGCCGGTCTGGGTGACGAAGAAGATCGAGCTGGTATTGGTCGGGTCGAACGAGCCGGAGCCCATGCCGAGCCACAGCTCACGCGTCACGTCTGCAGTGGTTTCATCCTTGGTGAAGCGACCACCGAGGGACACGCTCCACTGGTCAGTCACATCATAGGTGAAATCGCCGTAGACGGAGAAGTTTTCCTTGTCCTGCTTGCCAGCCTGATAGACCGTCAGGCCCAGCGCGCTGAGCAACAGGTCGAATGCGCCGTCGGCACTGCCATCAAGATAGTAGATGCCAGCAACGCCAGACAGGCGGTCGCCATTGTACAGCATCTGGAATTCCTGGCTGAACTGGTCGTCATTATAGTAAGCTGGGACATCGAAATCCTGACCGGGCAGGGCGTCGAAGTCGATCGGCGTAACTGTTGCGCCTTCACGATAGGCCGTGATCGATTTTAGCGTGATCTCGTTATTGACGTCCCACTCGCCGGTGAGGGAGTAGCCTTCGGTTTCGACAGAGTTGTCATCACCGATACCGGCGCGGGTGTCATAAACATTATCCGTGACCGGCAGGGTGCCGTCGCCACTGGGGATCAGGCGATGGCCATGCTTGGCGTTGGAGTCGTCTTCAGATTTATCATAGGCAAAGCGGAAGAACAGCGAGTCGGTCGGTGCCCATTCGGCGCTTACGCGATAGGCGAGGACGTCTTTGTCGTAATGGTCTGCGCCGGTGAAGAGGTTCTCCCCGTAACCGTCGCGTTGGTAGTTGGCGATTGCGCCGCCGACCTTGAATGTGTCGCTGAGCGGTACCGAACCGGATACGATCGTGTCGAGCTGGCTGTAGGAGCCGACATTGACCTTGGCTTTCAGGTCCGGCTCGTCGTCCATCTTGGCGGTGACGTATTTAATCGCGCCGCCAATCGTGTTGCGGCCATAGAGCGTGCCTTGCGGTCCGCGCAGGACTTCGATCCGTTCGATGTCGAAAATGTCCAGGATCGCGCCTTGTGGGCGTGCAATATAGACATCATCAACGTAGAGACCGACGCCGGGCTCGAAGCCCCAGAGCGGGTCCTGCTGGCCGACGCCGCGAATGAACGCGATCAGGGTGGAGTTGGAGCCGCGTGCCACTTCGATCGTTGCGTTCGGGGTCGAACGTTGGATGGACGTGATATCGACCGCGCCGGTGGCTTCCAGCTGGTCAGCGCTGAACGCAGAAACGGACAGCGGTACATCGATCAGGTCTTCTTCGCGGCGTTGGGCGGTAACCGTCACTCGGCCTAGCGTGCGGGCCTCTTCCGGGGCCTCATCATCCGCATCCTGCGCATGCGCAGCGTACTGGCCCGCGGTCAGCGCCAGCGCCGACACGAGACCGAATCTCAGCGTATTCATTTTGTGATTTCCCAATTTTTCCTCCCGAGGATTCTTTGTATTTGACGGGATTTATCCAGAACATGCGCGCTTGGGCGATGACCTGAGGGCTCAACACAAGTGAACATTTTCGCTCAGGCGCGTCAGGCTTGAGCAGTTTCCATGCTGGACCTGGCATAGACGGCAGGCGAAACACCGCGCATCTTCTTGAACGCTCGATTGAAGGCGCGCACATCGGAATAGCCAAGAAATTCCGCAACTTGGGTGACGCTTGTGCCTTGTGCCAGCATCAGGCCGGCCCGTTCGGCGCGGCTTTCCTGGAGGATGTCCCGGAAACTTGTGTGCTCTTCGCTCAGGCGGCGGCGCAAGGTTGCAACGCTCACGTCCAGATGGCGGGCGACAGCTTGCTGGGTTTCGTGTCCATCCGAGATCAGGTCGGCTGTGCGCACCGAATAGCTTCGCGAGTCGGAAGAGGGCGCGATGGCTTCAAGATGGCGGATGACGCGCGCGAAAATCCCGTCAGCGGTCAGATCGACTTCCGGGGTGGCGGGAATGGTCTCGCAGGCTATGTCGATATCATAGATCAGTTCATAGGCTGCATGACCGTAGCCGATGGGCACCTGCCAGAATTGCAGCTGGCCATTGCCGTCATCATTCCGGTTCCTGAGCAGGCTCACCCGTTTGAGCGCCCGGCCTGCGGCGCCGCCGGTCAGGCTGTCGAGCAGGGCATGAGTCTTGATCAGCAAGGCGTCGCCGACGAAATGCGTCAACGCACGATCATCGCGAAAGCGATAGGGGAAAGTCGAATCATCCACCACCAGCGCCAGCATCGAGTCGGTCTGGCGGACATAGTTGTAGCGCCCGCCATGCATCATGTTGAAATGCGAAGCGAGGCTCCGGATTGCGTCTTGCAGGGTCGAGGCCGCCTGGATTTGCGTCACGACAAATGTGCCGGTCTGGTAGAGCAGCTTTCGTTCAGAAAGTTGCGCAGTCAGGTCGTCGAAGGACCGGGCGATCTCGCGTTGGATGCGATAATAGTCTACCAGATCAATCTGCGTGCCGGGTTGGCTTGTGCGTTTGCCCGGATCGATGCCCAGTCGATCCAGCAGGCCGTCAACGTCCACACCCGACGTTCCGGCCCATGACAGGATCGGTTCAATCTGGTGGAGTTCGAAACTCGCCCGGGTCAGTGACTGCGACATGCGGGTCTTATAGCAGGAATCTGTATCGAAAACGTATCCTGATTCAAAAGGATGTTTTCAAATATGGCGTTGCTGCAACAGGCCTAGCGGTAATAGGCGCACAGCGTGTCGACCAGCGCCCGGCCGATCCCGCCCGCGCAACGATAATAGATCGTCTGCGCATCCCTGCGGCTTTCAACCAGACCGGCCGCACGCAGCTTTGCCAGGTGCTGGGATACAGCGGAATGCGATTGGCCGGTCATGTCGGCCAGCTGATGAACAGGGTGCTCGCCCTCATTCAGCGCGCACATGATCTTCAACCGCGTATCACTCGACATGGCCTTCAGCACTTCTGAGGCCTCGTGAATGCGCTCCGACATGAGGTCAAAGGCATCCTTCGTCTGGGGTTTGTGCTGGGCTTTCATCAGGATGTGCTCGTAGTGATTGTTGCGGGCGGCGTATCAGCCAATATGCGAATATAAGCATTAAGATGGTGCGAAACAGGGTCGCGTCTGCAAGAGACGGGCGGGAATACGCTGAAAATGCCCGCATGACGGGGCATTTTGCTGAATTTCAAATCTTGCCGGAATCCGTGCAAACCTTTATGCGCCCCCTATATGCGTTTCGGCGGCGCAATGGACCGCCCTTTATTGGAGACTGCATGTCGAAGGAAGAACTGATTGAATTCGAAGGCACAGTCGTGGAACTGCTGCCGAACGCGACGTTCCGCGTTAAACTCGAGAACGACCACGAAATCATTGCCCACACGGCTGGCAAGATGCGCAAGAACCGCATCCGCGTGCTGACCGGGGACAAGGTCATGGTTGAGATGACCCCTTACGACCTGACCAAGGGTCGTATCACCTACCGCTTCAAATAAGAGATATGGCGTCCTCAGGGCATGTTCCCCTGATCCTCGCCAGTGCGAGTCCCCGGCGGCGAGACCTGCTCGCCCAGATCGGGATTGTGCCGGACGCGATCTGCCCCACTGACATCGACGAATCCCGTCGCAAGGACGAATCTCCGCGTGCGCTGGCCGAAAGGCTGGCGCGGGAGAAGGCCATGGCCTGTCCGGAGGCTGGGTTTGTGCTGGCCGCGGATACCGTGGTTTCGCTGGGCCAGAGAAACCTCGAAAAAGCTGCCGATGCGGCAGAGGCCGAGGCCTTCCTGCGGCTTCTTTCAGGCCGGGCACACCAATGTCTTACCGGTATCGCCGTGAAAGCCCCCGATGGCCGCGTGAGCAGCCGTACCGTGCTTGCTCGGGTGAAGGTGAAGCGCCTGACAGATCAGGAAATCGCTGCCTATATTGCCAGCGGCGAATGGCAGGGCAAGGCGGGCGGCTATGGCATTCAAGGCATGGCCGGCGCCTTCATCACCCATATCAGCGGCAGCTACACCGCGATTGTCGGCCTGCCGCTATACGAGACAAAAGCCCTGCTGGAAGGCATGGGCTGGCGCGTGAAGGCCTAGGCTTTCTCCCAGGCCGTTATGGCCAGAAGGCTCAGCGCGACCACGCCGCCTACCATGAGCCATATCGGATCGGCCGTCGCGAGAAGGCTGGCATCCTGCTGGGCATCGGTAACAGTCTGGGTGACCAGCGTATCCAGCCCGCTCCAACCTGTCAGCAAGCCCGGTAACTGCACGGCCGCCACGCCAGCACCCACCATACCGACAGCGCCCAGCACCAGTTTGCGAAAGAGGGATTTTCGGCGAATGCCGCCCATCACGTCATTCACGAACGGGGCCGGATCCAGCGCGCGGTCTTCCGCCGTGAAGAGATCGGTCAGGTCTGAATGGGTTTCCTGGTCACGCATCATCGTACTCCATCACGCCACATGGCTGCTTTCAAGGTGTTTGCGGAGCGCGGCCACGCCGCGCGTTACATGGGATTTTATCGTGCCAAGCGGCCAGCCGGTGGCCTCGGCCGCTTCGCGATGGGACAGGCCTGAGGCGACGCACAGCACCACGCAGACCCGCTGGGCTTCAGACAAGGTGTCCAGCGCCCGGTTGAGGTCCATCTGGTCACCGACCTGATCGGACTGGGTGCGCTCGAACGGAATGATCTCTGCCGTTTCGTCAAACTCTATCTCGATCTTCTGCTTTCGGCGGGCTTGCAGATATTCGCGCCAGCAGATCGTGCAGATCCAGGCCGAGAAGGTTCCGCCGGCATAGGAACCAATCTTCTGCCAGGCCTTCAGGAACGTCGCTTGCGCGATGTCGTCCCCGTCGCTGGCCGAGCCGGTCAGGCGCCTCGCCATGCCGCGTATGCGGGCCTGATGGCGGCGCACGAGTTCGGCAAAGTCTGCCTCATGACCTCGTGCGGCGCTTGCGGCCAGGTCCGGATCGCTGCGCATGTCGCGCCCTCCCTTGGCAACCAGCCTCAGCTCAACCCTGTTGCCCACGACGACTCGCCGCCCAGAGACCAAGATAGGCCAGACCGATGAAGACAGGGAAGGATGCGACGCCGATCATGGGTTTGACGGCTTCACCTTCTTCCATGCCAACCATCACACCGAGAAAGCCGAAGGCCACTCCGACGGCAAGGAACAGGACGCCCCGGCGCAAATCGGCGCGGACCGGATCGGTGATCAGGGCGAGTTTTTCCATCGTCTCGCCGGTCAGGTCCTGGCCCTTGTCGACCGCATGCCGCACAGTTTCATGCAGGGTCAGGCGTTTCTTGAAATTGTAGTGACTAACCAACCAGACAATCCCGGCAATGGCACCAAAAAAGACTACGGGGACAACAATATCTTCGCTCATTTCAAAAGCTCCTTCAGGCTTGTTCCGGGGCGTCGTGTTCGGCGCCTTTGCAGGGTAGATGCCGGCAGAGGCGCGTTTGGATGCAGCGCACCTGACTTTTTCTTTGTGTCGCCTGTGCTTGCCGATGGCGGGCCCGACCGCTAATCGCGGGGCAATGGTAAAGCTGAGATCGAAAAAGAATCGCAAGCCGCATATAGCGCCGGACCTGTCGACGACGCAGGGTCGTGCCCGCGCGCGCCGGGAACTGGTCTGGGGAGACCACGGGTTTCTGCGGGCAGCGTTCTCGAACCTGCACCAGATTTCGCCGGAGATGTGGCGCGCCAACCAGCCCTCGCCCAAGAAGGTGGTTGAATATGCCGAGACGCTCGGCATTCGCACCATCCTGAACCTGCGCGGGGAAAGCACCAAGGGCTATTACCTTCTGGAGAAGGAGGCCTGCGAAAAAGCGGGAATCACGCTTGTCGATTTCCAGGTCTTCTCCCGCGACACACCGACGAAAGAGGCATTGTTCGCAGCGAAAGACTTGTTCGAATCGATCGAATACCCGGCTCTCATGCATTGCAAGTCGGGCGCAGATCGGGCGGGGCTGATGTCCGTGCTCTACAAGCTGTTGCGGGAAAAGGTTCCGTTCGAGCAAGCGGTGGAGCAGCTGTCGCTGAAATACCTTCACGTCAAACATGGCAAGACCGGCATGCTGGACGCGTTTTTCCAAGCCTATGCCGATTACAATGCCGGGCGCGCGCCTGAAGACTGGAAACCTTTTCTCGACTGGGTTTCAGACGACTATGACCGGATGGAAGTGAAGGAAAGTTTCCTGCGCGAGTTCGGAAAAGGCATCCAGGTCGACAAGATCCTGCAACGGGAATAGTTGCTTTCCTGTTAGTTAATTTCGTGCTTGGCTGAGCCGAACAGATACCGGAGCTGCCAGAATGCGCGTCCTGATCCTGACCGGCCTTTGCTTGGCCATGCTTGCCGCCTGCAGCCAGAAATCCGACCGTGAAATGTTGACCGAGGCCTGCATCGCCGATGGTGAAGGTCCGGAGACCTGTGCGTGTATCACGGGCGCCATGGAAGAAAAGCTGAGTCCGGACCTGTTTCGGCGCACAGCCGCTGCGATCGGCCGCGAGAAGCGCGATGTCGAGGATTTCGTGGAATCCCTGACCATGGCTGACCAGCTCGAATTTGCATCTTCGCTGACCGCAATGATTTCGTGCGAACTGGCGGTGGCAGACGATGAATAATCAGGGCCTGTCGCAAAATCGACGTCGCCCGGTCATGGGAAGTTCGCTTCTCGCGTGTAATTGGGCGACGGGTGGCACCAATCTGCATAGAATTAGTTTGGAATATAGGAAGGGGATCTCATGAAGTTCTTTATTATCAATAGCTTCCGCACGATGGTCTATGTCGCATATATTGCGATCATCGTTGGGGGCATCGCGCTTGGCCTTTACAATCGGGGTGAATTTACGGGCGAGTTGCTTGGTCTGACCGATACGATTGCTCAAGTAGCCGACTTTGCGGTGTTCACAGTGGGCGGATGGATCGCGGCCAGCCTCGTCTGCGGCCTGATCGTGACATTGCTGGATATTCGCGATGACATAAACGACCGCTTGCCTGATGCGCGTCGCGACGACTGAGCGACTCAATCAGAATCACGATTGAATAAGAACAGGCCATCGATTCGCGTCGGTGGCCTTTTTCAAATGGGGAGGAAACCACAATGACATCACTTGAAGTGGCCGGCGTATATGTCGCCGTGAACATGCTGCTCTTGATCTATCTGGCGTTCCGGGTCGTGTCCGTGCGGCAGTCGGCCAAAGTCTCGGTCGGGACCGGTGGCAATGAGATGCTGGAATTGCGTACGCGAGTGCACGGCAATGCCACGGAATACATCCCGTCCATGCTGGTCGGCCTTGTCATTTTGGCACTGATGGGACTGCCGGCCTGGGCCATCCATGTTGCAGGTGGCGTCTTCACGCTCGGGCGATTGATGCATGTCATCGGGCTTGGCGGGACAATCATGGCCATGCGGGCCGGAGGCATCCTGCTCAGCTGGATTGCAATGGTGCTGACGGCGCTGGCGATCCTGTACCACGCCTTCGCCTGATTTGCGCAGTTGCGCGAGGCGAGCGCAGCGTCCATCTAGCCAGAATGGCTGATTTCAAGATACCGCCGGCCGAATTGCTTGCCGGACTACTGGACCATTGCCGAAAGGAAGGTGCAGACGCTGCCGACGCCCGGATTGGCGAGAGCGAAGGCGTAAGCGTTTCCGTCCGCGACGGCGCGCTGGAGAGCATTGAACGTGAAGAGGGGCGCTCGGTCGCCCTTCGCTGCCTGTATGGCAAGCGACAGGCGCACGTATCCGGCGCGGATTTGTCGCCGGAAGGGCTGAAGGCGCTCGCGGAACGCTGCGTGGCGATGGCGCGCGCTGTGCCCGAAGACAAATATTGCGGCCTGCCGGATGCGGACAAGCTGGCGACAGGCGATCTCGACATGGATCTGACCGGCGAACCGGAAATCTCCGCCGACATCCTGGAATCCGAAGCGCTGACAGCCGAAGCAGCCGCCTTGGGCATTGAAGGCATCAAGACGGTCGCCGGGTGTGGCGCATCCTGGAACCGTTCCTCGCGCTGGGTTGCGGCCAGCAATGGCTTTTCCGCCTTCAAGACAGGCACGTCGACCAGCCTTGGCCTTGCTGCGGTGGCAGAGCGCGATGGCCATATGGAGCGGGACTATGACAGCTGGTCAGTCCGCTTCAAGAAAGACCGCCCGACAGCTGCCGAGATCGGAATCACGGCAGGTGAGCGCACGATCTCGCGCCTTGGCTCACGCAAGCTGAACACGCAGAAGGCCGCTGTCCTGTATGATCGGCGGGTCTCTGCGGGTCTCATAGGGGCATTCCTGGGGGCGATTTCCGGCCCGTCAGTTGCGCGCGGTGTCAGCTTCCTGAAAGACCGGATGGGCGAGCAGGTCTTCGCGGATGGTATCCACATCATCGACGATCCATTCCGCCCGATGGGCATGGGTTCGCGCAGCCATGATGGTGAAGGCCTGCCGGTGCAGGAAACTCACCTGATCGATAATGGCCGACTGACCAGTTGGCTGCTGAATTCCTCTTCGGCGCGCCAGCTGGGCATGGAGCCGAACGGCTTTTCCGCGCTCGGCTTTGGCGATCCTCCCGGCGTGACCACGTCGAACCTCTACCTGAAGGCCGGAGACAAGACTCCCGGCGAACTGGTCAAGGGGGCGGGCAAGGGCCTTTTGGTAACCGACATGTTCGGGCCGTCCATCAATCCGAACAATGGCGACTATTCGGTCGGCGTGTCGGGCTTCTGGTTCGAGGCTGGCGAGATTGCCTATCCGGTGTCCGAAGTCACCATCGCGGGTGACCTGCCTTCCATGTTTGCGCGGCTGATCCCGGCCTCGGACCTCGAGTTCCGGGGAACGCGGGACGCGCCGAGCATTCTCGTCGAGGATATGAGTCTTGCGGGTAGCTGACCGCACCCTGTTTGAAGACATGAAAATCCTGCGTGAGCTCGCGCAGGAAGCCGGGAAATTGGCGCAGTCCTTCATGCTTGGCGGCCAAACGGCAGAGACCTGGCACAAGAGGGGCGGTAGTCCGGTGACCGAAGCCGATATGGCCGTGAACCAGCTCTGCTCGGATCGACTGACACGCTTCCGTCCGGAATATGGTTGGCTGTCCGAAGAGACGCTCGACGATCCCCATGCGCGCCAAAAGGATCGCTGCTGGGTTGTGGACCCGATTGACGGCACCCGCGCCTATATTCGCGGTGATCCGCATTGGTGCATCGGGCTTGCCATTGTGGAAGAGGGCATCTCGGTGGGCGGGGTGCTGTATGCGCCGGAACTGGACGAATTCTACGAGGCGCATCGCGGGCAGGGGGCGTTTCTGAACGGCGCCGCCATCCGGGTCAGTGAGTGCGCCGCCGAGGCAGGTTGCCGCCTGATTGCGGCGGAGACAATGCTGGAGCACCCAGGCTGGCCGGAGCCTTGGCCGCCCGTTACCGTCGCCCGGCCGAAGCCCAACTCCACCCTGTTGCGGATGGCCTTCGTGGCGGCAGGAAAATGGGATGCAACGCTCGTTCTGGGTCAGAAGGCGGACTGGGATCTGGCTGCGGGCACGATCCTCATCGAGGAAGCGGGTGGTGTTGCCACGACACATCGCGGCGAAAAACTCATATTCAACCGGGCAGTACCTGCACAAAGGAGCGTTATTGCTTCTGGAAACGCCCTGCATCCTCTGTTAGTGCGCAGGTCAGAATTTGTGGATATACCTGACCCACAGGAAAGGGCGCCGAAAATGGTGCCTCCAGCGACTACGGAGCCAGCCAAAATGGGCGATACTACCCGCGAGACCAAACAACTTCTCCACATCGTATTCGGCGGCGAGCTGAAGGATGTGACCGAAGTGGAATTCGAAGACCTGTCCAAGGTCGACTTTGTCGGGGCTTTCCCGAACTACAAGGAAGCCTACGACGCCTGGAAGAATGCTGCCCAGCGTACGGTCGACAATGCCGAAACGCGCTATTTCATCCTGCACGCTCACAAGCTGCTGGACCCGGAAACGGGAGACCACCATCACGTCTGAGGTGGTGACAGCTAAGGCCCCCAAGCAGAAGGGGAGCCTGAGGCGCCTGTTTGCAGCCTATTTCCGCCAGCATATCGGCTGGTTCGCCGCCGGCACGCTCATGGCCCTGCTGACCTCGCTCAGCGCCATGGGCTATTCGCTGGTGCTGAAGATGCTTGGCGATCGGCTGCAGGCGAGTTTCGGGGATGAGGCGCAGGTGCCCGTGTCCGGCCCTGACTGGATCTGGTGGATCGGCGGCGCAATCGTGGCCCTGTCCTGTGCGCGGGCGCTCTCGCTCTACCTGATGACCCTGTTCAACAATACCGGCGTCCAGCGCGGGTTGGTGTCGGTGCAATCGAGCCAGTTCGATTCCCTGACCGATGGTGACTATGCGCGTGTGGCGGCGGATGCGTCCGGCGACTTTGTCTCGCGCTTCATCAATGATGTGAACGCGATCCGCGATGCGGCGCTGCGCTTTGCCAACAATTTCACTAAAAGCACAATCACCGTGATCGGCATGTTCGGTGTGATGCTGGTCATCGACTGGCAGCTGACCCTGCTGTTGCTGGTCGCCTATCCGATTGCGTTCGGGCCGGTCATCGGCCTCGGCAACCGCATTCGCAAACGCTCCAAACAGGCCCAGAAGCAGGTCGGGCAGGTGACATCGCTCCTGTCGGAAGGCTTCCAATCGGCGCGGGTGGTGAAGGCTTACGGGCTTGAGCCGTACCAGAAATCCCGTGCGCGGCAGGGTTTTGTCGAGCGTTCCAAACTGTTCCTGAAAGTGCTGACGGACCGGGCGGCGGTTGACCCGATTCTTGAAGTCGCGGGTGGCGCTGCATTGGCCGGGATTCTCGGCTTTGCGGCCTGGCGTATGTCGCAGGGGGCAATGACCCTTGGCGACCTGCTCGGCTTCATTGCCGCGCTGGGCATCGTCTCGCCAGAATTGCGAGCGCTCGGCACACTGAATGCTGTGGCGCAGGAAGGCGGCGCAGCAGCTGATCGCGTGTTCGAGATTGTCGACGCGACGACTCATATTGCGGATGCGCCAGATGCTGAGCGCTTGAACCGGGTCAACGGACATGTGGTGTTTGATGGGGTCAGCTTTGCCTATCCGGATGGCACGCGGGCATTGAACGGATTGTCCTTTGTTGCGGCGCCGGGCGAAACGGTGGCGATTGTCGGACCGTCGGGCGCGGGCAAGTCGACTGTCTTCAACTTGCTCATGCGCCTCTATGATGCCGAGTCCGGCGCGGTAAGCGTGGATGGCAAGAATGTGCGCGGCGTTGTGGGCGATACGCTCCGGGCCAATATCGGGCTGGTGGCGCAGGATTCGGCGCTGTTCGACGATACGGTGCAGAACAATATTGCGCTCGGGCGTCTTGGCGCGACCAATGCAGAGATCGAGGCGGCGGCCAAGGCGGCCAATGCGCATGACTTCATTACTGCCATGCCGGACGGCTACCAGTCGCCGGCGGGTGAGATGGGCCGCAACCTTTCCGGCGGCCAACGCCAGCGCGTGGCCCTGGCGCGGGCGATCCTGCGCGGTGCGCCGATCCTGTTGCTGGACGAGGCGACATCGGCCCTCGACGCCGAGAGCGAAGCAAAAGTGCAGGCGGCCCTTGCGGAATTCTCCAAGGGCCGCACCACGCTGATTATTGCGCATCGCCTTTCTACAGTTCGCGCGGCCGACCGCATCATTGTGATGGAAGACGGCCGCGCGGTGGAGGAAGGCACGCATGACGCGCTGATGGCCTCCAGTGGCGCCTATAAGCGCCTGGTCGAGCTCCAGCTGAGCTAGCCGGCCACCCCGGCTGGTATCTTGCGCGTCAGATTGATGTTCGTGCGAAACAGATTGTCGGGGTCGGTTGCTTCCTTGATGCGTACAAGCCGGTCAAGATTTCCCCCAAAGGCGTCTTCCAGATTATTGGCTTCGTCCCCCTCGGGAATGAAGTTTACATAGCGCGTACCCATGGCGTGGGGCTCCAATGCCTGGAACAGTTTCCGGGCCCATTGAACACATTTTCCGTCATCGGCCGGGTCTTGCCAGCGCGTATGGACGTTGACCACAAAATGGGACTGACGGTTTGGCCAAGCCGTGGCATCCGCCGGAATGCGCGTCGCAGCGCCACCGACATGCCCGAAGAAAATCTCGCATTCATCCGAAGGCAGATTGTTGACCGCTTCGTGTATAATGTCGATGGCGGCGTCACTGAAGGCGGCGACATCATGGCTTTTCCAGTAATTGCGTGCGCCTTCGGTGAGCAGCGGATCGAAACTGGTTTGCCAGTCGGCGAACGGCATCGGGCCAAAATGAGTTGCAATCGGATTTCCGATGGAGCGCACGCCCAATGTGGCGGCCTCTGCAGCGTTCAGATCACCGATAAAGCAGAAAGGAACCACCATGACCTCGCGGCCATGCCATTCCTCAGGTATGAAGGGCAGGGGCGGGGCCTTGCGCGAAACGGCCCAGCAGGTCAGTTCGTCCGGCGCATCTGCAACGAGCGCCTGAAGTGCGCGGGTCACATCTGGAAAATCTGCAATCGGATGGACCAGCATGCCTGCAAACACTTCCGGGCCAACGGGGTGCAGGTCGAATGTGAATTCGGTGACGACACCGAAATTCCCACCACCACCCTGAAGGGCCCAGAATATATCGGAATTTTCAGTCTTGCTTGCAGTGATGATCGAGCCGGAAGCGGTCACGAGTCGTACGGATTTCAGGCAGTCCACCGTCAGTCCATACTTCCGCGTCACCCAGCCAAATCCGCCCCCCAGCGCCAGCCCGGCTATTCCTGTTGTTGAATTGATGCCAGTTGGCACGACCAGTCCGAATTCCTGTGTGGCCCGGTCGACATCGCCGAGAGACGCGCCGGGCTGAACCCGCGCCGTCCGAGCCTCCGGATCGACGGTGACCGCCTTCATGTCCTGCATGTCGAGCACGAGCCCGTCATCGCAAAGCGCCATGCCAGCAATATTGTGTCCGCCAGAGCGCAGCGACATGAGCAAGCCATTGGTGGAAGCGAAGCTTACCGCAGCGGCGATGCCAGCTTCGTCCCTGGCGACCAGAATGGCAGCCGGCCGTTTGTCGATCATGCCGTTCCAGATGGCGCGGCGCGCGTCATAGTCATCGGCCTCCGGCGTGATGATCCGGCATCCGGTCGACTGTTGAAGTTCGTTTGCGGAATAGCTTTGCGTGCTCCCGCCCAGTGTATTGATTACAACATTGGTCATTGCGTTTCTCCGTCCCCCATAAGCACGACAATCGCGCTGTTCGTGGGAGGATATTTGCATTGTTGCCCTAAATACGTAATTCTCCTGCATCCGGAAAAAATGCTCATTCATCCAGAGTGTGGCTCGGATCGAGACCGTTTCGGTCTCAGGGGGACGCGTATGGATGTATTATCGCAGGTTTTGAGTGCCGTTCGATTTGAAGCGGCCTTTTATTTCAAGGTCAATGCGTCGGCGCCCTGGGTAACGACCAACCCGTCAATGGACGAGATCGGCTCCATCGTGATGCCGCATGTCCAGCATGTGATTCCGTTTCACGTGATGATTGATGGCGATGCGTGGGCGTGGTCAGCCGCAGGCGATACCGAACCGCAGACCCTGCGGTCTGGCGAGATCATGATCTTGCCTCAGGGGGCAGAGCATTTCATCGCATCCGATCAGAAGCCGAACATGATCCCGAAAGTTGACGTGGAGCCGTATCGGGATGCGGCCAAGCGCGTGACGCCCTATAATCACGTCCAGATTGGCGGAGACGGCAGGCCCGCAACGTTTGTTTGCGGATATTTCGGCTGTGATGCCCGGCCATTCAATCCGCTGCTGAGCGCCTTGCCAGGGATGATGATCGTGCGGCCCACCGACAGTACATGGGCGTTGATGCAGAATTTGATCGTCTCGGCGCTGGACGAGGATGAGCGCCCGGAAGCCGGCAGCCAGACGGTTCTGGCCAAGTTGAGCGAGCTGATGTTCGTTCAGACGCTGCGCCACTATATCGAGACCTTGAGTGAAGATTCGGTTGGCTGGATTTCGGGCCTGCGGGATGAGCGGGTGGGCTCGGTACTGCGCCTGATCCATACACGCCCCGCTGAGCCGTGGACGCTGGACAAGCTGGCCAAGGAAGCGGGCATGTCGCGTTCGGCTCTGGCTGACCGGTTCGCGGCATATACGGGCGAGCCGCCATCCCGTTACCTGACGCGCTGGCGGATGCAACTGGCTTCCAGCCTGCTGTCAAACAGCAGCGTGTCGATCGCGGAAGCGGCAGAAACTGTGGGCTACAGTTCCGAGGCAGCTTTCAAACGGGCATTCAAGAAACATGTCGGAGAGACGCCGGGTCGGGCACGCCGCGCCAGTCCGCCCGCAATTGGACAAGCCTGAGCGACGCCTGTGAGGGCGCTGGGTGGGCTGATGAGTTTTCCGGGGGAAGGGTTTCGGTCAGGTGTCCGGAGCGGGCACAGCGGCCGCATGGGCGCTGACCGAGGCGCTGACAGGTGAGTTGACTGATGCGCTGACGGGGGCGCAGGTCGGGGGGCTCGTGGTAGGTGAGCTGAGTCTCCCACGCTCACCCGGATGGGCGGACGACAGATCGCCAAGCGCGATGCGGAAGGCTTTTGACGGTGTGAAGGCCAGCGGGTCGTCGGAAGCTTGCGGGAATTCGTGCGGAGGATGTCCGATCCATTTCAGGTATACGGTTCCCTGCCGATCAATGACGGTCATGAAGGGGATGCCTCTGCCTTTTACGGCGCGCACATAGAGACGCCACGCGACCATCTGCAGCCAGATCCAGAACCTATGGGGTTCCAGACAGGAAGGCAGGGGCGAAGCCAGTGGAGCGAGCAGGGTGTCCATGCCCCAGAGTTTGCCGTCGAGCAGAGGGCGGTTGGATAGCAGATACAAAAAACCCCTGAACTGCGCGGCAGGTCAGGGGTCTTGAAAAATATGAGCTGGGGAGAGGCTGAAAGGTGTCCCCGCTCTAGCCGAGGGCTTTTTCGATTTCGCGGGCAGCGGATTCGAATTGGTCGACGGCCGTGTCTTCGGCCAGAAGGCGTTTCGCAGCGGCCGTGGCAGCGTCTGCAGCGGCGCGGCGGACTTCCTCGGTCGCTTCGGCTTCGGCGCGGGTGATGCGGGCTTCGGCCAGCGCTTCGCGGCGGGCGAGGCGGTCTGCAATATCCTTGCGGGCCTCTTTCATGATCCGCTTGGCGTCGTCCTTGGCCTGGGCGATCATCGCTTCGGCTTCCTTGTCTGCATCCTGCTGGCGACGCTCAGCGAGGGCGAGGGCTTCAGCCGCCTGCTCGCGCAGGCTCTGGGCTTCTTCCAGCTCGTTGCGGATGTCGTCTGCGCGCTTGTCGAGGCCGCCGAGGATCGTCTTCAGGGCGCCCATGCGCCATGCGATCAACAGGAAGGCCGCGAAAGCCAGGAATGCGGTGTGCGTGACCGGATCGGTCAGCGAATACATGAAGCCGCCGATGAAGCCGCCACCGCCATGCGCATCAGATGCGGCAAAGGCGGGTGATGCGACCAGCGCAGCGAAGGTGAGGGCAGGGGCAAGACGAAGGGTCATCTGCATGTCTCTCTTAATTCAGAGCCGTCGAAACGGCTTTCTTGAGGTCAGCCGCAGAGGCCTTGAGGCCGAAACGGGCCGTCATGGCGTCAGCTGCGTCTACAGCGATTTGTTCGACATTCTGCATGGCCGTTGCGCGCAGGGCGGAGATCCGCTCTTCGGCAGCGTCCAGCTTCTTTTCGATCTCGGCGTCGACGCGAGCCGTTTCAGCCGTCATTTCGGCATCAACCTTGGCCGCTGCCTTGTTCGCTGTTTCGCGGGCTTTCGCCTTGGCCTGGGCAATGCGCAGTTCGAGCGCCTGCTGAGCTTCGGTGGCCTGCTCGTTCAGCTTGGCTGCCTGATCAAGATCAGAGGCGATGCGGTCAGACCGTTTTTCGATCGTGTCCGACATCTTTGGCAGGATGAAGCGCGAGAGGGAGAAGTAGAGGGTCGCGAAAAGGATCGCGAGCCAGAACAACTGGCCCGGCATGTGCCACGCCTCGAAAGGCGGGAACGGAGGCGGCGCGTCATCCGGTAGGTGATGGGCAGTTTCCGCAAGCAGGGCGAGCAGCATTTCAGTACCTCAAGTGCAGCATCAGGCTGGATCGGGCCGGTGGTCTATCAAGTCCGCCGGCCCGTTCTTGGCGTGTAAGTGGCTTAGACCACGAACAGGATCAGGACGGCCACGAGGAACGACAGGATGCCGAGTGCCTCTGCGAGGGCCATACCGATGAAGAGGTTACCGGTCTGCTGTGGTGCAGCGGACGGGTTGCGCATGGCAGCGTCGAGGAACGAGCTGAAGATGTTGCCCACACCGATCGCGGCACCGATCATGCCGAGAGTTGCGAGGCCAGCGCCTACATATTTGAGGCCGAGTGCGATATCGCCTTCCATGGTCGTCTCCTGTTTGGAATGCAAGGGTTTCAATAATTTGCGGCCCGTGAAGCGTGTTCGTTAGGCTGCGTCAAGTTTTTTAGTGCGTGCCCAAGGGCCGCACTGGCGAAGAGTCCTTAGTGTGACGGGTGCAGTGCGTCGTTCAGGTAAACGCAGGTCAGGATTGCGAAAACATAGGCCTGAAGACCTGCCACAAGAAGTTCGAGAGCGTTGAGCGCGATACCCATACCGAAGGCCAGGATGCCGACCACACCCATGAACACTGCGCCGGACAAGGCCGCGCCGATGAGCTGGGCTGCAAAGGTTGCAAACAGTTTCAGCATGATGTGGCCAGCCAGCATGTTGGCGAACAGACGCAGCGCCAGCGTGACCGGACGGGCCAGGAAGGAAATGACCTCGATAGGCACGAGGATGAAATAGATCGGCCAAGGGGCGCCCGATGGGGCAAACAGCTTGAAGAAGCTGAGGCCGTTCTTCCAGATGCCGAAGCCGATGACGATGCCGATCACGAGCAGGGCCAGGGCGCCGGTCACGACCAGATGGCTGGTTGTGGTGAAGGCGTAAGGCACCATGCCGATCATGTTGGCAAAGAACACGAAGAAGAAGAGCGTGAAGACGAACGGGAAGAAGCGCAGGCCTTCTTCACCAGCGGTCGAGCGGACCATGTCGGCGACGAAGCCATAGCCGATCTCGGCCATGGATTGCGTCCGGCCCGGAACAAGCGCTTTCTTGGAAGCGGCGTAGCCGAAGAAGGCGATGCAGAGCACCACGCCCAGCAGCATGAAGCCGGAGGCGTTGGTGAAGGAAATGTCGATATTGCCGAGGCGCAGGTCCAGCCACTTCGTGACCTGGAACTGGTGGATCGGATCAATCGCGGTGTTTTGCAGAGCGAAGTTCATTCGTTCCCGGTCCCGTCTGTTGGAGCCTCAGGCTCCGATAAATTCCCTAGCGCCCGGGCATTCAGCTCCCGATAGGCGCGCATCATCGCTCGTATACCTGCTGCGAAGCCGAGTGTCCCGACAATCAGCAGGCCCCAGGGCTTTGTTCCTGCGAATGCGTCGATCCAGAAACCAATGAGGCCTCCGACAAAGATGCAGGCGACAAATTCCGCGCCGTATCGCAGGGCGTAGGCCCCGGCCGAAAGACTTCCATCATCTGCATCCAACTTGCGTTTTGCCGCATCCTTTGCCGCTCTGGCCGCCTGAGCCTGGGCGATACGTTCACCGAGGTCGTTCGGGCCTTCACTGGACATGGTTTGCTAAGCTTCGCGCAAGCGAATCCCTTCTGATGGGGTGCCCCCCGGATTTCGGCGCAAACTATGTATTGGGGGCAGGCAAGTCAACCGCGATTGCAGAAAGCTAGAGGTCTGATTCTATTGGATTTCTATAGTGTGGGTGTGCGCTACTCCGCCGCAACGAGCTCTTCGGCTGCCTGCAGGTCCACAGAAACCAGCTTGGAAACGCCTTTTTCCCGCATCGTGACGCCGAAAAGACGGTCCATCCGGCTCATCGTGACCGGATTGTGGGTAATCACCACGAAGCGCGTATCGGTGCGCTGGCGCATTTCGTTCAGCATGTTGCAGAAACGGTCGACATTGGCGTCATCGAGCGGCGCGTCCACCTCGTCCAGCACACAGATCGGCGCGGGGCGGGACAGGAAGACCGCAAAGATCAGCGCGGCCGCCGTCAGGGCCTGTTCGCCGCCGGACATGAGGTTCAGCGTGCCGAGCTTCTTGCCGGGTGGCTGGGCCATGATTTCGAGCCCGGCTTGCAGCGGGTCATCGGCATCGACGAGGCGCAGTTCAGCCTGGCCACCGCGGAACAGGGCCGTGAACAGCGCCTTGAAGTGTTCATTGACCTGCTCGAACGCTTTCAGAAGGCGTTCGCGGCCTTCGGCGTTCAGGGCATCGACGCCCTGGCGCAGCTTGGCGATCGCAGCGACGAGGTCTTCCTTCTCGGTCACCTGCGAACCGAGACGTTCTTCGAGTTCTTCGGCTTCTTCCTCGGCATTCATGTTCACGCCGCCCAGCTGGTCGCGCGTGCGGCGGAGTTCATCGGCGCGGCGTTCGGCATCGCGGGGCGTGAACTCGCCCATCGTCTCTTCTTCGAGGCCTGCTTCGGCAATCGCCAATAGGCCTTCCGGCGTACGCTGGAAATTGTTGCGGGCGATCTCGACCGATTCTTCGAGCCGGCCTTCGGCGTTTTCGAGCTTCACCTTCCAACCGGCAAGGTTCTCGCGCGCTTCTGAGGCGGCATTGGCGGCTGCGCGGGCGGCCTGTTCGGCCTCGCGGATGGCGGCTTCTTTTTCGGCGAGCTGGTCTGCGACGCGCTTGCGTTCGGTCTCCAGCGCTTCGACTTCGTTGCTGCGGTTCTCGATCTCGGCGGCCAGCTGTTCGGGGCGTGCCTTGGCGGCCAGGGCATCGGAAGCAGCAGACTGGCGGCGCTCAATCAGGCGCGCCACGCGCTCCTCGGTCGCGGTAATGCGGCCGGACCATGTCTTGATGTCGCGTTCAAGGCCATCGCGACGCGCAGCAGCCTGTTCGCGGCCGCGTGTAATGTCTGTCAGGCGGCCGCGCGCTTCGATCTCAGCGGTGCGGGCCTCGGCCACCATTGTGCGGGCTTCGGCGAGCCGGGTTTCGAGCGCGGCTTCATCTTCCGCCGGGCCTTCCGGCGCAATCATGGCCAGCGTCTCATTGACGATGGCAAGGTCGGCCTCGGCGCGGGTGAGGGCTTCTCCGCTTGTGTCACGCTTCATGGCTGCGCGTTCGGAGGCTTGTGCTTCCTGTGAGACGCGATTGCGTGCCTCGCTGAGCGCGCGCTGGGCCGGGGCAATGGCCTGGCGCAAATCGCGGAGTTTCACCTCAGCCGTCTGACGGGCGTCACGGGCAGCTACAAGGTCTGCTTCACACGCCTCATAGGTGGCGGTCAGAGCGGGCAGTTCAGCTTCGGCGGCTTCAAGCCGGGCCTGTTGTTCAAGACGTGCCGCTGCGCTGACCGGTGCATCTGGTGTGCGGATATAACCATCCCAGCGCCAGAGATGCCCCTCGACGGAAACCAGTCGTTGGCCGGGCTGGAGCTGGGCCATCAGGCGCTCGCCATCGGCCACGTCCACAACGCCGCATTGGGCAAGCCGCGCTGCGAGTTCGCCGGGAGCCTCGGTCACATCTGTCAGCGGGCGGGTACCCTGCGGCAGGGATTGCGAAGCCAGCGACGCGCCGCCCCAATACATTGCGGCAGAGCGATCGGTTGGCGCTTCGATATCATCGCCCAGAGCGGCGGCAATGGCTTTCTCGTACCCATCCTGCGTACGAATGCGCTCGACAACTGGCGGGGCTTTCGGGCCTTCGGCCTTGCGAAGTAGCTTGTGCAGGCCAGCAATTTCGGCCTCGAGTGCGCGCACGTCTTGCTGGGCCGCATCCCGGGGGGCTTGTGCGGACGTTTCCGCCTCACGGGTCGAATTGAGCGTAGACTCGGCGGTTTCGACGGCGCGTTCGGCGTCTTGCAGGGCGGCTTCGGCATCCTGTTCGGCCGCTTTGGCATCGCGCAGGCGGCCGACCAGCGACACGGAATCTTCGATCCGGGCCATTTCGCCTTTCAGGCGGTCGATTTCTGAACTGAGCTGAGACTGGCGACGCCGTTGGGCGGAGGCATTCTCCTCCGAAGCGCGGCGCTGGGCACGCACTTCCGACAGGCGTTCCTGCGCTTCGTCGGCTGCTTTCTCCGCGCCCGCGAGACGTGTGCGGGCGTCTTCCAGCGCCTTTCGCGTCTCGGCCTCGATTTCCTCGTTCTGGGCTTCGTTCAGGACCGGCAGCGAAGACAGCTCAAACTTCGCATGGGCGAGGGCGTCTTCGGCTTCGAGTTTCTGGTCCTGCTCGCGCTCGATGTCTTCCATCAGGCGGGTCGCTTCGGCATCGAGGCGTTCATGGGTCTCGGCGGCGACCTTGCGCTCGGTTTCCAGCCTTGCCAGCGTGATGCGGGCCTGTCCGAGCTTGGCGGCGGCAACGCTTTCAGCTTCGCGCAGGGGATTGAGTCCTTCACCGGCCTCAATGCGCTCGCGTTCCCGCATCGCGTCTTCGCGTGTCTTTTCCTCAACCGCGCGGCGGGCCTCGTCCAATTGCGTGCGAGCCGTATCGCAGGCGAGTTTGGCCTCATGCCAGCGCAGGTGCGCGATCAGGGCGTCGAGGGCGTGGATCTCTTCAGACAGGCGCTTGTATTTGCGGGCCTTGGCGGCCTGGCGCTTGAGGCTGGCGAGCTGGCGCTCGACTTCAGCGGAGACTTCCGACAGGCGCTCCAGATTGGTCTCGGCGCCGTTCAGCTTCAGTTCGGCTTCGTGACGGCGGGAATTGAGGCCTGCAATGCCGGCGGCTTCCTCAAGGATGCGGCGGCGGTTCTGCGGCTTGGAGCCGATCAGTTCCGAAATCTGACCCTGGCGTACGAGAGCCGGGGAGTTAGCGCCGGTCGAAGCATCCGCGAACAGGAGCTGGATGTCCTTGCCGCGTACAGTCCGGCCATTCAGCTTGTAGGTGGAGCCTGCGCCGCGCTTCAGGCGGCGGATGACTTCCAGTGTGTCGGAGGCGTTGAATTCCGGTGGCGCGGTGCGTTTGGAATTGTCCAGCACGAGCGTGACTTCAGCGGTCTCGCGGGCGGGGCGGCCATCCGCACCGGAGAAGATGAGGTCATCCATCTCCCCGCCGCGCATGGCACGGGCAGAACTTGCGCCCATGGCCCAGCGAAGGGCTTCCAGAAGATTGGACTTGCCACAGCCATTCGGCCCGACGATCCCGGTCAGGCCGGGTTCAATTGGCACGTCCTGAGGGTCCACAAAGGATTTGAAGCCAGCAATACGGAGTTCGGTTATCTTCATACTGGCTCCCCCATATCCCTACTCGTCTGTGGAGACGCCGGCAGCTTCAAGCGCAGCGTCCAGCGCGGCTGTGACCTTGTCAGCGGAGTTCATGTTGGCGAACTGGTGCACTTCACCATTGATAATGAAGGTTGGTGTGCCGGTGACGCCGAACTTTTCGGATGTCTGGTAGATGTCCGCCATCTGCTGGCGCAAGTCGCGATTGTTCATGCAGGCATCGAAGTCGGCCTCGGTCTCGATGCCATGACGCTGGCCAATGGTCTGGAGCATGGCCTTCAGGACGCCGTTTTGCGCAGATTCAATGATGCCGGACTGGTATTCGAACAGCTCGTCCAGCACGTCGAAATACTTGTCTTCGCCCGCGCACATGGCGACGAGGTAAGCAGGCACATCCGGTGCGTGCAGTGGGTATTCGCGGAAGACGAGTTTCACCTTGCCGGAGTCGATATAGTCCGACTGGACTACTGGCTGGATGTCGTCATGCCAGTATTTGCAGGCCGGGCAGGTGGGTGAGGCATACTCAATCAGGGTGACAGGTGCGTCGGCCGCCCCTTTGACATGGCCAAGCTCGCTGCCAGCGGTCACGGCGTCGCCACCTGCAGGCGATGTGTCGGCACCGGTGTCGCCACAGGCGACCAGGGCCAGCGCTGAAATCGCTGCAAGCGCAGTGCGTCGTGAGAAGAAATTCATGGTCATAACCTTCGCGTTAAGGATTGAGTCGGTTTGGTTGCCAATTGATTAACTGCAACCACCTGTTCTGTTAACTAATTTGCCTCTGAACCGGTCGAATCGGAGAGCGCGGCAAGCTGTGTGTCGAGGTAAGCGGCGAACGCATCGGCCGACTTGAAGTCGTCATCGACATATTTTTCCTCGCCATTGATAACCAGCGTTGGCGTGCCGCGCAGCTCATATGCCTCGGCGCTTTCCTGCACTTCGGCCATGTCGAGCCGAACATTCATGTCGGTGTAGCAGGCATTGAACGTGTCGACGTCCCGAATGCCATAGGGCGTGCCGATCTCGATGAAAGTGTCGAGCACTGTACCAGCTTGCGCTGACTTGATGACATCAGGCTGGCGCGCAAACATTGTGTCGGTTGCCTCGAAGAATTTGTCCCGGCCGGCGCAGCGCGCCATGGTGACGAGGGCCGTATCGACATCATTGCGCAGGACTTCACGGAAGATGAAACGGACCTTGCCGGTCTCGATATAATCGGCCTCGATGCGTGGCAGGATCTTGTCGTGGAAGTATTTGCATCCACCGCATGTGAGAGACCCGTATTCGATGATCGTCAGTGGCGCGTCCTTTGAGCCCTTGGAGTGGCCAACAGACAGGTCTTCGGCAAGGGCAGGCATGGCCAGGAAGGCGGCAGCCGTGACGGCAGTCAGAATGGATTTCAGCATGTCGGGGCTCCTTGCGGGCAGGGCGGGGTCAGAATGGCAGGCCGCCATCCTTGCCAGGCTTGGCAGGGGGCGGCGTATCTTCTGCGGTTAACATGGCCTCGCCGAGCGCAACAATTGCAGCGCGCAGCTTGTCGTTCTGGATTCCGGAGGTCGATTCCTCAAGTTCCTTGCGCTCTTTCAGTGAGAGCGGCCGCGTTTTGCGACGCAGTGTCTTGGGCGGTTCTGTGCCGAGCGATCCCTGCTTGATCTTGATGGCGGTAATGTCGCCGCCTGCGGACACTGACACGCGCTGTCGCAGCGTTTCGGACTGGTGCTGCACCATCGGGGCGGCTTGCGGCACGACGAGCAGGGTCAGCACGCGACCATCCTTGCCACCGCTGAGCCGCTCCGGGCGGCAGTATTTATAGAGTTGTTCGCCTGCGATCTCGCGCCAGCGCTGGCGGAGTACCTGAATGGGGGGCAGTTTCTTGGCGCCGGATTTACGCCCGACCCGTTCCGCGGCAAGCCCGACCTGGCGCATGTTGGAATAAGTGCGTGTCGCGCGCTGGTAGCGCAGGCGGACGCGCGCGCGGGCTTCCTCTATGGGATCAAGGGTTGATCTCGTGACCATTCGTACGAGATTGCACGGCTTTCGGGCGAGGAAAAGGCATGGCACCGGCAAAGCACAGAGATTTGAACAGCCTGCCGGGCAAATTGCTGCCCTGGTTCGAGCGTCATGCACGCGACTTGCCCTGGCGCACGCTGCCGGCAGACCGGGCTGTGGGCGAGCGGCCTGACCCGTACCGTGTCTGGCTCTGCGAGATTATGATGCAGCAGACGACCATCCCGCATGGCACCCCATACTTTCATATCTTCCTTACGCGCTGGCCAACCATTGAGGCGCTGGCGGCGGCAAAGGATGAAGAGGTGATGAGTGCGTGGGCGGGCCTCGGCTATTATGCGCGAGCGCGGAATTTGCTGAAATGTGCGCGTGAAGTCGCTGCACGCGGAGGCTTTCCGGAAACAGAGGCCGAACTGCGCAAACTGCCCGGTATCGGGCCATATACGGCTGGCGCGATCGCGGCGATTGCCTTTGACCAGAAAGCGGCGGCGGTGGATGGCAATGTCGATCGCGTGTTCGCGCGCCTGCTGGCATTGAAAGGCGAATGGGCCGCTGAGAAGAAGGTGATTGCCGAAACAGTGCGGGCGCTGGTGCCGGAGGACCGGCCGGGAGAATTTGCTGAAGCGCTGATGGATCTGGGCGCAACCGTGTGCACGCCGACCAAGCCGAACTGCCTGATCTGTCCACTGTCGTCCCTGTGCGCAGCGCGGGCCGAAGGGGCGCCTGAACGCTATCCGATCAAGCCCGCAAAAGTGCCAAAGCCCGTACGGTTTGGAATTGCTTATGTGTTAGTCGTGAAGGGGGAAGCGCTGCTGGTGCGCCGCCCGGACCAGGGCCTGCTTGGCGGGATGCTGGCGCTGCCGACGGGCGATTGGGTGGAGGGCGATTTTCCGGAAACGCCTTCGCCTGCCGAAGCGGCCTGGGAGGAGGTCGGCGAGGTACGCCATGTCTTCACGCATTTCGCGTTTCGCTTTCGGGTGATGCGCGCCGAGGCATCGCGCAAGCCGAAAGTTGCCGATGGCCGGTGGGTTAAACTCGATGAGGTCGAAGGCCTGCCAAGCGTGTTTGCCAAGGCGTTCCGGCTGGCAGTTGCGTAAATTTAGTTACCGCTAACACTGGACAATATCATCGCCTTCGGGAAAGTTCCTGCCAAAATACAAGAGGGCGGAACAGGACATGTTTACCAGCAAGACGATGATGGCATGCGGGGCATTGGCCCTGATTGGACTGGGCGCACATGCAGAGGCGCCGAAGCTCGCCAGCCTATTTGGTGATCATATGGTGATCCAGCGCGATGCACCGGTGCGCCTGTTCGGAACGGCGGATCCCGGCGCGGAATTCATCGTTTCGCTGGACGCGGCGTCCACGCCTGTTCGTGCCGGCCGGGACGGCCGATGGTGGGTCGAGTTTCCCGAGCTTTCAGCAGGCGGATCACATGAAATTTCCGTCACCGTCGAAGGTGATACAGTGCAGGCGTTAGAGGATGTGCTGGCGGGCGATGTGTTCTTGTGTTCCGGCCAGTCGAACATGGAATATCCACTGTCACGTGTGACTTATGCTGAACGGGAAGTCGCCGCTGCGAACCACTCCAATATTCGCCTGCTGCAGGTCGAGAAGGATCTTTCGCTTGCTCCGAATGCGGACTTGCCGGGCGACAGCGCTTGGGCCGTCACGACGCCGGAGACCGCAGCGGGGTTCTCGGCAGTCTGTTACTATGCCGGGCGGGCATTGTCAGAAGCCTATGATGTTCCTGTCGGTCTGATCAATTCGAGCTGGGGCGGCTCACGCATCGAGCCCTGGATTGATGGCGAGATCATTGGCGCAATGCCGGACCATACCGAACAAGTGGCTTTGCTGGAAACCTACAAGACTGACCGGGGCGCGGCAGCGAAGATCTATTCGGAAAGCTGGCAGCAGAGCTGGCGGGACGACCCCGCGACCGAAGGAACTGCGCCGTGGGAAGATGCAGACGCAGGCGAGTGGAAGCCCGTGCCCGGCACGCTGCGCGACTGGCGCAAATGGGGAGACCCGGAACTCACCGATCATCTCGGCATGGTCTGGCACAAGGTCAGTTTTGATCTGACTCCTCAGCAGGCAGAGCAGGCTGCGACCATCCATATTGGCGCGGTCGATGATACCGACATGACCTGGCTGAACGGCACGGCAATTGGCACGACATTCCATTGGGGAGGATTGCGCGCGTACGAGGTTTCAGCCGATCTCCTCAAGCCGGGCAAGAACACTATTTTGGTCAACGCCCATAATGATTATGGCGATGGTGGCATGAACGGACCGGCTTCTGAATTGCGCGTGGAATTGGAGGACGGCTCAAACCTGTCGCTGGCCGACGGGTGGGCCTATCGCAAAGTGGATTCGGCCGTAAGCGCTCCGAAGCCTGCGCCCTGGTTCACGATCAAGGGCTACACGATGTTGCACAATGCGATGATTGCGCCGTTGTCTGGCATCCGCCTGAAAGGGGCAATCTGGTATCAGGGCGAATCCAATGCGGGCGATGGCGTCGCCTATGAAAGTCTGCTTGATCTGCTGGTGCAGGATTGGCGCGCGAAGTTTGGAGCTGACTTGCCCGTAGCTGTTGTGCAGCTGCCGCGATATGGCGCGCTACCCACAGAAGCTGGCAAGCCGGGCTGGGGCGTGATCCGTGAATCCATGCGCCGCGTCGCCGCCCAGGATGATCATGTGGGGTTGGCCGTGACGATTGATATGGGCGATCCGGTGGACATTCATCCGCCAAACAAGCTCGCGGTGGCCGAACGGGTCGTGCGGGTGATGAAGTCTCTCGTTTATGGTGAGGTGGATGCAGGCGCGTCTGGCGCCGTGGCGAGTCGGGCGGTGCGAGACGGCAGCACAATTCGTATTGCGTTTGAGGGTGTGGAAGACGGCTTGGTGACGGTCAGTGCAGGGAATGTGATTGGCATGGAGCTGTGTGATGCGGATGCGTGCAGATATGCTTCAGCCAAGCTTGATGGCGATACTGTGGTCGTGCAGGCAGAAGATGAGACGGTGTCCGAGGTCCGCTATTGTCAGGGCGATTCCCCCCTCTGCAATCTCTTCGACGGGACCGGGATGCCGGCCGGTCCGTTCTGGATCGCGGTTGAGTAGCGCCAGCCTATTCAGCAGGCACCATCTCTGGGGCGTCATTGCGGACAGCGCGGCGGATGACATCGTCATAGCCATGCGAGATGCAATCAAATGTCTCGTAATAGCCGCGCGATGACAGCAGCTTGTGGAGCCGTTTCAGCCTGTAAGGCGGGATTGATGCAAACATGTGATGCTCGAGATGATAGTTCACATCATTCGGCGCGATCAGCACGCGCTGCCAGAATGGGGCGACCGTGGTGCCGGTATTGAGGCGCGGATCGAGGCTGGTCCGGTCTTTCGCGGTGCCATGCTCGCCGATCTGGCGCAGGCGCACTATGGCTGGATAGATGAAGAGTTCTGCCGCCCACCACATGAAATAGGCCCACGGTGCGCCAATAGCGGTGAGGGTGCCGGCCAGTGCGATATGGAACGTGAGCCACGGCCAGTTGCGCGATAGTTTGAAGCTGCGGATCTTGCGCAGCGTATCGCGCAGGCCCGTCTGGCCGGTCAGGTCGCGCACGAATTTTCGACGCAGGCTGTCCTTCGGGACAGGGTAGTTCTTTACAAAGATGATGTCGGGATCGTCTGGCGTGCCCGCATATTTGTGGTGCTTCAAATGGTAGGCGCGATAGGCGGGCAGGGAGATGTTCATCGGCGCGCCCGCGATCCAGTGGCCCACGAAATCATCGACCCTCTGACTCTTGAAAAAGGCGTGGTGGGCGCAATCGTGATTGATGATGCCCAGGCCGAGTTGGCGACCGCCCAGAATGAGGATACCTGCGAGGATTGTCAGCGGATTTGGCCAGATGATGGCGACCGCAAAGGCCGCAATGATCAACCCCCAATTCCAGACAAGCGTCGCCAACGCGCGAAGATCAGACTTCTTGCGCAACTCGCGAAGCTCATCCTTTGTCAGCGCTTCGGATAGCTTCATCGTGTTCGACATGGCAGGTCTCCATCCTGTGCTTTAAGGTTTGTTACATATAATTTCATTATGAGTCAATTCGTGTATTATTTTGAACCTCTCAAGTCTGAAGACGTGTCAGCGCGCGCGCTTATCCTGTCCTTGATGAGCAGTACGACGGATGCGCCCCAGCCGATTGGCCGACTTATCAATGCGGCGGCACTGTTCGGGATCGAGGCGGCGACCCTGCGTGTGGCTGTGACGCGCCTGATGAAGGATGATCTGCTGGAGAGCCGAGAACGCGGTGTCTATGTTCCAGGCCCCAGAGCGCAGGCACTCAAGCGTCGGGTGCAGCAGTGGCAGAATGTGGCTGACCGGGTGGTCGACTGGAATGGCGACTGGCTGGTGGCGTTGACCAAGCATCTTGGCCGGAGCGACCGCAAGCAGCTTCGGGCACGTGAGCGGGCGTTGGCCCTGTTTGGATACCAGCAGACGGAGGAAGGTTTCTGGGTTCGTCCTGCCAACCTGGCGAGTGAACTGGACACGCATCGGACCAGTCTGATCGATATCGGCGCGGATGACGGTATTATCCTGACCCGAACCTCTCAGGTCGCGATGGCGGGGGCGTTTGACTGGACGCGCCTGTGGTCACCGGAAGAGTTGTCGCAATCCTATGCGCGCGCGATCCAGGCCATGGAGACCAGTCTGGCTGGCTTGATGACGCGCAGCGTGGATGAGGCAGCGCGCGAGACCCTCCTGATCGGGCAGCCGGTGATCCGGGCGATCAATTTCGACCCATTGCTGCCACCGGCGCTCGGAGACCAGGAAGGGTTCCTGCGGATGGCGGACAAGATGCTGGAATACAACCAGATCGGACAGATCTGCTGGCAACGCTATTATGATGCCATAGAAAAAGCGGCGCAGGACTGATCCAGCGCCGCCTTCGTCCAAGGGGTCGGACAGGCGCTAGTTGAGGCCCATTTCCTCGCGGTAGCGTCGGCGCAGCATGTCGATTGGAGCGAGGTTCCGCTTGGGATCCTCATAGTGCCAATAAGTCCAGCCATTACAGGCCGGCGCCTGTTGGACATGTGCGCCGAGGCGGTGGATCGATCCGGTGGACGTGCCGGTGGTCAGCGACCCGTCGACGCGAATGCGTGCCTGATAGCGGCGCTGTGGGCTGAACAGGCGGTCGCCAGGTTTCAGCCAGCCATTTTCCAGTAGTGCGCCGAATGGCACGCGCGGCAGGGATTTCTTGCTGCGCTCCGTTTCGAGCACAGCGCCTTCAATGGGCTCGATAGCCTTCAGGCGGGCCCGCGACAGGCGCGCATAGGTCTCGTCGCGCTCGATGCCGACATAGTTGCGACCGAGGCGTTTGGCAGCGGCGGCGGTGGTCCCGGTGCCGGAGAATGGGTCGAGGACCGTGTCGCCCGGATTGGTCGTTGCCAGCAGGACGCGCTGCAAAAGGCTTTCCGGCTTCTGCGTCGGGTGGGCTTTCTTGCCGTCGTCATCCTTGAGGCGCTCGCCGCCTGTGCAAAGCGGGATCATCCAGTCGGAGCGCATCTGCTTGTCGTCATTGAAGACTTTCAGCGCGTCGTAATTGAATGTGCATTTAGACTGTTCGGACTTTCCGGCCCAGATCAGGGTTTCGTGGGCATTCTGGAAGCGGGTGCCCTTGAAGTTCGGCATGGGGTTCGATTTCAGCCAGATCACGTCATTCTGGATCCAGAAGCCCTGATCCTGCAGGATCGCGCCGACGCGGAAGATGTTGTGGTACGAGCCAATCACCCAGATTGCGCCATCATCCTTCAGGACGCGGCGGCACTCTTCCAGCCACTGGTGGCAGAACAGGTCATAGGCATCGAAGCTGTCGAACTTGTCCCAATCGTCGTCAACACCATCGACCACGGACTGGTCGGGACGGGTCAGACCACCACCAAGCTGGAGGTTGTAGGGAGGGTCGGCAAAGACGAGATCAACCGACCTGTCCGGCAGGCGTGACAGGATGTCGATGCAATCGCCCTGCATGATCACGTTCTTCTGTAATTCCATTGGTTCAGCCCCGCTTGCGCTATGTGTCTTATCGAAGCGCGAATCAGTGCCGGACGCCGGTTTCTGAATCCCTAATTATTGCGCATCCGAATCAGCCCGAAATGTTTCGATATCGAAACTAACCGCAGATTTTCCCTGTGGATAGTGCTGTGGATAAAATCGGGGAAAGCCTGTGAATTGGCAGTGTGTAAGGTGCGGCATGCAAGGCCACATTTCGGAAAAGACCCGTTACCCCACCAAATTCAGGGTTTGTCCTTATCCCGCTTTCTGAGGCTTTGCCTACACTTCCGGAAAATGGAGGCGAGACGACAATGACCGCAAAAAGCATGAAAGCCGCCGTGGTGCGTGAATTTGGCAAACCGCTGGTGATTGAGGAGGTGAAAACTCCGGAGCCGGGGCCGGGCGAAATTCAGGTGAAGATCGAAGCGTGCGGCGTCTGCCATACCGATTTGCACGCCGCGCATGGTGACTGGCCGGTAAGGCCCAATCCGCCCTTCATACCGGGTCATGAGGGCGTTGGTTTCGTCTCGGGCGTGGGAGCGGGTGTCACGCATGTGAAGGAAGGCGACCGGGTGGGCGTGCCGTGGCTCTATTCAGCGTGCGGGCATTGTGATCATTGCATGGGCGGCTGGGAGACTCTCTGCGAGAGCCAGCGCAATACCGGCTATTCCGTGAATGGCGGGTTTGCCGAATACGCCATAGCGGACCCGAACTATGTGGGGCATTTGCCGGATAATATTCCATTCGTGGAAATCGCACCGATCCTGTGCGCAGGCGTTACGGTCTACAAGGGGCTCAAGGTGACTGACACCAAGCCCGGCGACTGGGTGGTGATTTCAGGCGTGGGCGGTCTTGGCCACATGGCGGTTCAATACGCAAAAGCCATGGGGCGCCGTGTGGCGGCGGTGGATATTGATGATTCCAAGCTTGCCCTCGCGAAACAGCTTGGCGCGGAAGTGACTGTGAATGCCGCCAAAACGGATCCGGCAGCCTTCCTGCGCAAGGAGATTGGAGGAGCGCATGGCGCCCTCGTCACGGCCGTGTCAGTGAAGGCCTTTGAACAAGCGCTCGGCATGGTCAGGCGAGGTGGGACGGTTTCGCTGAACGGATTGCCGCCCGGCGACTTTCCTCTGTCGATCTTCAACATGGTGCTGAATGGGATCACGGTGCGCGGGTCCATTGTCGGGACGCGGCTGGATCTCCAGGAATCGCTGGATTTCGCCAAGCTTGGCGCCGTGAAAGCCCATACGGCAACGGCACGTCTGGAAGAGATCAACAGTGTATTCGACAAGATGCTCGCGGGTGACATCGACGGACGGATTGTGCTCGATTTCTCCTAGATATCGAGGCGCATCTGGCCGCCGTAATCCTCAATGATGCGAAAGAGGTCAGTGCGCAGGGCGCCCCGTGGCTGGTTCATGCCGAGCTTGGCAGCGCAGCGGCCGAAGCGCCGTGAGATGATGTCGGCCACCGGGCCGCCGCCGCGCATCCGTTCATGCCAGTTGGCGTCATAATCCTTGCCGCCGCGCATGTCCCTGATGTGGTTGATCACCCGGGCGGCCCGATCCGGTACATGCTGGACCAGCCATTCATGGAACAGATCCTTGATCTCGTAGGGCAGGCGCAACAGCACATAGCCCGCACGGGTCGCGCCATGATCGGCGGCGGCTTCCAGCAGGTTTTCGATCTCATGATCATTGAGGCCGGGAATGATTGGCGCAGTCATTACGGTTACTTCAATACCTGCGTCGCTGAGGGCGCGGATCGTGTCCAGTCGACGCTGCGGCGTGGCGGCGCGCGGCTCCATCTTGCGTGAGAGCGTGCGATCCAGCGTGGTCAGAGAGATGCCAACTCGTGCAAGCCCTGCTTCGGCCATCGGCGCGATCAGGTCGATGTCGCGCTGGATCAGAGCTGACTTGGTTAAAAGGCTGAGCGGGTGGCGGTGCGCGGACAGAACCTCCAGCAGGCTACGGGTCAGGCGCTTTTCCCGCTCTACGGGCTGGTAGGCATCGGTATTCATACCCATCGCGATGACCCGGGGGATATAGCGTGGCCGCGACAATTCCCGTTTCAGCAGCTCGACGGCATTGTCCTTGAAGAACAGCTTGCTCTCGAAATCGAGCCCTGCCGAAAGCCCGCCCCAGGCATGGGTTGGTCGGGCAAAGCAATAGATGCAGCCATGCTCGCAGCCGCGATACGGGTTTACCGTTCTGTCGAACGAGATGTCAGGCGATTTGTTGAAGGTGATGATGGTGCGGGCCGAATCCTTCATCAGAAGGGTCTCCATCCGGCTGTCATCATCCTCAATCGTGCCCCAGCCATCATCAAAGGCCTGGCGTGTTTCGAGCTCGAAACGGCCGGTCTGGTTTGAGATCGCTCCGCGCCCACGCTGCTGGAAGCGTTCTTCAACCTGGCGTGTGTCGATCAAATTTATTCTGCCGGTGGGGGAGAGTTTCTGTCCAGTTCTCATGACCAGAACAGGCCACAGATAACGGAACAAATCAAGAACATAAATTTCCGTGAATGCCGAAAACCTGTGGAATCAAATGCCCTTCAGCGAGCAGAAATTTTCCAGAATTTGACGGACACGGGCTGGCATCTGGCGGGCCAGGACATCCTGCGTTTCACCGATCTTCTCATATTCATGTCGGCCAGCCAGCGCCGAGGTCTTTCGTCCGGCCATACTCCAGCCGGCAAACATGCGCAGCTCTGCGGATTCGGCCAGAACCGTGGTGACCGAAATATGGCGAGGGTCTTGGACAATACGGTTGAAGACCTCTTCGACGTTCAGTCGTGTGCCTTCCAGCACCTGGAGAAAGTTCAAACCATTATAGATCAGGACCCCCGTTATGTTCCGAGGTGCATTATTGCGGATCGACGCGTCAACAATCGCATCGACATCGGCGGACGTGAGGGCGTCAGACGCAGTGCTGATATAGATCAGTCGATACATGGGCGTCCTGCTCTCTGGGGCCAAGAATTCTGTTGGACAATGCTTTTCCGTTGGGGACGATAACCTGGGTCAAGTTAACGAAGTTTGTTTGCATTCCACCTTCGCCAATCCGGCTCTTCATCCAGATCCTGCAATGTTTCCAACAGTGTCAGGCGAAATGAGGAGGGAAGGTTTGCTTGCACATCAGCGCGTGCATGAGGGCCGGACCAGCGTACATTGTCGAAAAGTGATGGAAGACCGGGGCGTTTGTTCACACCGAAAAGCCAGAAGCCGCCATCATCTGCTGGGCCAAACACGGCATCGTTGCGTTGTAACGCACGAACGGCCTGGCGTAGCAGAGTGGCAGAAATGTCCGGAGCATCGGTGCCAATGAAGAGGACCGGCCCATTCGGCGAGTCGGCGAGGCCTTTGCCAAGTCGCTCGGTCAGCGTGCCTGACCCCTGACTGAAGCGGGGCAGGTGTGGCGGCCAAGTTCCGCCCAGTGTTTCGCCCAGTGCACAATCCGGTGCGAGATAGAGGGCCACGTCCAGGCCGCTGGAGCGGACGGCTCGCATGGTGCGGGCGAGCGTGAAATGTGCAATGCGGCGCGCTTCGGTACGGCCCAAACCGGCGGCGAGTCGCGTCTTGGCCAGCCCCATGCGGGGCGGCTTGGCGAAGATGAGGACACGGGTGCGCCGCATCAACGATACGCCTTGGCGAGGATTTCAGGTTTCGCCCCCAACAAGAAACGGGTGAGCAGGAAGGCATTGCTCCAAGCGCGCTTGCGCCAGCCATCGCGCTCATACTTTTCAGCCGAGGTGCGCGCGTCGGCGCTCAGGAGGACAAGCCGTTTCTTGCCGAGGGCCCTTGCGATCATCACGTCTTCCATCAAGGGCACGTCGGCAAAGCCGCCGACCGCATCGTACAGCTTGCGGGAGATCAGCAGACCTTGATCGCCATAGGGCAGGCCGAACATGCGCGCGCGCCGATTGGCGCGAGCTTCCAGCCAGCGGGCGGCGCGATCGTCTGAGCGGTACTTGAGTGTGAAAGCCGCGGCCGATTCAGCGCGGCGCTCCATATGGTGGGCGGCGCGTTCAGCCCAGTCGGGCGAGAGATACGTGTCGGCATGCAGGAATAACAGCCAATCGCCCCGCGCGGCCTTTGCGCCGGCCGCCAGTTGTGCCCCGCGCCCACTTGCTCCGGTCACCAACGTCGCGCCCGTATCCCCGGCGATACGCGGTGTTGCATCATCAGAGTCGCCATCAGAGACAATCACCTCACGGATCAGCCCCAGCTCAAGCCCCGGCATCAAGGCCTGAAGACACTCCGGCAGGTCGCTGGCGGCGTTCAGTGTGGGAATGATGATCGAGAGCGGTGCGGGCATTTTTTCTCCCTATCAGGCAATCGCATGGCGCGGAACCGGGCAGGGGTTAACGCGTTTGAGAGAAACCAGACAAAGGATCCCTCACATGCCCTCGATTTACGAAACCCTGAAGAAAGACCATGACTCCCATCGCGACCTGTTGGCCCAACTGGCCGAGACAGAAGGCGACTCGTCCAAGCGCCGCAAGCTCTGGAAAGAGTTCTATTACGATGTGGGCGGGCATGCCGCCGCCGAGGAAGAGACATTTTATGCGCCCCTGATGAAGGGCGAGGCGGGCCAGCCGAAGGGCCGTCACTCGGTTGCCGAGCACAAGGAACTGGACGACATCATTCAGGAACTGGATGAAATGGACATGAGTTCGCCCGGCTGGCTGACGCGTTTCAAGACGCTGCGCCATGATTACGAGCATCATATCGATGAGGAAGAGACCGAAATCTTCCCCGTCGCAAAGGACGTGATCGGCCCTGATAAAGATGGCTCGATCGGCGAAGCCTTCCTTGAGCGCAAGCAGCGCGAAATGAAGCTGGTTGATCAGAAGGCCGAGGAGGCTCTGGAGGAATAGTTCCTCCGGGTGGCTGACCTCTAGCCTCCAAGTTCTCCCAGAAGCTGCTCGACCAGCAACAAGTCCCGCCATGCGCGGGACTTGTCCTGTGGGCGGCGCAAAAGATAGGCCGGGTGCAGGATCGGGATCAGCGGGGCGGTGAATCCACCGGCGGTCTTGAAAACATGTTCCGTGCCACGCAGGCGCATGATGCCATCTGCGCTATCGAGCAAGGACTTGGCTGGCACGCCGCCCGCGGCAATAATCACTTCCGGAGCGACCAGTTCCACCATCCGATCCACAAACGGACGACATACGGCGAGCTCCTCGGCTTCCGGATTCCGGTTGGCCGGGGGGCGCCAGTAATTCACATTGGTAATGAAGGCATTTTCCGTGCGGTCACGGTGAATGGCCGCCAGCATCTTGTCGAGCAGCTGTCCGGCCTTGCCCACAAAGGGCAGGCCCTTGCGGTCCTCTTCGGCGCCCGGCCCTTCGCCGATCACCATCAGGCTGGCACCCGGCGTGCCATCATAGACGACTGTATTTTCTGATGCGCTTTTCAGCGGGCTGCCTTCAAAGGCTACGATGGCCGCTTTTAGCGCCTCGACCGAATCACAGGCCGCTGCGGCAATTTTGGCCTCTTCAACCCAGTCCGTTTTCTTCCGGCGTGGGCGGCGCACAGGGGCATCCTGGGCAACTGCAGCAGGCGGCGCGGCACTGTCGGCAACCTTCAGATAGGCCTTTACCGCGGCGTCATCGACTTCCACGCCCATGTCGCCCCACCACTCGGTGAGGGCCTTAATTGCATCAATTGACGCAGGGGTGGGCATCTGGACGCTCTGGACCTTCCTGATAGACGCTGTAATTGCTTAATCAAATGGGCTTATGAGCGGGCACCCTATCACCCGCAAGGAGGAGAAACCAATGGCTGATGACGCTGTACAGCGCGAGTCGATGGAATATGACCTGGTCATCGTTGGCGGTGGCCCTGCGGGTCTGTCCGCGGCGATCCGGGCAAAACAACTCGCACAGGAAGCTGGCGAAGACATTGAAGTCGTCGTGATCGAGAAGGGCGGCGAGATCGGCGCTCACATTCTGTCCGGCGTGGTCATGGACCCGGTCGGCCTCGACAAGCTGATCCCCGGCTGGCGTGAGCGCGACGACCGTCCGCTGAAGACCGAAGTCACCGGCGACAAGTTCAAATTCCTCGGCCCGAAGGGCGAGGCAGACATTTCCTGGCTGCCTATGCCGGGCTTCATGAAGAACCATGGCAACTATACTGGCTCGCTCGCCAATGTGGCGCGCTGGCTGGGCCAGGAAGCCGAGAATATGGGCGTGGAAATCTTCCCCGGCTTTGCCGCCTCAGATCTCGTGCTGGGTGAAAATGGCGAAGTCAAAGGCATCGTGGCCGGTGTCATGGGTATCGCCGCCGATGGTACGCACAAGCCGGACTATGAGCCGGGCATGGAGTTGCTCGGCAAATATGTCCTGTTCGCCGAAGGCGCCCGGGGCTCGCTGACGAAGCAGCTGATCGCCAAGTACAATCTGGATGAAGGCCGCGACCCGCAGAAATTTGGCCTCGGCCTGAAAGAGCTGTGGTCCATACCCGAAGAGCAATTCAATGAGGGCTACGTCCAGCACACGATGGGCTGGCCGCTCGATAATTCGACCGGCGGAGGCAGCTTCCTCTACCATTTCCGAGACAATGGCGAGCCGTTCGTATCGGTCGGCTTCGTGGTTCACCTGAACTATGAGAACCCGTACATTTCGCCGTATCAGGAATTCCAGCGCTTCAAGCACCACCCCTCCGTGCTGCCGCACCTGGAAGGCGGCAAGCGTGTCGCCTACGGCGCGCGGGCCATCACCGAGGGCGGCTTTCAGTCGGTGCCGAAACTCTCATTCCCCGGCGGCGCGCTGATCGGGTGTGGTGCAGGCTTCGTCAACGTGCCGCGCATCAAGGGTAGCCACAATGCGATCCTGACGGGCATGATGGGTGCGGAAGCTGCCTATGAAGCCATCAAGGCTGGCCGTCAGGGCGACGTGCTGACCTCATACGAGGATGCCTACAAGGCTTCTTCGGTCTACAAGGAGCTGAAGCAGGTGCGGAACGTGAAGCCGCTCTGGTCCAAGCTGGGAACGGCGATCGGTATTCCGATGGGCGGCCTCGAAATGTGGATTTCCAGCCTGTTCGGCGGCTTCTCATTCTTTGGTACGCTGAAGCATGGCAAGACGGATGCAGCCGCGCTGAAACCAGCCAAGAAGTTCAAGCCGATCGACTATCCAAAGCCGGATGGCAAGATCAGCTTCGACAAGCTGACCAATGTGTCCTTCACCAATACCTATCACGGCGAAGACCAGCCCGTTCACCTTGTCGTGAAGGACATGGCGCTTCAGAAGGCTTCCGAGCATGATGTCTATGCTGGCCCATCGGCGCGTTACTGCCCGGCAGGCGTCTATGAGTGGATTGAGGAGGGCGGCGAACTGAAGTTCCAGATCAACTCCCAAAACTGTATTCACTGCAAGACTTGCGACATCAAGGATCCAAATCTGAACATCAATTGGACCGTGCCCGAAGGTGGTGGCGGCCCGGCCTATCCGAACATGTAATCAGGGCTTCAAGCCTTATGGTTTCCGGAAAGCGCGATGGGGTTAACCCTGTCGCGCTTTCTCCATTTCGCGCCTTGCTCTTGCCGCATCGGACTGCTTCACTCGGCGTCAAAGCGAACCCGAAGTGAGCCATTCATATGCGCCCAAGACTAACCCTTACTGCCTCTATCCTGACCCTTTCGCTCGCCCTTGGGGCCTGCGCCACAGAGCCCGCGCCTGCCTTGCAGCAGGTCGAGGCCGAAGTGCCGATCGCTCAAAGCGCTGTGCCACTCTCCCCGGCGGCCCGCGCCACGGCCGTGATAGGGGCAAACGGCAAGCCGATCGGTATTTCCGCGTATCCGGCGCCACTGGATGCGGTGAAGGCCGGTGACATGGCCGCCTTCCTTCAGATGACCTCCGGCCTGTCGCAGGAAGACCGCGATGTCAGTCCACTATTTGATGCCTTCCTGGCGCTGGACCGGGCGGCTGACGGCGACACGGTTGCGGCGCGCAACATATTGAAGACCTCCAACAGCCAGAGCGATGAAGAGGGCGAGACCGGCTTTTACGCCTTTCTTGATGCGTGGTTGCTCGCCATGGACGGGCGTCCGGATGAGGCGATCGAGCGCCATCGCGGTGCTGCGGGGGCCATGCCCGGTCTGACGGGAGACCTGTCCCTTGCCGCCATGCTGGAAGCATCGGGACGGCCAGAACAGGCGCTCGCGGTCTATGAGTTCATGACACCCGCCGAGATCGAGGCGCCGGAACATCAGTTTGACCCAAAGGGCCTGCTCTATAGCCACGTCCGCACGGTAATTTCGCGCCATGCCCTGTTGTTGCAGCGGCTTGGTCGGATTGAGGAGTCCAAGGCGGTCTACCAAAAGCTGGCTGATGCAGAGCCTGAAGAGGCGATCAGCTACGCAGCCGCCATTGAAAGCCTCGAGACCGGAAAAAATCTCGACAATGAACCCCTGGATGTGCCGGCTGCATTTGCGCAGTCGCTGGCGGATGTGTCGCGCGCCCTGCAGGAGCAGCGCATTATTCGCACGATCATGATGGGTGGCAGGATTGAGGGATTTGATGACCAGCGCTCGGCCTTTGATCAGGTCGCATTGCTGATAAATCCGAAAGATGAAGGGCTGCGTGCCGCCGTCATCGACCAGCTTTACGAAAGCGCGCTGTATGATGGCGTGGCTCATGTTGCGCTGAGCGCACCGCAAGAGACGGCCTCACTGCAGATCGCGGCCGGACAGGCGCTGATCATGTCGGGTGATGAGGCAGGAGCGCGGGCTGCGGTGGCGCGCGCGCTGGAAATCACGGATGAAGATGACCGCCTGCGGACGCTGTATGGTGCGCTGCAGTTGCGCACCTTGCTGAATGATCAGAATGGTTCGTCCGAATTGGTGGACGAGGTGATTTCGTTGGCCTCGAACCAGGCGGAGCGCGCCTCTGCTCATGGTCTCGCTGCTGAGATCAAGGGCCAGTTTGGCGACCTGGAAGCCGCTGCCGTACACGCGGCGAAGGCCCGTGAACTGGATGATACGCATGATCGGCGCATGGCGCTGGCTAACTCTCTGGGCAAGATTGGCGAGGTCAATCAGGCGCTGGCCATTCTGCGCACCGAGCTGCTGGGCCGACCAAACGATCCCTACACGTTGAATTCGCTCGGGTATTTTCTGATCGAGTATACCGACAAGCATGAAGAAGGCTTCAAGGTGCTTTACCGGGCACGTTCGCTGGCTGAGCGCGATCCCTACATTACGGACTCGCTTGGCTGGGCCTATTTCAAGATGGGGCACCTGAAGGATGCCCAGCGGCTGATCGAACAGTCTCGCGCGGAGCTGAAACCCCACAAGCACTGGGAAATCGAAACGCACCTTGGCGACATCTACTGGCATCAGGGCAAGAAGGAAGAGGCGCGCGAAGCCTGGCAAAACGCGATCGAAAATCGTCCGCCGGCCAGGGAGCGAGCGGAGCTGGAAGCCAAGTTGGCGGATGGCCTCACGTCTCCGAGACCCGAGCGCCGGCCATTGCCTAGCGTCTCCATCGGGGACGGGGAGATTGACCGGCAGGATATCTGACTGAATTGTCAGGCAGCTGAGACCTTTTACCGGCCCCCGACGCGCCTTACTATTGCCGGATATCAATGCGATTCCGCGATGCGAACGCTGACGGGAAAACTATGTCGAATCATATGAATCCTCACATGCAGGAACCTGAACCAAAGCGCCGGTTTCTGCCCGGCCCCCCTTGGGTTTGGGTTTGGGCCCGCCGCCTGGTCATTCTGGGCTTCGTGCTTGCAGCGCTCGGTTTCGTGGCGTTGTGGCTGTATTTCGCAGCCCTTGGCCGCCAAGTGCCGTCCATCGCCAAGCTGAAGCAATATGAGCCGCCGATTACGTCGCGAGTCCATGCGGGTGATGGCACGCTGATCGCCGAATTTGCAGACCAGCACCGGGTGTTTGTTCCGTATGAATCCATCCCGAACCACGTCGTGTACGCATTCGTGTCGGCCGAGGACAAGAGCTTCTTCACGCATGGCGGGCTCGATTATAAAGGTATTGTGCGCGGTGGGCTGAACTCTGCAAAGAACAAGATCACCCGGTCCGGTGGGCTTGAAGGTGGTTCAACGATCACCCAGCAGGTCGCCAAGAACATGCTGCTGACACGCGACCAGAACCTGACCCGGAAGGCCAAGGAAGCGATCATCGCACAGCGCATGGAGAAGGAATTCTCCAAGGAAGAGATTCTGGAACTCTATCTCAATGAAATCTATCTCGGATATCGCTCATACGGTGTCGGCTCGGCGGCGCTGAACTATTTTGACAAGTCACTGCCGGAACTCGACCTCTCGGAAGCTGCGATCCTCGCATCGCTGGCCAAGGCACCTTCGTCGGTGAACCCCTATAGTCGTCCCAAGCGCCTGCTTCAGCGCCGGAACTATGTTTTGCGCCGTATGGTCGAGGATGGCTACATCACGCGCGAAGAGGCCGACGAAGCTGTTGCAAAGCCACTGACAACGACGCGTCGCCTGAAAGGGCCGGAATATGCGGCAGCGACCTATTTCGTACAGGAGCTGCGCAGGGACCTGATCAAGTCATATGGTGAAGACACGCTCCAGCAAGGCGGGCTTTCCATTCGTTCAACCATCGACACCAAGCTGCAGCTGGCCGCGCAAGATGCGTTGCAGAACGGTTTGATTGCTTATGACCGTCGTCATGGTTGGCGCGGCCCTGTCACGACATTGGACCCGAAGGCTGAAGACATTCTCGAACAGCTGGACGATGTGAAACTGCCCGGTGGCTATGGCACTTGGGAAGCTGCGCTGGTTACCAAGCTTGGCTCCAGAGGCGCTGAATTGCTGCTGACAGATGGCGCGACCATCCCGTTGCCCACCGAGGAAGTCGAATGGGCTGCGACTTACAAGCCGGCCGAAGGCAAGGGCGGCCTGAATGTGGGCGACGTCGTGATCGCCGAATTGAAGCGTAAAGTTCTGAATGCCGAAGAGACAGCTGCGCCGGCAGAATTGGAACTCGACCCGGATGGCGACGAGATCGACCAGCCAGAACCCGAGCCGATGATGATCCCGGTTGGCAATGCAATTTTGCGGCAGGTGCCGGAAGCGGATGGTGCGCTGGTCGCGCTGGACCCGCATACCGGACGCATCCTGGCAATGCAGGGAGGGTATTCTTTCTTCAAGTCGAGCTATAATCGGGTCACGCAATCGAAGCGTCAGCCGGGCTCGAGCTTCAAGGCGTTTGTCTACGCGGCTGCCCTGGAAAAGGGTTATACGCCGGCCAGCCGGATGCTGGATGCCCCCTTCGTGGCGTTCGACGTGTCTACGGATGATTATTGGCGCCCATCAAACTATACCGAAGGGCGCACCTACGGCATGGTCACGTTGCGCATTGCGCTCGAGAAATCGCTAAACCTTGTCACGGCGCGCGTTGCGCAGGACATCGGCATGGATGCAGTGTCTGACCTTGCCGAACGCATGGGCGTCTATGAAGACCTGCCACCTTATCCAGCCATGTCGCTGGGCGCCGGGGATGCCTATCTGATCGACATGGCGCGTGGCTATGCGGGCTTTGTGAATGGTGGCCGGAAGATCAACCCAACCCTTCTGGACCGGGTGCAGGACCGTCATGGCCGCACCTTGTTCCAGCATGACGAGCGTCCGTGCGAAGATTGTCATGCTGAAGTTTGGAACGGCGGGGAACCGCCTCAACTTGAGGAAGTTGGCGAGCAGGTTCTGGACCCGATCGTGGCCTACCAGGTGACGCATATGCTGGAAGGCGTGGTCGAACGCGGGACAGGCCGCCGGGCCAGAAGGGTTGGCAAGCCGCTGGCTGGCAAGACCGGTACGACAGATGAGTATCGCGACGCGGTGTTCATGGGCTATTCTCCGGACCTCGTCGTCGGTGTTCGCGTCGGCTTCGATGACAACCGTTCGCTTGGTGAGGGGGAGGCTGGCGGTTCGGTTGCTGCGCCGATCTTCACCGAATTCATGGAAAAGGCGCTGGCAGATGATCCGGCCATTCCGTTCCGTATTCCGCCTGGCGTACGCCTCGTGAAAATCGATGCGCGCACGGGTGAACTGCCCGGACCGGACACGGCAGTCATCATTGATGAAGCCTTCCGCCCCGGCACCGAGCCCGGCATGAGCGCCTTCCGCGATACCAGCGACTGCCTGTCCATTTCGGGGAATTGTGGAGCAGGCACAGGCGCCGCATCGGGTGGATTCGATCCGGAGCGAGATGCCGGCATTGTTCAGGAGGATCAGGGACTGTTCCCGGGCGAGCCCGGACAGCCACGCCCAGTGCCGGAAGCGCCAGTGGATGACAATCTCGGCGACATTTACTGACAAATCGACTTTTGACGCAGAGAGGCGGGCGCGCTATGCCCCGCCTCTCGCATTTTCAATGACGTGTGCAAATAGAGGCTGATCCCATGTCCGCAGAAATCAAAACGCTTACAGACCAGATCCGCCAGTCCGCCGATTTGCTACGGAGGCGTCTTTGACTGGGATACAGCCACAAAACGTCTCGATGAGCTGACTGCACTCTCCGAGCGCCCGGATTTCTGGGACGACCCGCAGGCCGCCCAGGCCATGATGCGCGAGCGCCAGCGCCTTGCTGACGGCATTGAGACCGTCGAAGCGCTGCAGCGCGAAGCCAATGATGCCGAGGAATTGCTCGAACTCGCCGAGGGCGATGACGACATGATTGCCGATATTGAGGCCAATCTGAAAAAGGCCGCGGCGCGCGCCGAGAAGGCCGAACTCGCGGCGCTACTGTCCGGTGAAGCCGACGGCAATGATTGTTTCATCCAGATCAATGCGGGCGAAGGCGGCACAGAAAGCCAGGACTGGGCCAATATCCTGCGCCGCATGTATGTCCGCTGGGCCGAGGCGCACGATATGAAGGTCGAGGAACTCGACGAGCGCGAAGGCGAGGAAGCCGGGATCAAGTCTGCTACGCTCCAGTTCAAGGGCGAGAATGCCTATGGCTGGCTCAAATCAGAAACGGGCGTGCATCGCCTTGTGCGGATTTCGCCATTCGACTCCTCGGCGCGCCGCCATACGAGCTTCGCGTCGGTCGCCGTCACGCCCGTGATCGACGACAATATCGAGATCGAAATCAATCCGTCGGATGTGCGCACCGATACGTATCGCGCATCCGGCGCGGGTGGCCAGCACGTTAACCGGACCGATTCCGCCGTCCGCCTGACGCACGAGCCGACGGGCATCGTGGTGCAATGCCAGAACGACCGGTCGCAACACCGCAACCGGGACCAGGCCTGGCAGATGCTGCGTTCCAAGCTCTATGAGCTGGAATTGCAGACCCGCCGTTCAGTCGCCGATGCGCAGTATGCAGAGAAAAGCGCTATTGGTTTCGGCCACCAGATTCGCTCCTATGTGCTCCAGCCCTATCAGATGGTGAAGGATCTCCGGACAGAGGTCGAAACTTCCGACACGTCCGGCGTGCTGGATGGCGATATTGATCTCTTCCTGTCGGCGGCGCTCGCCGCGTCGGTAGCCAAGGGCGAGGACGACGAAGCCTAGGCCTTCCAGCGCAACCAAACGGCATCTTGTACGTTCGTCCTGAATGGACGATCTGCTGAAGCTTTCCTTCGACAGCGATGTGCCCTTGGGCGTCATGTCTACGCGGCTGCTGGCAGCGTGTGTGGCGGGCCTGATCGTCGGGTTTGAACGCGAGGTTCGCGACCGGCCCGCCGGCTTGCGAACGCATATGCTGGCGGCGCTTGCTTCGTCCGTATTCATGTTGATTGCCATCGAGATGATCCATTCCTTCGGCGGGGATGACGACATCACCCAGCTTGACCCGACGCGTGTCGTGCAAGCCGTGACGGCGGGGGTTGCCTTCCTGGCGGCTGGCACCATCATCCATGGCCGTGGGTCCGTGCGAGGACTGACGACCGGCGCCAGTATCTGGCTCGCAGGCGCGATTGGCCTGGCTTGCGGGGCGGGCTATCTCCGGCTCGCTTTCCTTGCTGTGCTGCTGTCGGTCCTGATCCTGCTGCCGATCCGAATGTTGGAAACACATTGGTTCGGAAAACCCCCGATCGGAAAAGGGGACGAGCATGGGGACAGCTAATCCGGCTCTATGGGAATACCGGATCTGGCCGGAGGCAGTCGTCGCGATTGAGCAGCGCCTGCGGGCCGCGCTGGACTTCGCCGCCGAGCCTCCCCGCACCGACATCTATTTCCGTGTGCCATCCCGCGCGCCAGCCCAAGCCAAATTGCGGGGCGGGGCGCAGTTCGGGATCAAGGAATTGCTGACTCGTGACGGCGGCCTCGAACATTGGCGGCCGGTCGTCTCCTCCCGTTTTCCATTGGATGATGAAGACCGGGCGACGCTGGCGCGTCTCTTTCCCACCATTCCCACAGCGCTGACCAGCCTGGCGGCGTTACGGGAGGCATTGCTCGCGGAAGGAGACGAAGTCGTGGTCGACAAGCGACGTCACATAGCTACCGATGCGGGTGGCCTGCGCGCGGAGATCGCGAAGGCCTCTCTGGGCGGGCAGCAGTATTCGACACTGTGCCTGGAACATGAGAACCCCGCTGAACTCACCCGGCAAGTGGACCGGTTTGGCTTTGGCGATTGGTCGAATGTCAGCTATCCGGACTGGATCACGCGAAACGCCTGACGCTAAAAAAAGCCCGCCCCGAAGAATCTCCAGGGCGGGCGAGATACTCATTTGAAGTCAGACTAAAGAACGTCGAGCATTTCCGCGACAAGTGGATGGCGGACAACATCCTTGCCTTCGAGGCGAATGACTGAGGCTCCGCCGAGTTTTTCGAGCCGTTCGGCGGCATTCGCGAGGCCTGAGAATTCCGGCAGCAGGTCAGACTGGGCCGGATCACCCGTGATAACCATCGTCGAGTGCCAGCCAAGCCGGGTGAGCAACATCTTCAGCTGGGTGTAAGTGCAGTTCTGTGCCTCATCGATGACGATAAAGGCATTGTTCAGGGTTCGGCCCCGCATGAACCCGATCGGGGCAATCTCGATGACCCCTTCGGCCAGCATGTGTTTCAGCTGTCCGGGCGAGAGCCGGTCGGACAGTGCGTCGTAAAGAGGACGCAGGTACGGGGCGAGTTTGTCTTCCATTGCGCCGGGCAGGAAACCGATCTGTTCGCCAGCTTCGACCGCAGGGCGAGACAGAATGATCCGGGCGACCTTGCCCTTCTGCAGCGCCTCGACCGCTTTGCAGACGGCAAGATATGTCTTGCCCGTCCCGGCAGGGCCGAGTGCCGCGACAAGCGCCTTGTCATCCATGGCCTTCATCAGTTCGGCCTGATTCTCGGTGCGGGGCTTGACTGTTTTCTGGTAACGTTGTGTGCGACCACCTTCAGCACGCTGATGTTCTTGCTTCGGGTCGGCATCGTCTGGATGCCAGCCTCGTCCGCCTTCTATGGCTTGCAGCTTCGGGCCTTTGCCGCGGGCACCCTCCTCGAACCAGATATTCGGGTTCATCTCTGAACCTTGCTTCATCCGTTTTGCTGCATTGCGTTTACCCATGGAAGTTCTCCTTGGTTGCGGGCAAGAAAAAAGCCACCGGCGGAATCGCGCGATGGCTTGGCGGAAACTGGGAGGAAGAAAGGGCCATCCGCCCCGTGGGCGGTGTGGCCAGTTCCCGGGAGCGTTCTCCGGGCGGCGGGGTGTGACAAGGTCTGGTGATGACCGTCTCCAACTCCGAATCTGTTGATGATTAGAGTGTACCAAGGTTATCAGAAGATTAAATGATAATTCCGCCCGCGAAATAATGAGGAGACGCAAGACCCATGGCTATTTACGAGATTGACGGAACCCGACCGACCCTACCGGAGAGTGGCAGTTACTGGGTAGCCGACAATGCGCAGGTCATGGGCAATGTCGTGATGAAGGAGAACGCCTCGGTTTGGTATGGTGCCGTGCTGCGCGGCGATAACGACCCGATCACGATTGGCGAGAATTCCAATATCCAGGATGGCAGCGTGCTCCACACCGATGTCGGATGCCCGCTAACGATTGGGCGAGACGTGACCGTCGGCCATATGGTGATGCTTCATGGGTGCACGATCGGCGAAGAAACGCTGATCGGTATTGGTTCGACCATTCTGAACAACGCCAAGATTGGCAAGAATTGCATCATTGGGGCGCACACATTGATTCCCGAAGGCAAGGTAATCCCCGACAATTCGCTCGTCATGGGCGCGCCGGGCAAGGTGGTGAAGGAGATCTCCGACCACCAGATACAGGTGATCCGAATGTCAGCAGTGCATTATGTGGAGAACTGGAAACGCCATCGCAACAGCGTAAAACGCATCGACTAGGCGTCGTCCTCGTCCGGGCGCAGGAAGTTCACGGCGAATTCGGTCTGGCTGGAGCGCACGACGCGGCCCCGCAAGTTCCCGGCTGTGACGACTTCACCAATTGGCGGAGGCTGGAACTGGCCATTGGTCTGGAAGCTGGCGCCCGTGAGGGAGATGTCGACGACCGTACAAGGGATCTGCATGCCATCCTTGCGGCCGATAAAGGCCGGGCCTCCGGTAGGAAAGCGGGCGGCCGCGCGCTGTTCGGGCGCTTCCATCAAATCCTTGTTGATCAGCCAGCTCAGGCGGTCTGCAAGTTTCTTGCGCTTGTGTGGCACGACGTTGAATTCAACCGCGAACCCATCCTTGGAAGTGCGCACGACCGTCCCGGCGACGCGGCCCAGATCGTCGAAATAGCAAATCACATTGGAGCCCGGCACTGGGACCGTAGCAGCCCGCATGAAGGCACCGGAGCAGGACAGGTTTTCGGTTACAAGTTGATGATCTTCGCTGGTTTCATCGAGGAAGCAGCCTTCCAGCTCGAGATCGACTCGCTTGTATTGGCGACGATCCTCTTCGGTGTTGATCACCGGTTTGAACTGCGGCACTGACAAGTCTAGTGCTGGCATGTGGAATCTCCTGAGGCCGTTGGGGCAACCTGCCTGTACTTCTCCATCTAGACTTTACTTACGCCAGTTTCGTTCACAAACTGTTGCGGGAAACAGATGGAATTGCGGAATTCCTTCACCATAGGGTTTAATGGGAGGTGCTCCATTCATGGAGACGTATGATTATGTGATTGTTGGTGCAGGTAGTGCAGGCTGCGCTCTTGCCAACAGGTTGAGCGAAGACCCGACGATCAAGGTCTGTCTGGTTGAGGCTGGTAAGAAAGATAATGCTCTGATGGTAAGAATGCCCGCTGGGGTAGGAAATCTCATCAAAGCGGAGGGCGCTTACAATTGGGGATTCTGGACCGAACCCCAAAAGCACATGAATGGACGCAAACTCTGGTGGCCACGTGGCAAGGGCTGGGGAGGATCGTCCTCAATCAATGGCATGATCTATATTCGTGGACATGCTCGCGACTACGATCAGTGGGCCCAAATGGGGCTGCGCGGCTGGAGTTTCGCAGATGTGCTGCCCTATTTCCGGAAATCAGAGGGCTATGAAGGCGGCGATTCCGCTTATCATGGGGCGAGTGGGCCCCTCAAAGTTTCCGAGAGTCCGCTATCGTCGCCGATCTACCGGGCCTTTCTGCAAGCCGGAGAACAGGCCGGATATGCCAGCACGAAAGATTTCAATGGCGCAGAGCAAGAGGGCTTTGGCCGCTATCAAAGGACAATCCACAAGGGTGAGCGCTGGAGCGCGTCATATGGCTATTTGCGCCCCATAGTTGGTGTCCGGGACAATCTCACCGTGATCTCGACGGGGCTTGTCACTAGGATTCTCATGGAGAAGGGGCGGGCGACCGGCGTCGAAGTGGTTGAAGGCAAGGGCCGATTGGCTCAGGAAATCCATGCATCAAGCGAAGTCATTGTCTGTGCTGGCGCAGTTCAGTCGCCGCAATTGCTGCAACTCTCAGGCATTGGCAATCCGGACCATCTGGGCCGCTTTGACATCAAGACGGAGGTGAAATCCCCGAATGTCGGCCAGAACTTGCAAGACCATCTGGACCTGACCGTCATCCATGAGATGACCCAGCCGATTTCTGCCTACTCCATGCAGAAGGGGCTCAAGAAGATCGGAGTTGGTTTGCAGTATCTCATGAACCAGACAGGCGCAGGCGCCGACAACCATCTTCAGGCGGGAGCATTCCTGAAGTCGCGTGAGGGCCTGGAAATGCCGGATCTTCAGCTTCACTTCGTCAATGCCATCATGATGGACCACGCCAAGCACCAAGCAAACAAGGACGGCTATACGGTCCACGCTTGCCAGCTGCGCCCGGAAAGCCGCGGTACGGTATGCCTGGCCTCATCTGATCCGTTCCAGCATCCGGCCATCGACCCGAACTATCTCGAAGCTGAGGAAGATCGCCGCGCAATGCGCGAAGCGGTGAAGATGCTGCGTGATTTATGCTCGCAGAATGCCTTGCGGCCGTTCACAGGCGCAGAGATGATGCCCGGCGAGAGCGTGAAGACGGATGAGGATATTGATGCCTTCATCCGGCGGACCGGCGAGACGATCTATCACCCGATTGGCACAGTCGCGATGGGTGCGGGCGACGACGCGCCTGTCGATGGAGAATTACGTGTACGGGGTGTCGAAGGCTTGCGCGTTGTCGATGCGTCCGTGATTCCAACTTTGATCGGTGGCAACACCAACGCACCGACGATCATGATCGCCGAGAAGGCTGCCGACATGATTCTAGGTAAGGAGCCTCTCGCGGCGGAAGAGCCAGAGACTGTGGCTGCCTGATCCTCGAAGAGTTCAGTGCGCGTTGCTTGCGACCAGTTTCAGGGCTGGTTCCGAGCGACGCGTATCCGGGGGCACCAGCATAGCCAGCCGGTGGCGCCAGATTGGTCTGCCCTTGAGCATCGGCAGGCCGCCGAGCGTCTGGTAAAGGCCGAGGAAACGGGTCACATTTCCGTCTACGGAAGACTGAGCCAGCGGCATCAGCGTGATCTCTACTTCAACACGTTGGCCGGTAAGGGTTTCGCCGCTGCCGCGGATCACGCCCGGAGCGCTGTCCAGCCTTACAGCATCCAGCAAGCCCGAGACCATGGACCGGTCGGGACCTGTCCAAAGCGCGAGAAAGTCATGATTCGGCAACGTCCGGCCGAGCAGCTGTGATACGCCGTCACCTGCAGTGCGAAAGATCCATGCGCCATCCTGTGTGGACTGGATCATGAAGATATTCGTGATCAGGTCTGGATGGTCGTTCGCACGCGGTGTGCGGTCTTCTTCTGAGGCTGGATCAACGCTCATGCGCTTCCAAGCTTCAAGCATAATACGTGTGTTCGGGTGAATAGACCGGTCGTGCATGAGGGGCGTTCGCTCCGTAAAAGATATCAAAGCCCGCTGGGCCTGCTTCGGAGACCAGTTCCGCAATATCTGTTCCAGTTCCGCTTTCCCCCCGCGGGGGAAATTTCGGGTGCGCCGTGATCAGGTTTTCCCCATTGAGGAGGTTTTGCCGGCTCCAAGGCAGCAATTTTCAGGAAGCGTCATTTGGGGCACGGTGCGCGAGTCTCATCTCGGTACACAGATTGGACGAACTCGAATCACGCAGGCGCGCCCTCGGAGAACTCTCGCGCCGCGATCGGCTGTGAACTCGCTATCTGCTATCCAGAAAGCAGAGCATATGCGGTTTCTTAACCATTACTCATGGTCATGACTTGTCATGAATGGTCATCTGACTAGACAATTAAGTATGGCATCCGTTGCCGTTGAATTCCTCCCACCTACAAAAATCGAAACTTGCTCAAAGGGACCCACACGTGAAATCCAGAAAATTTAGTGTTCTTGAAATGGCTCATTTCAAGTCGGCGCTCTATGTCAGCGCTGGCATTGCTGCATTCGCAACCCTCTCCACGCCTGCCCACGCGCAGGACACCGACCAAGATGAAAGCCGCACGCTCCAGACGGTGACAATTACGGCTACCAAGCGCGAGCAGACACTCCAGGACGTGCCAGTCGCAGTGTCGGTCGTGGATGAGAGCGTCATCGAAAAGGCAGAGATTGTGGATCTGGGAGACCTGCAATCTGTCGTGCCATCGCTGCGCGTGAGCCAGCAGCAGTCTTCGTCCAACACGAACTTCATCATTCGGGGCTTCGGCAACGGCGCCAACAATGCCGGCATTGAGCCGTCGGTTGGTGTGTTTGTGGATGGTGTCTATCGTTCTCGGTCGACCTCGCAGATTTCTGACCTGCCAAACCTTCAGCGCGTCGAGGTCCTGCGCGGACCTCAATCGACTCTGTTCGGCAAGAACGCATCGGCGGGTGTGATCTCGATCGTGACCCAGAAGCCGCAATTTGAGTGGGGCGGCAATGTTGAGGGCACTGTCAGCAACTATAATGGTTACCGTGCTGGCGCATTTGTCACTGGCCCGATTTCTGACACGCTGGCCTTCAGCCTGGGCGGAAACTTCAATACGCGCGATGGCTATGTCGAAGACCTTGGCGACGGCCCGGATACCAATGAGCGCAATCGCTGGGGCCTGCGCGGCGATCTGCTTTGGGAGCCGAATGATGACATGTCGTTCCGCCTGATCGCGGACTATGACGAGATCGACGAAATCTGCTGTGCAGCCGCGAACGTCATCAATGGTCCAACCGGTGCGGCCATCCTGGCGCTGGGCGGAAACCTGGTTGCAGAGGATCCGTTCTCTTATGATGTGGCCTACAATTTCGGGTCCGAGAACCTTATCAAGAATGGCGGCCTGTCGCTGCAGGGGGATTTCGACCTCGGCGCCTTCACGCTGACCAGCATCACTTCCTACCGGACATCCGATCTCAGCACGAACCAGGACTCCGACTTCACGAGTGCCGACCTGCTCGGCCGAAAGTCCGATGATGTCGAAATCGAAACCTTCACTCAGGAAGTGCGTCTGACCTCCAATGGCAGTGGTCCGCTGAGCTGGATGGTGGGTGGCTTCTACTTCGATGAAACCGTCGATATCGAGAACCAACTGCTCTACGGTCAGGATATTCGGGGCTATATCGACATCCTGTCATCCGGCCTCCTGACATCACTGGAGCCGGTTGTCTTTGGTGTCGCGCCCGGCACGTTCTTCCAGCCCGGACAAGGATTCACTGAATTCTATGGTCAGGATGACACGTCCGCATCATTGTTCGGTACAATTGACTATGAAGTCACTGATCGACTGACGGCGACCTTTGGCCTGAACTATACCCAGGTGAACAAGGACGCCTTTGCGAATGCTGTCTCGACTGACACATTTGCGGCCGTGGACCTCAATACCGCCGCGCCGTTCATCACTCAGGCCACGGCTGGTGGCTTGTTGTTGCAGGCGGGCGTGAATCCGACCGATCCTGCGGCGGTCGGCGCATTCGCTGCGGCTTATCCGACGGAGTTTGCGACCATTCAGGCAACAGCAGCCGGCGCACCCGGCGCGTTGCAACAGTTGCAGTTCCTGCCGCCATTCCTGAACTTCCCGAATGCTGTAGAAACCGGTTCAACGGATGATGAGGACACGTCCGTCACTTTCCGTCTGGCTTATGACCTGACCGATTCGATCAATGTCTATGGTTCCTACGCGACGGGCTTCAAGGCATCTTCCTGGAACCTGTCCCGTGACAGTCGGCCAACATCTGCGGATTACGCGCTGCTCGCCCAAGGTGGTTTGCTTGTGCCGAACCTGACCACAGGTACGCGCTTTGCCGGGCCGGAAGAATCGAAAGTCTACGAGTTGGGCGTCAAAGGCGCTTATTCTGACTTTGCGTTCAATGTGGCGATCTTTGACCAGACCATTGAGGGATTCCAGTCGAACATCTTCACGGGCACCGGCTTTGCGCTGGCGAATGCGGGCGAACAATCCACGCAAGGTCTTGAGCTTGATGCGCAATGGAATGCGACCGACAATTTGTTGCTCAGCTTTGCCGGTACGTTCCTTGATCCCGTCTATGACAGCTTCGAGGAGTCGGCGAGCGGCGACATTTCCGGCCAGAAGCCATATGGCATTCCGGATGTTTCGACCTCTACCTCGGCGACCTACACATTTGATGTGAAGACCTATGACGCCTTCGTGCGGGCAGACTGGCAATATGAAAGCCCGTCTGACTATTTCGACGAACCGGCCAACCAGGCCCTGATCGGCGACGAGAAAGAAGTCAGTACGTTCAACGCGTCGGCAGGTCTGACGACCGAGTCCGGGTTGAGCTTTACGCTCTGGGGACGGAATATCTTTGATGACGAGTACATCACCGTTGCCTTTCCGGCCGTTGCGCAGGCGGGGTCTATCTCTGGCTATCCAATCCAGCCAGCGACATATGGCCTGACGGTTCGCAAATCCTTCTAGGGCGTTAGCCTCGAATCAACAGGAAGCCCCGTCGCTTGCGGCGGGGCTTTTTCCATGCGGCGCTGGTCAGTTCAATCCGGCCGGTAAGCGACCAATGAGACGACGGCAACGACGAGGCATGCGACTTCAAAGCCTGCAAACATGAGGAAATCCGTCGTTGGGGCATCACCCGCAATCAGGCCGACAATGCGCGCGAAGACATATCCACCCATGTAAGTCGTGATAAACCACAGGGCAGGGCGGACCATGCGCGGGCGAAAAACGCCTGCAATTGCCAGTAGACCTGCGCCAAGGCTGACGCCGCCATAGATCCCGCGCGTTTCATACACCCCATTCGGGCCGCCTGTGATCACGCCCATTGATGAGCTCATGGCCACCGGGTCGAGCAAGGACCAGATTCCGAACACAAGGAACGCCAGGGCAATAATGCCGAGAAAGATACGTATGAACATGCCCGAGGAACTAGATCGGAAGTTGCAGGTGTAAAGGGGCGGTGGCGCGCTGGGCTAGCCGTCGGGCCTATGTGGGCTCTGTAGAGCATCAGGGCGACGATGATCATTCCGCGAATCGGGGTGACATCCTGTTTCAAAGGCCCATCTATCAGTGAGCGAGTGTTTCAGGAGACCGTCCATGCGCCAATCACGGCGAGCGCCCCCCATTATCAATGCGCCTCCCTTTGTAACCGCATTGGCGCTCGCCATTGTTGCAATGCACGGACTGAGACTCATCACGGGCTCCGCGCTGGACCCGCTTTTCGTGGATGTAGGCGCAGTCTTCCCGGATCGCTTCTGGGGCTGGATAGGCGGTTCTCCCATTGCTGGAGGCTATGCTCCGTATGGAAATGCGCTGGATGCGCTGATTCCCCTTGCGGGAACGGCGCTGGTTCACGGCAGCTGGTCCCATGTCCTCATGAATACAGTAATGCTGATTGCGGTCGGCAAGCCGGTCTATGCTGTGATCGAGCGAATCGCGCGATCTCGCCTCAGCATCAATCTGGCCTTTCTCGGCCTGTTTGTGGTGAGCGTCGTGGGTGGCTCCGTTGCCCATCTCCTGGCTCACTATCCGGATGGGCCACCGGCCATCGGGGCCTCAGGTGGCGTCTCCGGCCTGATTGCCGGGGCTCTGATGATCCAGAATGGGCTTCCCGTCAGGCTTCTGGACCGAAAATTCCTGACGACGAGCGCGGTCTTTTTTGTCGGCAACCTGATTCTCGCCTTCCTGGGGCCTTCGCTGTTCGGCTCGGCAATCGCCTGGCAGGCCCATATTGGTGGATACATCGCCGGGGCCCTGTTGTTCCGGTACCTCGCACGCAATCTCGGCCGGGCACAATTTCACGCCTGATCGCGTCATGATTGGAATTATGATAGGCTTTCTGAAAATCAGGCACTCAAAAAAGGGGCCGTATGCACAGGGAGGCAATGGATGACCATCGACCAAATTCTGAAAGACAAGGGATTCGCCATCATTTCGGTGAAGGCCGGCGAAACATTGGCGGCCGCAGCCCGCACGCTGGATGGTAAGCGAATCGGCGCGGTGGTCGCGTTGGACGATGATGGCACCATCATCGGCGTATTGTCTGAGCGGGATATTGTGCGCCATGTGGCGCGTCAGGGTGCCATGGCGCTGGAATTGAACGTTGGCGACGCGATGACACGCGACGTGATCAAGGTCGAATCGACCACCAAGATAGATGACGCGTTGCAGCTTATGACCGACAGGAGGATTCGTCATTTGCCCGTCATGACAGACGGACGCCTCGTCGGGGTGATCTCGATCGGGGATCTGGTGAAGTGGAAGATCGCTGAAACGGAAGCTGAAGCAGAAGCGATGAAATCGTACCTGTCCGCTCAGTATTAGGGGGCAGCCCCCGTATTCATTGGGCTTTTGGGATTGGCCGGCAGGAAGCCGCGACAAGCTTCCGTCTTTTTCCTGCAGTTTTGTGATGAATTCCTGCATTAGGGGGTTGCCGCATCCGGGGGGCGGGGGTACATCGCCACCTCCGCTGACGAGGCCTTCGGGTTTCAGACGCGGGGCCCGGTAACGGCGCACCTGATTGGTTCGGAAGTTTTCTAATCTTCCCCAGACAGAGCTCGATATCGGTTCCCTGAAAATCGCTCGGATCTGCGAGCCGGACATGTTCGGCCAACGGGATCTTTTGCGCTGTAAACATAGCAGGATGGATGGTTGAACATTCTACTGCACACAGCGCAGAAAAGGGTGTTGACGGGAAGAACGGCGGTCCATATAAGCCGCCACTCGCTGACGAGTTCTACGGATCTCTGGGGCGGCCCGGCACCGGGTTCTCTGAATGGCTTGGAAGTTTCTATTCTTCCCCAATCAGAGCGTCGATGTCGGTTCCTCGAAACGCTCGAATTTGCGGGCCGGATGATTTCGGCAGGCTGGTTCATTTGCGCCAAAATTGAAGCGGAAACGGTGCCTGGCACCTAACTGCAGAAGAGGCGGAAAAGAGTGTTGACGGGAAGAAGGGCGGTCCATATAAGCCGCCCCTTCCGCAGACGACGCCCTCGGGCATCTGAAGCGGGCCCGCTGAAAAGCTCACCTGATTGGTGAAAAAGTTCTTGAACTTTTCGTCGAACAGGGGCTATATATGCGGTTCCTCGAAACGCTCGAATTTGCGAGCCGGATCTTTTCGGCAAGTGGTTCTTTTGCGCTTAAATTGATGCGGGAACGGTGGTTAAACACTCAACTGCAGAAGGCGCGAAAAAGAGTGTTGACGGGCTAAGCGGCGGCCCATATAAGCCGCCTCTTCCGGACGGGCCCACGGGCTTCTGATGGAGACCTTCGGAGCTTCGGTTCCAGCTGTTTGACATCGTAAGAGATTAGGAAGAGAAACGCAGGCGGCGTGATGGCTTGCGGACACGGGCTTCGGCCACGGTCCAAACGATCGCGACGGATGCGTTTCTTAAGAGAAAATTCTTTTTCCATCGGTTGGGTTTCGGCCCGGCCTTTGTGACTAAGGGTTTCTCGTCAAAGAACGCAATACTTGATGCTTAACAGCTAAAGTAGCCGTCCATATTCCAATGGATGGTATCGTCAGATCAACTCAACTTGAGAGTTTGATTCTGGCTCAGAACGAACGCTGGCGGCAGGCTTAACACATGCAAGTCGAACGATATAGTGGCAGACGGGTGAGTAACGCGTGGGAACGTACCTTTCACTACGGAATAGCTCTTGGAAACGAGTGGTAATACCGTATACGCCCTTCGGGGGAAAGATTTATCGGTGAAAGATCGGCCCGCGTTAGATTAGCTAGTTGGTAGGGTAATGGCCTACCAAGGCGACGATCTATAGCTGGTCTGAGAGGATGATCAGCCACACTGGGACTGAGACACGGCCCAGACTCCTACGGGAGGCAGCAGTGGGGAATCTTGCACAATGGGCGAAAGCCTGATGCAGCCATGCCGCGTGAATGATGAAGGCCTTAGGGTTGTAAAATTCTTTCGCTAGGGATGATAATGACAGTACCTAGTAAAGAAGCCCCGGCTAACTTCGTGCCAGCAGCCGCGGTAATACGAAGGGGGCTAGCGTTGTTCGGAATTACTGGGCGTAAAGCGCACGTAGGCGGACTTTTAAGTCAGATGTGAAATCCCGGGGCTCAACCTCGGAACTGCATTTGAAACTGGAAGTCTAGAGACCAGGAGAGGTTAGCGGAATACCGAGTGTAGAGGTGAAATTCGTAGATATTCGGTGGAACACCAGTGGCGAAGGCGGCTAACTGGACTGGTACTGACGCTGAGGTGCGAAAGTGTGGGGAGCAAACAGGATTAGATACCCTGGTAGTCCACACCGTAAACGATGAGAGCTAGTTGTTGGCAGGCATGCCTGTCGGTGACGCAGCTAACGCATTAAGCTCTCCGCCTGGGGAGTACGGTCGCAAGATTAAAACTCAAAGAAATTGACGGGGGCCCGCACAAGCGGTGGAGCATGTGGTTTAATTCGAAGCAACGCGCAGAACCTTACCTACCCTTGACATACCGATCGCGGTTTCCAGAGATGGATTCCTTCAGTTAGGCTGGATCGGATACAGGTGCTGCATGGCTGTCGTCAGCTCGTGTCGTGAGATGTTGGGTTAAGTCCCGCAACGAGCGCAACCCTCATCCTTAGTTGCCATCACGTTTGGGTGGGCACTCTAAGGAAACTGCCGGTGGTAAGCCGGAGGAAGGTGGGGATGACGTCAAGTCCTCATGGCCCTTACGGGTAGGGCTACACACGTGCTACAATGGCAGTGACAATGGGTTAATCCCCAAAAACTGTCTCAGTTCGGATTGTCGTCTGCAACTCGACGGCATGAAGGTGGAATCGCTAGTAATCGTGGATCAGCATGCCACGGTGAATACGTTCCCGGGCCTTGTACACACCGCCCGTCACATCATGGGAATTGGTTCTACCCGAAGACGCTGTGCTAACTTCGGAGGCAGGCGGCCACGGTAGGATCAGTGACTGGGATGAAGTCGTAACAAGGTAGCCGTAGGGGAACCTGCGGCTGGATCACCTCCTTTCTAAGGATGCTTCTGGATTGCTTTGCTCACGCGAGGCTCTAGAGCTCTATAGACAGTCCACTTTGATGGACAAAAAACTATGCGGCTATCGCGCCGTCTCCGTTTCTCTTCCTTCGTTCGTTGTTCAGGCTTGCTTTCAGTGAGTCTGGATACTAAGCGAGCCCCGCGGGCGCTTTATCGCCTGTCTTCGACTTTGACCGCGATGGGCCTGGCCCTGACTTGGTCACGGGCCGGTAGCTCAGGTGGTTAGAGCGCACGCCTGATAAGCGTGAGGTCGGAAGTTCAACTCTTCCTCGGCCCACCATCGAAGCCTGCGGCAACGCAGGGCAGGGCACGCGACCTGGCGGGATGCCAGACTACGGGGCCATAGCTCAGTTGGGAGAGCGCCTGATTTGCATTCAGGAGGTCGTCGGTTCGATTCCGTCTGGCTCCACCATTTGCTTGGTGGGTGTACGAACGAAAGAAGTTTAGTCCGTTTCTGGGACCTCAGGGTTCCAGGATGTTTGTTATCGTAAGGGAAAGATTGATCCGGCTGGCCGCCACCCCTCGTGGGTCTGCGTCACCAGCCTCAGCCGAATAACCGGCCGCGCAGCAATGTGCGGTATTGGTAAAGGGTCAGTCTGCAAGAAACCAACATGTCTGATCGAGATCCAGTGTGTGGAGCGCAAATGCGTTTTCCACTGCACATGGATTTCAAATAACGATCAAGCGTCAAAAGGGCATCCGGGGGATGTCTTGGCGGTAAGAGGCGATGAAAGACGTGGCACTCTGCGATAAGCACCGGGGAGGCGAGAGCACCCTTTGATCCGGTGATTTCTGAATGGGGAAACCCATCTCCGAGATGTTGGATAATTCGAGCGCTTCGGCGCTCGACCTGTCTAACATTTCAATAGTGAGATATTTTAATCTGAATACATAGGGTTAAAAAGCGAACCCGGGGAATTGAAACATCTAAGTACCCGGAGGAAAGGACATCAATTGAGACTCCGTTAGTAGTGGCGAGCGAACGCGGACCAGGCCTGGTCTGAAATAAGGAGAAGTATCTGGGAAGGTACGCCGTAGTGGGTGATAGCCCCGTATCCGTAAAATGAAGACCTTTTAGAGTAGGGCGGGACACGTGAAATCCTGTCTGAACATGGGGGGACCACCCTCCAAGCCTAAGTACTCCTTACCGACCGATAGTGAACAAGTACCGTGAGGGAATGATGAAAAGAACCCCGATGAGGGGAGTGAAACAGATCCTGAAACCGGATGCCTACAAGCTGATGGAGCTCTTCGGAGTGACATCGTACCTTTTGTATAATGGGTCAGCGACTTAGTGTTGCGTGCAAGCTTAAGCCGATAGGTGTAGGCACAGCGAAAGCGAGTCTTAATAGGGCGAATGAGTACGTAGCATTAGACCCGAAGGCAAGTGATCTAGATATGGGCAGGCTGAAGGTGCAGTAACATGCACTGGAGGGCCGAACCGTTGAGCGTTGAAAAGCTCTCGGATGACCTGTGTCTAGGGGTGAAAGGCCAATCAAACTTGCTGATAGCTGGTTCTCCGCGAAATCTATTTAGGTAGAGCGTCACGATTAGACTCTGGGGGGTAGAGCACTGAATGGGCTAGGGGTCCTCACCGGATTACCAAACCTTCTCAAACTCCGAATACCCAGAAGTTATGCGTGGCAGACACACGGCGGGTGCTAACGTCCGTCGTGAAAAGGGAAACAACCCAGACCGCCAATTAAGGCCCCTAAGTAATAGCTAAGTGCGAAACGATGTGGAGGTGCTGAGACAATCAGGAGGTTGGCTTAGAAGCAGCCATCCTTTAAAGAAAGCGTAACAGCTCACTGATCAAGCGCCTCTGCGCGGAAAATGTATCGGGACTAAAGTTATTCGCCGAAATTGCGGACTCGAAAGAGTGGTAGCGGAGCGTTCCGTAAGCCTGTGAAGGTGAACCGTGAGGTTTGCTGGAGGTATCGGAAGTGAGAATGCTGACATGAGTAGCGACAAACAGGGTGAGAGACCCTGTCGCCGAAAGACCAAGGGTTCCTGCGTAAAGCTAATCTGCGCAGGGTTAGCCGGCCCCTAAGGCAAGGCCGAAAGGCGTAGTCGATGGGAACCACGTTAATATTCGTGGGCCAAGGGATGAGTGACGGATTTCGAAAGTTGTATTCCCTTATTGGATTGGGAATGCAGCCTGGAAGTTCCTGGAAATAGCCTCCCTATTAGACCGTACCCGAAACCGACACAGGTGGTCAGGTAGAGCATACCAAGGCGCTTGAGAGAACTATGTTGAAGGAACTCGGCAAATTACCTCCGTAACTTCGGGAGAAGGAGGCCTCAATCTGGGCAACCAGGTCTGAGGGGCACAAAACTGGGGGTTGCGACTGTTTATCAAAAACACAGGGCTCTGCGAAGCCGTAAGGCGACGTATAGGGTCTGACGCCTGCCCGGTGCCGGAAGGTTAAAAGGAGAAGTGCAAGCTTTGAATTGAAGCCCCGGTGAACGGCGGCCGTAACTATAACGGTCCTAAGGTAGCGAAATTCCTTGTCGGGTAAGTTCCGACCTGCACGAATGGCGTAACGACTTCCCCACTGTCTCCAACATAGACTCAGCGAAATTGAATTCCCCGTGAAGATGCGGGGTACCCGCGGTCAGACGGAAAGACCCCGTGAACCTTTACTACAGCTTCACAGTGGCATTAAAGAACTTATGTGTAGGATAGGTGGGAGGCTTTGAAGCAGTGTCGCCAGATGCTGTGGAGCCAACCTTGAAATACCACCCTTAATTTCTTTGATGTCTAACCGCGCCCCTGGATGGGGCCGGGACCCTGTGTGGCGGGTAGTTTGACTGGGGCGGTCGCCTCCTAAAGAGTAACGGAGGCGCGCGATGGTAGGCTCAGACCGGTCGGACATCGGTCGTTGAGTGCAATGGCATAAGCCTGCCTGACTGTGAGATCGACAGATCGAACAGAGACGAAAGTCGGTCATAGTGATCCGGTGGTCCCGAGTGGAAGGGCCATCGCTCAACGGATAAAAGGTACTCCGGGGATAACAGGCTGATGATGCCCAAGAGTCCATATCGACGGCATCGTTTGGCACCTCGATGTCGGCTCATCACATCCTGGGGCTGGAGCAGGTCCCAAGGGTTCGGCTGTTCGCCGATTAAAGTGGTACGTGAGCTGGGTTCAGAACGTCGCGAGACAGTTTGGTCCCTATCTGCCGTGGGTGTTGGATACTTGAGAGGATTTGTCCCTAGTACGAGAGGACCGGGATGAACACACCTCTGGTGGACCTGTTGTGGCGCCAGCCGCATTGCAGGGTAGCTATGTGTGGACTAGATAACCGCTGAAAGCATCTAAGCGGGAAACTAACCTCAAAACCAGGTATCCCTGAGAGCCGTGCAAGACCAGCACGTCGATAGGCCGGGTGTGGAAGCGCAGCGATGCGTGGAGCTAACCGGTACTAATTGCTCGATAGGCTTGATTGTTGAAATTCATGTGTAGTTGAAAGCGTATTTGCTTCTACACAGTCTCGATAAAGAACATGTTGGTATAATATCCCTGACTGGTTTCCGCCGACCCGGTGGTTATGGCAGGGGGTCCCCACCCGATCCCATCTCGAACTCGGTCGTTAAGCCCCCTTGCGCCAATGGTACTACGTCTTAAGGCGTGGGAGAGTAGGTCGCTGCCGGGTCCGCAGAGCCCAGTCAGACAAACTTGCAGACACATCTTTCCATTACGACGATTTTGGTCGCTTTTGCGGCCTGCCGCCGGGATTTTCCAGGCGGATTTGTCCGGCCCTCGCGGCCGGATTTGCATTTAAGGGGTTACCCCCCTAAATGTAACTACAAGCTGACGCGGGATGGAGCAGTCCGGTAGCTCGTCAGGCTCATAACCTGAAGGTCGTAGGTTCAAATCCTACTCCCGCACCCATCATAAGAGTAGTTTGGCCGTCCTGAGAAATCAGGGCGGCCAAATCGCCTTTTATAACAAGGTTATAGCCGCTCTCATTTTTGCGCGGCTCAAGGCAAATCCGTTGGATGGTCTTCCTCAAGACGGATCGGACCTCGTCAGCATCCGGAGACGGGTCCGAAACCACTTCCACAAGTGAGCCGATAAGCTCGGCATAGAGCTCGCCCGCGTTCGGATGAACGCTCACAACGGGCTCGCTGCCCATTGCCGCAAGTTTGCCCTCGTTTTCGACTTTTACTGCTTCCAGGGCGACCAGCTTTTGCTTGAGGGCAGTGGTCGCGACTCCTTCAGCAATCGCATCGACAATCCGGTCGATACGCCTGCCGGCTTCAGCGATAGCCTTCTCAAGCTGAAACCGCTCGCTCCCAGTCGCCTTTTGTTGACGAACGAGTTCTGCGTGAAACTCGCGTGCGGCCGCCTTCTGCGCGTCCGGATGAAGCAGAGCGTTGTTCAGTCCTGCAAGGACGCGTTCTTCCAGTTCTTTGGCCGCAATGGTTCGATTGTTCGAGCAGGTACCCTTCTCGCGCCTTGTCGAGCAACCGTACCTGTTCTGAGAGACAATCGACATTGGACCGCCGCACACAGTACATTCCAGAAGCCCCGACAGGAGCCGTGTTGGCCGCTTCGCTCCACCACGTTTGCGGGAGTGCCTTTGTTGGCGAAGCTTCACAGCCTGCCAGAGTTCATTATCAACAATTCGAAGGTCCGGCACCTCATTGATGACCCATTCGCTTTCGGGGTTTGCCCGCATACGCTTCTTGCCGGAGAAGGGATCCGTGACCTTATGCCTGCGGTTCCAGATGCGGCGACCGATATAGAGTTCGTTGTTCAGGATGCCGTTGCCGGCATGCACCTGTCCATTGATCGTTGAGGCGCGCCAATCTGAACCGCGCGGTGCTGCGACACCTTCCTGATTCAACATGGCCGCGATGCTTCGCGGAGATTTTCCTTCAACGAACAGACGCATGATCCGTCTGATGGTCTCAGCTTCTTCGTCGTTGATGGTCAGGATGCCATTCTGTTCACCCGGTAGGATGTCGTAACCGTAGCAATGTCCTCCGGCCGATCTACCTGAATTCACAACACCAGTCTGACCGCGGCGCGTCTTCTTCGCCAGATCGCGCAGGAACATCTCATTCATCACGCCCTTGAAGCCGACATGCATCGAGTCGACTTCTCCTTCGGAAAGCGTGACGATCGACACGCCGTGAAAGGCGAGGATCTTGTAGATTGTGGCTGTGTCGGCTTGGTCGCGGGAAATGCGGTCGAGCGCCTCTGATACAACGACATTGAAGTGACCGTTCGCGGCGCCCCTAATCAGATCCTGTATACCGGGGCGCGTAACCATTGCGCCGCCCGAGATCGCGCGGTCTGAATAGACGACGGTTTCGGTCCAGGATTTCTGTTCTAGGTGTTGTCGGCAAAGAGCAATCTGGTCTTCGATTGAACGAATAGACTGAAGGTCCGACGAGTAGCGGGCGTAGATGGCGGCTTTTAGGGTCATGACCCTTTCCGATATGCCAACCTCGCATGATATCGCGCAAGCGCTTCGGCGAGATCAATCGCCCAAGATGGGGCTATTTCCCCAGAAAATTCGTCCTCGGGAGGTTCAGTTGGCTTCGCGATCGCCTTTGGAAGGCGACCGCGAGACACGAGTTTGGGGTATTTGCGGTTCACGGTCCGATAGGCAGAAGCTGATCTAGTTCAGCTTCTGACGGTTCCAGACCAGCACGCCGCTGCCATCTTCTTCCTTCTCGAAAAAGGCAGCTCTCAGTGGCTTCTCGAACCCCGGATCATCCAGCTTGACGGCAAGGTATGGAGTTTCGCCATCCTTGCTTTCCTCGCGCCAGGCGGCGCCGAGTTCTGCGCCTCCGGCGAAGATCCGGTAGTCCGGGCCGCCTTCGGCTTTCTCGGTCACCGGGACCATCTGGGCTTTCACATTGATTGTCATGGTCCGGATCGTCCCGGTCCATTTGCCATCCTTCTGGCTGAAGGTGCCAATTGTCGCCATTGCTATTCTCCTTTGCTGGCTCTGGCATGAAGGGCCTTGCGGGCCCGCTTGAACCCGGCATCCGATGCGAGGAAGGTTTCCAGCATGACAGGAACCAGGGTTTCGGGTTTCTCTTCGGCGCCATAGGTCTCGGCATAGATCGCCGCATAGTCGGCAAGCGCGGACGCGAGATCGGGTTCAACAGAGAGGGTCAGTTTGACCGGCGTGCGATCCGGCAGTTGGGCAATGCGAAGGCTCATCAGCGGCCTCCCTGAGAATAAGGCCGCAGCACGAGATCACGCGTCACGATGACCCGCACCGGCCAGCCGGGCCGGATACGAAGGGTCGGCTGGATGCCGAGGTTGCGATCAACGACGCGCTCCCCGGCCTCAGACACGCTGTCGCCGAACCCGCGCCGTATGGCACGTTCGATATCATCCTCGTCTGATCCTAGTTCCGCGCCGATGCCGAGAACGGTCGCAAGACCAGCGGCGACAAATACCCGGTCCCAGTGATGGTCTGTGCGGTCAGAAAGGCCCGCAAAACCCTGCTTGTCTGCGGCAGGTTCAGATATCTGCACAGAACTGCCATCCGGGAAGATCATTCGGTCCCAGATCAATAGTGCGCGCTGCTGGCCGAATGAGATTTCGGACTGGTAGCGCCCGATCAGCCGGGTACCCTGCGGAATGAGAAGATAAGCTCCGGTGACGGTGTCATAGACCGGCTGGGTGACCTGCCCGATGACCGAACCTGGCAGATCCGAGTTGAGGCCTGTCACAAGCGAAGCCGGGATAAGCGTGCCCGCCATGACCTGGTAGGGCGAGACCGGTGTCTCGAGATCATGCGGGTTGTAAATCGCCCCATCGCGTGCCTCGTCCGCGAAGGCGATCTTGCGGGCTTGCAAGTTGTCATCCTTACCTGGACCTGTCGGCAAGGCACCGGCGCTTTGGCTAGCGAGCGCCAGCAGCTCAGAGCCGAACGAGGCCGGAACTCCGGCAGACGGCAGGGATGCCGGCCCGATGCTCGGCCCAGCGCCAATGTCAAAGAATACGGAGGATTTGCCCGCTGCGTCGGCAAGCTTAGCCGCGACAAGACGTTCGGCCCGAAGGGCTTCATCTTCAGGCGAGGGCCTGAAATCATCCGAGGCTGCGACATCCCACTCCGGATCGAGCCCCCATTCGCGTTCCTCCGAAACCACTGTCCCGCCGAGGTCGCCGGCCATGGGTGCGCCAAGCTTTGGCGTTCCGGGCGACGGCGTCCAGGTCGCATACGACGAGGGAAGTTCTGCCAGTCCATCCGGCGCGCGCTTCGTGGCCGTGTTGTAAAGTTCCTGGCGATCCGCGGGATCGGCGGCCTTGGGCGGATCGAGCGCAATGGAGGCGGCAGCAAAGAGCCCCAGCACACCGAGCCCGGCGCCGACCATCAGGACTTTCCGGTTGATCCGTGTGACGGGTCGCGGCCGCGCGCGCAGTTTCAGGGCATAGGCCTGCTGCGGGAAAGGGGCTGGCTCGCTCATCCCTTGCTCCCGAACAGGCTCGCGAGACCAGACCTCGGTTCGCGTTTGCGGATCCGCACCACGGTCTGGGATTTCTCACCAAGGCGAAGCTCAGCGGCCCGGAAGAGATGATCGACAATGTAGTAATTGCCCTTGAGGCGATAATTGACGAGTTCGGCCTCGCCAGAAACGCCAAGGACAAAGAGGGGCGGGGCCTCCATAGTCGACAACCCTTCCGGCATCTGGATGAAAACCTGCCGCCCATCATCGAACACGCGGACGGGTCGCCAGTCTGGACGGTCACCATCGATCAGGTAATCAAAGTCCAGCCGGTCGAGTGCAACACCCGGCATGATTGATGTCTCTTCCCGCGCGAGCGCTACGCTGTTGCGAGAGATGAGTTGCGAGAGCTCGTCGGCCGGATAGCGCCAAGACAACGCCGCCATATAGGTGCCGTCACCGCTCTCCAGTTCCAGATGATAGGTCCGCCGGTCTGTCGCAATCATGAGATTGGTCGAGAGGCCGGCGCCGATCGGTTTGACCAGAACATGTGCGCGTGCTGTTCCGCCTGAACCGGAGGATGTATCTCCCACAATCCAGCGCACCGTATCGCCAGCCGAGACAGAGACCAGCGTCTCGCCGGGCTGCAGCGCAATGTCGGAGACCTGTCCCGGCGCGGCATACAATCTGTACAGCGCCCCTTCTGTATAGGGATAGACCTGAATGGCATTTACATAGCCGTCCACGGACGGTTCGATCCGGGCTTCTGATGTGCCCTTGCGGATCGTCTCGGAGGGCGAGGTATAGACACGGGTTACCGTGCGCTTGACCCCGTCGACCGGTTTCATCTGGCCGGGAAGCGGCAAAGGTGTTGGTGTTTCGACGATCTCGACAGGACGGGGCTCTGCGTCCTCGACCTGCGCGGCGGCGACAAACAGTTCCGGCTCGATCGGCGCGGCCTCCGGAACGCTGGCGCAGGCGGTGGCAAGGGCCAGTGTGGATACCAGTGTGAGAGTGCGGATCATGGGTTGTCTCCTGTGACAAGGTCTTCGCCCCAATTGAGGCTGTGGATGTAGAGGCCGAGCGGGTTGGCGCGGAGCGTCGGCGCATCGCGCGGCGGGGAGTGGATCAGGGTGAAGAGGCCGGTGAACCGTTTGACGCCGGTCAGCGCGCCATTCTCGTAGGTCTTCTCAAGCCAGCGCGCCTGGAAGGACTCGTCCGAGACGCGGACGACACTTACGACATCGACACTGCGCGAGCGACGTCCGATCTCGGCGAAGGGGTCATTGTCGCGGGCATAATCGCTGAGCGTGATGGCGGCCTTGTCGGTCACATAGTCATAGGCCGCCAACCAGTTCTGCCGGACAATGACCGGATCGATGGAAAGACTGCGGACATCGGAGATGAAGTTGGCGAGGTGATGGGCGACTTGCGCATCGGTCGGGTCGTAATTGGCGAGGGCAGGGCCGACGGCTTTCACAGAGCCTGTGTCGTCCACTTCGACCACATATGGCGTCACTGTGGATTGCAGGCTGCGCCAAACAAGGGCGGCTGAAGAGGCCGTCAGAAGGACCAGCAACCCGAGTGCCATCAGCCGCCAGTTCCTGGCCTGTACGCGGGCAGATCCGATCCGGTCATCCCAGATCTGGCCGGCTTTCTGGTAAGGCGTTTCGGGATGCGGGCTTTGCCCGTAATGGGTGGAAGTTCGCCTGAACATGGGATCAGTCCTCGTCTCTTTGAAGTTTCGGGTTCTCACCAGCCATGCCGCGGTCGCCATCTTTCAGAGCGTGCACAGTGATCGCGCCGGCATGCTGCAGGCGTTGTTCTGTGCGCAGGCGCCGGGCCCAGGCCGGGCTTGAACCGCTGGTTCCGGCATCGCTGACGCCCGTAGATGCTGTGCTCCCGCCGGTTGCCGCAAAGGCGGCTTCACTGCCGCGCCTGTAAGCATTTCGGGCGCCTTGCAAGGGCCGTCCGGCCATGCGCCGCATGGCGTCCGAGCCAGCCTGCGCCATACCTGTGGCTCCAGCGAGATGCCCGCGCCAGCCGGTGGCGCCGGAACCAAGCCGTCCAAGGTCATACGAGGTGCGAGCCGCGCCCGACATTGAGGCCCCGGCCTTGACCGCTGCCGACGCCCCGCCAATTGCGGCGCGTCCAGCAGCGACTGTGCCTGTGCCTGCGAGGATCGCGCCCGCACCCACAGCGGCTGTTGTGCCGACGACCGAACCGGCGCCAAGCTGCGGCGCCCCGGTGACAAGGCCTGACGCAATTCCCGGCGCGAACACACCCATCCAGAGAAAGACGATGGCGGCAAGCACGGTGCCCATCACTTGCGCCAGAGTCGTATCGCCCGGCCCGGTGAAAGCATCGGTGATCGAAGCAAAGAGCGTTGAGCCGATCCCGACGACGATAGCGAGCACCATCAGCTTGATGCCCGAGGTGACGACATTGCCGAGCACGCGTTCAGCGAGGAAGCTGGTCTTGTTCCAGAGCGCGAACGGGATCAGTACGAACCCGGCCAGCGTCGTCAGCTTGAATTCCAGGATCGCCACGAAGAGCTGAACCGCGAGCACGAAGAAGGCGACGAGGATGATCGCCCAGGCCAGGAACATGACAGCGATCAGGATAAAATTGTGAAAGAAGCTGATTGGACCAAGCATGTCGCCGATTTCGGCCAGCAAGGGTTCTGCCGCCTCGAACCCGACCCCGGCAATATAGCCCGGTCGCATAAGGTCGCCTGCCGTCAGCGTGCTGGAGCCCGCCTTCACACCGAGGCTCGCGAAGCTCTCGAACACGATGTTGGCGAGCAGGGTGAAGTTGCCGATGATGAAGGCGAAGAAGCCGACATAGAGCACCTTCTTGAGGAGGCCCGACATGACGTCGGCATTCTGCGACAGCGCCCAGAAGAGACCGGCGAGCGTGATGTCTATGACTATCAGTGTGGTTGTCAGGTAAGCGACATCGCCGGCAAGCAGGCCGAAGCCTGAATCGATATAGGCAATGAAGGTTTCGAGGAACCGGTCGATGACGCCCATCTCTTCCATGACGGGTCAGTCTCCGAGGAAGGATTTAAGACGGGCCCGGCCGCGTTCGGCCTCTTCAAGCTCACGTGCCCGGTCGAAGGCTATGGCCCGGTAATGGGCGGCCATCAGCGCTTCCATCTGGATCAGCTGTTCGGCCGAGAGTGCACCGATCTGGTTGCCGGCCTGCAGGGCCTGGAGATTGCCGATGGCTGTCTGGCTCTCATCCACCAAGCCGGTCAGTGCCTCGGAATCCTCGGCATTGTTGCGCACGGTCTCAGCGACCATGAGGAGCGTGTGCTTGTGGGCATTGCGCGACTGGCGCCAGCGGGCGCGCGCATCCTCTACAAGTACAGCGGACTGAGGCGGTGTGTCGCCATAGGTTTCAGGATAGAGGTTCTCATACTCCTCCTCGACCTCCTCGACGCCGTAGCCAATCCCTTCGGCGTCGCGCATGAGTTCTCCGATGCGGCGGATGCGGTCGGCAATGATGGCGCGGGCAACTTCGACAGGCAGGGTTTCCAAATCCCGCGCCATTTTCTCGATCATGTCGATCTCATGGGTGAGCTGGCGAACCTGGTTATCGATTTCCTGAAGCGCTCGCACGGCCTGCAGGATGTTCTGGGCGTGGTTGGCCGGGTCGTAGACAGCAAGCTGCGCCGAGGCGGGCGGGGCCATCAGGCCAGACAGCGGAATGGCAACAAGCGCGACGGAAGACAGAAGGGCTTTCATTTGGGGGCTCCTATTCAGCGGCGATTTGTGGGAGGGGTGCGCTCGGCTGCTCGGCCAGCAGATCGGCGGCCCAGCCAAGCTGTTTCAGCTCCAGCCAGCTCCGGGCGAAGCCCGCTTCCGCGTCGGCCTCAAGACACTGATCCATGAGCTTCTGGTCGGCAGGGGAGGCGGAGCCGCAGAAGGCAAGCGCGACTTCGCCGAGGCCCAGCTCGAAGAGCCGGCAGCCAAGCGGCGAGGTATAGTAATAGTCCCGCTTCGGGATGGCCTTGGCGAGAATGTCGATCTGGCGGTCGTTCAGCCCGAAGCGGCGATAGATCGCCTGGGCAGTCGGTTCGAGTGCCCGCTCATTCGGCAGGAAGATCCGCGTCGGGCAGGATTCGATCAGGGCCGGGGCAATGGAGGCGCCTTCAATGTCGGCCAGCGACTGGGTTGCGAACACGACGGCCACATTCTTCTTGCGCAGCGTCTTCAGCCAGTCGCGCAGCCGCGCCGCAAACACCGGATGATCCAAGAACAGCCAAGCCTCATCGAGGATAAGCAGGGTTGGGCGGCCATCGAACCGGTCTTCCAGGCGGTGGAAGAGATAAGTAATTACCGGCGCGACCGCAGACGGCGTCTGCATCAGCTCGTCCATCTCGAAACAGGCTACAGATGACAAGTCGAGCGCTTCAGCATCGCTGTCGAGCAGGTGCCCATGGGCGCCTTCCAGCGTGTAGGGATGGAGCGCCGCTTTCAACGTATCCGATTGCAGGATCAGGCTGAGCCCGGTCAGCGTGCGTTCGGCAACAGGCGCCGAAGCGAGCGACCGGACCGCGTCCCACAGGACAGACTTCAGGTCCGGCGTGACGGTCACGCCTTCGGCTTCGATCAGGCCGAGCAGCCAGTCTGCCGCAAAGCTCGCGCCGCGTTCGCTATAGATGTCCCGAAGCGGCTGCAGCGCCGGACGCTCATCGCCCGCGAGCGGCAGCCAGGTCCCGTCCATGGCGAGCGTCACCGCCCGCGCGGACCGCCCCTTGTCGAAGAGGAACACCTGAGCGCCCTCGTAGCGCTGCCATTGCGCGGCGAGCAGCGACAGTAGGACCGACTTGCCGGAGCCTGTCGGCCCAATGATCAACGTATGTCCGACATCACCGACATGCAGGTTGAGCCGGAACGGCGTCGTGCCTTCAGTCTGCGCTTCGGTCAGGGCGCGATCAGAGAAATGGTCATTCCACGCATCGCCTGCCCAGACTGAGGAGATGGGCACAAGATGCGCCAGGTTCAGCGTATGCAGGATCGGCTGGCGGACATTGGCATAGACATGCCCCGGCAGGGAGCCAAGCCAGGCTTCGACCGCGTTCAGCGTCTCGCGGATGGTCGTGAACCCGCGCCCGTTGATGACCCGCTCGACGGCGCGGGTGCGTTCCTCGACCTCCTCCCGCGAAGCGCCCATCAGCGTCAGTGTGGTCGTGACATAGCCATAGGAGACAAGATCGGAGCCAAGCTCCTGCAGCGCCGCATCAGCATCGGCCGCCTTGTTGTCGGCATCATTGTCGAGAAGCGCGGCCTGCTCATTGAAAAGCGTCTCGCGGAGGACCGCGCCGACGGATTTGCGCTTCGCAAACCAGTGCCGGCGCTTCTTCGCAAGGAGCTTTTCGGCCTCGGCCTTGTCCATCGCGATGTAGCGCGTCGTCCAGCGATAGGCAAAGCCCAGCCGGTTGAGCTCATCCAGCATGCCTGGCAAGGTCGAGGCCGGAAAGCCCAGCAGGGTTAGCGTCGCAAGATGCGCCTCGCCAATCCGCGGCTCCAGCCCGCCCGCAAAGCTCTCATCAGCCAGAACCGCATCGAGAAAGACCGGCAGTTCCGGCACAGACACGCGATGCCGTTTCGACGAGATGCAGGCATGCAGATAGGTGAGCGTGTCCTCGTCCGAGAGCGGATGTATTTCATCCAACGCGGTAGCAAGCAGGTCCAGCGTCTGCGCCGAGCGGGTCTGGAAATGCTCCAGCCGCTGACGCCAGTCCTCGCCATCCCTTTTCTCCGGGCGCTCGATCAGTGCCTTCTCAGCCCTGCCTGTCGCATCGGCGGGCGGGAGCCAGAGCAGGGTCAGGTAATAGGCGCTCTCGAACCGGGCGCCGATCTCCTCGGCGGCTGCGCGCCGCTCCTGCTCAATCAGCCAGGCGGCTGGACATTCAAATGTACTCTCTTCCAGCGAGACCGCTTCCGCCCGCACCGCTTCGAAGAACAGCGCCCAGCCGGACCCGAACCGGCGGAGCACATTATTGACCCGTGCGGTCACCGCAACGAGTTCGGCTTCTGTCGAGCTTTCAAGGTCAGGGCCCCGATAGCGGAAGCTTGTCTGGAAGGCGCCGTCCTTGTTGAGGACGACGCCCGGCGCGACCAGGCAGGCCCAGGGGAGGTAGTCGGCGAGACTGGCCTTCCTGGTCGCGTATTCGGAGAGGTTCAGCATGAAAGATGTTCCTTGTGACGGGCAGATCGGATCGCGACGGCGAGAAAGTCTGGATCGGAGCGGGCCATGAGGACAGCGAGCGAGTGTCCCGCCACCCAGACCACGAGACCCGGTATCCAGAGCCGGAGGCCGAGGGCCAGGGCCGCCGCGATCGTCCCGATGGCGATGGCGGCTGAGCGCGGCGCGCCTGCCATCAGGATGGGTTCGGCGAGCGAGCGGTGGAGGGGGATCTCGTAGCCGTCCAGCATCAGAGGACCGCGCCGCCGCCGAAGCTGAAAAAGGTCAGGAAGAAGGACGTGGCCGCAAAGGCGATCGACAGACCGAATACGATCTGGATGAGCTTCCGGAACCCGCCGGACGTCTCGCCGAAAGCGAGTGTCAGGCCTGTCAACGTGATGATGATCACCGCCACAATCCGGGCGACGGGGCCTTCGATTGATTGCAGGATCTGGTCGAGTGGGCCCTCCCAGGGCATGCCCGTGCCCGCGGCATGGGCGGGCAGTGATAATACACTAACCGAAGCCAGCAGTACGCCGGCCTGGAGCGATCGGTTGAGAGCCTTTATCTGGTCGTAGAACATGCGTCGGGTCTCCTTAATTGACGATGTTGAGAAAGGGGGCGGCGAGCGGCTCGGTCCGGTATTCGGTGCCGTCAAAGCCGGTAATGCGGAGTGCCTGCTCGACGCGGCGCGCGCCGCTTGCGCGGGACATGAACACGATCACATCGACCGCCTCGCCGATCAGAGCATGGGGAAGGGCGGTCGTCGCCTCCTCGACCAGCTGTTCAAGCCGGGTAAGCGCTCCAGAGGCCGAGTTCGCGTGCAGCGTCGTGATCCCGCCCGGATGGCCGGTATTCCAGGCCTTCAGGAGATCGAGGGCTTCGCCGCCGCGCACTTCGCCGACAATGATCCGGTCAGGCCGGAGGCGCATGGTTGACCGGACAAGATCGCGCAGCGTGATGCCTGACCGGTGCGTCCTGAGCTGCGTCACATCCTCGGCGGAACAGCGCAGCTCGCGCGTGTCTTCCAGGATGACGATCCGGTCTTCAGCCAAAGCCGGCTCCGACAGCAAGGCATTGGCAAACGTGGTCTTGCCCGAGGATGTCCCGCCCGCCACGACAATGTTGAGCCGGTCTTCAAGCGCCTGCCGCAGCCCGACGCACAGCGCGGGTGTCAGCGCGCCGGTCTCGACATAGGTATCGAGCGCGATGGGTTGGCCTGCGGGTTTGCGGATCGCAAAGCAGGGCGCTTCGGCAATCGGCGGCAATATCCCTTCGAACCGTTCACCGGACCCCGGCAGTTCGGCAGAAACAATAGGAGAAGCGCGGTCGCAGGCCTCGCCGACAGAGGACGCGACCAGCCGGATGATCCGCTCGCGTTCGGCGCGGCCGAGCGTCTCGGATGCACGGTGCAAACCAAAGCCAGCTTTCTCGACCCAGACCGAGCCGTCGGGATTGGCGAGGATTTCGATTGTATCGGGAGCGGCCAGTGCTGCCCCAACCGGACCATCAAAAGCCGTGCGGAGCATCGCCGTGCGGCGGGTCTCGGTCTCGCTGGGTTGGGGCAGGGCAGACATGGCAGAGCGTGGTCCTCATCAGTGATGGGACCAGCATCAGGGCATCAATTACCGCCGCACAGTTGGGGCCGGGGGACACGAAAGGCGCCTGCGGGAAGTCCGAGGACGCAGAGGGGCAATTCACAGAAAATCGCGCCGCAGCGATTGATATCGGAGCGGAAAGCAGGAAAAGAACGAAAAGAGAACAATAAGGAGAAGCCTATGGGTCGCTACAAATCCGTTCTCATGGCAGAAAAGGATGCGCGGGACTTCCCGCATCATGTCGAATTGCCAATCCCACCCTTCGGTCTCGGCAAGCGCCTCGACATCATCGCAGCCTGGCTCAACACCAATATCGGCCCCGAATGGCGCTCGCATAGCCATCTGGAGAAAGGCGAGCACACGGCCAGCTACATGTTCAGGTCAGTGCAGGATGCCGCGGAGTTCCGGCAGGCATTGGAATCCGGCCAGCTCGACGCAGCTGCCTGAATGATCAGTTCCAGATGTGCGGGTTGGAGCGCTCGACGACGCGCTTGGTCAGCGCTTCGAGCTCACTTCGCGCGCGCGCTGCATCTGCAGGAGTCTCGAGCGGGTTCTTGCCTGGGCGCTGTCTCAGCCATTCGAAAATGAACTCGATTAGCAGGTCGGTCTGGAACGCGGTGCCGGTCTCTAGCTTCTCGATCTGGTCTTCGACCCGTTCCAGCCGCTGGATGATCGCGGAATCTGGCCGGTCCTTAGGTGGTGTGAACAGTAAGGTCAGCGCCTCATCGATCAGCGTGCCGACATGGACACCATGCTCGGCGGAAAACTGCTTCACCTTGCGATGGTTCGTCTCGGAGACGCGGATATGAAGCCTTGGATTGCGCGCCATGTCCTAAAGCTCCCGTCCGCCATTTTCCTGGACTTGAAGGTAGTAGCGCGCGATCTGGTCCTGAATGCCGCCGCGCTGCTGCGGCGCGTGTTCTTCATCCGTCTCAATATCCTGCGAGATCTCTTCCTCATCGCCGATGTCCGGTCCCACCGCTCGCGCCAGCCCGCCGGAATTACCGTCCGAGGGCGATGGTCCAGATCGATGATATCCGCCCAGCCGAGACGTATCCGCACCGGCAGCAGCAATCGGCAGTGCGCCAACTCGCTCGATAAAATTCCGATCTTCATAGTAGCGGAGTTTCTTAGCGCGGATCGGCGGATGGCTCGCCAGGAAGATCAGCGCGTCATCGGCAGGCATCTGCATCACCTCGCCGGGTGTTAGGAGCGGGCGTTGGGTTTCCTGCTGGGAGACCATGACATGACTTAGCCAGGGCGCGAGCCGGTGCCCGGTATAATTCTTCTGGTTTCGCTGCTCCGTTGTGGTTCCGAGCATGTCGGAAATACGCTTGGCCGTACGCTCGTCATTGGTCGCGAATGCGATCCGGACATGGCAATTGTCGAGGATAGAATTGTTCTGCCCGTAGGCCTTCTCGACCTGGTTTAGCGACTGCGCAATCAAGAAGGCGCGGATCCCATAGCCTGCCATGAAGGCGAGCGAACTCTCGAAGAAGTCGAGCCGCCCCAGCGCTGGAAACTCATCAAGCATCAGCAGCGTCTGCCGGCGGTCTTGCCCATCGGGCAGTTCTTCGCACAACCGCCGTGCAATCTGATTGAGGATCAACCGCATCAACGGCTTGGTCCGCGAGAGATCAGACGGCGGAATCACCAGATACAACGACGCAGGACTTTCGCCGCGAAACAAATCCTCGATCCGCCAATCCGAACCGGAGGTCGCCCGCTGGACAACCGGATCGCGGTAGAGCCCCAGAAATGAAATCGCCGTCGACACGACCGAGGATTTTTCATTTTCAGACTTGTTCAGTAGCTCCCGTGCCGCTTCTGCTACAACCGGATGCGTCAACGGTCGGTCACGGCTTCCCAGATGGTTGGCCTCAAGCATGTGCTCCAGCGTGTCATCGATCGGCCGGGCCGGATCAGACAGCAGTGTCGCCACGCCTGCGAGTGACTTGTCATCTTCGGCGTACAGGACATGCAGGATGGCGCCAACGAGCAGTGAATGCGCCGTCTTGTCCCAATGGCTGCGCCGCTCCAGAGAGCCATCAGGATCGACGAGTATGTCGGCCACATTCTGTGCGTCGCGGACCTCATGCGCGCCAAGCCGCACTTCCAGCAAGGGATTGAAGCGTGAACTCGACAAGTCTGTCGGATCGAAGCGAACGCAACGGGAAAAGCCAGATCGCCATTTCGACGTGAGCGCCCAGTTCTCTCCCTTGATGTCGTGAATGATCGCATTGCCCGTCCAGGAAAGAAGGGTAGGGATCACCAACCCGACACCCTTTCCGGACCGGGTCGGCGCGAAGGCCATAACATGCTCTGCGCCCGCATGCCGGAGATATCGCCCTTTGAAGCGTCCCAACACCACACCAGACGCACCGAGCAACCCGGATCGCCGCACGTCCCTGACCGATGACCAGCGTGCCGACCCGTAGGTCGTTGCATGCTTCTCGCGTCTTGCACGCCAGAGCGATGCAATGATCGCCATTACAATACCGGCGATGCCGCCCAGCGAGGCAATCAAACCCGCGCGCGCAAACACGTTCGGAGCGTAAGCATCATAGGCATACCACCACTGGAACAGCCGCCACGGCTTGTAGATCGGCTGACCCGCCAATTCGAACCAGGGTCCGCCCAAACGTGGCTGATGGTCCAGAACACCAGCCACCCATTGCGTCGCAATCCACACCGAACAGGTGATTAGCAAAAGAGTCAGCAGGAACTGGCCGAGAAGAAATTTGGTTGGGGTCAAGTGCCATGCCGCTTCATTTTAGACGGCGTTATGGTTGCACTTGTCGCAACAACCAGCGACAGGCAATTTTGGGAATTTCCGGGATGAGCAACTCAAGCTAGGGAACTTTCGAGCCATAAGCTGCACTCATACCAAATTCCCTTAATGAGTGCTCTAGTATCCCAATGCAACATTGATTTGCGGAATCCTGCGAAGCCTTTTGAAACAAGGTGTCTGAATAACGAAACCTGATTGGTCCTACCGCTCGTTGATACCTCATGAATTGTTCACCTTTCTGATCGCGGACACCAAGGAATTCAACTCTCGCGATAGAAGGGTTAGTGTGCCGAATAGCGATCAAGATTTTGCAAGCATCACGTGAGTACGAAATGGGCACGAATAGTAAGAACTCAAAATCCGGTGCAAGTCCGCGCGCAACTGGGCCCGCTGGCTCGCAATTTGAAGTCAAGGTCGCAGCTCATTATTCGCTTTCCGTACTTGCTCAGACCGAAGCATTTGGTCTTCCAGGCGCCGTTGTTCGACGTCTGGAGTTTCAGCGCGCTGACCAGGGACATCCGTTGGACGACATAATTCTCCATGGAGAAGCCGCCGACGGCTCAACGCGATGCCTCGAAGTGCAGGCCAAGAGACAAATGGCCTTTACTGAAAGCGACGCCAATTTCGACGCTGTCGCAAGAATGCTGGTTGACGGTTGGCGGATCGATCCCCAACGCCGCTTCGCGGTTGCGATCGAACGAACCAGCTCTTCCATTGATCGCGGTGTCCAGGAAGTGCTTGAGCTCTCACGTCACACGATTGATGACAAGTCGTTCGAGGCCCAGCTCGCCGCACCAGGCCGCAATCGGCAGATGCGCGATTTCTACGCAGCCTTCAAAGCCAAATTGGCCGCTAATGGTGTTACCGACACTGCTGATGTCTTCGCAGTTCTCAGAAACTTCTCCGTTCTGGTGTTCGACTATGCACGCCCCAATTCCATTGCCGAGCACACTGATCGAATGCGCGCATCCAGAATCGCTGGAGGTAATGAGGGGCTTTACGATGCGCTAGTCTCGGAGCTTCTCGCCGCAGACGCCATCGGAGGAGAAGGAGATCGCAGGCATTGGGCCGAAAAGCTTCGGGAGCGAGGAATCCTGCTAAATGAAGTGCGTGTCCGTCGTCAGGTAATTTGAGACTTCAGGCTGCCTGACTTAAGGAGGGTCTGGCGCATCTGGTTTGAGTTAAGCAGCGGATTGGGCGTGCTGCAAGCGCCGTAGTTTCATCGTCCTCCTTTTGAT
>Ga0208315_1000057_pt1 | contig 173412 bp, 142 predicted proteins | sample MalvireepMed_215_FD_184239 | JGI IMG/M metagenome (GOLD analysis project Ga0208315, IMG submission 184239) | Marine viral communities from the Global Malaspina Expedition - Malaspina viral metaG DeepMed_215 (SPAdes) (version 2) | ecosystem: Environmental > Aquatic > Marine > Oceanic | place...
GGCATAGCAACTGACGTGTAAAGCACGCTGCTACCAGACCCCGTAACCTCTACATCCGCAGATAAAGCGATTTGAGTTACACCAAAGCGCTCACCTACTGTACCTTGTAAACGCACCGCATCGCCCGCTACAGGTAGGCTAAATGAACCTGTGTAAACAAACACACCCTCAGATGTTGATGTATTGTCATCCGAATCAGCTGCTTCTTCCTGAACGAAAAACCCGCTCATATCAGGCACCACTTTTGTGACGACCGCTTCAACAATGACATCACTGCCAATAAGTGCCGACTCCTCGCCGTCGCCTTGAATTGCGCTGATGAGTACCACTTCAGTGATGGGATCCGTTGGGTCGGTTGGGTCGGTTGGGTCTGTCGGGTCTGTCGGGTCGGTTGGGTCAGTAGGTTCACTTACTGAACCGTTATGGGAGCCAAAATTACTTAGCGTATCCTTAGGAAAGCTATCCCACTCATCAGTAGTAAAAGCAGGGTTTCGGTTAGCGTTTCCGCCTGTCACGGAACTCTTACGCACTAACGTGACGTCTTTACCCCAATTAGTCCTAACGCCGTAAGTACCTAGTGCATCTACCACTTGGCCGTTGTATACCAACTCAACGTAATCGTCGCCGTTAAAATTTATTACGAAGCTGCTAAGGGTAGAACCACTTGTCAGTAAGGCATCGGCATCTGCATGAGCAAAGGTTGCCACACCACCTGCAGGAATTTCGCCTTCTAGCGCTAAAACTTTACGGTCTGCATCGGCGGTATCGCCGTTTGAAAGTAGTACCAACTCATAGCCAGATAGGCTTACAGGCTGAGTAGAACTATTGAAAAGCTCTATACCTTTATTGAAACCGCCACCTTCGATGTATTCTGAAATGTAAATACTGCTGGTAGAAGGTGTTGTGTCACCGCCGGTATCACCACCTGTGTCGCCGCCGGTATCACCACCTGTGTCACCGCCAGTATCGCCACCCGTGTCACCGCCAGTATCGCCACCCGTGTCACCGCCAGTATCACCACCTGTACCATCACAACTCTCGTTGAAGATAAGTGAAGCAAGTTCAGGTTTGTCAATAAACGGATTTCGGTTTCCTTGGAATTCATAAACGCGCTCGTTACGACGACGTTCGAAATCATCCACTGGATCACTTTCATGCCATTGAAGCAATACGCAAAGCTTACCAAAGGCCGCTTCGTCAGTAGTGGTTAAGCGATTCAGCAAGACTAAGTCTTCTTCCGTATCACCCGCTGTATTGCCATCGTAACGCACGTCCATGTATAGCATTGAGCGTGCTACATCACCTTTTACTGCGTCACGAGGCTCAAAAGAGTCACCATCAACTCGGTTTAACGGAGCTTCAGAAAGCGCGCTATCACTAAAATCAAAATCTAAGTTGCCGCGCGAGCTATTTACAGAAATATCGGTAGGACGCAGGTGCAGAATATCGCTGTATGCCGTTAGGCTTGAGCTAGGAAAACCATGGCTCTTAGCCCAAACATGTTCGCGATTCCAATTGTCTGGGTTGGTGCTTTGACTACCGCTACCATTGGTAAACTTGCCTTGTGATATGCCTTTGTAGAACAAGATAACGTTATCGGTGTTAGCAGGATCTTCATCAGTGTAAGTGAGTGCTGTCCACACTTCAGAGTAAGAAAGCGTACGATGACCATTTTCAATGATGTTATGCGCCGTGTCTTTTAACGTTTGCGCACTTTCACCGTTTGCAATAGCTGTGTCGAGAGCTGCGTAATAGTCAGATGCAACAAAGTCGCTCGCTAAATTAATCGCCTCTAGATCTGGACAGTTAAAACAGGTTCCGCCTAAGAAAAGCAGTTCGCCTGAAGGTTCACCGCCTTCGTCAGGTGTATCGCCGCCGTCTGTCGCCCCAGACGAGCTAACTGAAATGCTTTCAAGGTTAAGATATTCGGATCCTGCGTTGTTTGCCATAGCAACTTTAAGAACAAGGCTGCTCCCGCTGCCAATAGCAGCCGAAACGTTGCCGTTCTCAAAATCGTCTTTTACTGTGTGGGCACTACCAGCAATAGGTGCAATAAGTTCAAACGCCCCACCGTCGATGGAATAGAAAACGTCTATATAGTCAGCCTCTTCCATGGTGCCGCTTTTAGATAACAAAGCGTCGATAGTAATGTCACCCTGACCAGTTATGTCTATAGACTCACTTTGCCACACCACTTCGCCATCAACATCACGCGCTTGCATTGCGCCATTTGCTACGCGAAACCAGTCTGACGTTGCCGTTAATTCACCCGTGGAAACATCAATTGACCAGCGACTGACATCTTCAATAGTGACATTAGTTCCTATTTCGATGGGGCCAGTGGCGCCCTTGCCTTGCAGCTCACTGGCTTCGAAATCTTCTTGCCATAGCGTATCTGCACCTGCGTTTAGCGATATTACGCCGAATGATAATGCCCCGGCTAATAGTGCATTAACCACTTTTGCTGATTTTCTCAGCGTGTACTTTTGTGTGTTACCCTCATTAATCATTTTGCTTTCCGCTTTTTGTATAAGGAAGGTATAAATTCATATACATACGTATACACAGCAAGCAGTTAACGAAAATAATAATATAAACGTCACACTTCAATAAATTCATAAACTTAAGCGTTTAAAATAAGTTTACTTGTTTATTAACTCTACTGAACCTTGGTACAGGGGAAGTTGATTTGTCACATATCTAAAATGTTTCAAAATTGAAACATTTAAATGGTTTATCGTGGTGCATATTACCGTTTCATGCACAAAAAAAGAGCGCACATCAGGCGCTCTTTTTGGCGTTCTTTATTAAATAGTAAAGACGAGGCTGCCTTTACCGTACCTTTATTTTAATGCTCTTAATGTGAGAAGCTCTCAACGACGTTTTGAGACGCAAGTTTCCGCCCCATACATTGCTGCGATGTCACTTAAAAGTGATAACGGCGCAGCTGCATTTGCATTTCTTTTATTTGCTGAACTAGGGCGTCACAGTTATCAACCACTTCTTTTGCGTAATCACTATTCGCGTTGCCTACATGCTGAATACTATTTAACCCTTTGTTTACATCATCAGCCACCGAGGTTTGGCCTTCTGCCATCGTCGAGGCATTTTGGTTAAGTGCGGTAATACGCGCGACCGCGTCTAGCGCTTGCTTTAACGAATCTCCGGCGTTTTTAGTCGTTTCCACGGTTTTAAACGCTGTTTCTTTGTTTTGCTGCATTTTTTCAGAGGCCACACGACTGCCCTGCTGTAACCGTTCGATCATAATACGAATTTCTTCGGTCGAAGATTGCGTTCTACTGGCCAAAGAGCGTACTTCATCGGCCACGACCGCAAAGCCCCTTCCCTGCTCACCCGCCCGTGCGGCTTCTATCGCAGCGTTTAACGCGAGAAGATTCGTCTGCTCGGCAATATTTCTAATTACTTCCATTACACCGCTAATTTCTTCGCTTGCCTGCGCTAACTCGGCTATCACCTGTACAGAAGCGTCTACATCATTCGCTTGCGATTGAATATCATTAATGGTTTCAGCCAACACGCTCACGCTATTTCTTGTATCTTGATCGGCCGCGTGCGCAGCCTCACTTGAACTGCGTATTGTCGAAGACACGGTTCTTGCGTTTTCTTGCATTAACGAAATAGCATTGTCTATTGAGTCAGTTTCCTGACTAAGCTGAGAGACAGACTCTTGTGAACGCATGGCGGTAATATTGAGAGCTTCTGACTTAGCCAGCATATGGTCAGTGGCCACATCGACACTTTGTAGCGTGTCTTGCAGTTGACTTAAAAGGCCATTAAATGCGCGGGCCATGATGCCAAATTCATCACTCCGGGAGGCTTGGAAACGAAAGGTTAAATCCCCTTCGCCTGAAGAAAGGTTATTCACTACACCAATAAACTCATCTAGAGGCCGTCCCACAATATATTTCACTAAAAGCCAAATAGTAACAAGCACACCAGCACTGGCTAGTACTATCTTAAAAACCACGCTAAGCACGGCATTTCTTACCATTGCAGATTTTTCCGCGGTAGAAGCGGCGAGAATGATGTCATAGCCCCATGGAGAAAAAGGAACTTCTGTCACCATCCAGTTGTCATTGTTCGCTAGCGCGTTAGCAACTTCTTTACTATCGACATGGGATGAATGCATTCGAATATTGCCCTTGGCATCGCGTAGCGCTACAAACCCCTCTTTTAATACATGACTTTGCTTTATTGCTTGCTCGAGCACCTGCAAATCGGCAGAATACCCGACGTACCAAATGCCAATAACCTCGCCGGCGTCATTAAACATGGGCTCATAACCGGTAAGATAGGGACTGCCAAGTATATCGACTGCACCGTAGTAAGCCTGTTGTTGGTTTATTTTCTTAATGGCTTTGCCGTTTGGCGCTAACTTTGTGCCTATGGCACGCTCGCCATTTTTTATCACGTTAGTGCTAATGCGAATATAATCGTCACCAGTCTTACTGAAAATGGTAGCCGTGCCACCCATAACCTCGGTTAAGCTATCCACTAAATCGAAAGAGTTGGCCTGAGGGGCCGAACCTAATCGCACCTGGCGCGCCTGTGTATTCTTCACGCTTACATAGTCACCTTGATTTGGCACGCCAAGCGCGTCTGCGCGCAGTTTAAGCAGCGACATACTGCTTTTTACACGCTCTAGCATTATGGCATCGGTGATCGTGAGAATATTTACCAGCCTATCTGCAGTATTGGATTTTTGTTCTTGGACCTGATCAGATATAGCTGACGACGTTGTTATGACCGTCGCCGTAGCGACTATTAACGCGAGTAAAGCAATGACAGCAGAGATAGAAAATAAAAACTTTCTTTGAATAGACATGTATGTTCTCAGTTTAACAAGGTTTAAAACTCTTCACTCCTTTGAGTAGCACTAAATCCAACGACCTAATAAAAAGCCAGTATTACAACGTAAAATTGCCTTTATTGAATTTAGGCTATTTTGACATTAAGGCAAATTATCCAATCGTTTATAATTTCATGAAAAATTGAGAATTTGACAGCCTATTAAGGTCTACAACTACTTCATGTGAACTTTCCCACCCACGATTTTAAATGCCGGCGCGCCCCGAATCATTGCGTTTCTAGCAAACTGCCCTTTGCAGGACGGGCAAATACCCTCTTTTTCGGTGTAATCCTCAACAATGCGCTCTTTGAAACATTTAACTAAGGCCCCCTTGCCGCCTTTACGATACTTAAACAACTGAAACTTACACTTAGCGCAATAAATTTGTACGGTTCTTACGGGACCTTTTGGATTGGGTTTTGCCATAGCTAATTTAGTTGCTCCATTTTTAAATTTCATCTTTTGTCGAAGTGCGACAAATTACTAATCTTGGTTATACTCTATATTGGGCAGTCCGCCCTAGTGTAACAACGACTCCTCAACACAGCATCCGTTGTCGAGTAGCGAATGAAGGTAATATCAATGAAGATAATTGCAGCCCTGTGTTTTTTGTTGTCAGCCCCACTTTATGCCGGCACCGCAGTAATTGTTAACGCTAACAATAATTCTGGAATAGACATCGATACGGTAAAGAAAATCTATTTAGGTAAGGTAAAAGCATTTCCTGACGGCAGCCGTGCTATTCCGCTTACATTTGAACAAGGCAACAACACAAGAAACGCATTCAATAATAATGTGCTGGGTAAATCTGAGTCTCAATACTCTGCATTTTGGTCAAAGCTTGTTTTTACGGGTAGGGGTACACCACCAGAGATGATAGCGACCGAAGATGAAATGCTTAACCTTGTTGCTACTAACCCAAATACCATCGGCTTTATTGACGAAAGTAAAGTGGACAGTAACGTCAAAGTAGTGGGTACATTTTAGGTAGTTTCACATTTGCAGTAAAAGCGACGCCACATTATTTATTCGCGTCGCTTCGATTCTGCTTATTCAATCGGGGTAGTTAGCGAAATGATTGATGTTGGCAAATGCCATAATCACGTCTTTAGCAAAATCTACCCTAGGATTGCCTAACGCCCCTTTCTTCCAAACAAGATAAATTTCATTTTCAGGCCCGCTTTTACCAAGCGGTGTTAACTCGCCTTTCGCTATCCCTTCTTTACACAGATAGTCTGGTAACACTGAGTAACCAATACCGGCTTTTACAATGCTGCTTATTGCACGAATATCTGGGCATACAGCAGCAACCGGCGACTCGCATGGCGCGTTAAAAACCTCTGAAAAATAACGGCGAATCAGTGGAAGTTGCTCGTCGTAGGTTACAAGTTTATGCTGATTTAATAGCGCTGCGGTTATTTCTTCATCTTTGAGAAGCTTTCCTTGAACTCGATTCATAACCAGAATTAAACGCTCTTTATCTAACATTTGGTATTCATACATTGCATCCGTCGGTTCTGATGCGGTGATAGCAAGTTCGGCAACATCATTTTCCAGCAACGCATAGGTGTTATTTTTATTGCCTGTATGAATAACTAAGTTCACCTTATCGGCCTGTAGTAGGTTAGCAAGCGCTGGCCCCGCTACCGAACTTAGATATTCTGCCGGCCCGGCGAGATGTAATGTGCCGTGGTCGGTGGATGCTCTACTGCGTATAGACGCTACTCTTTGCTCTAACGTATCAATATGACTGGCCACCTGAAGGGCTAAATCGTCGGCAATTGGTGTCGGCTCCACTCCCCGCGCTTTTCTCACAAAAAGCTCTTTGCCAACAATATTCTCCATAGCTTGGATGTGTGATGTCACTGCCGGCTGTGACATATGCAGGCGCGATGCAGCACGTGTAATATTCCCACTTCGATATACTTCTACGAAGGTTTTAAGCTGAGTTAAATAAGACATTAATCATTACCCATCAGATTTTTGATGACTCATACTAATTTATCTGACTTCTGCATTTAAGCCAATCACTCTAAGATGCCATCAAATTCTATACACAGCAAAATTCGCTAAATAATTAAGGACAGGCAACATATGCTTAATTTTACATTTAAAAATCAAACCGAAATTTTATTCGGCAAAGGCCAGCTTAGTGAAGTGTCTTCGCGCCTGCCGGCAAAAGCAAAAGTTCTGTTTTTATACGGCGGTGGCTCTATAAAAAAGAATGGTATTTACGACAAAGTTAATACCGCACTGGAAGGTGCCGACGTTATAGAGTTTCAAGGCGTTGAGCCCAATCCTGAGTTCGAAACCCTTATGAAAGCGGTTCAGGTTGCTCGCGAAAACGACGTAAACTTTATCTTAGCGGTTGGCGGCGGTAGCGTTATTGACGGCGCTAAATTCATTGCCGCGGCGGTAAATTTTGAAGGCGATCCGTGGGACATCTTGATAAAAGGCGCGGCATTTGAAAACCCATTACCAGTGGGCGCAGTATTAACACTTCCTGCAACGGGTTCAGAGAGCAACGGCAATTCAGTAGTAAACCGTAAAGAAACCTCGCAAAAACGCGCTTTTTCTTCAGAAACAGTACAACCTGTTTTTGCGGTTCTTGACCCAGAATTCACGTATTCACTGCCACCGCGCCAGGTATCGAACGGTGTGGTTGATGCCTTCGTTCACGTAATTGAGCAGTACCTTACATACCCTGTTAATGCGCCGCTTCAGGACCGTTTTGCTGAAGGTATTTTACAAACACTGGTTCAGGAAGGGCCTAAAGCGCTGGCTACGCCAGAAGATTACGATGTACGTGCAAACGTCATGTGGTCAGCCACAATGGCGCTTAACGGGCTAATTGGCAAGGGCGTACCACAAGATTGGGGCACGCACATGATTGGTCACGAACTTACTGCGCTGCATGGTCTTGATCACGCGGTAACCCTAGCAATTGTCTTGCCTTCACTGATGTTCGTGCAACGCGACAAGAAACAAGAAAAAATCTTGCAGTTAGGTGAGCGCGTATTTGGTATTAAAGAAGATGACAAAGACAAAGCTATCGACCTAACCATAAAAGCCGTACAGGACTTCTTCGAATCTATGCAGATTAAAACTCGTCTATCAGACTACGACATTGAAAAGTCTGCCATTGATGGGCTTGTTGAAAATCTAGAGCGCAATGGTTTGACTGCCCTTGGTGAACACGGCGACATTGACCTGGTAAAAGCCCGTGAAATCCTAACACTAGCCGCCTAAATAACGAGTTAAGTTGTAGTAGCGTGTGAAACTACGCACCTCGTTAAGACAGCAAAGCCTACGAGCTTTGCTGTCTTTTTTTTAACCTTGCACTTAGGTGTTTTTAATTGCCCTGCTGTCGCCCCCAGCCTGCTTCGACACTTGCTTTTTTGTAAGTTACGATTACAGTTGGTTAGAGCCTAGTTTACAAATGGAAGAATGCAGGTTATTAACTTATTCCCCTCCACAGTGAATATCACTGATCTACTCTCAATTCGCAGACAACGTGTTATTCAGATAAGCGTTGTAACCGGCTGTGGGCTATTTGCGTCACTACTTGCAGCGAGAGGGATAACCTTCGACATCTTTCTTGTGGGTATATTATCTTTATTACTTAGTGCAGTTCTCGCTTACAAGCGTTATGTGGCCACCAGCAGTTACCTTCTTCTAAGCGCCATGTCATCAATGTTGTTCGCGCTTTCAGCAACGGGAGCCGGCGTGTTTGATATAGCCATGCTTGGCTACCCTGGCGTAATTATTTTTGCGGCATTGTTAGGCGGCGTAGCGCTATTTGGCACAGTTCTCTCGCTGGTCCTGCTGCAATGTATCGGGCTTACTTGGCTAATTATGCACGGTGTAGTGGCCCCCCATCCTCCTGTACTCTCGTGGTCTCATCTGCTTTTCGTCATCGTTATCTTTGTTGTAACGGGCTTTAGCGTATTTGTTTTAGTTCAGGATATACGACGGCTAATGGCTTCGCTGCAGCGGGAGTACACAAAAGTCGAGCAGAATAGAGCCCATATTCAACACCTTGCGCACCACGACCCACTAACCAATTTACCAAATAGGGTTATGGGGGAACGTTTGTTTAACGAAAAACTGCGCGAGAGCGAAGAAAGTGGTTTGCAGCTTGCGGTATTGTTTATCGATTTAGATAATTTTAAGCCCGTCAACGACGCATTAGGCCATGCCGCCGGAGACCGTTTTTTACAAAAAATATCTCAAACTATTACCGACAACCTGACAGCGAACGAATGCCTTATTCGGTTTGGTGGTGACGAATTTATTGTTCTCGCGGCACAGATAAAGACGCGCTCTCAAATTGAAAATTTGTGTCAGAACTTAATTCAATGGTGTTCGTCGGAATTTGAAGTACTACAAACAAAAATCGTTGTATCGGGCTCTATAGGCGTAGCGCAAGCGCCTTACGATGGCGTCAAGTTTAAGCAGTTATGCCGAAAGGCCGATATCGCCATGTATGAGGCTAAACGCAATGGCAGAAATCGCTTTGAGTTTTACGATGTGCGTTTTGACGAAGAAAGTGATGAAAAGTTTTCGCTAATTCAACGATTGCGCCCTGCAGTTCAAGCAAATGCGTTAGCGGTGTATTACCAGCCCCTCATCGATTTAAAGACGGGTAACATATGTGCACTTGAAGCCTTGCTGCGCTGGCCTCAAGAAGATGGCTCTATGATCTTCCCCGATAGATTTATCCCGCTAGCTGAAAGCAGCGGTCTCATAGACACGCTAGGTGCATGGGTTTTAAACCAAGCCTGTATGTTTTGCGCTAAGCAACAACAAAATGGTAATAGCGAGTTATCCATTGCGGTGAATTTATCATTTGCACAGTTCAAAGACGGTAATCTGCCACAAATCGTAAAGGGTGCGTTAGAAACTTCCCAGCTAGCTCCAGAACATTTAGAGCTTGAGCTAACAGAATCTATTTTGGCCGACGACAATGGCAATGTTATTCAACAGCTTGAGCAAATAAAAAGCCTTGGCGTTACGTTCGCAATTGATGATTTTGGTACTGGGTATTCCAATCTTAATTACCTTCGTACATTCAGTGCCCAAAAATTAAAAATAGATCGTATTTTTATCAATACATTGGGCTTTGACGAAAAAGATGTGCCCTTAGTCACAGCAATAATAAGTATCGCTGAAAGTTTAGGTATGGCAACCGTGGCAGAGGGTATTGAGAATGAAGCTGCGCTAAAAAAGATTACTGAAATGGGCTGTGACATTGGTCAAGGATACTATTGGAGTAAGCCTGTACCAGCGGAACAAATTGAAAGGCTAATTGAAGCGCAATCCCCCACTAACCAGCGGTAAAAAGTTATTAGGCTACGCCGGCTAGTGATATTGGAGCGTTGCTTTTACTGCCTATTTAAAAGCCATGATAAGTTACAAACTCTTCGTTATCGGCGCGGGTAGAGCGCACGTCATTAGCAGGAAAATCAGGGTCGGGATAGCCTAAAGCAATACAAATCATAATGGCTTCATCATCGGGAATGTTAGCGCACTGGTGTACCACTTCAGACTGCATGATACCCTGACCGTTTATCACACAACCTAACCCTAAATCCCACGCTGCTAGAACAATGCCATACGCTAGTGACCCTAGGCCAAATTGGGTTATTCCAGCGGGCTCTAGAGACCTATCATATGTGAGAACCAGCGAAACGGGTGCATCAAACTGCCTGAAGCCTCGCATCATCCAATCCATACGCTTTTCTTTGTCTTCACGCGATATTCCCATCACGTCGAACAATTGAATAGCCACATCAATTTGGCGCTGACGATGAATACCTTCGTAGTCTTCCTTATAAGGAAAGTCACGAACGTGCGGCTTACCTTCAAGCGTATTTTTGGTGTTGCCTTCGCGAATTCTATCGAGGACATCGCCAGTTACCGCATGAATTTTCCATGTTTGTGTGTTGTAAGATGACGGCGCCCACTTCGCGGCGTTGATAATTGCGTCTACCGTTTCTTTTGTAACGGGCTGTTTTGTGAACCCTCGTACACTTTTTCTCGATGCTGCAAATTCCGCAAAATTCATGAACTTCCCTAAACCCTATGTTTTTCAAGCCAAATTGTTAAATTAGAGTAAACAGTAGGACTTGAGTGTTCAATAGCGTCAGCACCTTATTAAGATTGTTTGTTTTTATAGATGTATATTCAACAACTCAAATTAAGATGGCTTTCCTTTTTTAACGCATTTAAGAATCTACAACTGTATTCGACGTTCTATTTGCTTCCCTCGATTAACGCTCTCGGACGACAGGGAAAAGTTAAACTTTCGATTAAATCAGGCTTTGGCAATTTGCGATAATCGCATTCGTAGCATACGTTTAAACTAAAAATAAGCCTTGTTGTTTACGTATGTCCCTATTTAAGAAATCAAAAACTGAACAATCCGCTCCGCGTCTAGCCCCTTGGAAAATAGCGATTATCGACGATGAAGAGGGAATACATGAAGTTACCAAGTTAACGCTGCGCAAATTTACTTTTGAAAAGCGTGGCGTAGAGTTTTTATCTGCCCACAGTGGAGAAGAAGGTTTAGCCCTCTTCAAAGCACACCCCGACATCGCGCTGGCGTTTGTAGATGTAGTGATGGAAACCGACGATGCTGGGTTAAAACTGGTAGACGCCATTCGAAACGAGCTTAATAACCATGTTAGCCGCCTTATATTACGAACTGGTCAGCCCGGCCAAGCCCCAGAAGAAGATGTTATCCGTCGGTACGATATTAATGATTACAAAGCAAAGACTGAGCTTTCTTCTTTAAAACTGAAATCCTGTGTTTACACCGCCATTCGCTCTTATCGTGATATCCAGACCATAGAGCAAGGTAAACGTGGAATGGAGGACGTGCTTAAATCCTCTTCATCTGTATTGGCCAGCCAGTCTTTGGCCCAATTTGGGACAGCGGTGCTTAAACAAACGCTGACCCTTTTAAATTTAAATAATTCAGTGCTCTACCTGTCTACCCAGCACACTGACCTCTATGGTGATACCACTATGACGGTGTTAGGGGCCAGTGGCGATTTAATTGGGCTGTGTGAGCCCGGCATCTCAAAGCAAATTCCAGAAAGCATTGCTGATGAAGTCAACCAAGTTCTGTTCAGCAAAACGCACCTTCAAACGAAAGACCGTTTTATTGGTTATTACCCTACAGGGGAAGACAGCCACAACATTTTGTATGTGAAGCTTAATGAACCGTTAGACGCCCTTCAACGCAAAACCTTGGAAATGTTTGCATCTAACGTGGCTATCATTTTTCAAAATCTCACACAAAAAGAAGATATCCAGCAAACCCAGAAAGAGCTAATCATGGTGCTTAGCGACGCCATTGAAATGCGAAGTAAAGAAACCGGCGGCCACGTTAGGCGGGTTATTTTAATGACTGAGTTTTTGTCAGAAAAACTCCACATGAGTAGAGAGTTTATTGACACCATTCGATACTCAGCGGCGCTTCACGACGTGGGTAAAATCAGTATTCCTGAAACCATTTTGCACAAGCCGGGCAAGCTTGACCCAGAAGAATGGGAGATTATGAAAACCCATGCGCAAAAAGGCTATGATTTGCTTGCCGACTCGGATCGCATTGTTGCAAAAATGGGGGCCATCATTGCCAAGACTCACCACGAACGGTGGGACGGCAATGGCTATCCTGAAGGTTTATCTGGCGATGATATTCCCATTGAGGGCCGCATTATGGCCATTGTTGATGTGGTTGACGCCCTACTATCTAAGCGCTGTTACAAGCCCGCCTGGAGCGAGGAAGACGTAAAAGCTTACCTTGAGGAAAACGCAGGCAAACAGTTTGACCCACTAATTACCCATATCATGCTTGAACATTTCGACAAAATACTAGAAATACGCGCGCTAGAACCGGACGAAGATGAATGAAAGAAGCATTAGAGTTAATTTTACTACGTGTTAGCCAAAGCGAAGATATTGATAAAAGTGAATTGAATGTTGCGTCACGGCTTATTATCAACTCGGTCTGCGAAGGGTTGAAAATTACGCGAGCAGGTATTTGGCTATACGACCAACTGCAAACACTTGTTCAGTGTACCTTATTAATCGATAAAGGGAACGACCTAGATAGCGAAAGCTTGGTGCTCACCCGTAAAGATTTCCCACACTATTTCGAAGCCCTAGATTCAGGGAGAACCATAGCCGCTCACAACGCGCTAACAGATGTTGTCACGTTTGAGTTTGCTGACGTCTACCTCGGCCCTTTAAATATTAGCTCAATGCTTGATGTTCCTATTCGACACAGAGGTAAAATGATAGGAATAATTTGCTGTGAGCATCAAGGTGAAGCGCGACACTGGGAGGCTGATGAGATGGTATTTGCCGCCTCTTTGGCCGACTTATATGGCCGCGCGGTAAGCGCTAATGAACGCGCTGATTATGAAGCGCAACTACTAGAAGCGAATCAAACGTTAGAACAAAAAGTAAAAGATCGCACAGCAGAGCTAGAGGCCGCCCAAGAAAAACTTATCGAGTCAGAAAAAATGGCCGCCTTAGGTAACCTTGTAGCTGGCATCGCTCATGAAGTTAATACACCTTTAGGTATCGCACTTACCTCTGTCAGTAACTGCAAAGAAGAGCTCAAAGATATTTATCGAGATTTCGAGAATGGCGAGTTAACAGAAGAAGGTTTTAAAGACTTTGAAGCAATATGCTCTGAAGGATTAACTCTAGCGGAAGCGAGCCTTGTGCGGGCCGCGAACTTAGTTCAAGACTTTAAGCGAACCTCTGCCGATCAAACCTCACTTGAAATTGAGGAAATTGCGCTGGATGAATATATACCACGGGTTTGTAATCCATTAAAACCCATGCTTCGCAAGGAGCAAATCGAGCTTTCTATAGACGTCACGCCCAAATTAGTAATTACCACTTGTCCGGGCATTATTGCCCAGCTATTAACGAACTTAATATCGAACGCGCAGCGTCACGCCTTTGGTCCGTCAGTAGACAACGATATAAACAAAGTTGCTGTAAGCTGTAGCCAAAATGACAAAGGTGTTGTAATAAGCGTTCAAGACAATGGAAAAGGCATTCCTGAAGAGCTTCATACAAAAGTGTTCGAGCCGTTTTATACAACTGCACGCGATAAAGGTGGCACGGGTTTAGGCTTGAATATTTTATACAATCTTGTTCGACAGAAGTTTAACGGAGAAATTGACTTAATCTCAGCCCCAGGGGAAGGAACTACGGTGACGGTTTGTATACCTGTTGAAAGTTAGTGCTATTTTACTTTATAAACCATTTGCGTTGATTGAACCAAAACAAGAAGCGCGGCATAGCTTAAATGTCGTGCTTACGACAGACCTATGGCCACCAATACATGTAGTTGCTTTTGGGCTATATGAAACAAAGAAAACAATACCGAGAGCATTGGGTAGTTGCACTTCAAAATGCCGACGTTCCGGTTCGACTAACTGCTGGCATGATAGATCCTATTTCTGGCGCACACATGATGGCCAGATACAAAGCACTTATTCCAAACGCCGATGTATTGATTAGTATTGCTTCATTGGGAATGCTGGCGGCAATACCTTTTAATTCAGCCAGATAGCGGTGAGCTTCTGCTGCCTTTTTGAGTACTGCGCGGGTTTCCCATTGTTCTATATTGTCAAGTGGTAGCAGTGGAGTATATGCACGCATAGTTAACGTCCATTCCTTATTTATAAATATAGAACTGCATATGTATAGATTTTCTAAAAATTTATACATGTACTGTATAACATGTATAGTTTTTCTGTTTATTTATACATATAAGATTTTAGTGCTTTGGAAAGGCTGCGTTACCGCGTTAAGCCTGTCGATTATTTCGCATCTTGTCTATCCGGACGACCAGTTGTGGTTGTCAAACATCCTCAGAAAAGTCTATTGATACTACGACTGAGCAACTGAACCGCCTATAAACCCAGCGGATTGTATAGTGGCTATGTGGCGCTTTACACGAAACAACGGGATCACTGAAGGCTTCCACAACAAAATGGAAATGATATCAAGAAGAGCGTATGGTTTTAGAAACTTTGAAAATTATCGAATAAGAGTGATGACCCATTGTGCTATGCCGGTTACCGGATGGGATGGTGTTATAAATAGGGTAAGATGAGTGCTGATACCCCGTTTATGGGGTAGAGCCGAGATGTGCTGTAGAGTAAGCCAGATAAGGCTTTAAGGTGTCGCTTCGAAGAGAGAAGTTGGTCGGTGTGAGAGGATTTGAACCTCCGACCCCTGACACCCCATGACAGTGCGCTACCAGGCTGCGCTACACACCGACCGAAAGAGCGAGTAAGTCTACTCAATTTTACTCACAATGCAACGAGAATTAGCAATTAGACGGTTCAAGCGCTCAATTGCTAACCACCTTGTTAAATATCCCCGTAAAACACAGCGTTACAAATGCCGCTAATAGGTGCTAAGCCAATGTCACGTAGCACACTGCGGTAACAACCAAGGCCACCAACACGTTCAGCATCACACCTTCTCTCGCCATGGTTTTTATATCGAACTTTTCGGTTGAATAAGCAATGGCGTTTGGCGCTGTGGCTACGGGTAGCATAAACGCACAGCTTGCGCTTATGGCTGCGGGTATCATTAGCAATTTCGGGTCAACCCCAACCGCCATTCCTGCCGCAGCTAAAATAGGCATAAGCAATGTGGATGTTGCCGTATTAGACGTGATTTCCGTTAAAAACGTAACAAACAAGCAAATGCCAAGCACTATTAAGATAACAGGTAACGTAGCTAGCCCCGTTAGCCAAGACCCCATTAGAACGCTTAGCCCAGATGCCATAAACGCCTTAGCAATACAAATACCGCCAGCAAACAGTAACAACATGCCCCACGGTATATCGTTAGCTGTTTTCCAATCCAGTAACTTGTCGTTATTACCCTTGGCATCAACGTGGCCATTGTCGTTGCCACTATTGGTAAAAAACATAGCCGCAACGCCCGCTACGGCAATAGTGCTATCGCTTATTGTGCTTACGCCTATCCACGCTGTCCAAAAGGGCCTGAAGATCCACGCCAGCGCTACAGTTCCGAATATCGCCAGCACTCGCTTTTCTGCCCTACTCCACGTGCTTGGCACTGGCAAATCTATATGACCAACTTCTTTGATTCCCCTTGCCAGCCACAACGCCATAATGGGAACGCCAAGAATCACAATAGGTACGCCTGTTTTCATCCAATCGATAAAGCTGTACTCAATACCTTGCGTTTCCTCATATACACTCATGAAAATAATATTAGGCGGTGTACCGATAGGTGTTCCCACGCCCCCAAGGCTTGCCGAATAAGCTATACCAAGAATAAGCGCCACACCAAAGCGTGGGTTATCTACCGCATTGATAATGGCGATAGCCATGGGCAACATCATTAAAACGGTGGCGGTATTACTGATCCACATACTCAGTACGGCAGTGGTTAGCATAAACCCCAGGACCAGCTTTAACGGGCTTCCGCTGCCGGTTAACCGCAGCATATAAATTGCGAAACGCTTATGGAGGTTAGCGCGCTCTAACCCTTTAGACAGCATAAATGCAGCCATTAAAAGAATAATAACGTGGCTGCCAAGCGAAGACGCCGCTTCGCTGTGAGAAAGCACACCAAACAAGGGGAATAACGCGAAGGGTAATAACGATGTGGCCGGAATGGGTAGCGCCTCTGTAACCCAAAGAATGGCGACAAATAGGGTAATGGCGGCGGTAAAGATGATCTCGTTTGGCTGGCCGGCCGTACACAAGCCAAGGCCACTAATTACAGACACAATTAGCGCAATCAAGATAATGGTGTTCTTGCGCGTGGGTGTGCGTTGTGTTTTTTCTGACGTAGGTTGAGGGTTTGAGTGCATTGCGCTTCCCTTTACTGATAGCTTTCTTATAAGTGCTAGGGATTGTTGACTTTTTACTGTAACGCAAAGGTCAACAGGCCCTTATCATTTGCTCTTATAATATCTATCAGTAATTCGAGTAACGCACTAGGCTTTTTTTAAAAACGGCGCTTTTATTGTGCAAGTGAGCCTATTTACTTTGGTCATCCGAAGAAATTCGGCTAGCTACAGCACCGGCTTGGCCTTTGTATTTAGCATCAACCCTTGCGTTGTAAGGCTTCTCAGCGGGCGCTGATAACACCTCAAAGCTAAGCGCGCCAATTTTCATTTTTGGTCGAAGCGCTAGGGGCAGTTTACCGCTGTTGTAAAACTCAAGCACGATATTACCCGACCAACCCGGGTCAATACGATGAGCCGTGACGTGCACCATTAGACCTAAGCGCGCAAGCGATGAACGCCCGTCTAGCCAGCCTACGATGTTATCTGGCAAGGTTACCGACTCGTGCGTAATTGCCAGCGCAAGTTCTCCAGGATGCAAGAAAAAGGCTTTACCTTCTTCTAGTTCAATTTCGTCGCTCATTACGTGGTCGAGGGCTTCTTGAACCTGCGCTTTAGGGCCGCTTAAATCAATAAACGGCGCCTGGTGATCTTCAAACACGCGAAATTTATTACCTAAACGGATATCTACCGTTACACCACTAATCTGATCGTAGTCTGGTGTTGGGTCAATTTTGATTTTTCCATCTTGAAGATGTTGATAGATATCGCGGTCGCACAAGCGCATGGTGTATTCCTCATTTCAGTAGGCCGCTATTATGCGTATGTCACCGCATGCATTCAACTGCTCAAAGGCTTGTTTTCTCTGCTTTTGCGCAATTTTTATAAGGTTTTACCAAATTTAAGCTAAAGCCGTGAGAACGTACATCACGTTAGCAACTCACTAGGCTTTGCCTACTATACCAATAGGGTCGCCTTTTATGTGTTTTGCAGCCCCTTCGCGGGGCTTAACAGTTAGGGCTAATTGCATAGATAGTGCGCGTGCCGCCTCGCGATAGCTCTCGCTTAAGGGGCTGTCTGGAGAGGTTATCAAAAGCGGCGTGCCAGCATCGCCGTGTTCACGAATGTGGATATCAAGCGGCAATTGACCTAAAAGGGGCAATCCGTGACGTTCTGCCAATGCCTCTCCACCATCTTTAGCAAACACGTAATCTTTGGTGCCGCAAGCCCTGCACTGGTAATAACTCATGTTTTCGATAAGCCCTAACACCGGCACGTTAACCTTCTCAAACATGCTTATACCTTTTTGGGCATCGGCCAGCGCTAAATCTTGCGGTGTTGTTACCACCACAGAAGCCGTTAGCGGCACCTGTTGGGCCATGGTCAGCTGGATATCGCCAGTGCCTGGTGGCATGTCAACAATTAAGTAATCCAGCACAGGCCACAATGTTTCATCTAATAACTGTTTAAGTGCCCTACTTGCCATTGGCCCTCGCCACACCGCCGCGTCTTCCTGCGGTACTAGGTAGCCTATCGAGTTAGCCACCAGCCCATGTGCCGATAGCGGCTGCATGTGCTTATTATCTTCGCTTTCAGGGTGCGCCTCCGGGTTGCCGAGCATAATAGGAATAGACGGGCCGTAAATATCGGCATCTAGAATGCCCACTTTCGCACCTTCCTGCATAAGCGCAAACGCAAGATTAATACTGGTTGTAGACTTCCCTACCCCACCCTTGCCGGAGGCAACCGCTATAATGTTTTTAATATTGGTAACCGGCGCAACTTCAGTTTCCCCACTAGCAACCTTGTGTTTAAACGTGAGCTTGCTTGCATCAAACTTACCTTCAAGCTGCTCAAGCACGGTTTGTTTAAGCGCGTCTAGCTGCGTAGCAATGCAAAACGGTAGAGTAACGGTAATGCCCGCGCTTTCATTGTCGGGGTGAGTGAATGCACACCACGGCAAGGTATCTTCTACGTCTACGCTAAAATACGTGGCCAAAATAGCAGCAACTTTTTGTGTTGCGGGCTTTGCTTTACGAGAAAAGAACATAAAATGCCTTACTAGTAGTAGAATTGTGTGAATTACGTAATGCAAAAAACGCGGTTTTCCGCTAGTATTTGCAGCCATTTTGAAACGCAAAGAATCAATAACGTCATTATGTCAGAAAAACGCCGAATTCTGGTAACCAGTGCGTTGCCATACGCAAATGGCTCTATTCACTTAGGTCATTTGCTAGAACACATTCAAACCGACATCTGGACTCGTTTTCAGCGCCTTCGCGGAAACGAATGTTACAGTGTTTGCGCCGACGATGCACACGGTACGCCGGTTATGCTTAAAGCCCAAGAGCTCGGCATTACGCCAGAAGAAATGGTGGCTAGAACCCGTGCTGAACACCATCAAGACCTTGTTGATTTTCATGTTAACTACGACAATTACTATGTAACTCATTCGCCAGAAAACAAGGCGTTCTGTGAAGAAATTTACACTCGTTTGGATAACGCAGGTTACATCAGCAAGCGAACTATTAACCAATTGTTCGACCCTGAAAAAGAAATGTTCTTACCGGATCGTTTCGTTAAGGGCACATGCCCAAGTTGTGGCGCAGAAGACCAAAACGGCGACAGCTGTGACGTATGTGGCGCAACGTATAGCCCGACTGAAGTTAAGAACCCGCGAAGCGTTGTTTCTGGCGCTACACCGGTACTACGTGAGTCTGAGCACTTCTTCTTTGACCTGCCAAAGTTTGAGGGCATGTTAAAAGAGTGGATCCGCTCAGGTGCCCTTCAAGAAGAAATGGCAAACAAGCTACAAGAATGGTTCACCGAAGGTCTTCAGCAGTGGGACATTAGCCGTGATGCGCCTTACTTCGGCTTTGAAATTCCAGGTGCGCCGAACAAGTTCTTCTACGTGTGGGTAGATGCGCCTGTTGGCTACATGGCTAGTTTCAAAAACTTCTGCGACCAGAACAACCTAGAGTTTGATGATTTCTGGAAGGCCGACTCAGAAGCTGAGCTTTACCACTTTATCGGTAAAGACATTACTTATTTCCACTGCCTTTTCTGGCCTGCCATGCTAGAAGGTGCGGGATACCGTAAGCCCACTGGCGTAAACATTCACGGTTTCGTAACCGTAAACGGTGCGAAAATGTCAAAGTCGCGCGGTACCTTTATTAAAGGCCGCACCTACTTAGACCACTTAAACCCAGAATACTTGCGCTACTACTTTGCCTCTAAGCTGGGTGACGGTGTTACCGACATCGACCTTAACTTTACTGACTTCGCACAAAAAGTGAATTCAGACCTGGTAGGTAAAGTGGTTAACATTGCAAGCCGCTGTGCAAGCTTTATCACCAAGCGTTTCGACGGAAAACTGTCTGACAACGTGATTGAGCCAGAACTTATTGCTGAGTTCCAAAACGCATCAGAAAGCATTGCTGCCCTTTTTGAAAAGCGTAAGTATCACCAAGCTGTGCGCGAAATTATGGCTCTTGCCGACAAAGCGAACCAGTTCATTGATAACAATGCGCCTTGGGTTACCATTAAAGACGAGACTAAGCAGCAGTTCACACACGATGTGTGCTCGCTAGGTATCAACATGTTCCGTCTGTTGGTTATTTACTTAAAGCCTGTACTGCCAGTACTGGCAGAAAAAGCAGAAGCATTCTTAAACGACAAGTTCGACTGGAATTCACTGCAAACCCTATTGAAAGGCCACGCCATCAACAAATTTAAGCCAATGATGCAACGTGTAGAAATGGAGAAAATCGACGCCATGGTTGAAGATTCAAAAGAAAGCCTAGCGCCAGCAGCACCGGCTATCGACCCAGACAGCCCGCTTGCTAAAGACCCTATCAGCGACACTATCTCGTTTGATGATTTCGCAAAGGTAGATTTACGTATTGCACGCATTGCTAACGCCGAGCACGTAGAAAAAGCAGACAAGCTTTTACGTTTAGAGCTGGATTTAGGCGGCGAAACTAAGCAAGTATTTGCAGGTATTAAGTCGGCCTACTCGCCTGAAGCCCTTATCGGTAAGCACACGGTAATGGTGGCTAACCTAGCGCCCCGCAAAATGCGTTTTGGCATGAGTGAAGGCATGGTATTAGCCGCGGGCCCTGGCGGCGACGAGCTATACATTCTTGAGCCACACGAAGGTGCAAAGCCGGGTATGCGTGTTAAATAACGCCTAAAAGCGCTTCGCATTAAAGCAAGGTGACATTCAACGTTATAAAGCGACGGGATGTCACCTTTTTTATTGAGCGGTTGATGAAGCCCTCTCATTTGTGAAACCCAAAATCACATAGATAGGTTCAAGGTACAAACATACAGGCTTTTAATCTCAGTAAGGTTATCACGCACTATGCAACTCAATCATCACTTACACATTCTTTAAACCACCCGCCCTTCAGTAAAATAGGCTAACGGCCTCTAGTCAACAAAAGAGCCAATGCCACTTGAGTTAATTTACGGCGATCTAACATTCTTTCTTTAACGTAATCAACGTGTTTGATTAACGAAAGAGGTATTTATGGAAGATTTCTTCGGGACTAATATCGATTTATCGGAATTAACCGAAAAAGCGATATCACTGGTGATGACTTATACCCCCAAATTGCTATTGGCTATTCTTACTTTGGTGGTGGGTCTCTGGTTAGTGAATCGTTTTGTAAACCTATTGGATCACCGATTAGGTAAAAAGGACCCCACGTTAAATAAGTTTTTATGCGGACTTATAAGCGCCGTTTTAAAAGTGATGTTGTTGATTTCTGTTGCCTCTATGATAGGTATTGAAACCACCTCATTTATCGCCGTAGTGGGTGCAGCAGGTTTGGCAATCGGTCTTGCATTACAAGGTAGCCTGGCTAATTTTGCTGGCGGTGTGCTAATACTGATCTTTAAACCCTTCAGAGTGGGTGACACCATTGAAGCAGAAGGTTATCTCGGGTCGGTTGCCGAGATACAAATTCTTTATACGGTACTTAACACTTTCGACAATAGGCGTGTTGTTATCCCCAACGGTAATCTGTCTAATGCCACGTTGACTAACGTTAGCGTATACGATAAACGCCGCTGCGACATGACATTTGGTATTGGCTACGATGATGATATCGACAAAGCAAAGAAAATTTTGCAACGTCTGTTTGAAGAGGATGAACGCTCATTGACCGAACCCGCACCTAGGATCTGTGTAGGGGGATTAGGTGATAACTCAGTCGACCTGATGTTTAGACCTTGGGTCGGCACAGATGATTTGTGGCCTTACTACTGGGATATGCAGGAAAAAGTTAAAAAAGCCTTCGATGAAGAAGGTATTAGCATCCCTTATCCGCAGCGAGATGTACATCTGTATAACGCAAGTAACGATTAACCCCCCAAAAGGGAGATAGCTTTCTAAGCTATCTCCAATTTTTCTTTTAAAGTTGGCTTATTAACTCGAAAGTCTGGCGACATCGACTATCGCAGCGCAGCACATATCGAAAATAGTTAGCCACTTGTCATCACCACATGCCTAATAGCAAAATGCGTTGCACGTGCATGACGTATACTTTAACGCAGCGAACGGTTCGCGGCTGAAGTTCTTGCACTTGCCCCTACTGCAGAAAAGCGCGGTTTTAAATTACGTTTAGGCTTTATAGCAGTCATAGGGATGACCCGTTTTTTAGCCAATATAACGTATACGGCGCTGCACCAGGGCAAATAAGACGCTAAATAGTGCTGAAGCTTAGCGGCCCCTTTCCACCGTTGCTGAAAAAATAGCGTAGAGAACAGCACCTGGCGCTGCTCAACAATTTCAAACCCAAGTAGTTGTAGCCAATCTTTCATGCGGTAGGACGTGAAAAAGCGTGCATCGTGTAAAATATTTCCACGCTTAACGGGCAAAAACTTGGCAATTCCGGCAAGGCTTAAAGGGTTAAAGCCGCTAATAATGACGTAACCGTTTTGTGTAATAACGCGGTCTACTTCTCTTAATATTTCATGGGGATCTTGGGCAAAATCTAGCTCGTTAGCCAATAAAAAGCCGTCAATACTGTTTTCAGCAAAGGGTAAGGAATGCGACTGCCCTACGACCATATTTCCTTTGTTGATTGTCGACTCGCTGCTTTTTTCATGTAACTGTGAAGGTGAAACTTTATTGTCGGCGATATCTTCAGGTGCGTTATTGGCGTCTAATTGGCGGCCAAACTGGTTATCAAATGGCACTTGGTTAATATGATGCCTTATAGGGCTAGTGTCTAAATTAATCTCGGCACTTAAAGAGCCTAGCTTAGCAAAGTGATATCCAAATATGCGCTCGGCATAATCGTCGCACACCGTTTTAACAGCATCGCGTATGTGCTCGCCCGCGGGGAAGTCTTTCCAACTTGTTGGGTAGCGGGGAGGTTTGGCTCTAAACGCCGATTTCATTATCACTGCGCGCTCTTTGGTTGCTCTGCTGTCCACAAGCCCCTATAGTAACGCATAATTCTACCTACACAAGCAGGTACAAATATGACGGCAGAAACATTTCCTTCAGGCATCACCATTCACCCCATTCCCGCTTTTACCGATAACTATATTTGGTGTATTCACGATGATACCAACGCGATTGTGGTAGACCCGGGTGACGCTGAGCCAGTATTGGCATTTATTAACGCGAAAGGCCTAACGCTGAGTGCGGTGCTCATTACCCATCACCATAGAGACCATACTGGTGGTATTGCCAAACTGGCTACCGCGGTGCCAGAGTTGCCGATTATAGGCCCACGAGGCAATCATATCCGTGGCATCACCAAGTCGGTGGCCCAAGGCGATACGGTATCACTGCCTATATTGAATCTGTCGTTCCAGGTAATGGAAGTGCCTGGACACACGCTCGATCATATCGCCTTCTTTGGCCATGGCGCGCTGTTTTGCGGCGATACACTGTTTTCGGCCGGATGCGGTCGTTTATTTGAAGGCTCGCCCGAACAAATGTATCACTCTTTAAATAAACTCAAGCGCCTTCCCGATGACACCAAAGTGTACTGCACGCACGAGTATACTCAAGCCAACGTTAACTTTGCGTTAGCCGTAGAGCCTGATAATGGCGCACTTAACCACTACGCAGATTGGGTTGCATCGATGCGTGAGCAAAACCTTCCCACGTTACCCAGTAATCTTGAAGAGCAAAAAAACATAAACCCATTTTTACGCGCCCATGAACTTTCTGTAAAAACTGCTGCCGAAGCCTATTGCGAAAATAACCTGGCCGACGATGTAGCAGTCTTTGCTGCAGTTCGCCGCTGGAAAGATGAGTTTTGATGCAATAGTAAACCGTTTATCGTAACATTGACGGTTTGCAGTGCTCCAAGAGGTTTCTTCATATATGCAGTTGAAGTTTTTCCCACTATCGCCGCTGATATTAGCGATAGGTTTAACGGGTTGTCAGTTAACCGATAATAATAACAGTGCGCAATTAGAAAGTAACGAGAACGCTTCATTAGAAGCGTGTAGTGAAATTCACAATACCGAAGAAGCCATTTCCGATTGCGAAATTGCAAGAGACGGCGTTATTGATGTTGTTCATCCTAATGACGACGTCTTAGAAGAAGGTGCAGAACTTACCGATACGCCAGATTTACACACGCAGGCCGTTGTCACTAATGTGTGGGAACGGGCCAGCACCAATTTTGCGCTGCCTATTCCAGATGAAAAGCGGATAAGTTCGCAAAGAAAATGGTATCTAAAGCACCCCGAATACATGGCCCGCGTAGTCAAGCGTGCCAAACCTTTTTTGTATTACATTGTTGAAGAAATTGAAAAGCGCGACATGCCTATGGAGCTTGTGCTTTTACCCATCGTAGAAAGTGCGTTCGACCCTTTTGCCTACTCTCACGGACGTGCAGCGGGAATGTGGCAGTTTATACCTGGCACAGGCAAACGCTTCGGTATGCCTCAGAACTGGTGGTACGATGGCCGCCGCGACGTGGTTGCTTCTACAAAAGGGGCGTTAGACTACCTCACATATCTAAACGATATGTTTGACGGAGACTGGCTTCATGCACTTGCCGCGTACAATAGCGGTGAAGGCAGAGTGCAAAGAGCGATTAAAGCGAATATACGGGCGGGTAAACCTACTGACTTTTGGAATTTGAACTTACCGAAAGAAACCCGTGCATACGTGCCAAAGCTGTTAGCCCTAGCCGACATTCTTAAAAACAAAGACGAATATGCCTATTCATGGCCGGAAGTGGAAAACGTAGCGGTTATTGAAGTGGTAGATATTGGTTCTCAGGTAGACCTTGCCTTTGCCGCAGACCTAGCCGGCATGTCGTTAAAAGAGCTACATGCACTCAACCCTGGCTTTAACCGTTGGGCCACATCGCCAGATGGACCACATAGGCTTGTCTTACCCTTAGTAAAAGCCGCCGCGTTTTCTCAAGCTCTGGCCAAAATCGATCAAAAAGAGCGCCTAAACTGGGTTCGCCACACGGTGAAGTCAGGCGACAGCTTGAGTAAAATTGCTAAGCAATACCACACTACGGTGAAAGTGCTAAAAAGAATTAACGAGCTGGATAGCTCTATGATTCGAGTGGGCCAAGCGATTATGGTACCCGTTGCACTGCAAGAACTCGATAGCTACACGTTATCACAGGAACAGCGCCTTGCCAGTTTGCAAAGTGGCAGTGGGTCTAAACAGAAAGTACGCCATACGGTTAAATCAGGTGATACGCTTTGGGATATCGCCCGTAAGTACAAAATAAGCACCAAACAACTTGCTAAGTGGAACGGTATGGCGCCTGGCGATATGCTTCATCCAGGTAAAACATTAGTAATATGGCAAGAAGGAACGCCTCAAAACGGCGTTACCAAAAAGCTAACTTACACAGTCAGAAATGGTGACTCCTTGTCTCGTATTGCCAGCAAGTTCAATGTTAAAGTAAGCGACATAGGCAAGTGGAACTCACTAAATACCAAACGTTATTTACAGCCAGGCCAGAAGCTTAAGCTTTACGTAGATGTAACTAGGTCTAGCGCTTCAGGCTAACCCTTGTTCGACTAGCACCAAACAGGATATGGAAATGCTAAAAATTAACCGAGAAAATCTGCGAAACAGTCACGAAACGCCTTGGTTAATTTTAGACTTAGTCATGTTAGGTATACTTTTTGTGAACCTAACATGGCTCATTTTCGATGCCTTATACGCCACAGACTTTATATACGGTCTATTAGGTACATATTTCCCCGCCTTTCTTAACGCTTACGACCCAATTCACGCCAACTTTCTGTTGGTCGACTTAGTGTTTATTGCCATCTTCTTTACCGAGTTCTGTTTTCGTTGGGCCGTTGCTATTGTTCGTAAAGAGCACTTACGCTGGTACTTCTTTCCGTTTTTGCATTGGTACGACATCATAGGCCTTATCCCTACTGGACCTACCCGCCTATTTCGTTTCTTGCGCATATTTTCTATTTTGCACCGCCTGCACAAATTCGAAATCATCGACTTAAATCAAACCGCAGTCTTTCGCTTTTTTGCGTTTTACTACGATGTATTTGTTGAAGAGTTAAGCGACCGGATTGTTGTAAAAGTGCTCAGCGATGCGCAAAAAGACATCTCAGCAGGTTCGCCTTTATTAGACGACATCAATGCTCAGGTGCTGGCACCACGCCGTCCTGTGATTACTCAATGGATGGCTGGCGTTATCAACCATTTAGGTCAGTCTATTCAAAGCGAAGAACACGGCGAGGTGATACGAGAGCACGTGCGCAAGAGCGTGGGAAAAGCGGTTAGAAGCAATGCTCAAGTCTCGTCCCTGCACTACCTACCTGTTATCGGCAAAACAATAGAGAATACGTTGGAAGAGTCGGTTACCGACATAGTAACCACATCGCTAGTTAACCTGTTAAGCGATTTGGATGCAGAGCGCATTGACCATTTCATTTCAGTCGGTATGCACGACTATACCCCTACCGCCGATGCACTTGATAAAGAAGTGCTTAACGTTGTAAACGAATGCTTAGAACTGGTGAAAGCGCACGTTGCACAGCAGCGTTGGAAGTCACATCTCACCGAAAAAGAATCGGCAATGCCAACCGGAAAACCCGACGTAAACCAATAAGCGCAGTTTTTAGTATCACCCATCATCAGTAGCAGAATGATAACCGTTAGCGCTTAGCATGCAGGCCAAATAGTGATTAGGCGATTAAACCCAAAACCTCTTATTCGGTGTGCGCTCCATCGGTAGCCAATAGGTATAGGTTTGGCCCAGATATTCGTCAGCAACGTAGTAGATACCCATAAAAAAGCCCACAACCGTGGGCTCTTTCAATATAGGGGCTTAGTAAACTGGGTTTATTTTTTGCTAATTACGCTTTACGCCACGTAGTACCGCTTGGGCCGTCTTCCAACACTACGCCTTTTGCGTTTAACGCATCGCGTGCGGCATCTGCCGCTGCCCAGTCTTTGGAGGCACGGGCATCGTTACGCTGTTTAATTAACGCTTCAATTTCAGCCGCTTCGTCGTCATTGCCTTCACCGCCTTTAAGGTAAGTATCTGGGTCGCTTTGAAGCATACCCAAAATTGCGCCTAGGCCTTTAAGAACAGCAGCCAGTTTACCTGCTTCTTCTACGTTATCTTTTTGGCGGTTAAGCTCACGTGCCACATCGAACAATACCGAAAAGGCTTCAGGTACGTTTAGGTCATCGTTCATAGCCGCTTCAAAGCGCGCTAGGTAGCCACCGTAGCTAAGGTCTGTGCTCTCATTTACTACAACACCACGCAGCGCAGTATATAAACGCTCCAGCGCCGCTTTCGCTTGGGTGATATTGTCTTGAGAGTAACTTAACTGGCTACGATAATGCGCCGACATCAAAAAGAAACGCAAGGTTTCTGAATCGTGCTCTTTTAGCACATCGCGTAAAGTAAAAAAGTTACCCAACGATTTAGACATTTTTTCGTCGTTAACTTGAACCATACCCGCGTGCATCCACACGTTTACGTAAGGCGTATCATATGCGCAGCACGACTGAGCCACTTCATTTTCATGGTGCGGGAAGGTTAAATCTGAGCCACCGCCGTGAATATCAAAGTGCGCACCAAGATGCTTATGATTCATTGCAGAACATTCAATGTGCCAGCCCGGGCGGCCTTCGCCCCATGGCGATTGCCATGCAGGCTCTCCAGGCTTGGTGGTCTTCCACAGCACGAAGTCTAGCGGGTCATCTTTACCTGCCGCCACCTCAACACGGGCACCGGCTTTAAGCTGATCTAAGTCTTGTTTGCTTAGCTTGCCGTAATCTTCATACTTACTTACGTCGAATAGCACATCGCCGCTTTTAGCTTGATAAGCATAGCCTTTATCCATCAGGCGCTGAATGATTTCTATAATTTCATCCATGTGGCCGCTTACTGTCGGCTCAACATCTGGCTCTAGTAGGTTAATCGCTGCAAAGTCTTCGTGCATCATGGCGATAGTACGTGCCGTGAGTGCTTCATAGCTTTCGCCGTTTTCATTAGCGCGAGCAATAATTTTGTCGTCTATGTCTGTGATATTACGCACGTACTTAACGTCTAAACCAAGGTGGCGCAAATAGCGTACTAACACGTCGAAACTTAGGTAAGTACGGGCATGGCCCATGTGACTTAGGTCATAAACGGTGATACCACACACATACAAACCCACTTTCCCTTCTTGAAGCGGAACAAACTTCGCTTTTTCACGGGTTCGGGTGTTGTAAAGATGTAGCATGTCTATATTTCCTATTTGTCATAATTTTTGGGCCGCAAAGTTTAGCACTGTCACCATGCAAATGGTACAAGGCTTTTGCGCTGTAGTAGTATTTTGCGCTACCGCCCTCTTTTGCGCTAAAATCGGCGCACTTTATATATGCTAACACACAGGACAAACCACAATGGTTACGTTGAAAACAAATTTCGGTGATATCACCCTAGAGCTTTTTGAAGATAAAGCGCCTAAAACCGTAGCGAACTTTCTTTCTTATGTAGAAGACGGCTTCTTTGACAACACTATTTTCCATCGTGTAATTAACAACTTCATGATTCAAGGTGGTGGTTTCACCCCTGATATGGAACAAAAAGACACCAAAGACCCTATTGAAAACGAAGCTGACAACGGCGTTGCAAACGAAGTTGGCACCATCGCGATGGCGCGTACTCAAGACCCACACTCAGCCACAGCTCAGTTTTTCATTAACGTGAACAACAACGACTTCCTAAACCATACAAGCAAGTCGATGAATGGTTGGGGCTACTGTGCATTCGGTAAAGTAACTGAAGGCATGGATGTTGTAGAGAAAATTAAAGCGGTTAAAACAGGTAATAACGGCTACCACCAAGACGTACCTGTAGAGCCAGTGATCATTGAAAAAGCAGTGGTTGCTTAATTAGCTGCTTAAACTATAGCCTTATTGATCGTATGGCTGGCATGTTTTTCAAAACATGCTTGAAATATTAAGCTAAAAGCAAGCCGCGTTTTTTTAACGCGGCTTTTTAAACTACGTTAAGAAGAATTATGTCGTTCACCTACTTCATCGCTGATTTACACCTAAGTGCCGATCGTCCAGATATCACAGAATGCTTGATGCGCTTTTTAAAAGAAGATGCAATTAATGCTGACGCACTTTATGTTCTTGGCGACCTATTCGAAGTATGGATTGGCGACGACAATGTCACGCCCTTTAACACTGCCATTGCGTCAGCCTTTAAAGAAGTCAGTCAGCACTGCCCTATTTACTTCATTCATGGCAACCGCGATTTCGCCATACGGGAAAAGTGGCTATCGAAAGCCGGTATGACTCTCTTAAACGAACAAGAAGTTATTGATTTGTACGGCACACCTACCCTGCTCACGCACGGTGATGAGCTTTGTACTCGCGATGTTGCCTATCAAAAGTTTCGCAAAAAATCTCGCGGGTGGTGGTGGCCACGCTTAATGCTAGCCTTGCCCTTGTGGTATCGACAGCGTGTAGCAGATAACGGCCGTGCCGAAAGCAAAGAAAAGCAACAGAACCTAAAACCTGAGATTATGGATGTCACCCCTGAAGAGGTGGTGAAAGTGATGGAAAAGTGGGGCGTACAGCGCATGATCCATGGTCATACGCACAGACCAAACATTCATAGCCTCAAAGCAAACGGAAAATCAGCGACGCGCATAGTCCTTGGCGACTGGTACGATCAAGGTAGCGTATTACGGGTTACCGCCGATGAAGTGCTTCTGGAAAAGCACAACTTCAACTGAGCATTTTCATGTAGAAAGGGCTTTAAAAGTTTAGCCTGAGCCGTTTTCTATATGGATTATGATTAATGGCGAAAAGGCTGCAGCATCCCTTTCGCTCACATTAAATAGAATAACAGATAATCTGATAATTTATTGTTACAAACTAGTCGAAAGTACATAAGTTATTCACTAGCTTAATTATTGTTCTGTGGTATAACGTAAGAAAACGAGTTAGTCATCATGGATGGTGTAAATGACAGATGTTCTTCTTTCCCCCTCAAACTTCTGGTTCAGCATTGCGCTTATAGCCGTTTTCATTGTTTTTGTGTTAGAGCTTATTGGCACGATTTTCGGTGCAAGCGTGTTAGGTGTAGGCGACGATTTTGGCGAGTTAGATAGCGAAGGTTTCCTTAACACAGCCTTTGCCAACTTTTTAAATATCAATAAAGTTCCGTTTCTAATTTATTTAATTGTATTACTGACCGTTTTTGGTCTTAGTGGGTTACTTATAAACGGCCTGTCAGCTACCGTTTTAAGTGTTACTCCTCCTTCACTCATCTCAGTGCCACTTGCATTTTTATTAGGGTTATTTATTACCGCTAAAACGGTACACATTATTTCGAGTTTGCTTCCCACGATAGAATCGAGCGCAGTTAACAGCGACGAGTTTGTAGGGTCAGTAGCAGAGATTACCATCGGCAAAGCCAGTAGAGGCAACCCCGCAGAAGCAAAGTTCACTGATTGTTATTCACAACCTCATTTCGTGCTAGTAGAGCCTTTTGAAGAAGAAGAGCTTTTTTCGCAAGGAGAGCGCGTAATCTTAATTCAAAGAAATAAACACAGTTGGTTAGCAACACGCTACCTATAACCTAAAAAGAGATAAAAGTATGGATACAATTCAACCATCTAGCTTGCCGTCAATACTCTTTATTGCCGGTGCTATTGTTGTAGGGCTTATCGTTATTGGCCTTATTTTCGCTAAACTCTACACCCGAGCAACTAAGGAAACGGCGTTTGTAAGAACCGGCCTGGGCGGTGAGAAAGTTATAAAAGACGGCGGCGCGCTTGTGCTCCCTGTTGTTCACGAAATAATTCCTGTGAACATGAACACCCTTCGCATAGAAGTGGAGAAAATTCAAAAAGACGCCCTGATTACTAAAGATCGCATGCGCGTTGACGTTAAAGCCGACTTCTATCTGCGTGTGGCACCTAATGCCAACGGCATCTCAATGGCGGCGCAAACGCTAGGTACCCGTACCACCCGCGCCGAAGAAGTTAAGAAATTGATGGAGTCGAAAGTTCGTTGACGTACTTCGCGCCGTAGCAGCTGAAATGAGTATGACCGAAATGCATGAACAGCGTGCTGATTTTGTGCAGAAGGTTCAGCAAAGTGTTGCTAACGACCTTGAAAAGAACGGTTTAGAGTTAGAGTCGGTAAGCTTAACGGGCTTCGACCAAACTGACTTGCAATTCTTTAATGAAAATAACGCGTTCGATGCCGAAGGTCGCGCACGCTTGACCAAAATCATCGAAGAAAAACGCAAAGAAACCAACGATATCCAGCAAGAAAATCGCATTTTTATTGAGCAGCGTAATTTAGCCGCAGAAAAGCAGTCTTTAGACGTTAAACGGGACGAAGAAGAAGCTCGACTTGCCCAAGAACAGGTGCTTGCTTTTAAGCGTCAGGAACAAAAAGCGGAAATTGCTAAACAGCGCGAAATGAAAGAGCGTGAAGAACGCGAGGCAGAAATTGCTAAAAATCGCGCTATCGAAGCTGCGGAAATTGAAAAGTCGCGGGAAATTGAAACCCAAGAAATTGCCAAACGCCAAGCGCTAGAACAAGCGCGAATTCGCCAGCAACAAGAAGTAGAAGTTTCCGAGCAAGTTAAACAAATTGCCGTTGCGACCAAGTCTGAAGAAGAGTCTGCAGCGCGTGCAAAAGCCGCTGAAGCGGAAAAACAAAAAGTTGAAAAAGAAGAAGCCGTACTGACCGCGAAATCAGTAGCAGAGGCTGAGCGTAAGAAGCAAATTGAAGTTATAGACGCCCGTAAAGAAGCTGAACGTGAAGCGGTAAGCATTACGGTTGAGGCTCAGGCGAAAAAAGAAGCGGCAGAAAACACCGCTGAAGCGATCCTAACCGAGGCGAAAGCCACCGCTGATGCGAAAATGCTGCAAGCAGAGGCCGACGAAAAGGTACTTGCGGTTGAGGCACAAGGTAAACAGGCACTTTACGAAGCTGAAAATACCCTAAAAAATGAGCAGATTGAGCTACAGAAGTCGCTTGCCATGCTTAAGGTATTGCCCGAACTGGTGGCGCATGCCGTTAAACCACTTGAAAATATTGATGGTATTAAAATTCTTCAAGGGTACGGCCCGGGTAGTGGCGCTAAAGGCGACCACACCGTTGCTACTGCAGGAAGTGGCTTAGCAGAGCAAGTTACTCAAGCTGCACTTAATTACCGCGCTAATGCACCACTTGTAGATTCAATGTTGCGCGAAGTCGGTTTAGTCGATGCCGACAAAGGCACCTTGGAAGACTTAGTGACGGGCAATAGTGACGTACTATCGCAAGCCAGCGCAGTAAGGCCTAAGCCTGTTGTAGCAGAACCAGGGAAACTTACCCCAAAAACAGCAACTGAAGAACGCCCCGCTGAATAAGCATCTGCAAACTGACTACCCGTATAAAGCCCTGTTCTAAACAGGGCTTTTTGTTGGTACGCCCCCACTCTTCGTTTATAATACCTACTGGCTAAGAGGATATTTAGTATGGCAACGCTACCTGAAGAACCAGAAAAACCGCTACGTGATGACTGTTGCGGTGGCGGCGCTTGCTGCCCTTGTATCTGGGATGTGTATTACGAAAAGCTGGATAAATGGAGAGAAGCTAAAAAAGCACAAGAAGAATCTCAACAACAGCCGTCTGACACATCTCAGCTAGATAAAGGCGAATAAAAAACACTCGCCACAACTGTTAACCAATTGTTAAGCCTTCGTTATACGTGCCCTGCCGCCTCATTTCATAAACTTTTCATTTACAAATGCACATTCTACTGTTACCTTATCTTAATCGATTAAGAGTTGAGTTTTTTGTAAATCTCGCCCACGTGGTTGAGTTTAAAAAAAGGTTAAGAATTAAGCTAAGCCCGTTAACAATTCACTGGAATGAAAAAGACTGGTAGCGCTTAATTCGAGGTAATGCTCGCTCGATAGATGTAAAGAAGTACGAGCAAGCACATGCTGAATTTTGGAGAGTTATCATGTCTATACGCAATGGCGTTCAGTTAATTACATATGCGGACCGACTAGGCGACGGCAATATCGAAAGTCTAACCAATCTACTGGATGGCCCCCTTAAAGGCTTGTTTAAAGGTGTTCATATTTTACCTTTTTACTACCCTTACGACGGAGAAGATGCAGGGTTTGACCCCATCGATCACACCACAGTAGACGAACGTCTAGGCGATTGGAACAATATTAAAAAGCTTGGTGAGTCGGTAGATATTATGGCCGACCTCATTGTGAACCATATGTCAGGTCAAAGCGAAGCATTTACAGATGTGCTAAAAAAGGGACGAGAGTCTGAATACTGGCCACTATTCCTTACAAAAGAAGATGTTTTCTCTGGCAACGATCAGGCTGAAATTGACGAACAGATCGCAAAAGTCTTCCGCCCTCGCCCTACGCCATTTTTCAGCGACTACGAAGTTGGTATAGAGACAGACTCGACAGAAACGGTACCATTTTGGACAACATTTACATCGAATCAAATTGATATTGACGTTGAGTCGGAGTTAGGGAAAGAGTACCTTTCTTCTATCCTTCAGTCGTTTACCGAAAGTAACGTTGATCTGATACGTTTAGATGCAGCTGGTTACGCTATTAAACGCGCAGGTTCAAATTGCTTCATGCTTGAAGAGACATTTGAATTTATTGAAGCCCTTTCTAAGCGAGCTCGCACCATGGGCATGCAATGTCTGGTTGAAATTCACAGCCATTACCAAACGCAAATTGATATCGCGGCGCGTTGTGACAGCGTTTATGACTTCGCACTACCGCCTTTGGTGCTGCACACTCTATTCACCAAAGATGCGAGCGCACTAGCGCATTGGTTATCTATTTCTCCTCGCAACTGCTTTACAGTACTCGATACGCACGACGGTATCGGTATTGTTGATGTGGGTGCAAGCGGCGACAAACCAGGCCTGATTAGCGCCGACGCTATCAACGCATTAGTTGAACAAATTCACGTTAATTCAAATGGCGAGTCTAAAAAGGCAACCGGCGCGGCAGCCAACAACGTTGACCTTTATCAGGTCAACTGTACCTACTATGACGCGCTAGGCAAAGACGACTTTGCTTACTTAGTAGCGAGAGCTATCCAATTCTTCAGCCCAGGTATTCCTCAAGTTTATTACGGTGGCTTACTTGCTGCGCACAACGACATGGAGCTACTAGCAAACACGAATGTGGGTCGCGATATAAACCGCCCTTATTTAACAACAGCGATGGTTGAAGACGCTATTCAAAAGCCAGTTGTTAAAGGTTTAATGCAGCTTATTACGCTTAGAAACGAAAACAAAGCGTTTGGCGGCGCTTTTGACGTTACGTATACGGATAACACTCTTGTACTGTCGTGGAGCAACGACGGTGATGCAGCATCATTAACCGTAGATTTCGCTGCAATGGACGCGACTATTAACACGGTTAGCAATGGCGAAGAAAGCACGCTTTCTATAGGCGCTCTATTAGCCTAAGCCGTGAGAGGTACATCCTCACTTATACATTGAAGGCGAGCATTGGGAGGGTCTCTTTTCAATGCTCGCCTTTTTTATTTATGTGTAGGTGATTGGTATTCTTTACGGATTATGTTCGTCATTATACGTTCTTCCCCAATCGCATAGTTGACGCAGGGTTGGCTCTAAAGTGCGACCTAATTCGGTTAGCGAATACTCCACCCGCGGCGGAACTTCGGCATACACCTTTCTATTTACCAGCCCGTCTCGCTCTAACTCTCTAAGTTGCTGTGTCAGCATTTTTTGCGTCACCCCCTGAAGCCGTCGCCTTAACTGGCTAAAGCGAAGGGTTTTATGGCAAAGATGCCAAAGGATCACCCCTTTCCACTTACCGCCAATAATTTCTAGCGACACCGCAACACCACAAATATATTGCTTCGGTTCGCTGACTGTTCCGCTCGGTTTTTCGATATATTCATCTGTACTCAGTGAGCCGACAGTACCATTCTCTGGGGTACTGTCTACGGATTTTAAACTTGCTGTCATCTTTCCTCCGAGACTGGCGTTCTCGCTTTGGGTTATGTCTAAACCTTGAAAGTTATGTACGGGAAAGCCCAATAGTATCTTTTAGGGTACTACCCTACTAAAAAGTGCATACTTGCGCAAAGTTTATATATCGTCACAATGGGTAGCGTAAATTTTCGACCAACGGAGACAGGCATGACATCGTTTAAGGCTTTACTTGTAGAAAAACAGGAAGACAAATCATTCACTCGTGGCATCACAGAGCGCTCACTCAATGATTTGCCAGACGGCACTCTTCTCATCAAGGTAGAGTATTCATCACTCAACTATAAAGATGCCTTGTCTGCAACAGGTAATCCTGGTGTTAGTAGAAATTTTCCCCACACCCCAGGCATAGATGCAGCAGGTACAGTGGTGTCATGTGATGACGGCCGGTTTAAAGAAGGCGATGAGGTTATCATTACAGGTTATGATTTGGGCATGAATACTCCAGGCGGCTTCGGTGAATACATTCGAATTCCTAGCGAATGGGCAGTAGCCAAACCTGAAGGCTTATCTTTAAAAGAGTCGATGGTAATTGGTACGGCTGGCTTTACAGCTGGGCTGTCAGTACAAGGGTTAGTTGAACACGGCATAACGCCTGATAAAGGTGATATCTTGGTAACAGGCGCCACGGGTGGCGTTGGGTCTGTGGCAGTTGCACTGCTTGCCAAAGCTGGCTTTTCTGTAGTGGCATGTACTGGCAAAAAAGAACATGAGTCATTTTTAAAAAACCTCGGCGCAAGCAAAGTAATAACTCGTGATGAGCTGTTGGAAAGTAAAGAGCGCCCTATGTTAAAAGAACAATACGCGGGCGCAGTTGATACCGTAGGCGGCGAATACTTAGCGCAGGCTATTAAGTCAACCCAATATGGTGGTTCGGTAACATGTTGTGGACTGACTGCTTCAGCCGATCTTAATGTAAGTGTATTTCCGTTTATTTTACGCGGCGTGTCTTTGCTAGGTATCGACTCAGTACAATGTCCCATGCCGCCTAGATTGAGACTTTGGGATAAATTAGCCAGTGAATGGAAATTAGAATGTCTTAACGATTTAACTGAAGAAGTTTCGCTAGGTGACGTTAGCCAAAAAATAGATGCCATTTTAAAAGGGCAAATTTCTGGAAGGACACTTCTAAAACTGTAAAGCCCCGCAACGCGTGAGGTCATAAAAAAGGACGCCTCAAAAAGCGTCCTTCTATCATTAAAAAAACTGCAAAGGCTGAATTAAGATCTAGCCCAATAGCGAATACCACGTAGTGTTTTAATAAATTCGTCTGCCGACTTTTGTTTAAGGTCCACAAAACCTTCGTCTATCATGCTATCTAAGCCAACGGCCTTGATAAGTGGCATTGCGGCATCTGTGTAGCCGATAAACTTGTTGTGAGCAAACGCATCAGAAACAAAATCTTTTGCTTCAGGCTTGCCCGCTAACTTTTCGGCTCCCGACTGCGACATTAGTAACAGCACCGCATCGTATAATACTGATGGCCCACCATCGACCTTCTGCTGTGCATCTACTTTTTTACCCTTATCACAAGTAACGCCGCCAATTTGAGGCGCAACAACCTCGTACATAGCGCCTTCATTATCTAAAGCAGTTTTTACTTTCCCAAGCAATTCACCGTCAAGGTCATCACTCACTAAAATACCCAGCTTTCTGCCTTTAAACGTATCCGGCGCATTTTTTAAGATACTTAACGCATCAGACTCAACGAGGTCTTCTCTAGTTTCCATTGCAGCCTCTGCTGGCTCTGGCATCTCTGAGAAGCCCAGCGCTTCACCCACGGCTTTCGCAAGGTCTTTATCTACATTTAATAGATGTGATACTACTCGCTCACGAATCGACAAACGCTCTACTTTGGATAGCTCAAAAGCGAATGCGTCGCGAATATGCTCTTTCTCGGTTTCAGTTTGGCTGATATAAAACTGACGAGCTTGGCTGTAATGGTCAGCGAAAGTTTCTGAGCGATGTCTAACCTTTTCACCTGATACTTCTTCATTATGCGATTTAAATCCATGTGCTGGACACGCGCGCGGATTATTCTCATCGGCTTCCCAAGAGTTTGGCTCGTAATTAGCACGACCTTTGGGGTTATGCATTGCCATATGGCCGTCTTGCTGGAAATGACGCATCGGGCATTTAGGCGCGTTAATGGGCAAGTGCGTAAAATTAGTACTACCTAATCGTTTCAACTGAGTATCTAAATAAGAGAAATTACGCCCCTGTAGTAGTGGGTCGTTGGTAAAATCTATACCAGGTACAATGTTTTGTGTACAAAATGCAACTTGCTCTGTTTCAGCGAAGAAGTTATCTACCACCTTATTAAGCACCATTTTACCTACAATTTTAACTGGTACTTGCTCTTCGGGTATAAGCTTGGTTGCGTCTAAAACATCGAATTCAAAATTATCTGCAAACTCTTGGTCGAAGACCTGCATTCCTAACTCCCATTCTGGGAAGTCGCCAGCAAGTATTGCATTCCAAAGGTCTCTTCTGTGGAAATCGGGATCTGCACCATTAATTTTCAGTGCTTCATTCCACACGACTGACTGCAAACCTTGTTTCGGTTTCCAATGAAACTTCACATATTTCATTTCACCTTTGGCATTTATAAGCTTAAAGGTGTGTACACCAAAACCTTCCATGAAGCGGAATGAACGCGGAATAGCACGGTCTGACATCGCCCACATAAGCATGTGAACAGACTCTGGGCTTAAGCTTGTGAAGTCCCAAAAGTTATCGTGCGCGGTTTGCGCTTGTGGAAAACCTCGGTCAGGCTCTTGTTTAGCTGAGTGAATTAAATCTGGGAACTTGATAGCATCTTGAATAAAGAAGACGGGAATGTTATTGCCAACTAAATCCCAATTGCCCTCTTGAGTATAGAATTTAACAGCAAAACCTCGTACATCGCGCGCTAAATCTGGAGAACCCTGGTTGCCCGCTACGGTAGAGAATCTAGTGAATACCGGGGTCTTTTTACCTTTTTCCTGAAAAATTTCAGCACAGGTGATGTCAGATAGTGACTCGTACGTTTCAAAATATCCGTGGGCCCCGTACCCTCGAGCATGCACCACGCGCTCGGGAATGCGCTCGTGATCAAAGTGAAATATTTTCTCACGCATCACGTGATCTTCTAGTGCTGAAGGCCCTCTTGCTCCAGCTTTTAGTGAATTCTGGTCATCGTGTACGGGACAACCCTGCGCAGTTGTCATTGTAGGGTAACCGTCGCCAGCCTTCTGATGCAATTCGCCGCCTTGTCCTTTACTTCCTTCATACTTGAATGATTCAGCCATGATTATTCCTTGTGGTTAAAGTTTAAACACACATCAATGTTTAATGCTATGCGCCACTGTTACAGCAAGTTAGATTCCAAGTAAAATTCACATTAATTTCAAAGAGTTAAATGATAAAGAATAGATTGCCGGGGCATTCTTACAAAATTAGAAGAAAGAATTACAAATAAGACAAAGCGGTCAAGGGAGCGCGATGCCGCCTAAACCGTTTTTAGTGATGCGATAAGATATAAGCCCTCTGAGAGGGCTTAGTGAGTGCCAATAGTGATTAAATGCGCCTTAAAACCCTTCTAATACCAATTTGCCTATTGCGCGCCCTTCTTCAAGTATTCTATGGGCCGCAATAAGGTTTTGTGTCGTAATCTTACCTAAGTGCTTGCCTACCGTGGTTTTTATTTTGCCTTCGTCAATTAGTGTAGCAACATGCGTTAGCAACCGACTCTGCTCAACCATATCTTCGGTTTCAAACATTGAACGGGTAAACATAAATTCCCAATGTAACGATAGACTCTTTTGTTTTAACTTTGCTACGTCCAAGCTTTCTGGGTCGTCAATTAACGCCAGTTTACCTTTCGGCTTCATCACCTCAACATACTCGTCAATGTATTGATGCGTGTTGTTTAAACTGGCTACGTGGGTCACCTCACCAATGTTGAGCGACTTAATTTGCTCGGCCAAAGGTTTACTGTGATCCACGACATAGTCTGCGCCGAGTTCTTGCACCCAGTTTTTAGAGCTTTCACGAGACGCCGTTGCTATTACCACTGCGCCGGTCAGGGCTTTAAGCAACTGCAGCATAATAGAGCCTACGCCGCCGGCAGCGCCTACTACCAACACAACTTCATCGCTTTTCTCACTTTGCTGCTTCAGCGCCAAGTGTTCAAATAGTAGCTCATAAGCTGTGATGGTGGTTAAAGGAAGCGCTGCCGCTTCGCTATCAGAGAGGGAACTCGGCGCCTTACCTACAATGCGCTCGTCAACCAACTGGAATTCTGCATTAGAGCCCGCCCGCGTTAGGTCTCCGGCATAATACACCTTATCACCTACCGCAAACTGGGTTACATCAGCGCCAATTTCTGCGACTTCACCTACCGCATCCCAGCCTAAAATTTTAGGATCGCCACCCTCAGGGTTTACTCGTTGACGAATTTTGTAATCTACAGGGTTTACCGCTATCGCATTTATTTTTACCAATAAGTCTCTACCCGACGCGCTGGGCTTGTCTACGTCTAAATCTATTAGTGCATTAGGTTCGTTAATGTCTAGTGAGTGGGTATAACCAATAGCTTTCATCATTCGTTTCTCCTTTTGAGTAATATTCTCATCATACTCTTGATTAAATTTCGATAAACAGCACAATATAAGAAACATTATCAAATAGTTTTTGAAAATCATGTTGCTCGATGACTTGAACGTTGTGATAAAAGTAGCCGAATTTAGAAACATTACCGCTGCTGCTACCCACTTAAATATGCGTACGGCTACGGCGAGTGCAGCTGTTAAACGGGTAGAACAAGCGGTTGGTGCTGAGTTGTTTGTACGCACCACCCGATCACTTAGGCTTTCTTCTGCTGGTGAGCGCTTCTTGCCAACGTGTGAACAAGCCATGTCGATGCTAAAAAACGCCAAACAAAACTTAAAAGGTGAAACTGGCGTTATTGAGGGCGAATTACGGCTAGGTTTATCCTCTGACTTAGGCCGTAACGTCATTGCACCATGGCTTGATGATTTCATGAATGAGCATGAGAAAATAAGCGTAAAACTCAATTTGAACGACAGTAATATCGACTTCTATCGCGACCCAATTGACTTAGCTTTACGTTATGGCTCGCCTGATGATGCAAGCGTTTACGGGTTTAAGATATGTGATGTACCACGCTTACTTGTTGCTTCGCCCTCTTATATCAGCACCTATAGTGCCCCTGAACAATTTGAAGATTTACAAGCTCACAATGGGCTGTTTTATCAACTGCACGATAAAGTGTATAACGAATGGGAATTCGTGCACGAGGGTAAACCGTTAAAGATAAAAATGCAGGGCAACAGAACGGCGAACGACGGTGAAATGGTTAGAAGGTGGGCTGTCGCAGGTAAAGGGGTAGCTGTTAAATCAAGCTTAGACGCCTGTGATGACATTCTAAATGGACGTCTTATTACGTTATTGTCAGACTACCAACCGAAACCCACGCAACTTTGGCTAATTTGCCCGAGCCGCCAGTCTATTACACCAGCGGTTAGGCTGTTAAGAGACATGTTAAAAACGCGCTGTGCCGAGTATTTAGCACAGCTTAAAAAAGCAGGTATATATTAAAACTTAGCTTAATAATGATACGTTAGCCTTATCGTTTAACTCTTGAAGTAAGCTGCGCGTATGCTTCGTCAAAACCTGCTAATGATACGGGTAAGGTAACCTGCTGGCTTTCAGACTTCTGAAATGCAATTAGCATGGTTTCACCGTTATGCATTTGCTCTAATAGCTGGCTATCGATTTTGATAATACTTTGGCACGCCTTTTCGTCACACCCGGAAAAAGGGACTTGTAAAGGTGCAAACTCGTCTATTTTTACTCCGACCCCATTTTTCGTTATCGTATTTTGAGGCAGTTTTATTATTAAAACTGGGAAACTTTTCGAATAGGAATAATCAACATTGACGCCCAGCAAGACTTTTGTAGCTTCTTCGTCTTTTGCAACTAACTGGCTAAGTGTACAAACTGATGAATCGTTGCACAGTAAACTCCAGCTACCAAAATCATTCGTTGTCACAGGCCATGCAGAAAACGATGCGAGTATCGAACTAACTAATACTAAATATTTCACTTCTACCTCTTAACGAAAATGGGGAGCTTATGCTCCCCTTATTGTACTTGTTTTTACTATTTACGCTTTCTTAATAGGAAAGTGCTGAATAGCGCACCTAGCATAAGGAACAAGGTACTAGGCGCCGGAACTTGGGTCGGGCCTGGTACAAATACAGTCACTGCATTTTGGTTCATGTTAATAACACCTGAACCATCGAACGTTAAGCCAGTTACAAACGCATCTGGCGTAGGTTTAAGCATATTCGAAACGTCAATCCCCATAATTCTGAAACGATCTACAGGTGAAGTGAAGTCGTACTCTACACCTCCTGTAATATCTGTACCTGTGTCTAACCAATCCATAAGGCCATCATCCCAAAGGAATAGGTCAAACAGGTTGTCATCATAACCTTCTGGCAAAAGAACCGAAGCGATATCTGGGCCACTATTTACAATATAGTCATAACCTACTGCTACATCCGGATCGATAAAAACAAGTTCGTCTGGATCATCGATAGAGAATTCAAATTCATAGTCTGTTGGTGATTCTGGATTAACAATTGGCAGAATAGGATTTTCCGGATTATCACCCGGTAGCACGCCGTCGCGAATAGCAAATTTCCAGATACCCGGCGTACCCGTATTGCTGTTACTTTCGTCTATATCTGCAATGGCGGAAGTTCGAGAACCAGGTACGGTAAAAAAGTTTTCCCCATCGCCGGCGTCATATCCAGCCTGAGCAGGAATACCACTAGACACGTCTCCCGTCGTCCAACCGATATCTTCATATCTGAATTCAACGTCGAAGTTACCCGCCCCTGTATCTTCCCTATCAATTAATACTAATTGAAACGTGTTGGTCGGATCACTATTTTCATTGTAGTAACCAACGTCATTCCACGTTACTACCAGGGTATCTTCATTGGGAGAGCCAATAAATACATCACCACATTCTGCGCAGCGTGTATCTACATCCCCCCAAAATGGCGCAATCATAGGCTGATTGCTGTTAGGAAAAGGGTTAGGCGTAAATGTACCTACAGGACCATTGAAGGTAATGTTGCCGTTATTGTTGATGAAAAACCTATCGTAGGTCGTTCCAAAAAAATTTAAACCACTATTGAACGCCAAAGCTTCGTATGAGTCGAAAACTACAGGGCCAGAGGAGTCATCATCATTGCTTTCCATCGCCAAAAAGCCAACCCCGCTGTCAGTTGAGCCATCCCAACCGGAGAGGAGTACAGAAGCATTGGCAGTGGTACTTGAGATAGAAAATGCTAGGGCAGCACTTGCAAGCAGAGATAGTTTAAAACGCGAAGGTTTACTCACGGGTACGTCCTTGTAATTGTTGTTAATTAAATTTCTTATATGTCAGCAAAACGTTAGCAAAATCCAGACCAAAGAATTTACCCATTAAAAATCAACAAGATAAAGCAACTTAAATTTATAAAGCAAATCATATGTAAAAGAAACTGACATCCTTGTCCTGCCTTTTAGTTGTACTATCGCTTGTATTCAGCAGGTTCACCTTTGCTCGGCGTGCTTGCTTTAATGAATTCACGTAAATCTTGGTTAGACTGTTTCAAGTCATCGCGACGCAGGTACATCATGTGCCCGCTGCGATATCCTTTAAAGCTTAAACGGTCTTTTAAGGTGCCACTTTGATCGAGTTGCCACATGGTATATTTAGCATCGAAGTAATTCGTTGCACCATCGTAATAACCTGCTTGAATCATTACATTTAAATAGGGATTTTGCGCCATCGACAATCGCAAATTCTGCCCCGTTTGGTTGTTACTTCTATCCCACGGATGCACGTTTCCGAACATGTTGTATTTCATGTCGGTTTTATAGTTTAACTCCTCGCGCAGGTAGTAGTTAATAGCAGGTGTGAAGGAATGCAGCCATGACGTTAGCTCTGCCCAGTAATCAGGGCGGTCACCACTTTGCTTCGCGTCTATACCCAAATAACGGCTATCCAATCTGCCTAAGGTCTTCCCTTCATCTCGTAATAAATCTTTCCAGAAAAAAGCGGTGCTTACATCTAGGTTATTTTGAGCAATAGACGCCTCACTTAAACCAGAATAGCGCGCCATTTGTTTTAGCACCTCATGCTTTTCTTTATCGCCGATAAACCCACCTTTAGCCAGCGCCGGAATAAGCGTGTTGATAGTGAAATCTTCGACTTCGGGTAAGAGTTCAGTTAAGTCTTTATTTTGTAGCTCTGGGTCTAGCTTATTGTGATACCAGGCTGCTGCGGCAAAATAAGGTAGTCGGTTGGCGGCTTTTACTGGGCCGTTACGCTCAATACCTATATCGGTTGGCGATACCAACACGACACCGTTTAGATACATCCACTGTCGGTTTTGAAGCTCTAATGCAAGACCCGAAACCCGAGTTGTACCGTAGCTTTCACCGATAAGGTATTTCGGGGAGCGCCAGCGATTGTTGCGTGTTACAAAGGTATTCACCCAATCTGCTAAATAGCTAATATCTGCATTTACCCCAAAGAACATTTTTTGTTGCTCATCTTGCGATGGCATTGAACCGTCTGCTTTAGGAAGCACACGGCTATAACCCGTGTTTACCGGGTTAACAAATACAATATCAGCCACGTCTAAAATCGAATATGGGTTGGTTTGAATGCCATAAGGCTGAACCGGGTAGCCTTCATCATCGATATTGAGAATACGCGGGCCGGTATACGCGACATGCATCCACACAGAGGCGGAACCCGGGCCACCGTTAAATGAAATGATAAGCGGGCGCTCGGTATTCTCTTTTACGTCAGTTCGCTGATAGTAAGTATAAAACAAGGTCGCAACCGCTTCGTCTTTTGTGTTCCAAACCGGTTGCGTACCTGTGGTAGCGCTATATTTCACGCGCTTACCCAAAATTTTTGTTTCATGCTCAGTTACCACGCTACTGTCTATTTCAACTGAACGAGCATGCGTTACGGGGCCTTCATCTTTCGCGGTAGCAACACCAGTTAAACTCGCAAAAACGAGAAGAGTAGCAGTAAACCATGAAACGGCTTTGCCTGACTTGGCACCTTTATGGTGTGATGCAGATAGCGTTGAGGGATATATTTTCATCATTATTTTTTATCTGTCTTTTATTGTGTACTTTTAGTTAAGTAATCGTAGATGTATGCCTCAGTTTGCAAGCTTTGAGGTATCATCTGCTGATAACACTATATAGCGGTTAATAATACAGCTTTGTAATCAACGATAAATCGCCGAATTTCGTCGATACTCTTCGTAATCTAGCTTACCTACTTAAATCGAGGCGCAGATTTATTTTCTGGCCCCTCATTTTCAATATGCGCAATGAGCTCTGGAAAAAATGCTAAAAACAGCTGCTCTATCTCTTCTTGATGATCACTGATGTCGTCAACGCTTTTATGAAATGTATTGGCAAAGCGAATGCGTTTAGCCACTACGGAGATAGCTTTCGCAATCCCATCTTCTCTCGCGTAATCCTCAAACCAATCGTGAGTGATCATGTGCCCTATGCTCACCTGCATCGTTCTTGGCATACTAGGTAGGCGCTTTTCTAATAATGCAAAACTTTGCTCCCGAAAATCATCAAAACCTTGTGGTGTAAATGTAGCCCAGTGTTTGATAAGTAAATGATCGAAATAGATATCCAGTGCTACAGGCGCAAAACGCCTGCGACTTTTATGAAATAATGTTTTCGCCGCTAGTACGGTTTCGTGCCTATCGGTAAATCTATCAACTTCGTAGTGATTTTTAAGGCCTAGCCGTACTGCATTTCCAAACGTGTTGATATCAACGCCCCTTCTAAAATCTCCCAACAAGTTACCAAAATGAGAGTCGGCAGTGGGGCGAGCAAGAAAGAGATGGGCAAGATAATTCATTTTGTAATTTAAAGGCCTCGATTTTAAGTTGTAAGGGCTTGTGGGTATCAAGTAAAATTAGCATTCATTCAGACGCCTTGAACATAGGTTTGCCGAAACGAATCACGGCAGTATGCCAAATTCATAAGTATCTGAAAATCTGTAGCACTTTAAACCGAGCTCCCACATGTCTGTAATTTCTCCTTCTGAAGTAACGTCTCTTCTTTCACCCGTCAATGCGTTTTTACATTGCGAGACCCCGCAGTCGTGGATAAATGAAGCGCAAAAAGAAGAAAACTTACGGGTTATTCTTACTGATCACTTAATTTGTGAGCTTAAAGCGGCACAATCGGCCATGTACCTGTTACGCCGCTATGTGGCCGACGAGGAAACCAGTAAAGTACTACTGGGGTGGCTTAAGCCTTATGAAGATTTCACGTATCGCCATGAAGGCGATTGGCAATCCCTAAACACTAAGCACCTTTCAAAAAGTGTGTTCAATGTAGAAGGCCTAGACCCGTTCAAAAAAGACATGCTCGATAAAATGGTAATGCTGATAAAAGAAGAGCTACATCATTTTTATCAAGTGCTAGAAATTATGCACGAGCTAGGTTTCGAATATAAATCGGTGACATCTAGCCGTTATGCCAACGGCTTACTCCGTCACGTACGCACTTACGAACCAGAAAAACTTGTCGACAAGCTCATTTGTGGTGCCTATATCGAAGCGCGCTCATGTGAGCGCTTTGCCAAGCTAGCCCCGCATGTTTCCGAAGACTTAGGTAAGTTTTATGTGTCACTGCTGCGCTCAGAGGCACGCCATTTCGAAGATTATTTAACCTTAGCCAGTCAGATATCTAAAACCGACATCAGCGAGCGCATTAACCACTTTGGCAGCGTAGAAAAATCATTGATTGAAAGTGACGATAATGAACTGCGCTTCCATTCAGGTGCACCAGACTTTACTTAACAGGCTTGCCTCGTTCATAAATCAACCAATTTATATTGACGGCTTTGCGTTTCTGCTGCACACTCGATTTGTAAATGTATTGTTAATGGCGGTTTTTTAGCGCTTTGCGCTGTGTCCGTGAGTATTCGAATTTACGGCTTATTCGTGTGTTTCACTGCCTCACAACAATATTCTTAAAATAACGTTGGTGAACAAGGCAGGACTTTATGATTTTGAATCATTTAATTGGTATTTACACTCATCCCAGAGAAGAGTGGCAAACCATTGATACCAAGCACGAAACCTATTTCTACGCGCTTACCCATATTGCTTTTATAGCGCTCATTCCTTCACTCGTTGCTTACTATTCAAGTGCTCACACCGGTTGGAGCATTGGAGCTGGCGACGTAATAAGACTAAGCGAAAATACCGCTATTATGATGGGTATAGGCATGTACTTCGGCTTAATTGGCGGTGTAGTCGCCCTAGCCGTCCTCATTCATGAGTTAGCGAAAGCATTTGACGCTACGCCAACTTATACCCAATCTTTAGAGCTTGCCGCGTATACCGCAACGCCACTTTTCATGGTGGGTTTTGCCGGCCTTTACCCCGAGCTATGGGTTGTGATGACAGCGTTATTAGTAGGCATCAGCTATTCGGTGTACCTACTGTATTCAGGCGTTCCCATCTTAATGCACATGCCAGAAGACAAAGGGTTTATTTATTCAAGCTCGGTGGTAACTTGTGGTTTAGTGCTGCTTGTTATTCTTATGACAGGGTCAGTTCTGCTGTGGGGCGTAACTGGCGGGCCAGTATTTGTTCACTAATACCTGTAAAAAAGCCGCTTCTTAAAGCGGCTTTTCTTTATTAGGCATATCAACTGTAATTAGTCTGCTGCGTCAATGTTGTGTACATCAAGATTACTTAGCTCAGCCTGAACAACAGGCGCATTTCGCGACTGCTCCCCGCGCGACATGTCGATGCGCTCAAGGTACTCTTGGTCAATGTCGGCAGTGATGTAGTTGCCATCAAAAACAGACGTTTCAAAGCGTTGTATTGATTCATTTTCTTCACGAACTGCTTCAACCAAGTCAGAAATGTCTTGGAAAATGAGCCCATCCGCCTGAATAAGTTCGGCAATTTGATCGATTTCACGGCCGTAGGCAATAAGTTCGTTAGCCGAAGGCATATCGATACCGTATACGTTCGGGAAGCGAATTTCTGGTGCAGCTGATGCGAAGTACACTTTCTTCGCGCCAGATTCTCGGGCCATTTCAATAATTTGCCCTGATGTTGTGCCACGAACGATAGAGTCATCGACAAGTAATACGCTTTTGCCTTTAAATTCAGATGAAATGGCGTTCAGCTTACGGCGTACTGATTTCTTACGCATGGTTTGGCCAGGCATAATAAATGTACGCCCTATATAGCGGTTTTTAACAAAGCCTTGGCGATACGGCAGCTCTAGTGTATTCGCAATTTGAAGCGCCACATCCATGGATGTTTCAGGAATAGGAATAACCACGTCGATATCGAGGTCAGCCCACTCACGTTTTATTTTCTCACCAAGTTTACGACCCATGTTTACACGTGACGCATAAACTGAGATACCGTCAATAAAGCTATCTGGACGTGCAAAGTAAACAAACTCAAAGATACAAGGTGAAGTGACTGGGTTTTCAGCACACTGTCTGGTGTGTAGCTGACCTTCTTCGGTAATAAATACCGCTTCACCCGGCATAACGTCACGTACAAACTGAAAGCCTACCGCATCAAGTGCTACACTTTCAGAGGCGACCATCCATTCTTCACCCAGTTCGCTCATACGCTTGCCCAGCGCTAATGGGCGAATACCGTGCGGGTCGCGAAACGCCACAATACCTTGACCAATAATGGCAGCCACTACGGCATAGGCACCACGTATTTTCTTGTGAACTTTAGTTACCACTTCAAATATGTGTTCAGCACTTACGCTTAAACCCGCTACCTGCTGAAGCTCATGAGCAAGAATGTTTAGTAGAAGCTCTGAATCTGAGGTGGTATTGATATGGCGACGAGCAATGCGGAAAACTTCTTCTTGAAGCTCATGGGCGTTAGTAAGGTTACCGTTATGCGCAAAGGCAATACCAAACGGCGAGTTCACATAAAACGGCTGGGCTTCAGCTGAACTTGATGTACCGGCAGTTGGGTAGCGTACATGACCAATTCCCATATTGCCCGATAGCCTTTTCATATGACGCGTATGAAAAACATCCCGAACCAAGCCATTTGCCTTGCGCAAATTAAACATATTTTGGTCGATAGTCATTATGCCTGCGGCATCCTGTCCACGGTGCTGAATAACCGTTAGACCGTCGTACAGTGACTGAGCTACGGGCGTTTTACCAACTATTCCGACTATACCACACATGTGCGTTACCTATTTCAAGCGGGATTTAAAAAACTGGAGGAGTCTTTCACATAACTGAAAAACCACTCAATAATGACACCAAACTCTGGGATGAGTACCGACGCTTGCCACCACGCTGCAGTGGCTGCACTAGTAAAGGTATCCATGAAAAAGAGCAATGCGCTAACAATAAGCACGCCACGCAATGCGCCAAAAACTATACCTAGGGCTCTGTCTGTACCAGACAGCCCGGTGGCCAGTACCAGCTGGCTAATTACATAATTGATCATACCGCCCAAAATGAGCGTTGCGACAAATAGCGCGGCAATGGCAGCGCCATTTTTTAGATAGGGATCGTCAATGGCCGTGAAGTAAACGGCGAGGTCAGCGTAGAAATTGCTTGAAATAAAGAGTGCAGCAAACCATACCACTAATGAGATGGCTTCTTTAACAAACCCTCTAATAAGGCTTATTAAGGTAGATACCGCAATGATACCCAGTATGGAAAAGTCTACCCAGTTCATCGTCTCTTTATTGCGTTGATGTTGCTGTCAGTTGTGAAGCAACGAGCCTTTGGCGAGATGGCGCGCATTCTAACAGAAGATAGAAATATTACTAGTCTGTAATGCTAATCGTCACACTAAAGCTAAGGAGCTACTCCACTTTAAACGTGGTGACTTTACCTTTAAGGCTCGTGAGTTCTTTTAAATGTGGCAACGCTGATTCAAGCTTCTTTTTATCTAGGTCAGGGCCAACAAAAACCTTATTAAGTGGCCCCGAGTTTGTTTGGATTTTACGGCTAAACGCGCGATAGCCTGCTTTTTCCAGCTTAGCTAGTAGCGCCTTAACATTTTTTTCGTGGCGGAAACTTCCAAGTTGAATTACCCAACCCGCATCGTCGTCGGCCGTAGCACTTTTCGTATCGACAACGGTTTGACTAGCAAGCTTATCTTCTTCAATAACTTTCGTTTGTGGCGATTTCGCTACGTTTGCCTTCGAGCTTTCAGACAACTGAGCCTGTGCGGGCTCATCGTCAATCGCCATTTCGTCTTCTAGTTTTACAGCAGGAACCGCCGCTTTTGCCACCCGCTCAGAAGGAAAAGGTTCAGGATCTACAATTGGTTTCTTGGGAGGGTTAGCAGGGACAGAGGCGAAAGGTTCTCTGTTAGTTTGCTTTTTGCCATCAAGAAAGTCTGGTAAAAAAATGACCGCTAAAGCAACGACGATAATCGTTCCTACCAGTCTATTCTTTAATGCCGATGTCACTGTGCTCTCCTGCTTGAATACACGTATTTTTACTCTACTAAGACCGTGTTAGCTTTGCTCAGCAAGCACGTCTGCTACGGTAACAAAAGAACCAAAAACGAGAATAAGTTCACCGGTTTGATAATCTGCAAGCGCGCGTTGATATGCCGAGGCCACGGTTTGAAACGTCTCTATATTCTCTATGGTTGTGCCGGCATTAACAAGTGCATTTTCAAGTACTTCTGCCTCACACCCTCTCGGGCCACTTGTGGATGCTACATACCAATCAGCATTCAGCGCTGCTAAAGGGGCCAATGTTTCCGCTATAGACTTATCTTTAAGCATGCCTACCACAATACGCATCTTGCTTACATCGTATCGGTTTAGCCAGTTTTGCATCTCAGACGTTGCTTGTGGATTATGCGCCACATCTACAACCACTAATGGCGACTCGCTAATGGTTTCCTGTCGCCCTGGCATAGTGGTGTTTTTAATAATATCTCGAACCACTTGCTCTTCAGGCAATAACTCTAGGAATTCTAATGCGGCAAGCGCAGTACTTGCATTTTGAAGTGGGATCTTTGGATAAGGTAACGATGCATAGCTGCTGTTTTTTCCTTTCCAGCTCCACTCGCTATAATCACTTGCTACTACTGTAACGAAGTCTTGTGTTGCCCAGCGCACATTCGCCTGGAGCTCGTTTACCACATCGTAAAGCGAAGATGGCGGGAATAAATCGCCCACCACCGCATTACCGTTTTTACGCATAATGCCTGCTTTTTCTCGGGCAATCTTTTCACGGGTATTGCCTAGCCAATCTTGATGGTCAAGGTCGATAGTAGTGATGATGGCCAGATCTGGGTGGATAATGTTGGTCGCATCGAGTCGCCCGCCAAGTCCTACTTCTAGAATAACCACATCCACTTCCCACGACTGCATCATTTTCATTGCCGCTAAGGTGCCGAATTCAAAATAGGTTAAGGTGATGGGGTCGCCTTCCGTTTCCTTTCGCGACTTTTCAACAAACTCGAAAGCTTTAACGAACTCATTCGCTGGCGGTAACTCACCATTATAACGAACCCGTTCTCGATAATCGGTTAAATGAGGCGAACTGTATACCGCAACACTTTTTCCTTGCGACAGCATAGCTTGCTCGAGCAAACGACACGTGGTGCCTTTACCGTTAGTACCAGCTACCGTAATAACAAGCGATTGCGATAAAGAAAGCGCCATAGACCGCGCTACAGCTTTAACTCTGTCTAGCCCCATATCAATGGCACTAGGATGAATAGATTCGAGGTAGGATAGCCACTGGCCCAGGCTTTTTTGCGTATTTGAAGACAATGTGCCCTCTTTTGCGTTTGGCGCCGAGCCAGCTTTTAGATTGTTTTCGTTATTCACTAATTCTTATAATGCAACTTAACCAACAGGCTGTGTAATCTATCACGCATATCTCTGCGGTCAACAATCATATCAATTGCGCCCTTCTCAACAAGGAATTCACTGCGCTGGAAACCTTCAGGCAGTTTTTCTCTTACCGTTTGTTCAATTACGCGAGGGCCAGCAAAACCAATAAGCGCTTTTGGCTCTGCCACGTTGATATCACCAAGCATAGCTAAGCTTGCAGAAACACCACCCATTGTAGGGTCTGTTAAAACTGAGATGTAAGGCAGACCTTTTTTACTCATTTTGGCCAAGGCTGCTGAGGTTTTTGCCATTTGCATTAGTGACATGAGGGCTTCTTGCATACGCGCGCCACCACTTGCACTAAAACAAATAAGCGGCATGTCGTTTTCTAAACACGCATTCACTGCGGCAACAAAACGCGCACCGACAACCGAGGCCATTGAGCCACCCATAAAGGCGAACTCGAAGCAGGCAACTACAACTGGCATACCTTTAAGCTTACCCTGCATGACCACTAGTGCGTCTTTCTCGTTAGTGGATTTTTGCGCAGCTACTATACGGTCTTTGTAGCGCTTTGAGTCTTTAAATTTGAGTACGTCTTGAGGTTCGTGCTCGGCACCGAGTTCTACGCGATCGCCGTCGTCTAGGAACGCATCAATGCGGCGGCGTGCTGTAATTCGCATGTGGTGATCACACTTAGGGCAAACTTCCTGAAGTTTTTCCAGTTCGCTTTTATACAGCACAGCTTGGCACGAACCACATTTTGTCCAAATACCCTCAGGTACATTACCTTTGTGCGATGTTTGCGTGCGAGGAAGAATTTTTTGAATCCAGCTCATGGAAATTGAATCCTTTGTTTTTGTTTGCCGACCATGACGATTAATATTTGTTCATACTTGTGGTCAACAACACATTAAATTTTTAAGTTTCATACTGTATTACAAAGAAAAAATGCGTAACACAATAGAACAGCTACCTAATATAGCGCGCTATTAGACCACAATACAACGAAATGGAAAAAACAAAACTGGTCTAAGAAGTTGGTAAGAGGTGGTATGAGAGGGTTAGCTTTAGCGCTATCTAAGTTAGCTGCTACCTGTAAAGCAGCTAACTTAGCCGTGAAGAGCCTTACGTTTAGGTCTCTGGAAGAAACAGCGGCCCTAGTGGCGGCTTAGGCAAGCCGTGCTCTTCTGGGTAGGTTACATCGACTAAATACAAGCCGTTTGGCTTCGCCGTGGCTGCTGATTTGCTTCTATCTTTTAAACTTAACAGGTGAGCAATCCAGTTTACATCTTGCTCCCCTGCCCCAATTTCAACAAGCGCGCCAGTGATATTGCGAACCATGTGATGCAGGAAAGCATTGGCACGGATATCTATAATCACATAGCGACCTTGGCGGTACACGCCTACATTGGTAACGTTGCGAAACGGCGTTTTACTTTGGCATAGCGCGGCGCGAAACGACGTAAAATCCTGCTCACCCAATAGTGCTTGAGCAGCAAGGTGCATTTTTTTTTCGTCTAATTCGCGATGAATGTGGGTAACGCCCGAACTGAGTATGGCGGGGCGCATTTTGGCGTTGTGGATAACATAGCGATAGCGGCGATGGGTAGCTGAAAAACGTGCGTGGAAATCATCAGCCACATTTTTTGCCCATGTAACGGCAACAGAGTTTGGTAAATTAGCATTTACACCTAACGTCCATGCACGCTCTGACCGAGGTGCGTCACAGTTAAAGTGAACAACTTGGCCGGTGGCGTGAACACCTGCATCGGTGCGTCCAGCGCATTGCACCTCAATAGGCTCATTGGCCACCGTTGATAATGCTTTCTCAAGATGCTCTTGAACACTGGGTACTTCCCGCTGGCGTTGCCAACCGTAAACAGCAGCCCCATCGTATTCAATCCCTAAGGCAATTCGCCCCATGTCTGTGTTACCCCTTCGCTAAAAAGGCGCTAAGTGTAGTCATCTCATTAGCAACTTGCAACGATGTGACTACCTAAAAGCCCCATATAAAAAGACCTGTATACCGTAAAAGTAAACAGGCCGATATTCATTAATTTTTTAAAAACTATTGTCCGCTATACGATTTTAGCCAGTATGGACTCCGCTTCCTGCTTTTGCTCTTCGCTACCCTCTTTTATTACTTCGTCAAGTAACTCTTTTGCCGCTTCCACATCTTCCATTTCTATATAAGCTCGCGCCAAATCAAGGTTAGCGTTCTGACCTGCGTCTTTATCAATATCAATTACAGTATCCTCATCAGATACGCCTGTGAAATCAGATAAACTCACGTCAAGGTCTAGCATTTGGCTGTCTGGGTCTACTGTATTTCCATCATCACCGTCATCCATTAACGATTCTACGTCTAGAAAATCTTCAGCTGGCGTTTGCGAATCACCTTCACTTTCTCCGTCACTTAATAATGCTGCTAGATCTAAGTCAGGGTTATCAAGCTTCAGGTCGTTCTCTTGCGTTTCAGAGGTTTGTACTTCTTCTGACAGCGGCCCATCGGGCTCGACCTCAGATGGCGTGGCGATATCTAAATCAACGTCATCTGGAATGGCAAGATCATCTAACTCGTCTGTGTCGTTCTCAAGCTCGAAGGTGCTTTCTTCTTCGTCGTTTTGCTCTAGCTCGAAGGTATCTTCAGCCTCGTCATCATGCTCTAGCGCGAAGGTATCTTCGGCCTCATCATCTTGCTCAAGCTCAAAGGTGTCTTCGGCTTCGTCATCTTGCTCAAGCGCGAAGGTATCTTCGGCCTCATCATCTTGCTCAAGCTCGAAGGTATCTTCAGCCTCGTTATCTTGCTTTGGCTCAGAATCCGTGGATTCATCTTCATCATCAATATCAGCAGGTTCAGCTAAACCGTCCGACTCAAGACTTTGAAGTAGTTCATCAAACTCTGCACTATCTAAATCGTCCAGTATTTCATTGTCGTCCACCGAATCTTCATCGTCTGAACCAGTTAACCAATCATCAAGGCCTGGTACATCGTCAAGCTCGTTAAACTCGCTTTGTTTACTATCCTGAACGCTATTTTCATCAATTGGGTTTTCTTCGTCTGAACTTGCAGCAGCAGGAGTTTCTTCATCTATTGAAAGCGCATCATCTTCGACACTTTCTTCTGCTTGTGGCGCTTCATCGTCAACAACACCATCAACCTCCTGTTCAAGTTCAAAACTGTCTATGTCATCAAACGCCGCATCTAACAAACTATCGTCATATTCATCCTTATCGGAAGACGGCTCATCTTCGATAGGCGTATCTTGTTGTGAGGTACTCTCTTGCGCTGAGCTAGTATCTTCTTCGTCAACAGCATCAGTATCCATCTGACTAAACGATGGAATATCATCCATCATTTCTCTTTCAAACGCTTCAATAGCATCATCTAGTGGATCGCCAGATGTTTCACCTTGTTCCTGCGCTGGCTCTAACTCTGCTTCTTCATCTGCGGCCTCGCCTGCTGATTCGTCTTCTTCGAGCGCAGGCTCTAGCTCTACTTCATCACCTGCGACTTCGCCTGCTGATTCGTCTTCCTCGGGCGCTGGCTCTAACTCTGCTGCTTCATCTGCGGCCTCGCCTGCTGATTCGTCTTCTTCCGGCGCTGGCTCTAGCTCTACTTCATCACCTGCGACTCCGCCTACTGATTCGTCTTCTTCGAGCGCTGGCTCTAACTCTGCTTCTTCATCTGCGGCCTCGCCTGCTGATTCGTCTTCTTCGAGCGCAGGCTCTAACTCTGCTTCATCCTCGGCGGCTTCGTCGCTGTCCTGTACTGCGTCTGATTCGAGTTCCGCCAATAATTCGTCGGTTAGTAGGTCTACATCTTCGCTACTTTTCGACTCTTCCGCTTCCAGTTCCGCGAGTAGTTCGTCAGTTAATGGGTCGCTAAAGTCTGCTTCATTATCTTCGCTGCCTTCATTGTCTTCACTTTCGGTACTTTCGGTACTTTCGGCATTGTCCGTATCTACACCGTCTGAAATGTCTATACTTTCGTCATCAGACTCAGGACTAACCTCAGGCTCTTCTTCTAATTCAGCTTCAAGTTCAGCAAGTAATTCATCGGTAAATGGGTCTTCGAATTCACCATCATCGCTTTCAGACATTGGTTCCGACACATCCGAAGGGGCGCTTTCTTCTGACGGGGCGTCAGAAGAAAGAGGCTGTTTTTCCGCTGAAGGCTGTTTTTCCGCTAAAGGCTCTTCACCATCCGGTTCAGCAGCTTCATCCTCGGCCTGTAGCTCTGCAATAAGATCGTCGGATAGTGGGTCGCTAAAATCAGCATCCAACTCTATCTCGTCACTATCAATTATCTCATCGCTATCAAATTCATCTAAATCATCAGTGATAGCGTCAAGGCTTTGAATAGACTGCGGCGAAGGAGACGTTGTCGTTATTTCTTCATCAAAATCGTCATCTTCATCATCGTCACCGAGACCGCCCATCATCTCTATCTGCTCAATTTCATTAAGCAAATCGTCGGTTATTTTGTCTATTTCTTTGTTCTGCTGATTAATCTCGTCATCAAGCTTACTCAGCATATCCTCGTTAATGAGGTCATCATTGCTATCTAATTCATCGGTAAGCCCCGCGTCAACGCCATGCTCTTCTAGCAAGTCGTCAATACTTATCTCGGGCTTATCATCCTCATCTTCCACACTCGGAAGCGAGGTTAGGCTTTCGCTTTCTTCTTTATCATCAACGTCGTTTTCAACCTCTTCCACAGAGCTTGCTAGTAACGCGTCAATATCATCTTCATCGACGTTACCTGATTCAGATGCTTCATTGACCTCATTTAAAATCTCATCAGGGTCTATATCATCGACATCCGCCAGTTCGTCGGTATCTGGCTCATTCGCTTCTTGGCTCTGCACATCGTCGAGTAAGTCATCGATATCGAAGTCTTCAACGTCATCGCTTGCTAATTCATCGTCAGATTCGCTTGATTCCTGCTCGCTACTGTCGTCGCCGCTCTCTTCGAAAACATCGTCATCGCCTGATAAGTCGAAACCTTCTAGGTCATCATCATCGTTATCATTTAAGACTTTATCTGATAAGTCATCGTCATCGAACAGGCTGTCTAACTCACTTTGGTCCAACTCGTCGTCACCGGCCTCAAATAGATCGTCGCCGCCATCATCTGGCACCAACATGTCGTCTTCAAGGTCTGCAAACGTTTCAAGTTCGTCATCCAAGCTTTCCTCTAAATCAGATGTCAGTACGTCATCAAGTAAATCATCGTCGTTAAATAAATCATCGTCTGACAACTCTGCGTTATCGTCTAAATCTGGCGCAAGAGCACTTGAAAGATCGCCGATATCCGCGTCAGGCACAGGTACATCATCACTTTCGGAAGTAATCGTAGGGCCGGGCGAAGGTTCTTCTTCCGGTTTGCTATTGCGTTTCAATAGCCACATGATTAAGCCACCCACGAGCAATAGCGAGAGCAGCGCCGAACCGGTTATTAAACTAATTGGGCTAGTTAGTGCTGAAAGAAAAGATGACTGCTTCTCTGCTTCGCGCTGTGCTTGCTCGGCCTTAATCATATCCAGCAACTCTTGCTGCAGCGCTACCTGCATATCAAGCTGTGATTTTACGTCGCCTTCAACTTGCCCTCGTAGTGATTCTAGCTCCCCATTCACTGCTTCAACGCGCTCGTACAGCCGTCTGTTTTCGTTAAGAATGGCTTCTACGTTTTCCAATGAAGCAGCAAATTGCATACGCAACTCATCGAATTGACGTGTTTGCTCTGCATCTAAACGGGTTATCTTCTGCTCAATGTCAGTTTGTGTTTGGGTAAGGTCTTGCTGATTAACTAAAGGAGACGCCGGTTTAATGTTTTTGACACTGCTGCCAGGCTGGTTAAGCATTTCTGCAAATGCCCTATCGTCCTGTTCAGCGCGCATTTGGGCTTTTTGCTTATCAATACGAGCTATGTAGCGTTCTGATGGCAGCTTCAAAACAGCACCATCAACCAATAGGTTTAAATTGCCGTTTTCAAAAGCGTTGGGGTTAAGTTCATAAATGGCAGCCATCACCTGATAAACACTCAGGTTATTATTCTGGCGGTAACGCTCGGCAATTCGCCACAGAGTGTCGTTGGCATCTATAGGGCCATATTCCAACCCTGAAAATTGGTCGGTAGCGTCCTTAGGACCTTTTAGAAAGGTAACACGTTCCTGTGCATCTACAGTAATAATAGGGCCAGACAAACATAGTGTGAGTAAAAGTAAGCCCGTCAAATGCAATTTCATAGCAGTCCTATATGCCCTCAAGCGTCTTTACCACCCGTGACCTGTGGGCGGATTTTTTAGCCAATCAGTACTGAAGAAAATATTGGCTTTTATTTTTATTCTGAAGCCACCTTGTCGTGTTTCTCATCAAGTTGGCGTTTAACAGTTGTTATGACCTTGGCAGTAAGATTTTTTTGCGCTTTTAAGTGTTCTTACACTTTGCCTAAGTGTCTGACTGTCTATTGTTTTTTAACGTTGTTTTGTTCCTAACTTTACAAACTATAAACCAGTTATCAAGGGTGATCTAGTTTGACGACAGTATTGCCTTACTATGCCCCTTAAGTTAACCGTCTATGTTACTTCAATAACAGCCCTTTCATTGCGTATCGGCAAGCACAGAAAAATATTTACCTTTTCCTGTGCTTAGCCGAACAAGCGGCTAAAAAATTAACCGCTTTTACTAACTATAGATAGTCGCGAATCAAGGTCTCTGCGATTTGAATGCTGTTTGTCGCTGCGCCTTTACGGATGTTGTCAGAAACAACCCATAGGTTTAAACCACATGGATGGCTAATATCGTTGCGAATTCTTCCAACGTGCACGATATCATTGCCGCTCGCGCTGCTTACCTGAGTAGGAAACTGCTCGTTTCCGTCATAAACAGTAACGCCGGGAGCATCAGCTAATAGCTCTTTGACATGCTGCGCATCAATGGGTGAGCTAGTTTCTAAATGGATTGCCTCAGCGTGCCCATAAAACACGGGTACACGTACCGCTGTCGCGTTCACCAAAATACTTTGATCGCCCATTATCTTCTGCGTTTCCCACACCATTTTCATTTCTTCTTTGGTGTAGTCGTTGTCTTGGAAGACATCGATTTGAGGGATAACGTTAAACGCAATCTGACGGCTGAACGCTTCATTTTTAACTTCTCGAGCGTTTAGCAAGCCAGCGGTTTGTTTAGCCAGTTCTTCCATTGCTTCTTTGCCAGCACCCGATACTGATTGATAGGTACAGACGTTAATGCGGTCGATACCTACAGCATCTTGAATAGGCTTTAACGCAACCATCATTTGAATGGTCGAGCAGTTAGGGTTGGCAATAATGTTTCTATTGCGAAATTCTGCCAGTGCATGCGCGTTAACTTCTGGCACTACAAGAGGGATATCTGGCTCGTAACGAAACTCTGAAGTATTGTCGATAACGATACAGCCTTCCTCTGCGGCTAGCGGGGCAAATTTTGCAGAAATACTGCCACCCGCTGAGAAAAAGCCGAACTGCACTAATGACCAATCGAAGTCATCAGCATCTAACACTTCAATGTCTTCGCCTTTAAACGATACGGTACTACCAGCTGAACGTTTACTGGCAAGCGGATACAAACGGTTTACCGGAAAGTCTCGCTCTTCTAATAGTTCAATCATGGTTTGGCCCACTAAACCTGTGGCGCCAAGTACCGCGACGTCAAACGCTTGCGACATAATGCTTTATGCTCCTAATTTATATATAACTAAACCAAGCTTACCTGAAAGCCAAGCTCGGTGAATGTGTTTTGAATTTGCTTACTGGTGTTCTGTGGCAAGTGTAACGCATAGGCGCTGCACTCGCGACGCACTCTGTATTGCTTGCGCAGTGCCGAGAACGTATTCGCAATGTGTGCGTCTGGCGTTTCATCATGGCCCGACGTTAACGCAAATGCGTTTCGCGTTATCTCATCGTCTATGGCAACGTCATACACATTGTGGAATACGGCAATGAGATCATCAACCGACAACCGCGTTGCCTCGGGCGAATTTAACGCAGCTTTGATCGGGTTGGTCTTCTCTAAAAAGTCGCTAAGCGCTTTGTTTGGTGCTGTACCCACTACCTCACAAATTTGTTCGTAAATCATTTGCGTACCGCGCACTTTTCCTTCTACAGAATGACCCGCAATATGTGGCGTAACAAACCAAACATAATCAAATAGTGCTGTGTTTATGGCAGGTTCATTATCGAATACATCGAGTACTACCGTTGGCGATTTTTCCCCTTGAAGTACGCTAAGCAGTGCTGCTTCATCGATAACCTCGCCTCGGCATGCATTGATAAGCAGTTGGTTTGACGTTAATCCTTCCAGAAATGTCTTGTCGATCATCTGATAGGTGGGATAATCGCCGCCTTTAATAAAAGGCACGTGAAGCGAAATAACGTCGCACTGTGCTATTTGTGCTAAATCTACAAATGACTGCCCGTTATGCTTCGTTTTACCAGTACCGGCTAACGCTTGCTGTAACGGAGGGTCGTACAAGCAGTGTTCAATGCCAACTGCCGTTAAAATACGTGATAGTGCAGTCCCCACATTACCAGCGCCTACTATTCCCACTGTCGCATTATATAAATCAAGCTTTTGGGCTTTTTGCGCGTGCAGCAAAACACTTAACACATACTCGGCAACTGCAACGGCATTACAGCCTGCTGCGCTGCTATGTGCAATACCGACCTTGTCCAAATGTATTTTATCTAGATGATTGGTTCCCGCCGTTGCCGTAGTAACAAACTTGAGCTTGTTAGCCTTAGTCAGCAGTTCAGGGGTAACCTTAGTAGTAGAACGTAGCGCAAGAATATCTACATCGCGCAGCATTTCAGGCACAAGAGATTGCCAAGCATAGGTTTCAACCTCACCTACGCTGTTAAGGTAATCGGTGCCAAACGGAATGGTATCTTCAAGAAGTATTTTCATGGCGCTAAGTGTACCTCAAGTCAGGCTTTTAGTAACCCAGCGACCTTAATTTATCTTGTCAGTAATTGGCTCTTATTTACGTCATTTTGATACACGTTAGGCCGCTACATGTAAGTTACGGCCGAAATACACACAACCTTTTAAGACGGGAGCTTTCAAGACAAGCGCTCTTAAGCTCGTTCTTTTTATTCACCTCCTTTTTTGCGAGCACCGCGTTAGATAACGTTCAACTTCAAACCGTTACTTATCGTACCCAGGGAAGCGACGCTCAACGCGACGTTTGATACCCGGCCACGCCAATGAACCACCTGCCTGCCGGGTGACTTGATCGGCCTGTGTACGAATGCCATCAAGAATAGCCGAGTGAATTGGAATAAGCGGTTTACCTGTTGCCTGCGCTTTTAACTGAATTTCACAGGCACGCTGCATGATAAACATGAACAAAAACGCATCGGGAATATTGTCTGCACAGGTTAAAAGCCCGTGATTGCGCAAAATCATGAATTGCGTATCACCCAGGTCGCGCACCAACCGTGCCTTTTCGTCAGGATTTAACGCCACGCCTTCGTAAGCATGGTAAGAAAGTGATGCCAGCGGAAAAAGCGATTGCTGCGAGTATGGCTGTAACCCTTCTTCTAAGATAGATACCGCCACACCTTCTGCTGTGTGCAAATGCAACACGCATTTGGCGTCGTCTCGAGCCTCATGAACGGCGCTATGAATAGTAAAACCTGCTGGGTTTATGTCGTATTCACTTTCCATTACTTTATTACCGTGAAGATCTACTTTAACCAAACTAGACGCAGTAACTTCATCAAACATCAAACCGTAAGGGTTTATCAAAAAATGGTGGTCAGGCCCAGGAACGCGGGCAGAAATGTGAGTAAAAATGAGATCGTCCCAACCATACATGGCAACTGCGCGGTAACATGCGGCGAGATCAACACGTGTTTGCCATTCTTCACTGCTTACTTTCGACTTTACTGAATCTGTCATAGCTTTACTCTTTTTATGTCTAAAGTGATTTCATTGAGGTGTGTCAGCCGTCTGCTTTAGGCCCGACACCATATGCGCTTCAATGAAACTTCCATTTACTTTTTCTTACCGCCTACATTACGCGCAGTAATTGCTATACACTGTCGGATATACGACATTGTAAGATATTTGTTAAATGGAAAAATTTAAGCCGATTTTGGCGAGCTCTACGTGGTTTAGCGCGCTTCCTTCCTATTTACAGGACGCTATGTTCGACAAGATGCGCCTAAAACACCTAAAAGCAGGGCAGCAACTGCATGCCAAAGGTGAAGATGGCGTAGGTTTTTACGGTGTGTGCGAAGGGCGTTTAAGGGTTGTTACTGTGGGTGTAAATGGTCGCGAAATGCTATTTGCGTTATTGGGCCCCGGCACCTGGTTTGGTGAGATATCGATGTTTGACGACCTTCCTCGAACTCACGACAACTTCTGCGAGACAAACTGCACCGTGGCTATTATCCAAAAAAACGCGTTTAAAGCACTGCTCGAGCAGTACCCTGAACTCTACCCACATTTTACTCGCCTTTTATGCACACGGGTGCGCAGTGCTTTTCAGTTTATTGACTCGAGCGCAGGGCTTAGCCTTAAGCACCAACTGGTAAAGCGGCTTTTAATGCTTACCACCAGCTACGGTCAGCACTTACCAAGAAACAATGCGATTACCCTCACCCTTTCGCAAGAGTCTTTAGCGCAAATGATAAACAGCAGCAGGCAAACGGTTAATCAGCTTTTAGGTGAACTAGAAAATGAAGGTTTACTGAAACGGCATTACGGGAAAATCACCATTCCCGAGCCAGATACTTTGTTTGGTCGTTACCAGTTTATTTGACCGAAATAATTAGCGGAATCGCTCATTTACTGTAGTGATTGTTGCTCGAAATAAATGAGCAGACATTTAATGAGTAATTTGTTTCTCTATTTGACTTGGCACTTTCGCCGCATTACTAGGTCTTTCCTGAGAGTTTCAATCAGATAGATGCATAGAGTATTTCATTTGTTGATGAAGCACCCTAATGACGAAAATGCCGTCATCGACTTTTTTATAGAAGACTATGTGCCTATGAATTGGGAGTTGGAGGTAATTCTTTCTAATATCCTCCGCTGAAGTACCGATACTAGGGTTTTCCGCCAAAATAACGAGAGCTTCATGTAGGGCAACAAGATAGGCTTCAGCTTGAGTTACGCCATGAATATTGGCTGAATAATCGTAAATCCCGGAGATATCTTCCTCTGCTTTGTTAGAGAGGGTGTATTTATTCATTTTAAAGCTCGAGTTTTCTTAGCTTGAATAATATCCAAAACATTCTTATGACTTTTCCCGCTCAATTCACCTTCTATCAGAGCTAAGCTAATTGCCTCTCGCTCACTCTGATTGCGACGTACTAAATCGCGAATATAATCACTAGCATTAGCAAATTTGCCAGTTTTTACTTGTTCATCAATCCACGTACGCATTTCGTCAGGAAGTGATACATTTAAAGTTGCCATTGTCTATATCCGAATATTCACCATTGGTAAATTATGGCAGATATTGGCAAAGACTGCCAATGAAGTGATAAAAGTTTGGCTTAACAGGTGGCTCCAGAGCACTTCGTTAAACGACTAGTTTAGCGCCACTCGAAACACTGCACTTAATCAAAATCCGACCTTCTGCTTCACGTACACGTCGGCCCCTCAAAATCACTGGCTTCAAAAGACAAAAAGTGGCCTAACACTCAAATCAGCCATGACCGGTATCGAGCAATCTTATGTTGTTTGAGAAGTAGCAAGTAGCGCAAGGATTGCGTAAAAGCAGCTGTCGAACAAAAATCGTGTGTTATATTTGAGTCACTGCCTTATTATGCGGTTTAATAGCTTTTGCGTTTTTCTACAGCGTATTGACGTTTGCTCTTCGTCGGAAAAAATTGAAAATAAGTGATAACAAGGAATCGTTAAAATGCCTAATCTTGCAGCGCGTCTAGTCATTAGTTTACTACTATTGATTGGTTTAAGCGCCTGCCAACCATCTTCAAAACCTGAAAAGCCTCTTAATGGCCCTTCACAACAAACACTCGAGTTTGACCGGCTATTTACCCAATTCGATGATATTAATAAGCCAGGGGCCTCAGTTGCAGTAATGCAGGATGGAGAGATTATATTTTCAAAAGGTTATGGCAGCGCAAACCTAGAATACGATATACCTGTTACGCCAGAAACTATGTTTCACGTTGCATCTGTATCGAAGCAATTTACCGTATTCGCCATTCTTCTACTTGCTGAAGAAGGTAAGTTAAATTTCGATGATGACATACGACAATACATTCCAGAAGTACCGGATTTTGGTCACACTATAACCTTACGACACTTAGCATCACATACAAGCGGCATGCGTGATCAATGGAATTTGTTGCGTATGGCTGGTTGGCGATTAGATGACGTAATCACTACCGAACACGTACTAAAAATGGTAGCAAAACAGAAAGAGCTAAACTTCAAACCGGGAGAAGAGTTTCTGTACTCAAATACCGGGTTCACACTATTAGCAGAGGTTGTTGCACGTGTTAGTGGTAAATCTTTTGCTCAATTCACACAGGAAAGGCTGTTCACGCCATTGAATATGAGTAACAGCTTGTTTTACGACGACCATCAAAAGATCGTTAGCAATAGGGCCTACTCATACGAACGCAGCGGCAATGGTTACAAAAAAAGTGTGCTGAACTTTTCAAATGTAGGTGCAACAAGTTTGTTTACGACAGCAGAAGATCTGCTGAAATGGTCGGCTAATTTCACCGAACCGACTGTGGGTAGCCCTGCCGTAATCGAGCAAATGAATACCCTTGCGTCCTTAAACAACGGAGAAACATTTGGTGGTGCATATGGGCAATTTATTAGCTACTACAAAGGTACCAAATATATTCAGCATAGCGGCGGAGACGCAGGATTTCGTTCGTATTTGGCTCGATTTCCTAAACAAAATTTAGCAATAGCAATATTGAATAATGGCGCAGATGCAAGACCTTGGGAATTGGCTCTGCAAATTGCTGACAGGCTTATAAAGAAAAACAACCCTCCCCCTCAGAACGCGATTGCTGACGCATTTCTGGAGTCAATCTCACCTAAACAAATATCTGATTCTCTTGAGTTAAGTGAAGACATACTAAATGCCTTTGTGGGTCACTATTGGTATGAACCAGAAACGTACTCACGAGAGATATATTTAGAAAACGGTAAATTAATGTATTCAAGGGGCCAAGACGACGTAAGCGCCCTCGCTCCTATCAGCAAAAACACATTCAAGATGCTGAATGTAGAGGGAGAGATTTATGTTAAATTTACTAAAAATGACGAGAAAAGCTTAATGACAGTGAAAGTAGACAATGTCGATACGTATGTGTCGGTTGCCTATACACCAGTCAAAATAACCAAAACCTGGTTATCGCAATTCGCCGGCAGTTACTTCAGCCCTGAACTTTCTTCCACTTATCACTTTTCACCAGAAAATAAACAGCTGAAAATTTCTCATCACCGTCTAAGCGACCATTATATTGCGCCAGTCAAAGATGACTTTTTTAGCTCTCACGTTGGCGATATCCTATTTGAGCGTGATGTTCACGGCAAGGTGAATGGCTTTAGGATATCTAACGGTCGTGTTCGCAATCTTTACTTTAGAAAGCTATAGATAACACCAATAAAAAAGGGCATAAACACAAACACTCGTGGTGTTCAGGTTTACGCCCTTTTTGTTTTCAAGCTTCTTAAATGAAGCTAAAAACTTATTGGTTCTAACGGTTTTGTTTAACCATTATAACGCTGCATAACCAGCGTTGCGTTAGTGCCGCCAAAGCCAAAGCTATTTGACATCACTGTGTTTAGCGTTGCTTCACGTGCTTCGGTAACAATATCTAAGCCTTGTGCCGCGTCGTCCAGCGTGTCGATGTTAATTGATGGCGCGATAAAGTTATTTTCCATCATCAACAAGCTATAGATAGCTTCGTTTACACCCGCTGCACCTAATGCGTGACCTGTCAGTGACTTTGTTGCACTAATAGGTACGCCCGCTTGGCCAAACACTTCTTGAATCGCCGCAAGTTCTTTCACATCGCCTACAGGCGTAGACGTGCCGTGGGTGTTCAAGTAATCGATTGGAGCATCGATATTTTGCATTGCCATTTTCATACAGCGAATTGCGCCTTCACCCGACGGTGCAACCATGTCGAAACCGTCTGATGTAGCGCCGTAACCTACTACTTCGCCGTAGATTTTTGCGCCGCGTGCAAGCGCGTGCTCAAGTTCTTCAACAACAACCATACCGCCGCCGCCAGAGCTTACAAAGCCGTCGCGTGCTGCGTCATAAGTACGTGATGCAACCGCTGGGTTGTCATTATATTTCGAGCTTAGCGCGCCCATCGCGTCGAATTGGCTTGATAGTGACCAATGTAGCTCTTCACCGCCACCGGCGAATACTACGTCTTGCTTACCAAGTTGAATAAGCTCTAGTGCGTTACCTATACAGTGGGCACTGGTGGCACACGCAGAGGCAATTGAATAGTTCACGCCGCGAATTTTAAACGGTGTCGCTAAGCAAGCTGATACCGTCGAAGCCATACAGCGAGGCACCATGTAGGGGCCCACACGCTTAACGCCTTTTTCGCGAAGAATATCCGCAGAAAGCACTTGGTTTTCAGAAGACGCGCCACCTGAGCCAGCAATAATACCTGTACGCTCGTTTGAAATATCGCTTTCTTCTAGTCCAGAGTCTGCAATGGCTTGCTGCATTGCCACGTATGCATAGCCTGCTGCATCGCCCATAAAACGCATTGCTTTACGGTCGATGTGCTCTTTTAAATCGATTTCGATGTCGCCCCAAACTTGGCTGCGAAGGCCCATTTCGGCGAACTGTTCTGAAAATGTAATTCCAGACTTACCCGCTTTAAGTGAAGCAAGTACGTCTTCTTTATTTACGCCGATGCTTGATACGATACCAAGACCGGTGATAACTGCTCTTCTCATAGTTTACCCTTTGCGTTGTTGCGGCTTATGGTAACGATTTTGAATGGTAAAGTGGTCTGCTCTGCCAATAGCCAAGCTCAAGTTAGCCAAACTTCAGCGTTGCAGTACCTGTTTCAATTCTGGGCTTAAGTGTACAAACAGGTGGTTTACCACTTCCCTTCTTTTTCGTTTTTACCGTCTTTGTCTAAGCTTACCTATTAGGAATAAGTCCAATGTAGCACGAATGCACAGGGTCATGACCAGCGTTAATTTATACCTTCACAAAACCTTCAAAATAGCTTTAGTGGTTTCTTTTATTGACTAAATTGAGCTCTAAGTTTGTTCTTAAATATTTTACCCGTATCTTCTCTGGGCAGAGCATCGAGTATTTGCAACATTGCTCAGCAAGTGCATGTGCGATGATACGTGCACGAGCATCCATTTCGTCTCTAGTGCGTTTGCAAATGCTTTGACCACATTGGTGAAACACGCCCGCCATACCTTCTCCCTGAACTACCTTCAATAGACTCACAGTTAAATTTAACAAATTACTTACAACAGCAATTCAATAAACGTATTGTTTTTACTGATAGATTGTTATTTACAGAAGCAATAAGAAAAGAAGAGTTTTAAGCAGGTACAAACTTTTGCGGAAAAACAAAAAGGTGACAGGTAGAATACGCGGCTAAACGTTCGAAATTTATATAAAACTGAATATTGCTGTGTTATTAAAAAAGCCAAGAAACATTGCTCTACGCATTTTCCTAAGTGCGGTGCCCCGACTTTCTTTCGTGGTGGCTGCCTTTATCATTGCTTCTGCAGCGACTGTCTCAGCAACAGCTGCGCCTATCGCCCTCCCCGCGCTACCAGAGCCAGTTTCAAACAATGCCGTAGCTTCTGTCACCATAGACGACACACAATATGTATTTAGTTTTATGGGACTGGGTAAAGGTAAAACCCATAACGATGTTCACAACCGTGCTTGGCAGCTTGTTATCAACAACAAAGATAAACCTTTGCAGTGGCAAGCCCTTCCCCCAGTTCCATCCAGCCTTGTGCTAAAAGGCCGCTTGGCATCCGTAGCCGTGGGTGTTAAAGACAGCGTTTATATTTTTGGCGGCTACACGGTGGATGAACATCACAATGAAATTAGTACGCCAGATGTTTATAAATATTCGCCCACAACTGGGGAATATACGCTATTGGCGCCTATGCCCGTCCCTGTTGATGATGCAACTGCACTGGTTTACCAAGACCGTTACGTGTACTTAGTTTCTGGCTGGCACAACGATGGCAACGTAAATCTTGTGCAGGCCTACGATACGCAAACCGGCCAATGGCAACAGGCGAGCCCATTCTTAGGTAATCCGGTATTCGGACAAGCTGGCGGCATCGTTAATAACACTATGGTAATTTGTGACGGCGTATCGGTAACACCGCACAGCGATAAACGCCGCAGCTTTGCTGCTGAAACCGCCTGCTTTAAAGGTGTAATTGATAATAAAAACCCTTTGAAAATTGATTGGCGTACACTTAAGCATCCAACGGGTACTGCGCGCTATCGAATGGCGGCAGCTGGCGACAAGGCAACGAACAAAATCTATTTTGTGGGTGGCTCGACTAACCCCTACAACTACAATGGCATTGGCTATAACGGCGAGCCTTCAAATGCGGATAGCGCAATTTGGACCTTTGATATTGCAGAAGAAACCTGGGTTATTTCAAAAACAGAAGCTGTAGCGCCTACCATGGATCACCGCGGATTAATCGACATTAACGGTACATGGGTCACCATTGGCGGTATGCTTGGCGCACAGCGCGTTACTAGTAAAGTCACCTCGCACTTTTCAGCACTCGCAGAGGCGTCTTGTTCACTAACACAACAGGCTAGCTCTGAAGTTTCAAGTCAATCGTCGGATGGGCAAGCTGATGAACGAGTAAAAACAACCCCCAATTTAGAGTGCCAACACCAAAACAACATAAACGGAGAAAAATAAACAGTGAAATCTAAGCATGCACAGGTTCATTTTAATGAGAGCGGTACGCCTGTCGCCGACCATTTTGACGACGTTTATTTTTCTAACGACAGCGGTATAGATGAAACCCAACACGTTTTTGTAGCAGGCAACGACCTTATTGAACGCTGGCAACAGTGGCGCGCCCCTACTTTTGTCATCGCTGAAACAGGCTTCGGGACTGGGCTTAATTTCTTAGTTGCCATGCGTGCTTTTAATGAATTTAAAGCAACGAACCCGAATCATCCGCTTAAGCACCTTTACTTTATTACTACGGAAAAGTTTCCTTTGCCTCAACAGGATATGCAGCGTGCGCTAGAAGCTTTTCCTACCCTTAAAGACGAAGCGCAAGCACTCGCTTCGCTTTACCCTATGGGACTTGAAGGTTGTCATCGCTTACATTTCGATAGCCACTCTACAACGCTCGACCTGTGGATTGGTGATGTTCACGAACTTCTACCTCAATGGCATTCTCCTGTAAATGGCCTCATCGATGCTTGGTTTTTAGATGGTTTTGCTCCAAGCAAAAACCCTGACATGTGGACCGATGCTCTTTTTAGCCAAATGGCTCGCTTGTCAAAAACCGGCACAACCTTTGGCACATTTACCGCTGCGGGCATCGTAAAGCGTGGGCTTGCTGGCGTAGGATTTGACATCAAAAAGCGTAAGGGGTTTGGCCGTAAGCGCGACATGCTGACTGGCGCTTTTAACACCGCTAACGACAGTGTACAACATAAGCTTCGCCTGCCAAATGGTCCATACTACCGCTACGTTAATAGTGCAGTTACCGAGGCGAGCAAAGTTGCAGTGGTTGGTTCAGGCCTTGCGGCAGCCACGGCGTGCCTTGCGTTAGTGAAGCGCGGCATTAACACCACGCTATATTTTGATGGTGACACCCTTGCAAGTGGTGCGTCTGGCAACCCGCAAGGTGGGTTTTACCCCCAGCTTCACAGTGAAGCAAGTATTGCTAGCCGCATTCAGGCACACAGTTTTTTATATGCGCGCCAAGCCTACGACCATATTATTAAACATGTAAAAAACAATGGTCTAGCCGACGTTGCCCATGATTTCTGTGGCGTTATTCAACTAAGCTTTAACGACAAGGTAGCAGAACGCCAAAATAAATTGGCTGCTGCCGACGTATGGCCTGAAGCTTTGATCAAGCCGGTGAACAGCAAAGAAGTGAGCGATATCGCTAACCTAGCTCTTCCCTACTCTGGCTTATACATTGGCTTGGGCGGATGGATTTCTCCTCCACAGCTAGTTACTGCCATGATTGAAGAAGCACTTCAAAGTGGCAAACTCACGCTGAAACCCAATCATACCTATGTGTCTCATGAGGCAGTTGAGACAAAAAAGCAGCGGGTGCAGATTCGTTTTAACTTAGGTAACTCTGAAAATGAAGAAGTTATTACTGCCGACCACCTTATCCTTGCCCTTGGTGCAGGTGCGGTAAACGCTAGCGATTTTGACAGCCTGTCCCTTCGCCCGGTTCGCGGTCAGGTTGAAGCTGTACCTACCCAAACGCCAATTGAACAACTTAACACTGTGTTGTGTCACAAAGGCTATATGACACCTGTATTCAAAGGTCGGCATGCGTTAGGTTCAACCTACGTTAAAAACGACTTAAGTACCAATGTACGAGGCGATGAAACTGAAATGAACCTCGCCACCCACGAACAGGCGCTGGCAAACACCGACATCGTGCAAGCATTACAACATGACGGTAAAGCCAGAGCCGCTACCCGTTTAGGTTCACCCGACCACCAGCCTGTTGTCGGTGCACTACATAACTTTGATTCATTAAAAGAGCTCTACACTATGCTAGGCGTGGGCAAACCGTTGACTAGCGCGCCAGTGTTGCCAAATAGCGTAGTTTCCACCCTTACTTGCTTAGGGTCACGAGGGTTAACCACAGCGCCTTTAATGGCAGAGGTCTTGGTGAGCAGTCTATGTAAGGAGCCGCTACCTTTAAGCAACGATTTGCTTAATGCAGTGAACACAAGCCGCTTTATGACTCGCGAAGCAATTAGAAGTCAGGGTTAATAAACGGAGAAGTTTTTGTGAAAATTTTCCTGTGCCTAGACACAAAAGATCAGATGTTTAGAGGATTTAAAGCGAACATGATAAGAGTTCGCTTTTAAAGACAAAATGCAACATAAGTAAATGGCTAGTTTACGCTAGCCATTTTATTTAAATCCATCACGATAAACGCAGGAATGTATACATTGGCGCTTGCCACCACTTGTTTATTTTCCAGCGACACGATACGGGCGTTTACCCGCACGCCTCTGTCATCTTCAATGATGGTGCCGGTTACAACATGGTCCATTTCAACCTGTTTAGCTAGCGCAGTACCATCTCGAGTAAGTATGAAATCGCCCACTGGCGTTACGGTAATGCCACCTGCAAGCTTAAAGTCGACAACCGCTAACCCAAAGTCTTGTAGCTCGGCTATTAGATACTCTGAAAGCTGATTGCCTAACACGGTGCTGTCGCTCAACGACTGATTAAGCCTCACAAAACTCGCCACACCCACCATATCCTGCTGCGTAAGACGGGTTGCATTGTCCATTAACTCCATCGCAAGTTGCGAGGCGTAATCATTTAAGCGCTTGTGCGTTTGTGAAGGTGAATAGCCATGGTGTAGTGGGTCTTTATAGCCGGGGTCGACTTCTACGTGCTGTTGATATTGTCTATCGCGAGAATCTGGTGTGTACTCTAACCCTGAACGGCTTGGTACAGGTACTGGCTCGGCGTGATGAGTAATTTCACCGTCTTCACCTAACCAAAATGAGCCAATAGACTCCGTGCTAGTGCACCCTGTCATACATACACTTAGCATTACGCCAACGGCTGCCCAACTGCTTGACACAAGCTTCTTTGTAAACACCATGCTGAAACTCCTAGCCGCGACTTAGCTTAACGCCATCGCGCATACCGTTTTGCTGGCTACCGTCACTTGGAATAAGTGCATCTACCACATAGAACGGCACTAACATTTGCGCAGTTGCCACTACCGCGCGCGACTCCATGCCTAAAATACGGGCGTTAACTAACACGCCACCTTGGTGCTTGGTCATCGTTCCGGTTAACACGTATTCAATAGGAAGGCTGCTGCTCAATTCCAAATAGTCTCGGCTTAATACAAAATCGCCATCGTCAGTAATGCGAATATACTCGGTGGCTTTGAAGTCGATAACCGGCACGCGGAATTTATGCAGTTCGTGAACAAAAGATTCCGCCATCTGACGACCAAGCAAATCTGTTTTCTGCAAGTCAGTATCTAGCAGTGCGAAATGGGTTACACCAATAGGTGTCTTGTTATTCACATATTCCATATTCGCAATTAAGTCTTGCGCCATGTTCTTCACATAGTCGCCAATGTGCTTGGTTAGAGGTCGACCTTTATACGCGCCCTGTACGCTCGAATACAAAGGAGGTTGACCAATGGCGCCATACGCGTCCATACCCTGAGATTGGGTATCATTGGTACTTTCGACTGGCTTTGAGGGAGCACGGTCAGCGGCTGTAATATCGATAACATTCATGGCCGGGCGCTGAGGCGCTTGTTCTGCTACCTCTTCCTCCCCCATCATCATAGAGCACCCGCTAACGCTTAGCAGTGAGGCACAGAGCGAAAGCGCCGCGTATTGATTTCGTCTTTTCATGGGGTTACCTCGTACCTTCAGTTCTGTATAACTTGCCGTTTCGGGTTGTTACTTGCTCTTCTCGCCAAAACAGTTCGGCAGGGAAAAAGCGTGTTGCCGCAGCGACAATGTTTTTATTTCTAGCGTTGATAATTCGAGCGTTAACCACCGCACCAGACTCTTGGTACACCATAGTGCCGGTAATATAAAAATCGACGCGCTCAATGTTGGAAAGCTGGTCGATATTGCGCGTTAACACTCTGTCGCTTTCGTTACTAACAATTATATCGTTCGAAAGCTTAAATTCTTGAGTAGAAAAGCCTCTTTTCGTCGCCTCAGTAATTATTCCCTGTTCAAGTTGATGGCCCAACAACATTAACGGATGTTGATGGTCGGCACTGTATTTCATGGTATCGGCAGGTACAAAGCCGACTACCGCGTAGCGTGACTGACGTGCCGGACCCACATCAGCAAAAAGCTCGTTGGCCAACATGTATGTGTGATATTCCACATTGCCTAAGGCAGTTACCTCACTGGTATCGATTTGCGAAAACTGCCCTTTTGGTTCTTCAAGTGTTGAACAGCCCACGAGCAAACCAACGCACAGTGTTGCACATGACATCACCTTTGCTAACCGACTACCGCTGTTTTTCAAAAAAGCGTAAGCGTCATTTTTTATCATACTATTCATTAGATATGTCCGTTAAAAAACGTCAAATTATCACCGCCTAAAAACGCAAAAGCCGATGTGAACCGTTGCGCAGCTTTTAAGGCTGACATTTTAATAAATCTTTTTAAACGCAAACTGCAATAATCGCACCAAACACCGGCACTATGAAGATGCGGACGGGCTCTACAAAGCGCCATATGTCGATTTTTAAGCTAAATGCCTGTTTTAGTGCGTCCCGAAAGGTCACAAACAAACCGATAGCCCGCACACCATGTTTAGTGTTAAATGACTAAATAAAGAAAAAGACGGTAACTTGTTGCCGCTTGTGTTAAATAAAATGCCGTTTTGAAGTGACCGCCCTCCCCTTCGTCTGAACTTAAGCACTTAAAAGTTTCTAAATGGTTCTAGTTAAATATTCGAGCTTGTGTCTAATAGTGCTCTGTAAATTTTTTGATGAATATAGGTAGAGTTTGCGATCACACTATATGCTTTTGGTGGGTTGGATAAATACGCTTAGCGTTTATGACTGAAACAAAACATCCCTGTTAATCGAGACCAAGCGCTTTTTGAACGTTAATCGCACTAACCCCTAACTGTTCAGCTTTTATCGTATCAATGGAGTCAAACTGTATTTTACAGCCAGCGTTTATCATACCAAGCCACGCACCACGCAATGCATCCGGTCGCTTTCCAGTCCAGAACGATTCGGTCTTTTTAATATATGCGACCACCGGTTCAACATAACCATCATTATAAAGTTGACGCACCAAATCAAAGTCTGGGCCAAAAGCGCCTATTAACGCAGAATCTATATCATTTATTGAATTTTGAAGGGCGCTAAATGCCTTCTCAACGTTACCTTTTCGGTAGGCAATCCACGCTCTCGCGATATCTACGTAGTGGTTTTCACTGCTAAAGCCATCGTAAACGTCGCCCGCAATTTGTTGTTCAATGCTCATTTTATTTGCATAGTCGAATGCGCGCTCTATCTTCAATTCAGCTACCTCAATAGGCTCAAACTGCGCACTATATTTTATGTGCCGGCTTAAGTTATTAAGGACCTTATATGAATTACTGTTGTTAGATAAACTCAGTTGATAATCTTGCAATGTATCACTAAGCAATCGACGATTCCTTGATTCAAGATACGCAAAACGCTGCTCGATATACGCTAGGTACTCGGAATCATCGCAGCCTTGTAGGTAATCTGCATGGCTTTGTTTACTCAAAGTAATAATAAGGGGAACGAAAAGAAGAAAGCGTATAAACTTCAAGATAGTCTCTATTTTTTGTCATTTATCTTCGTACTGAGAAAGTATCGAAATTGATCGTAAGTAGTCGTTAACTGTAATTAACGATATCAGTATTACCCTTGTTACCTATTTCAACAGCTTTTTCAAAGGAACAGTTTTGTCGCAAGTAATTTTTAGCCGCGTTTATAGTTTTTTAGTCATGTCTTGCTTTTCTTTGTCGGTAGTTGCCGCGACTGATTCGTCATATACCCATAACGATTCTAGTGAAAACACTGTAATAAACATCCACAGTTCCCTTTCGTTGAGTGGTACAACAATTAAAAAGCGCTTTTTCTTTAACGTCTACAGACTGAGCCACTTTATGGAAAAGCCTAAAAGTGATTTCCCTACAAAAGATTCGCTTATCACGTTCATCTTGAATGCAAACACACAACAGCGCATCGAACTAGAGTTCCTGAGAGATGTAACCCGAGAGCAAATAGAAGAAGCCCTCATGCAAGGTATTGAGCAAAATAACGCTGATTCTGACCTGAGTAAGATTAAAGAAGATATCGAAAGGTTATCCTCTGGCTTTCAGGATGAAGTAGAAAAGCATTCCACCCTAACGTTGTCTCGATTGTCTCAAAAGGAGCTTAATGTATTTTTCAACAATACCTTAGTTGTCAAAACTGAAAATCAAGCGTTAGCCGATGCCTTGTGGTCCATATGGTTTGGCAAAGACCCTATTGTGAATACTGAAGATTTAGTACAAAACATTTTGGTTAATTAGGTGAATTATGGGGTGCAAGGCAAATGCGGTTAGCATCGCCATATGCTATGCATTTGCCATTCGCGCACGTTTTCTTCCAGTACTGAGCTAGCGATTCAACTTATCAATATACGTTTGTTGCGCTGTAGTCTGCTCGGGTGGCAACAACACAATTTTACCCATGTGCTTTTTCTCAGAGAAATCTTTTTGTGCTGTTACGATATCTTCCAGCGGGTAAGTTCTAGCTAACATAGGTTTTATTTCACCGCGCTCGATATATGAAATAAGATTCGGGAAAACCGGCTCGTCCCACGCAGTACAACCAATAAAGGTAAGATCTTTCAAGTAAAAGTTGCGCATATCAAGCGTGACTATTGGCCCTGCGATGGCGCCGGAAGAAGCGTAGCGACCACCGCGTTTCATAACCACGGACATTTGAGTGAATCCTTCACCTGCAACGTTATCGACAACTACATCTACGGACTTTTCTCCTAACACTTCAACTAGGTCGCTGTTGCGTTCGATAACGCGGTCTGCACCTATTTCCTTAAGCACATCCATTTTATTTTTACCAACAACGGCGGTAACTGTCGCACCACGGCGTTTAGCTAACTGCACAACAGCAGAACCTACACCACCTGAAGCCCCAGTCACCAAAACATGCTCCCCTTTAGAAACGCCGGCTCGATGAACCATATTTTCAGCAGTACCATAAGCACAAGGTATGGTTCCGAGTTCGGCATCCGACCAATCGCACTCTACAGCGAAGGCTTCACTCGCCGTTATTTTTACGTACTGGGCGAAAGCACCATCGAAGTCTGACGCCATCCAAATATTTTCTAGTGAGTCCCAAGAATCTTTACGGATGCAAGAACGTATTAAAATTCGCTCTCCGATACGTGTAGGGTCCACGCCTTCCCCAACCGCCACGATTCGACCACAACAGTCAGTCCCTTGAATAAACGGAAACGGGGTTTGTTCATTCCATCCACCGTCTAACTCTTCTGCTGCGCTTGATTTCTCTTCGTCATTCTCGTCCAACGCGTCAGTGCCTTGAGTGACTTTAGAAGAATACCAACCTAATCGAGTATTAATTTCTGTATTATTGACACCAGCTGCTAAAACCTGAACTAGCACCTCGCCAGCAAGTGGTTTTGGCATGGGGACATCGGTGTAATTTAACTGCTCATAACCACCGTTCGCCATGGTCACCACAGCCTTCATAGTCGTATCATCAGGTTTTACATCGAATCTTTGCTTGTCGCCAAGCAAGCTAGTAATACTCATAATCTCTCTTAAGTTTAGAATTAATAACAATTAGTACGCTAAAATAACGTATGCCTGTCGCTCATGCAAAGTAGCTACGCTATTCAGCTTTATATTTAAACGGTTGAACAGTCCCTTAGATTTGCTGAGCTTAAGGCTTTCTCCATCGCGCTTTGATCCCTCGGGTATCAACGTGAATAAACGGCCCCCGGTGAGGTTTTGGGCCGTATACCCCTAGACCGCCAATTAAGCCTTTATATTCACTACGTTTATTAAGCTCGGCTATCATTCTAGCCATAACGTCAGCATCTTTGATACTTACCGCGCCGTCTTTGTTTAGGTCGTCCATTCTGTAGTTACCGTCATTATCTACAAAAATGTCGGCGGCATCGCCATAGACATGTCGGCTAAATTTAACGTTACCGATTGCCTTATTATATTGGGGCGTTCTGTAGCCGCTCATTATCACCATGTTTGAAACATGAATATTGTTCATATTCATTTCTCTTCTAAGCATTTCGAGCTTTAACAGGAGAGACGGGCGAAGGTATACAAACTTAGGGTAGCCAGAGCGCTGTTTACTGGTGAACTCCTTTAACTTGAAATGAGGAGATAAAAGTAGCTCTTGGTTTTCTTCCGTAACTTCAATAAACCCTTCAGGTTCAACATAAACATCTTTGTTTTTAATTTCACTTTCATCTGGATAAAGCCCGATATGATAATACTTTAATCGTCCGCCTTGGACTTCCTCGGCAGGAACCATCACAAATACATTCAACGACATATTGACCTGTCCGTCTTCGCTTCTTATTTCTAGTCGCTGCTCACCAGGGACATCTTTCGCCTGCCAATGCCATGTCATAGACTCGGATTTTTCAACCATTACACCGTTTTCAAACAACTGATAGGTTTTGTCCGGTTGTGGATAAATAATTTCTAGCTCGGTAACCTCTTCAGGCAATACAAATAGCGAGAAAGCGTTGTAAGGCACCACAATATTATCAATTTTTAAACTAAACTCCGCGTCTTCTAAGTGAGCTTTGTTTTCAACTACAACTGGCTCATGTGGCGCAGCACGAGCGGCCGTTTGAGAAGCTTTACCCTGAACCATTTCGACGGATTTCGCATTTACGTTTTGCGCGGTCGAGAGCATTACTAGGGCCACTACCGAAGCTTTTAAGGTGCTCACTATCATCTTCATATCTTTTGTTACCATCATCACTTACCCTATTTTCACAAAGACGCTACCTGCGTTAGCGCTTCGGCATCGCGTCTATCGCGCTGATAAATATCGTTTCTAAAGTTAGCCTTACCGTTTTCATCGGCCCACGCGGTCCAGTACACCAAATGAATAGGCAAAGGCTCTTCAAGGTGAAAGGTTTTAGACTGACTTAGCTCGCGAGCCGAAATAACATTATCCATTAAGCTATCTACGCCCTGCTCTTCCGCTATAAGTTGGGCTAAAGAAAAAGGGTCTTCTAATCGAATGCAACCGTGAGAGGCGGCTCTGTTCGTTTCTTTGAACCATTGCTGATAAGGGGTATCGTGCACGTATACAGCGTGTCGGTTTGGAAAAAGGTATTTAACCTTGCCTAACGGATTTTTTTCGTTGGGGAGCTTTACTAAAAAATGGTCGAACTGATAAGGCTTCATGTCTTCCCAATCAATCGTATTGGGGTCAACCAACTCATCATCAACAAAACTGTCTTTGCGAATAACAATGTTGTTTTCTTCTAAGTAGTTTGGGTTATCCGCCACTTTTGGTGCTATTTCTTTCGTGGCAATAGAAATCGGGATACGCCATTCTGGGTTAACTACAAATTTTTCTATGTGATCGCTAAATGAAGGCGTCGCCCAGCTTGGCTTACCTACTACCACGTCTTTAGTGGCTTTTACTTTACCGTTACTAATATATCGAAGACGGAACTCGGGAATATTAACTAACACATAAGCGTCACTGTCTTTTTCTTCAAACATTTCCAAGCGCGTAATGTTTAGCGCTAGTTGCTGCGCTTTCTTTTTTGCTGTCACATTTAGCGCTGCAAGGGTTTTTCTTCCAACTACACCATCTACTAGAAGGCCGTGACGGCGTTGAAAATCTTTCACAGCGTTTTCAACGTCTTTATTGAAAACGCATGGCGCGGAGTTAACTGCTGTTAATGCATGGGTGCAGTTTGTATTTATTGAGGGGTATTCTCTGCCCAAACGAGAGATCAATGCAGTTATCGCTTGAGCCTGCTCTTCACTGTAAATGGGCGTTTCATCAGCCGCAGCTTTTCTTAACGCGCCATTTTTAAGAAGTAAGTCTTCATTTAAGGCTTTCCAGCCACCTTGCTGGGCGATAGAGGAATAAAAAGCATAGGCACTTTTCATTTGCTTTAACTGTGCTTGTAAGGCAGAAGCAGTACTAGCCTCTTCCAATGCTCTTGGCGTTGAAGTGGAAACGGTCGAGGCAACACCTACCAAGGGTAACCAGAAAGAAGCAGCAGCAACAATGAGTTTTTTCGTTATGCTAGAAGTTCGCTTTTTAGGCGCTGAGAAGCGACCAGAAGCGTTCACTTCCAATTGATGACTATGGCACAATTGAACAGTATGCTTGACGGCTCGATGTTCGGTTTCCATTTCTTGTTTCCTTAGATTCGCGGACAAACATAAGGTCGCAAAACGAGTGCCAAGCAATAAGAAAAACCACAAACCATTGAAAGTTATGAGTTATTTTGAAATTTAAAAATGAAAAGAATTTAGATAACAGAAATATTATGTGTAGGTAATTCAGCTTTTCAGTAAGATTTTTACGGGAAAAGGTTAGAAAATAGCCGTAAATTTTACAATTTGTGTTTAAGCCGCCTCGCGGTTAGATAGTTATCGTTGTTGCATTCGGTAGCAAAGCGAGGTGCTGAAGCCTTATTTAACATTGACACATAAACAGAAAACTTCACAATAGTTCTACTTCTTATCCACTCGCGATCATTAATGCTGTATCTTTCTGAATTTCAAACAAAGCTTTCTAATCAATATATTACCCCTGCATTTTCGTTAGCACTAAATAATGAAAAACCACCCTCGCACTACCTTATTGCAGGTAGAAATAGTAGCGGGAAGTCGCTTCTAATTTCTGCGCTTGCGGGTAACGGTAAAGTAGAAAGCGGTGTTCGCGAGTGTAGTTCGGTTGTTGCAGAAGTATCGGTTTTTAGGCAGCAGACGTTAATTGAAGAAGAAAAGCAAAAAGACAGTGCGGATATTTTAGATGTAATCGCTGAGCCAACAAAAGTTCGAGAGTTATTCTTACGCACGAATGAGGATTATCAAAATCACCTTTATTACAACGAGCTAACCTCCGCTCTTAGAATTGAGCATTTGCTAGATAATGCGTTTCTTTCACTTTCAACAGGTGAAACCCGCAAGGTAATTATCATGCTGGCGTGGTTGAGCGATGCCGCAATTATTTTGCTTGATGAACCTTTCGAAGGCTTAGATGTTGATGCGATTAACGCATTTAGTCGCTTTCTTGTTTCTCAACAACAAGCCGCACTGGTGCTGACCGCCAACAAGCTTGCAGACATTCCTGAAGGCCTTCATGCACAACTCATTGTTATGGATGATCTTGCTATTACGTGGAAATCTGACGGCGCACTTAATTATGATGACTTGCGCTCAGAATTAAGTACGTGGTTTGCGCTAGAGTCTGATGATATCGATGTACCCGCAGCGCTTAACGCTAATGACACAAACCGCAAGGACCAAAATCACAATAAGCAGAACAGTGAGCTTGATGCACTACCCCATACCTTAATTCAGCTGAATGACGGCTTTGTGCGTTTCGATGAACGCACTGTATTTGAAAAGCTTAACTTTACGCTTAATAAAAATGACCATTGGCAGATAACGGGCCCGAACGGGTCAGGTAAAACCTGTTTGCTTCAAATGTTTACTGGTGATAATTCCCATTGTTATACCAATGACTTAACAATGTTTGGAATAAAACGAGGGACTGGCGAGAGCATATGGGATATTAAGAAGCACATTGGAATTATGTCTAATGCGCTACACATGCAATACAAAGTAAACGCAAGTGTTGAACATGTAATCATTTCTGGCTTTCACGACAGCATTGGTCTATACACCCGCCCAACGTTGGCTGAGCAAAACGTAGCAGGACAATGGCTTGCTGTTCTGGGTTTACAACAGAAGAAGAACACACCGTTTCAGTCGCTATCGTTTGGCGATCAGCGATTAGTGCTTATAGCGAGGTCTATGGTAAAACACCCTGCACTGCTTATATTAGATGAACCCTGCAACGGTTTAGACGACTTCAATCGGCAAAAAGCGCTTAAGCTTATTGATAAATTGGCTAAGGCTGGCACCAGTACTCTCTTGTATGTGAATCACAATCCAGAAGAGTGCATTCCCAGCATTCGCAACACGTTAAATATGAAAGACTATAATGTTTGAGATAGTATAAGCACCACCGCACAAGGCACTTAAATCAACGGTGGTAGTGCATTAGTGACTAAACATGCCCTTTTTCATATAACACTACAACGGCTAACGCAAAGCTTCTTCACACAAATCGTAAAACCAAGGAAATAATAACGCCAGTTACGATAAGCTGAACTAAGCAAAAACCCATTATATCTTTGGCTTTTAAGCCCGCTATGGCAAGTACGGGTAATGCCCAAAACGGCTGAATTAAGTTCGTCCAGGCATCGCCCCATGCCACCGCCATTGCTACCCTATTAACTTGCGCACCCAGTTCAGCAGCAGCGGGTAGGATTACAGGGGCTTGCACCGCCCACTGTCCTCCTCCCGAGGGTACGAAAATATTTACAATGCCTGCACTTATAAAACTCCACACGGGCAACGACTCTGTAGATGCAAAACTAATTAGCCATTCTGACATGCTCTGAGCTAATCCAGATTGCACCATAACCGCCATGATCCCCGCGTAAAACGGAAACTGTATTACAATCCCGCTGCCGCCCTGAACGGCTTGCTGCAAGCTATGTAATACATTACGTGGCGTACCATGAAGGACAATAGCAAGAAAAAGAAATAGCGTATTAACGATGTTTAGGTTTAACCCGCCGCCAGAAATAAAATAGTTCGTAAGATAAGCAAGCCCAGCGAAACCGACAAGTAAACCAAGAGCTTTGCTGTTTTCGAGTCTATCAGCGGGTCTTTCGTTTGCTGATGAAGGTAAAACATCGTCTTGTAGCTTTGTGCTATCAACAATCACGCTTTCAGATTTAGGAGGTAGCATTAAACGATTCACAAGGGGAATAACTACAAACATAATTGCCAACAACAGTAAGTTGAAGCCACTAAAAATAGTCTCGCTGGTACCAATTACGCCTATTTGTGCCTCTGAAAAATGGCCCGGTGTTGCAATAGTTAACGGTACAGAGCCCGCCAAGCCGCCATGCCATACGATAAAACCTGAATATGCGCTCGCCACCAATAGTCGATAATCTACCGACACTTTTCTTGCAAGTGCTTTGGCGAACAACGCGCCTACCACTAGCCCGAAGCCCCAGTTTATCCAACTGGCTGTAAGCGACACTAAAGTAACCAGTACAATAGCGCTTCCTGGGCTTTTAGCTAAACGGGCGAGGTTTTCCAGCAGTGTCTTGACTAGCGGCGTGCATGCCAGCATAAATCCGGTTACTAACACTAAGAGCATTTGCATTGAAAAGGTTAGCAGCCCCCAGAATCCATCTCCCCACTGTTGAACTGTGGCAAGTGGAGATTGGTCTTGAATGACCACCGCAAAGACAAGCGTTATGAGCGTTAACAATAAAACGAAAATATAGGGGTCGGGAAGATATCTTTCGACGAGTTTTACAAAGGGTTTTGATGCACGATTTAGCATTAACGCTCTCACAACTTGTTAAATACATGTTGCATATTAACGTATTTTTATGATTTGAGGAGTGTACTTATTATTTTAAGCTAGCCACTTTTGTAACGTGAGGATTACTTTCTCTTGGTCAATAGGTTTAGTAAGAAAGTCGTTCATGCCCGACTGAAGGCACTTATCTTTATCACTTTGCATAGCGTTAGCAGTAATAGCCACAATAGGTATGCTTTGATAGTGCGCACCGGCTGCCCCACTTCTTATATGCTTTGTTGTTTCAAAACCATCCATTTCAGGCATTTGGCAGTCCATAACCACGAGTGAATAAGGCTTTGCCTGTTGCGGCTGCTGTAAAAACGCTAAGGCCTCTTTACCGTTGTTTGCCACATCTACTGTGAGCCCTTCACCTTCGAGTATCGTTGTTGCTACTAGCTGATTTATAGCGTTATCCTCAACTAACAGTACCCGCAAACCCTCAGGCGAATTGTGAGGTGTAGCGTTATGGCTGGCCTCCTCTACAGGCGCACTGCGCCCAAAGTCATCAGCCTTATGTTCTATTTCGTTGGGGACCTTGGCCAAGATGTGTCTAAGATTCTCGGTGGTGAGGGGTTTCGGGAAAATTGATGCGATCCCTCGTGTTCTAAAGTGCTGCGCACTTTCGATATCTTGAAGTTCAGTCATTACCACTATCCGAATATCGGCAAATCTTGGTTCTTCAAAAAGCGTCATAGCAAAGTCTTTACCGCACATATCTGGCATTTTATTGTCGATAATAACTAAAGTGATTGGCGATGAAGACTTCAAACTGGCCTTACAATGTGCAAGCGCAGCTTTGGATGAATCTGCCACTGAAGTTTCTACACCCCAAACATTTAACTGGCGTTTCAGGACTTCTCTATTTGAAATGTTGTTGTCAACTATTAGGCAGTGTGTATGCGGGGCAACATCTGAAGGCGCCACGCTTTTAGCGTCATTAACCTTGTTCACTTCAAAAATAACTTCAAAGCAGCTTCCCTTTCCTACTTCGCTAAAGGCCTTTACATCACCACCTAACAGTTCACAAAGCTTTTTGGTAATGGATAAACCAAGTCCAGTTCCGCCATAGCGCCTTGTCGTCGATGCATCGACTTGCGTAAACGCTTCGAACAAGTGTGCTAGCTTACGCGGCTCTATGCCTATACCCGTGTCTTTGACAGCGCAGCGCAGTACATATTGCCCTTCATTTTTTGAAGGTAATAGTGCTGCGGTAATACTCAATTCGCCTTGCTCGGTAAACTTCACTGCGTTGCTTAATAAGTTAGTGAGAATTTGCTGAATTCGTGTGGGGTCGGAGTTAACTTTTGATGCGTCGACTTTAGAAACATCAACAATAACCGCTAAACCTTTTAACTGAGCCGTGTGCGCAATAGATTGCGCCAAGGTCTCGATTAAACTTCGCAAATCAAAATCAACCGATTCAATTTCAAGCTTGTTAGCTTCTATTTTTGAAAAGTCTAAAATGTCATTGATAAGTACTAGCAGAGAGCTGGCGCTTGAACTCGCTATGTTAACCCGTTGCCCTTGTTCAACGGTTAAGTCACTTTTCTTAAGCAAGTCGAGCATACCAATAACACCGTTCATCGGTGTTCTTATCTCGTGACTCATATTGGCAAGAAATTCTGATTTTAGCTTGGTTGCTTCTTCAGCTTTTTCCAGCGCGTTTTTAAGGTTGTGGGCCTGTGCTTCGAGGGATGCCGTTTTTTCTGAAACCTGTTGTTCAAGCGCATGAACAAAGCGCTTCTGTTTGGTTATTTCCGTTTGGTGTAACCGGGTGCGCAAATACACTACCAGTATTATTACGCCAATAAGTAAGGCGCAATATAGTGTGTATGCCCACCACGTTTTCCAAGGAACCGTAGCTACGTGTAAGTTCACGTACAGATGATTTTCGCCCCACTCTCCATTTGGCTTCATTGCTCTTACTAACAATGTGTAGGTACCACCGTTTAAATTGGTAAAGGAAACCTTATTGTGGTCTCCCGTATCTATCCACTGCTCGTCATAACCTTCCAGTTTGTAGGCAAAGTGCGGTTTTTGCGACGCTGAAAAATCCAGTAAAGCAAACTCTAAGGAGAAGAAATAGTCTGTATATGAAAGGTAGATATCGGTGACATAGGATAGCGGTTTACTAAGCCGTATTTCTTGGCCCATTTTATTAAAACCTGTCAGCACTATATTTGAATCGCGAACTTCCCGCTGCCCCTTCTGATAGTTAAAATACTCTATTCCCCGCTGGCTGCTGGTAAAATAGGTATTTTGAGCCGCGTTAAGCAAGCTGTTTGAGTAGTAATTTTTTCCTGCTAACTCGGTTTTACTATTATAGTTGGTCGCTTTTTGAGTTTCGGGATCATAGAGAAATATTCCCTTGTTAGTCGTAAGCCACAAGGTGCCATTTTCACCGTCCGCTAGCCCGCGAATAAGCGGTGTCGGTAGCCCGTGCTGTTCATTGAATTGCTGAAACGTATTGGTACTCGGTAAATAAAGATTTAACCCTTTTTGTGTAGCGATCCATATCTGCCCACTTTGGCTTTCGTGTATATCTTCAATTATGTTACCTAATAGGCTGTTTTCTCGCGCCACATCGGCAGAATAAGTAACAAACTTGTTGCCATTACGAGGCCACACGCTGACGCCTTTGCCCGTGCCAACCCACATTTTGCCAGCACTATCTTTAAAAAGAATATGAATTTCAGGGTGAGATAAACCTTGTGCTTGCGTTAAGTGCTCAAAACTATTGTCACTGATGCGATAGATATACACGCCATTTTTGTAGGTACCTACCCACAAATCGCCATTATCATCTACTGCCAATGCTCTAAACTCCTGAAACCGACGATAACTATTGTCTGATTTAGGGTACTCTATACGTGTTACTTCGCCTGTTTGACGATTTAATCTCGCTAGGTAGTTGTCCTGCGCAACCCACAGGGTATCGTTATCGTCTTGGACGACTATAGGTCGTTCTATCACCCCACTTTCAGCATACCCATCAAAGGAAGCAAAAATCGAAGAAGCGTTTTTTTCTAAGCGCTGCTCGTTTACACGCCATGTGTAAATCTCTGCTTTGGCAGTAACAATGAGTACATCGCCATTTTCATCGAGCTCAATCCCATTAGGGGCAACAAGCGCATCGCTATTAATAAGCTTCACTGTGCGTCGTGGAGACAACTTAAAAATGCCGTGAACTTCACTCGTTATCCATTTCGTACCGGTGTGGTCTTCAAATATGATCCTCAGGCCATTTGTGTAGCCAAAATCCATTTTCTCGACCACGTTGCCAGTGTCTGTATGGCGATATAAACCGTTTGTCGTTACAAACCACACACTCCCTTCACTGTCTTCAAGCATAGAGTTCACTTGGCCTATCTCTTTTCCATCGCTCGTGGTTTGCGGAATAAACTCCCCGCCTTGTGGAAGAAAAAGAAAAGGCCCATCTTGTGTAGCAACAAAAAATTGGTTTGATGTGGTTAAAAGCAGGCTTCGTATTTCATTGGCGCCCGTGGCGGTATTGTTGTCTTTATCCGGGAAGAAGTGGGTTGCTGTTAAGGTTTCTTTGTTCAGTAAGTTCAAGCCGAAACTGGTTGCTACCCACAAGCTATTTTCGTCATTATCAAGCATATCCCAAATACGATTATGCGATAAACCCGCTGAATTACCCTCTGTTTTTTTAACCCGCTGAAATGCGTTCTCGCCAAGATACTTATTCAAACCCTGATCGTAAGTACCAAGCCAAATGTCGCCATTTGTATCGTGAAGTAACGATTGAATTCGATTAGAAGAGAGTGTTGTTTTGTCGCCTGGAACGTGTAAAAAGCGCTGAAATATACCGGTCTTTGGGTTGTACTTATTAACGCCGCCTCCCCAAGTTCCTACCCATATGTTACCGTCTTTGTCTAACATCAGGTTGCCAGCGTCATCATGAGATAAAGTGTTTATTTGCTCTGCGTTAGACTCGAAAAGCTTGACCTGCCGACCGTCGTAGCGCATTACGCCGTTTTCAGCTGTACCGAACCACAAAAAGCCTTGGCGGTCCTGAATAATGGAATATATCTCAGAAGAAACAAAACCATCGTCAGCGGTAAGCAGCTCGACGGAGTATTCGTTCATAAGCTTGTCGGAATTCGAGGAATAAGCGTGTGGGGCACTCACCAAATAAACGAATGCACATAGTAGAAAGTGGCGAAACAGGAGCCGATAACGCGTTATATTTTGCAAAGAAACATGCTCTTACTAGAAAAAGAAAAGACGAAGATATACGTTCGCAATATTAGATGATCCCTTTTAGCTTATCCATTCTACCAAAGGTGCATATATTGACCTAGCTTACCGTTTTTATTGATTTGAATCATGTAATCTATTCTTCGGTTTGCACAATAATTGCTGTTTATCTGATAACACGGTAAATAACCATACCGACAACAAAAAGGAGTCATCATGTCTAAATCCTACAAAGAAATCACAGAAGGCCTTAATCCTTATCTTGCAGAGGTGAAAAAAGGTGTACCTGAAGTAATGAAAGGCTTTTCGGCTATGGCTAAAGCAGCGACTGCCGACGGCGCACTGGATAAAAAAACAAAAGAGCTCCTTGCTCTTGCTATTGGTATAGCGACAAGGTGCGATGGCTGTATTGGTTTTCACGCTAAAGCGCTGGTTCATTTAGGTGCAACAAGAGCTGAAATTGAAGAAGTCTGCGGTATGTCTGTATACATGGGTGGCGGCCCCTCGTTCATGTACGCGGCAGACGCTCTGCGTGCTTTCGATGAATTTAGTGAAAGTGAGTAAGAAAAAAGGGCCGATTATTTTCGGCCCTAAAATTCAATTTAAGGTTTAGGTCGTTACAGTGAATTCATACTTTGTACACTGACAGGACCAAGCTCTGCAGCTTCAACTTCTGCTTTGATTTTTTCAGCATCGCCGATGATGATCCACGTTAGTTTATCTGGGTGCAATACTTCTTCAGCCGCTTTACTGAGGTCACCTAAAGACAAGCTGTTGTACTTTTCGACCAAAGACTCTGGGTAGTTGTATTGTCTGTTGAACCTTTCACTCGACAATAGGCTGTACAGCACCGCATTGGCTGTCTCAAACTGACCTGGCAGTGAGCGAACTTCATCAAGTCGCGCTCGTTCAAGTTCCTGTGCCATTGGCGGCTTATCACCTATGTAGGCATTAAGCTCTTTCTTAAGTTCTAGCAACGACGGGCCTGTTTTATCGGTTTGAACCGGAGCATAAACCATAAATGGACGTCGACCTCGAGCATCTTGTAAGAAAGTGTACGCACCATAAGACCAGCTTTTATCTTCACGTAAGTTCATATTAATGCGAGCAGTAAAAGCGCCACCTAAGGTTAAATTCATGGCCTTGATGGCAATATTGTTTTCAGCACCAGTCGGTGGTGCTAAATGCGCAGCAAGTATAAGAGACTGCTGTGCTCCAGGACGGTCGATAATAATTGCTTGGCCTTGATCAGGCATTGATGCTTGGGCAATTTGCTTGGTGCCCTTGTCACCTGCAACTTTCCATTTGCCAAACTCTTTTTCGAGCATTGGCTTAATCGCGTCTAATGTGGTGTCGCCAACAACAAATATAGTCGCGTTATCAGGGCGAAGCCATGTATTCTTAAAGTTAACCAAGTCGCTTCGCGTAATTGCCTTCACGTCTTGCTCGGTTCCGGTACCGGTAAATGGAATACCATAGGCATGGTCATCACCATAGATAAGCGGTGGAAGCAAAGTAAGGGCAATACTTACAGGGCGAGTTTTTTGCTGTGCTATATTACTCAAAATAAGCGCACGTTGACGTTCAATCTCTTCTTCTTTAAACGTAGGTGATTTTAAGATATCACCGAGAAGTTCCAAAGAAAGTTCCATATTTTCCGTTAGCATCGACATGCCAACTGTCGTGGTATCTAAATTTGAGCCAGCGTTTAAATTGGTTCCTAACTGTTCAAGCTCTGCTGCTAGTTCTAAGGCATCGTATTTACCCGCGCCTTCGTCGAGCATCTGCGTGGTAAAGCTTGCAAGGCCCAGCTTGCCACCTGCGTCAGCGGCGTAGCCTGCGTCAAATTGCACCGCTACATTCACCAGTGGAACCGTCGAGCGTTTTGCAAACACCACATTAACGCCGTTAGAAAGCGTAGTTTCCGTAACGTCAGGGAAGCTTAACTGTGTTTCTCTATCAATTGATGGCAAACCTGAACTGCGATCAACACCTTCAGCAACGGCTGCATGCTCAATGAAAGGTACAACCGTAATTTGGTGCCACCCTTCTTTTAGCCATTTATTCGCTGCCGCTTTAACGCCTTTAGGTGTTGCCTGTCCCAGCTCATCTAATTCGGTTTTAAAGTAATTAGGATCGCCAGCAATAAATTCACCAGTAGCAAGCGTATCGGCTTTACCGCCGAAACCACCCACTTCTTCAAGACCACGAATAATTGAAGCTCGACGTTTAGTCGACACCAATTTGACTTCATCTTTACTTGGACCTTTACGCAAAAACTCACTAATGACTTTGTCGATTTCTTTTTCCACTTTAGCCACGTCAACGCCGTCTTTCACGTCAACCGTAACGCCAAAAATTGATGCCATTTGCAGCTCGTAATTGAACACTGAAGCATTGGTTGCGATTTGTTGGTCGTAAACCAGTTCTTTATAAAGACGAGAATTTTTGCCGTCACCTAACGCGCTTGCAGCAATAAACAAATCAGTTGCGGTTGAAGATGTATTCTCAGGCGACACCCAAAGGCGATAAATACGTGATTGAGGCACTTTGTCTTGAATAATTTCACGGGTATTTACGCTGCGTTTCGGCACCCATGCTTGCCATTTAGATAGCGCAGGACCCGGCTCAATATCCCCAAAGTACTTGTTTACCAGCGGCTTCGCTTCTTCGGCGTTAATATCACCGCTTAACACTAAAATTGCGTTATTGGGGCCATAATATTTATTAAACCAGCCCTTTACGTCGTCTAAAGACGCTGAGTTAAGGTCTTCCATTGAACCAATCACCGTGTGGTGATAAGGATGCCCTACAGGAAATAAGCCTTCAAAGATGTGGGTAAACACGCTTCCATAAGGCTGATCTTCACCTTGGCGCTTTTCATTTTGTACAACGCCACGCTGTTCGTCTAACTTCTCTTGTGTTACCGCACCTAAAAGATGCCCCATGCGATCTGATTCCATCCACAATATGCGGTCAAGGGCTGGAGTAGGAACGGTTTGGAAGTAATTTGTGCGGTCAAAATTTGTGGTGCCGTTTAAGCCAGTAGCACCGGCTTCTTGAAGCGGACCGAACCATTCGTCGTTATAATTTTCGGTGCCGTTGAACATTAAGTGTTCAAATAAATGCGCAAACCCAGATTTACCCTCAGGCTCATCTTTGGAGCCTACTTTGTACCACACCGCCACAGCTACCACTGGCGCCTTGCGGTCTTCATGGACAATTACGGTTAACCCATTATCGGTAGTAAACTTTTCGTAGTCGATATTTATGTCGTTTTTAGCAAACGCTGAGCTTACCAGCGTGCTACTTACTGCCAATAAACCTACGCTTACTTTTAAGCGCTTGGTGAGGTGTTTAAGTACACTCATTTCGTCATCCTTAATCTTTTTAATTGTGCTAAATACCACAAAGCGGCGCTATGCCTGCCTTAAAGATAAATCAATCTGGCAGTTAATAAAGGATTATGACGTTGAAAACTGTAACGGATTGTAAAAAGAGAAAAAATATCGAGCGTGGAGATTTAAATGTCTAGGCTCAAGGCTAGAGGTCGCAATTATATTGCGACTAGTCGTGCCCAAAGCGCTTTAACTTGCTTTGCATCCTCGCTTTCCAGTTCATTGTTTTTAAACGCACTTTCAAGGCTTGATAGCATTTTTTCGTTTAACAATTCCAATGAAGCGTCTTCACGCATTTCTAGCTGTCGCGCTTCTACCGCGAAGTGGCCTTGCAAATAACTTGCAATGAAAAGTTCATCGTCACTGCCGTGGTTCACCACGTCATCAAGTGATGCTTCAATTTCAGCGATAGCTTTCACTACCCCTTGAGGGGCTGCAGCAGGTGGTAACACGTCTTACTCCTTCCTGTTGTTGTATATCAGTTTTCTATATTTTAATTTTCAATTCGAGATGGAATTGGTTCGCACCAAACGCCAATCGTTTAAACAGCCTGGCAAAGTACTTTGTCTTTGTAGCCGGTAATAACCGTAAACGCACCTGCCAATTCAGCGTCAAGCGCGGCGTCGCTTGAATCTAAGCGAAGCGGTTTGCCGTTTAATGCCTGTAGCTTTTGCTTTGTAGCCACAACAAGCATGTTTTGTTTGCCAATTTGGCGAATAAAAGCCGGGCTTAACTGTTGATTTCCACGCCCTAAAATATGGCCCTGACCACCAATCACAGTTAAAATGACTTTGGTCGGTTTGTTTTGAGTCAATGAAACAAGTTCATCAGCGGTAACGTCACTTGCTATTAACTCTCCTTGCTTTACCACATCCACACCTAGCATGGTGTTGTCTAAGCCAAGAAACTCCATGACAGCGCCTACAGTGGAGCCTGACCCCATGACAAAGTACGTATCGGGTTCATCATCCATAATCTCGCTTACATAGGCAGCAATATCATCAAGCACCAGTGCTTCATCTTCTTTGCCGCCCATTTTTACCGCTTGTACGTAAGTTAACTCGGCCGGCACGCGCATTTCACCATAGTGTTTGGCAATAACTTTCCCTTCGCGAAACGCGTTTTCGTCAATATCACGCACTTCGGCATCCATTTCGCTTACTAGTTCACCGGCGATCATTTGGCTTACTACCTGCCCCGCTGCCGCTGGTGATACACAGTAAACGCCTGAGTGAATTTTACAGCCCGCTGGCACACCTAAAACCGGTACTTGAGTGCCAACCACACTGCAAATATTGCGCGCGGTACCGTCGCCTCCGGCAAATAGCAGTAAGTCGACTTGAGCATCTACCATGGCTTTTGCCGCGCGCTCTGAATCTTCACCTTCGGTTTGTTCAGCGTCAGAGGCGTAGATTACCTTGTAAGAAACACCCAAGGATTCACACACCGTCTCACCCATGTCACCGGACGCTGTGAATACGGTAAATTGACCTGACAGCGCTTCAAGAATACTGAGCGCTTTCGCCATTTTTTCATTGGCTTTTTTCTCGGCCCCCATAGCCAGCGCTTTTTCACGAATTTCAGCACCATCGCTGCCTTTTAACGCGAGCGCGCCGCCTATACCGGCAAACGGGTTTACCACAACCCCAAGTTTAAACAAGGCTGGGCTACTACTACCAGTTTCATTCATGCCGCATCTGCTCCTGTTGGTTTAGCTTGCCTATCACCGTTAAATGTTGCCGATAAAGCCTCTATGAAGCGCTTTGCTCGTGGGGGAAAGCCGTGTTCGTTGTAATGAGCACGCTGAGCCGCTACGTTTCGCGTAAAGCCTTCTCTATCAGGCTCTGCCCCATTCAAATTATCGGTACTTACCTGAAACTTTCTGCCGGCGGCTTCTGTAAAAGCCCACTCAATGGCTTGCGGCTTAATTTCCACTTTTTCAAAGTCTGCTTGTTGAGCCTCGTTTCGCCCATCGGGGCAATACCAATAGCCGTAGTCCTCGAGCTGTCGGCGCTTCTCACCGGCAATACACCAATGCGCGATTTCGTGTAACGCACTCGAGAAGAAGCCGTGTGCAAAAACTATCTGGTGGTAACCCGTATCGTCGCCTGCCGGGATATAAATGGGCTCATCGTCACCTAACACCAATCGGGTGTTGTAATCTTCAAAGGTGCTATTAAATAATGAGATTAACGTGGGAACATCATTGTCTATTTCAGCGTTTGCGATTTGTGCGCCGCCTTTTTCTTCAATGGTGATATCTTTGATAGCAATGTCTTCAGGAGAAATTTGACTACGTTGGGTGTTCATTACGTCCAAAAAATATTAACAAGCAAGCTGAGTTGATGGCGCAAGAGTATATCAGTAAAACTTTGTCATCTCACTTGAAAGCCGCGCTTGCATGGGTCAATCTAGGTTTACAACGGACATGAATAAAAAACGACGTACTACGGAGTGCTTCACTTGGCGCAAGATATAGCAAAACATATTCACAGGGTAAATGCCCTTCGCGATTTAGCCAATCAGTTAGGGGTGATGTCAGTTATTCATCAACTGCAACACTGGCAATGTGAGCGCCTGTTAGTATCCCACGACGACTTAGCGACGCAAAGTCGCTATCAAAAAGCCATGGGGTTCTTCGTTGAAGAGCTATACGGACCCAAAGATTTCAGCCAGCGAGATGCCGACTTGGTTCGGGTCATTCCCAAGTTAGCCAAAGTGTTGCCAGACAAAGCCATGAATGCGATGGATGACGCGTTAGCGCTAAATGCCCTGTCTTTTGATTTAGACATGGAAATGGCCCAGTACCTTCAAACACATTTTCCCGATGAGCCTATTAATCGGGATAATTACGCATTGGCTTACCGAGCCGTTGGCCGAATGGACGACCGTAAGCATCAAATCGATATCATTTCACATTTGGGCGATCAACTTTCCGATGTGATAAAAGTTCGTGGTATCGGTATGTTGATTTCACTGTCTCGCCGCCCCGCTAAACTTGCGGGCTTGCTTGCGCTTCATGAATTTTTAGAACGGGGCTTCAATGCGTTTAAAGCGCTGGGCGACGTGCAAAGCTTTATTCAACCCGTGCTGGTACGAGAAAAAGCATTAATGCAGGCGCTATTAGATGAAAACGTAGCGCTGCCTGAAGATAACCCGTTACCTAACGTGTAACAGAGTCAGTCTAATCGCTGACTTATACCGCTTTCTACTGAGAATTTTAAGCAACAAGGAAAAAATTTGAGCCACACTAACTTAAACTGGGTGTTAGAGAATCCCTACGTTCAGCAATGGCACATAGATGAGACGCACATTGACCACTATCAGCATGTGAATAATGTAGCGTACCTGTCTCAAGTAGAAAATCTGGCTTGGGCACATTCAAATTCGCTGGGCTTACACTTTGCAGATTACCAGGCGCTAAACCGAGGCATGGTGATTAAACGTCACGAACTCAATTATCACCTGCCTACTCATCTTGGCGACATCTTAGAATGCGCCACTTGGATTGTGCATTGTGATAACAAACTGACCTTGAAACGCCAGTTCCAGTTTATCTGCCCCAAGCGAAACAAAACGGTTTTTGATGCCGTGACAACCTTCGTATGCGTTAGCCTTGATACTGGCGCGCCAAAGCGTATGCCGAAGCAATTTATAGATGTTTACGGAAAGGCGTGTATAAAATAATGAAAAAATGGCTGGCTGTTCTGCTTACATTATTTCTGTGTGTGTCGTTAGGCATAAACGTTTACCTATCGCTTAGCTTAAAGCAGCATAACGATACAGCTTATGGGATAGAGGCTAGCTATGAACACCTTTTAGAAGACGAATCAGCGTTAGACAGCGAAGCACACCTAAAGGGCAAGGCAGAGCCCTTCAATAAAAGACGTTCTCCCACCTCATTGTTGAATGCTAACGGCGCTAATACGCTATCAAGTGAAGGTGAAGATCGGCGCTCAACTTCAGCACAACTTAACCAAGACGATGTAGATTCACTGACTACCCTGCTCAACAACGGACAGTACGCGTTGCTCGCTACTGAGCTATCGAACTTTTTAAAAAATGACCCGTTCAACGAATCGCTGCTGTTGCTAGAAGGTGAGCTGATTGAGTTAACAAAGCCCCTCCCCACGGCGCTCGTGCATTATTACGACGTGGCTGAACTTCCTCTTTCAAACGAAACGCTATCGCTTATCGACACAAAAATAGCCACCCTTTATCAGCAGGCGCAAACTCAACTCAGTCAAGACGAACAATGGGAATTAGTCGCCCGACTAAACGAGCCCTTATACCAGCGAATACCCGATGCTAAACATTACACCCTTAATTTGGCCGAAGCGTACGCCTACCAGCAAAAACTTACGCTAATGGAGGATGTACTCGCCGCTCTGCCATTAAACGACAGAGACGCCAATATCATTCGCGATAAAGCCTATGAAATACGTGATATGGCTAGCGCAGACACCACGCCGAACGATAGCGAAATTGAACCCACAAGCCCGGGAACTGCTCGATATCAAACCCGCGTGACCTTGGAACGCATTGGCGATCAATACCGCCTTGAGGCAAAGGCCCTTAACCAAAAAGCCACGATGATTTTAGATACCGGTGCCAGTACCACCGCAATATCCTCACGGCTATTTGCTCGATTAGGGCGTATGCGTAACCTCACGTTTATTGGTAACTTCAACGTGAGAACCGCGTCGGGAACGATAGAAGCTCCACTTGTTCAAATACCGCGCTTTTACTTTGCGGGATACGAGTTCAATGATGTTTCCGCCATTGTTTTACCCGAAGACGCCCTTCCCGATACCGATGGCCTGTTGGGTATGAATGTGTTGGGTGAGTTCGACTTCGCCATACTGCCAAAGACGAATGAATTGATTTTAAGTGAGAGAAATTAAGTTTAACCAAACGGTGTACTTTCATCAAAGTACACCTATTTAAACCACACTGAAAAGTCGTTTATTTGCTAACTTCAACTAACGGAAACACCTCAAACACCACACCTTCATGGCCTGTTTCCATAAAATTGCGGATATTGGCGTGATCGTCACCTTCGGGGTTATTGAGTACGTCTTCACGATAAAATCGCCCGAACAAGGCCAGTGTTTGTACTTGACTAAGGTTTAAATACTGACCGAGTGCGAGTAGTTTGCATGAGCCGTTGTTCTGATTTGCATCGTTTGACACATCGCCATTGGTGAAAGCGGTTGGCGTGAAGGCAAAGGCGCTATCAACGAGCGCGATAACGTCGTTAAACTCGATAGCTTCAGGAGCATTGCTCATTGCTTGAACAAGGTCATTGGTGTTGCTGAATGTCATGGTTATCCCGATAGAAAAAGAGAAAGATAATAACAGATCTATATCACTGCAACAGATAGCAACAGCCTCACCTTCAATATTTACATAAAAAAGCGCTTCATACTGAAGCGCTTTCTACTATGCTAGCGTTTTACACTGCTAACGTTTTGTAGCTTATAAATTAAACCGCTGCACACACGCGCGTGCCTTGGTCGATGGCCCGTTTTGCATCAAGCTCTAACGCTTCGTCGGCACCGCCAATCAGGTGATATGGCATGTTTAAGCCTTCAACGATATCACGCATCGGCTCTTGTCCTGCGCAGATGATGATGTTGTCTACCGGCAATACTTGGCTATTGCCCTCTACCGTAATGTGTAGCCCTTCATCATCAATTTTGTCATAGCTTACGCCCGGGATCATGGTCACGCCTTTGGCTAGCAAGCCTACGCGGTGCGCCCATCCCGTTGTTTTGCCTAAACCCGCGCCAACTTTTGTGGTCTTGCGCTGAAGGAGGAAAATTTCTCTTGGCGAGGGTTCTGGCTGCGGCTTAACCCCTTCAATACCTGCGCGGGCCGAGAAGGTCATATCAATACCCCACTCTTTCATAAACGCAGGAATGTCTTGGCTTGGCGTTTCCTTACCATGAGACAGGTATTCAGCCGTATCAAAACCAATGCCGCCAGCACCGATAATGGCGACTTTATTGCCAACAGGTTTCTTTTCTTTTAACACTTCGATGTAGGTCAGTACTTTCTCATGCTCAATACCTTCAATCGCTGGCGTGCGTGGTTTAATACCCGTGGCAATCATCACTTCGTCAAACCCTTCATCGTTTAGCGCAGCCGCATCAACATAAGTATTCAGTTTAAGCGTAATGTTTTTATGAAGCTCAATCTGGCGCTTGAAATAGCGCAGCGTCTCGTAGAACTCTTCTTTGCCAGGAATTTGTTTTGCGATATTAAATTGGCCACCAATTTCGCTAGACGCATCGTAAATCACAACGTCGTGACCGCGCTGGGCAGAGGTTACTGCCGCGGCTAATCCTGCTGGGCCTGCGCCCACTACCGCAACACGTTTTTTCGTGTCAGCAGGCTTTACGTTAATTTCCAGCTCGTGACAGGCGCGGGGGTTTACCAAACAGCTAGTCATTTTACCGTTAAATACGTGGTCAAGGCAGGCTTGGTTACAGCCAATACACGTGTTGATTTCATCGGCTTTATTTTGCTGCGCTTTGCGCACAAAGTCAGGGTCAGCCAAAAACGGACGGGCCATAGACACCATATCAGCATCACCACGAGACAGCACTTCTTCAGCCACTTCAGGCGTGTTAATACGGTTTGACGTAATAACCGGAATTGAAAGCGCTTCGCGAAATTTAGCGGTAACCCACGTAAATGCCGCACGAGGTACTTTGGTGGCAATGGTTGGAATACGCGCTTCGTGCCAACCAATACCGGTATTAATGATAGTTGCACCTGCTTTTTCTATTTCTTTACCAAGCTGTACTACTTCTTCGTAAGTAGAACCACCTTCAACAAGGTCAAGCATCGACAAGCGGTAGATAATGATGAAGTTCTTACCTACGGCCTCGCGCACGCGGCGCACGACTTCAATAGGCAAGCGGATGCGGTTTTCATATTCGCCGCCCCACTCATCGTCACGGTGATTTGTGCGTTTTGCAATAAACTGATTAAGGAAATAGCCCTCAGACCCCATGATTTCAACGCCATCGTATCCCGCGCGCTGAGCTTGGGTCGCTGCAGTAATGAAATCTTCAACCTGCTTTTCAATCTCCTCAGCTTCAAGCGCTTTAGGCTTAAACGGGTTAATAGGCGCTTGTACTGCAGAAGGTGCCACAAGCTTAGGGCTATACGCATAGCGACCCGTATGCAGAATTTGCATACAAATTTTGCCACCAGCAATGTGCACTGCATCTGTCACTTCTTTATGGTTTTTAACCGCTTCGTCGGTGTCTAAACGAAACGTTGACGGATGCGTAGCGCCTTCTTCATTTGGCCCAATACCACCGGTGACGATGAGACCCACGCCGCCTCTGGCACGTTCGCCATAAAAGGCCGCCATACGTTTGTGGCCGTCGGGTAACTCTTCTAACCCCGTGTGCATAGAGCCCATCAAAACGCGGTTTTTAAGAGTAGTAAAACCTAAATCTAACGGGCGAAATAAATGAGGGTAAACGGGATGATCGGTAACGGTCTGATTCATGATACATTCCTGAAAGTCGTTTTGGCTTGGTAAAAGCCGTTAAAAAGCCTGTTTAAATATTTTTATCTAATGCGCTCTTTCTCTGAAGGCGCGTTATGATTTCACTAATTACATACAATACGTGTGTAGGTTTGAGTTGCGCACCAGCGTTCACCTTCCCTTATAGTAAAAAGGCGACCATCGGCTACCACCGTTGCGCAGTTAGCGCGCTTTCAAACCTAAACCTATGAATTCATTTTTTTGATAGCGGGATGCAATGGCGGGTACTCCGGCAACGTTTTTGTTTTCTGTGCTTCCATAGCTTTAAACACATCTTCCATTTGGAACATTCCCGCTTGCCATGTGGCCATGTACGTTAAGCTTTCCGCTACCGTATGTTCGACTGCGTAATTAATCATCGTCTTGGTGCCTGAAACCGCTAGTGGCGAATTCATCGCAATCTGCTGAGCTATTTTCATTACGGCTTCTAGCATTGAAGCCTGGTCGTCAAAAACTTTATTTACAAAACCGAGTTGCTGCGCTTCTGCGGCACCAAAGTTACGCCCGGTGTAAGCCAGTTCTTTCACAACACCAATAGGAATAAGCTTAGGCAGTCGCTGAAGGGTGCCTACGTCTGCCGTCATGCCTAACTGGGTTTCTTTTATGGTGAAAAAAGCATCTTGAGTGCAATAACGCATGTCGCACGCACTAAGCAAATCTACCGCACCACCGATAGCCCCACCTTGAACCGCCCCAATAACCGGCATACGTGCCTGTTCAATGGCGGTAAAGCTATCTTGTAGCAGCATAACCATCCGGCGCATGCGTTCTGCTCTGCGCGATGGGTCGCCCTTAAAATCTTCTTTCATGTTCAGAAACACCGATAAATCCATACCGGCAGAGAAATGCTTTCCTGTAGATGAAATAACAATAACGCGGGCATTGGCTTCATCATCTATTTCACGAATAGCCGCTGGCAGCTCTGTCCAAAATTCAGGGATCATGCTGTTCATTGCATCTGGGCGGTTAAGTACTACGTGGGCAATATGGCCCTCTTGTTTTATTTCTAATGTAGAGTACTTCATGGTTTGCGCTGTCTCCTTGGGCTGTTCCTGTTAACAAATTTGCAAACTAGACGGCGTCAAGATAAAAGGCTATGTTGACACTGTCAAGATAAAACGTTATCTATTCGGCTTAATTTGAAAACGGACACATTTGATATATGGCTAATGCAGTACAAAGCTATCATCACGGCGATTTGCGAAGTGCGCTGTTAGAAGCCGCCACGGCGCGGTTATCTCAGCACGGTGTTGATAGTTTATCCCTTCGAAAACTGGCAGAAGACGCCGGAGTCTCGCGAACTGCGCCCTATCATCATTTTAAAGATAAAAGCGCCTTGTTAAGCGCCATCGCGGCAAAAGGATTTAGCGACTGGCATTCAACGGCCAAGCGTATATTTGAGCAAGAAGACAAAACACCACAAGCGCGTTTTCGTGAGTTTGTTCACGAGTACATTGGCTACGCCGCCGACAACCCCAAAATGTATGAACTCATGTTTGGTCGCACTATTTGGCAGAACCAAGCTGCGACAAGCGACCTTAAAGAAGTGGCGTTTCCGTGTTTTCAATTTCAGGTAACCATGACACGCTATTGGCAAGAAAAAGGCTTGCTGCCAAATAATCAAAATGCTCTTCGTTTAGCCCAGGTTACGTGGGGCACGTTACATGGTATTGCCAGGCTGTTGATAGACGGTATTTATGCCGACAGCAGCCACATCGAAGAAATGTGCGACTGTGCTGCCGACCTTTTTATGCAAAAAACTAATTAGCTTTACGCCGACTCCGCATTTCCAATAGAAACGGGCTGGCCCTCGTGCGCCGCTTTAATAAATTCCGCAGCGCGCTCTGCAATCATAACGGTAGGTGCGTTGGTGTTGCCGCCGATTAAGCTTGGCATTACCGAGGCATCCACAACCCTTAAACCGGCCACACCGCGAACCCGTAACTGATTATCCACTACCGCCATTTCGTCGTCATCGCTGCCCATTTTGCAGGTACCGATAGGATGATAGATGGTCTCGGCTCGCTCTCTTAAAAACTCTAGAATTTCGTCATCGGTTTGCGCTTCCTCTCCCGGATACAGTTCGCTTCCTTGGAACCTATCAAAGTCGGGGGCGGAAAGTAGTTTTCGTGCTATACGCACGCCTTCAATCATTACTTGTTGATCTTCAGCGGCGGATAAATAGTTTGGATCGATAAGCGCTTGATCAGCCGGGTGATTACTTTGAAGCGATATAGTACCGCGACTTTTTGGGTACAAACAGCATACGTGCAGTCCATAGCCGTAACCAAAAGCCAGTTGCCTACCATGGTCGTTCAATATCGCCGGTAAAAAGTGAAATTGAATATCTGGCCCCTGCGAGGCTAAACTTGAACTAACAAAACCGCCTGCTTCTGCGATATTCGATGAAAAGATGCCATTTCGTTTGAACGCATAGTCGGCAGTGGCTTTCACATAAGAGGGTAACGCGCCAAGTGCCACCGCATAGCCTTCTCTGGCCTTACAGGTATATTGAACAATCGCATCTAAATGGTCTTGTAAGTTTTGCCCCACGCCCGGCAAATCTTGGTGTACAAAAATGCCTTTATCTTCTAGCTCATTTCTTGGGCCGATACCCGATAGCATCAGAAGTTGTGGTGAATTAATCGCACCGCCGCATAGGATGACTTCACTTTTAGCAAAATAGCGACTTACCGCGCCTTTTTCTCGCACCTGAACACCAATGGCCCGCCCTTCTTTTAGCAGCACTTTTTCTGCTGCGACCTTGGTAAGCACGGTTAAATTATTGCGATGCTTAGCTTGGGTTAAGTACCCTTTCGCGGTTGAGCAGCGCTGACCGTTAGCTTGAGTGACGTGATAGAAGCCGATCCCTTCGCGGTCGTCGCGGTTAAAGTCAGTAAGCTGTTTATAGCCAGCAAACGAAGCGGAATTTACGAAGGTTTCAGACAAAACGCTAGTGTGACGCAGCTTACTCACGTTTAGCGGTCCACCAGTTCCATGAAATTCATCCGCCCCTTCTTCAAAGTTTTCTGAGCGTTTGAAGTAGGGTAATACGTCATCGAAAGACCAACCTTCAGCGCCCTCTTCACTTGCCCAGCGGTCGTAGTCTTCTTTTTGCCCTCGAATATAACACATGGCATTCACTGAACTACTGCCGCCCAACGTTTTGCCGCGAGGCCAGAATAACTCTCGGTCGTACAACTCTTTTTGCGGGGCGGTGTGGTACCCCCAGCCAATACCTTCAAAGCGACTAAGTACCGATAAGCCAAACGGTATGTGTATAAGTGGGTTAGTATCTTTCGAGCCAGCCTCCAGTAGCAAAATATCCAGCGCAGGGTTTTCAGACAAACGCGTGGCAAGCACCGCACCTGCTGAGCCGCCACCAATAATGATGTAATCGTATTTGCTGAGTACTTCGCTCATTTCGCCAGCTCCTTAAGCCGAAACCAAATAAATGTTAATAAAACGTTGTGGTACGACCAGATTAGCAAACATTGTTTCATCAAGAAAAGATTTAAATGGTAAGATTTAAAAAATCTAATAATCCTGATAACTTAAGTAGAAAATCGGTATCTACACTACGTTAAACTGTCTAGTTACAAGCCACTGCCTAGCAAAATTAGGCTAAGAATACACTTTGACCAATAACTTATCGTTTAAAGACAAATGCAAAGTCTACCTAGCACAATGGCTTGTGAAACTGGGCAAGCTTACCCACGACGATTTTACTAAAGCTGAGCTTAACGCCCTTGTAAAAGATAGCTTTCCCTATACCTTTGCTTTTGATATCCCCATCGGGGCTGGCACCGTATCCGTCCTTGAAGGCAAGGTGACGCTAGACAATGAAAGCAATCGAATTGGGCTGCAGTGCTTGTCAGCGGTAAAAATTGACGTAGCCGCTACCACTATTTATCGCGCTCACGTCGTATTTGCCCTTTCTGCCACACCGGTTTACGACAAAAACATGAGTACGCTATACCTTACCGGCCTTACCACCGATAGCGTAACGCTAGTGAACGATGATTACGCCTTAATTAAAGACACCCAATTTTTACTCACTCGTTTCTTTCCAAAAAGTGTTAATAGTCTGCTTGGTGGGCCGCTAAAATCAGCGCTTTCCTTATTTAGCGCAGGCACATCCGACATGGCGGCTGATTATTTGACACTCTATCTGTCAGGTTCAAAGCAAGCGGTGCTGGACTATCACGTTCCACACATTGACAGCGCGTTAAAAAAGCAAATTACTCAAAAAGATTTAACTCATACCATGCGAGATAACCACTGGCGCGAGGTTCTCTTTTCTAAACTCGGCCAAAACGTTCGGGTAGAAGAAGGCGTTTTACGCTTTTATCTACGTCAATAGTACTGTTTTAGCGGATGACTAATGGTCTGAGACTATGGAGACCGGTACCGTATCCACCTGCTCACCAATATCTTCTATATTCAGCCTAGGGTTATCAACACTGGCTTCAAGCATATCGAAAGCTTCTTCTACGTAGCGAGCTAGGGGCTGCAAGGATTCAATATTTTTATTGCAGCACACCAATCCAACATTCGCCGTTCCGGCGTATGTCATCAGCGTGATATTGACACCGCCACCCGGTGTCATGGTGGAAATGGGGTAACACGCTAATAGCTTGGCGTCTTTTAAATAGCGAAAATCTTTAGGCCCGGGGACACTAGATATGAGTATATTTGCTATCGGTTTTACCACGCTTGATAGCCTGAGCCATTCAAAAACCAAGGCTAGTGATTGAATAACGATGGTATAGCCGCTAAATGCTGCCGGACGGGCGTGCTGTGCTGCATGTTTCACAATGCGGTGATTCACCACAATTTGGCGTAAACGAAGGTAAGGGTCGGTTTCGCCGTGGGCAAGTTGAACCGGGACTATCGCAATTTTGTTCCCAGTGGTTTTCTCACCCGGTTTTCGCAAATTAATGGGCATATTAGTAAAGAGCGCTTTTTTAAATACTTGACCGTGGTCTTGAAGCAGTTTGTGAACACCAATGTCAAACGCACAAAGTAATACCTCATTTGCCGTGGAGCGGGTGCGCCGGGCTAACGCTTTTACGCGCTTAAAATCTAAATCCATTGTAGCCACTGCCCGACCGGCCTTTACTTGCCCTGTGAGCACGGTTTTAGTGCCGGTAAACGGTATAGGCATATAGTGAGGGTTAACTCTTAGTATCTTCATAAAAATGCGGATAAAAATAATTAAGAGATCGAATGCCGTTTTTAGCGCATAACCCACCCCCACTAAGCGCTTGTAAAAGCTTGCGGGTTCCCGTCGTTTGTTTCTTAGCCGCTTAAGTGCCCATACTGGGGTGAATTTAGATTCATGGGAATGAGACACGTACCCTGATTGAAACCAACGCACTAGCGTGGCACCGTCGCCATACATGTGGTGTACTCTTGCGTAAATGGCAAAAGAGTCGCTGTTTTCATCAAAAATAAAGTGGTACTGCCACAACGGTTTGTCAGGGTCTAAACGCGAAGCATGAAGTCTTGCCACAAACCCATCCAAGGCTTCTCTGTTAGTAACATCAGCTACTTTGTGAATTTGAACGTGATAGTCCATGTTCAGTTTTTTTACCGGCGCAAAGCCTATTGGATAGCCCAATACTGTTTTTACCGCACAGTTAAACGGTGATGTAGCACGAGCAAAACTTCTTATTTCTTGAAATAAATTGGGGACATACTCAGTGCTTTTTGCTCCTTCAGGCAGTGCGAGAAGCTGCAAGCACGCAACGTGTTTGGGATTCTCGTCAGACTCTGTTATCCAAAATGACTTATCTAAGAAACTGAGCGTTTTTGCCATTTTTATTCCTTTAAGCGAAGTCGAGGGGCGAGTGAGTAGCAGAACCTCTCACAAAATCTTGAGAATTAAGGATTTGTTCTAACTGCTTTTTTTGCTCATCTGACAGTGCCAACCTAGGCAGCACACTTACCATCATAAGCGAGAGTGCATGATAGCGCTGCATTGTGCTATCCATATGACTGTTTAGCTCATCAAACTGGCAAGATTGAGTAATAATCAAAGAGATCAAATCTACCAGCAGCGCTCTGTCCGTTTTTGACGCAATTAACATGTCCCGTTGGGACAGCGAGTCAAACAGAAATGCCAGCTGTTTGTTTAAACGGGTGATAATGTGCTGACGAGGTCGCACTATTGCGGGGTATTTTTCCGCCAGATCTGCTGGGCTACGATAGAAAAAGCGAAATACGTGAATACTATCGATGAGCAGATATAGGTAGACCATGATTTCTTCTGGGTGAAGCGTATTGAGTTTGTCGCGGTTGAGTACTTTCTGCATTTGTTGTTCATGCATCTTCATTAACTCACTGACAAGGCTATCTTTCCCTTTAAAGTGGTAGTAAAGATTTCCGGGGCTAATATCTAACTCAAGCGCAATATCTACGCTGGTCACGGTATTCTCACCGTGTTCGTTAAACAAAGTAAGCGCGGTGAGTAAAATTTTTTGCGCAGTTTTCATAAGTTAGCCCATTTGAGAGGTTTTCGTTAGCTACATAAACACAAAATATAGCTGTGCGCCCCCTGCCAACATACCTAAAATCGCTCCGGTCACTATAAGTTTCCATTCGTCTTGTTGATAGGCTGGTCGCAATACGCCTTCGAACTCTTCAACGCTCAGCGCCTGCATTCGTTCACTTAAATCGTGCCCAACCTGCAGCGCGTTGTTGGCATAATCGAAGGCATACAACAAATATTTGTCTGAGTTATCGAATATCTGGCGGACCGCTAACGCTTTCATCTGATGATAATTTTCAGAGCCAACGCCAAGCGCAAAATAAGGCTGCGCTATAGCCACATAACGTTCAATGGCGTCATTCACGTGAAGTTCAATAAGCTCTAGAAGCTGCGCCGACCCCGAGCCATGTAAAATAACATGGGTAATATTTTTGGGCGTAATCAGCTTTTTCTCGATAATGGCCGAGTAAACTTCTGACACCTCTTTTTGGCGCTTTAAAAACATTCCCTGAATTGTGACTGGGCCAATTTTTCTGGGTCGTTTGGGCTCGAAGATTATTTTTATCGCGATCCAATTGGTGGCATACCCCACGAGTAAACCGCCCAAAGGTAATATCCACCAGGCTTGAAAAAGGTACCAGAACACCATTGTCGGTAAGCCAAATAAAAAACCAAAATAAAGCCCTGAACGCACGATAAATGGAAATTCTTTGCTGCCTGCGGTGAGAAAGATTTCGTTAACTAGCTCAGGCGCATTAACTAACTGCTCTACGACAAGTTCTTTGATATCTAAAATTTCAGATACGTTGTGTTGGAAGTCGTCCACCATTTTATGAACAACATTAGGAATGTCGTTTTCTATGCGCTGATAAACCAGGTTTTTACCCTGTACGGGCAGCGCTGCCCATAACTGGGGAGCCGACTCTGCCATAACGTCGTTGATCACCTTACGGATAACTTGGCTCAAGCGACGCTCGATCGCTTTTGTTAGCTCATCGGCGTCCAAGCGCTGTGCTAATTCTTCAACGCTCAGCAATTTACCTAAAACCAGCTCAACCTCAATTTCTGCCATTTGACGACGCTTTGCGGGGATAAGCCCCTGCCAGCCAAAGAAAGGTTTTATGCCAACAAACTCGATGGGGTAAAACATCATCTTTACCGCCAAATAATTTGTAAGCCATCCAACGATAGCGCTAATTAAAGGAATTGATACCAGGCTTAGTGTTTCAACATTCCATTCCATACTGCGAACTAGGGTCCGATTTATTATTCTCTTTGTCAGGCTACTGAGTGCTTATGAATTGGTCAACGTAAAAAGTGAAATTACTGCCAATTGTTGATTGAAGACAAGCAAATGAAAGTCTAAACGTTAGCTGTGAAAAGAAAGTTAAGTAGTAAGGTTTGTGACTTTCGCCAGTAAGAAGTTAGTGTGAATGTTTTTTGTATTAGGTAGTGGTTTCTAACTTTAGCCAATAGACTTAGTCAGTAATGTTGGAAGATTAGCATTCGCGGCGTGTATTGATACTGTGCACGAATCTAAGGACTTAAATATTATTGTTACCCGTTTTTAAAGCGGTATCGCGGCATGTAGACAAGGCGAATGTTCGAAGGTCTCTCGGCCGAAGTTAAACTTAATAGGTACTCTTCATGGCAGTATTCGACGTGCGGTTAAAAAAGCTTGAACATGATATTGATCATGCGAGCAATTACGATGAGTTCGAGGCTGCGTGCTTAGCACACGACGCGCTATCTGGTGCACAAGAATGGAAAGCAGAAGACGCCAGTGATGACTACGATTATAAGCTTATCCGCAAAAGAGTTCAGCGACTTCAGTTAGCCAGGGGAAAAGGCGATATTCACGCCCTGATGTCTATTCTTCACGAAGGGCTTCATGGCAACTTGGGCAATATTGCCAATCCATTACTCATTTTGCACTGTAAAGTGGGCACCAAGTATTTAATTGAGCAGTTCATTGACGAAGTTACCCTTGCGCTAGAGCAAATTTTCCACGCTGATGAACAACAGGTAGATTTTTACGAAAAGTTATCTTTCTTTGAAGAAACTGCCCATGCGTTTGGCCGTAGCTGCCTGATGTTATCTGGTGGCGCAGGTTTAGGCTTTTTTCATGCTGGTGTTGTAAAGTCACTTAACGAAAAAAACCTTTTGCCCACCGTTGTCTCAGGTTCAAGTGCCGGCTCAATTATTGCTGCCATGCTAGGCACGCGAAATCACGACCAGTTGTTGGAAGCGTTGAGCGCTGAATTTATTTATGAAACATTTAAGCACTGGCGAAGTTTTGCAGGTTTGGGGAAAAAAGGCTTATTCGATAGCTCCGTGCTTGAGAATGCATTAATAGAACTCTTTGACCTTACTACCTTTGAAGAAGCGTTCAAGAAAACAGGGCGGCACATCACCGTAACCGTATCTCCCGCCGATTTACACCAGCATTCTCGGTTATTAAATGCTAAAACCTCACCTAACGCGATCATAACGCAGGCGGTACGTGCCTCTTGCGCCGTCCCTGTTATTTATAGTCCAGTTCAACTGCGTGCTAAAACCCCGGCCGGCGACATTGTGCCTTATATTCCTAACCGTCGTTTTGCCGATGGCTCACTGATGGCAGACCTTCCGTATGAACGTCTCGCACGGCTATACGGTGTCAATCACAGCATAGTAAGTCAGACCAACCCCCTTGCCGTACCGTTTATTTCTTCTAATCGTATCGATCCGAACTCGTTATGGGATATGTCAGCTCGCCATCTTGGACAGCTTGCTAAAACCAACAGTATCTTTGCCATTGATATTATTGAGCGGCTCACAGGAAATAAAGAGGCCAAACTGGCGATTCATAAAGTTCGTTCTATTATTGATCAGCAGTACGTCGGCAACATCAATATTTTGCCCAAGCGTCAAATTAGAAATTTATCGCAAGTATTGTCTAATCCAACCCGAGACAGTATTGAACAATTGATTGTTAGCGGAGAACGAGCGTCGTGGCCGCAACTCCATGTTATTAAAAGAAATACCAAAATTAGTGAAAAATTACGGTATCATTTAGGTCAACTGAAGAAACGTGAAGCAGTAGAGCTAGGCCATGTTGTAAAATAAGACGTGCGCCCGCTAAACTGTCTCGAGTTGACCATAACCATTTAATGTCAATTCGCAGCATCATTTGAAAGGATTACGGTGAGCGCACAAAGCCAAAACCCCGATAGTATTTACACGCAACAAGTAAAACAACTCATCAATATGATATATCCTCAAGAGTCTGGCTATGGCTCTGTGTTCGAGGATGCACGCCATTACTTTTCTCTTACGCCTGCGCTTGAACAACATATCGAAGACTTAAAAGCCCAATTAAAAAAAATTGAGGGGAATAAAAATAAAGAAGTCTTAGCTGAACAGCTTACCAAACAAATAAAAAATAGCTCAGAGAAACTTGAAGAAGAGCGTTTAGCAAGGTTAGAGCGTCTGGGCGCTGTAAGCACTAAAATCATTGAGCTTTGCGAAGGTGATAACTGGCAAGAAACACAGCAGCTAAGTGCGAAACTTCTGGGCACAATTATGTTGCTAACGCGAGGTCCTGAGGGTAATTTTGCTCGTGTTCATATGCGCTTCAAACCTCTCTACAAAGCCGTTTTAACATTGCGATTAGTCGATAGACTCTTAGAGCACGATACTATCGCCCACAAGTACCTCTCAAAATATCGCGAGGCCTCTTCTCGCTTTCGCGGAAACCGTTACTGGCACGACAAATGGAAAGTAGAGCTGGGCCGTCCTCTTATCACTGCCGCGCTATTACAGGATATCGGCTTACAAAGCCCTGCCGCATTAACCATTTTAAAAGGTGAAAATGGCACGCTTGATGAATTCCGCTTACTTGAAGAATCACAGCGAAAGGACCTACTCAAGCTCAACTATCATTTTACGCTCAAATACATCGTTGATGGATTAGGCCTCCCCAGCTACGTAGGAAATAACAAAGAAGAGAGAGATAGGTTTGTTCTCACGCATAAAGAAGCGAATAATTTTCTACAAAGCGTAGTTAAAGATGCGTTTGTTTCGAAAACGGGACTAGGCGAAATAGTCAAAATCCCTCAGATTTACGTTTCTATTGTACTGTCTACCAAATCCGATTACTCGCGAATGAGTTTGCCTAAAGGTTATTTGCTTATTGAGCAGTTGGCGAAGAAAGGTGCATTGAACAAACAATTGGCGCAAGACTTTATAGACCTGGTGGGCTATTTTCCTCAAGGCTTTGGCGTTACTTTTATACCAGAAAACGAAAAAGGCCAAGAAAAAGACCAATACGAATGTGCCATTGTTATTGGCCTAAACCCTAAACATCCGGCGGAGCCACTATGTAAAGTGGTAACAAGAAACCAAAAATATGTCACCAGTGGTGAACAAGAAGTCATCCCGAAAAGCAGAAACCTGTACTTCCCCGCTAATAGAAAGAAGCTGATGCGTATAGGTAAAGACAGGCTCGGCGAAATAATGAGCCAACTTTCAAATAATTTCACGCCAGATGCAGTAGATGATTTAGTGCCAAGCTTCTGGGAACCTTTCGACTTTTTTGGCTATAAAAAACATCAAAATTTATGGGTTAAAAACAAATAAAAAGGCAAGTAGCTTTAATAGCTACCTGCCTGTACCCAACATTTAGTCAGGCTTCGCTCACGCTATTCACCGTCTTTTTTGACATTGTTCGAGTTCGCAGCGCTCGTCCTGCTTTTCTCAGTTGAGGTGGTTGACGAGGCGCTAGTGCTTTTAGGGGCAGCCTTAGAACCCGACGTTTTAGGCGCTGTAGTTTTAGCCGTAGTCTTATTCGCTGACGTTTTTGTAGTTGTGCTTTTACTCGTCGTCGAACTTGCTTTACTTGATGCCGTCGACTTTGAAGTAGCTGGCTTCGTTGAGGTTGAGGCTGGTTTTGACGCCGCTTTCGTTGTAGCAGCAGATGTTTTGCGAGCGCGGGGAGTGTTCGCCGCTACGCTTGCTTTCGCTGTCGCAGGCTTAGCAACCGTCTCTTTTGCCTTTACTTGTTTTGCCGCTTCTTTTGCTGCAAGAAGGGCAACTTGCTCTACAAGCAAGTCAACCTTTGCATTTAATGCTTCTAACTGCTGCTCTTTTTGCTGGCGCTTCTGTCCACCGGAGAACATCGAAAAAAGCGGTGTTGAACTTACCAATTTTTGCGCTGAATCCACAATCGCAAAGGGATTAAGCGTTTGTCTTAGCTCGCTTTCAACTTCAAGCCCTTTGGTCTGCATCGCATTAATAGTTTCGTGCGTGTCATCAATTCTTTGACTGACCATTCCTGCGACTTGATCTAACTTGGCCGACAATAAATCAGTACCTGCGTATAGCCAACCGAATAATGGAGAAGACTTGATGGGCGTTGCCGCAATGCCGTTGCGCGCAGTAGAATTACTGTCTAGCGCAGACACTGACTTTGAATTAGGAGTATTTTTGTTGCTCATAACGCCTCCAACGTGGAGATTTACTAAGCATGCCAGCACCACGCTTGTGAACAAAAGCGATACTGTCACTCATATGCAATTAGGCAAATAACGGCCTTTCTTAACCTAGCTAAATGACTAAGTGCGTCATGGGCACCTAACCGGTGCCCACAAGGAACATGGAATTACTTGTTAGCCGCTAATTTTGCTACTGCCTCTGTCAAAGCGTCAATCTTAGCTGAGAGTTCTTCAATGCGCTGATCCGCTGGCTCTGAGTCAAGGCCTAGCTTTTTGCGTACGTCAGCCACGCGATTTTCAACATCGTTAGTGGTCGATTTCACTTTGGTTTTCGCGTCTTCTTCAAGAGACTCGCCCTTGGTTACCAGCTCATCGAACATTTTGTTCGCTTCTTCGCTTAACTTTTCGTAACGACCCTGTGCTTCTTCAACACTTTTACCGTATGCGCCAAGGCCTGCTAGCCAAATTTTACGGGCCATATCTTCGGCTTCGTTAATTTTGCCTTTGATTGTGTCTGTAGTCGTCATGTTCAGCTCCTATGAATGCTAATTGAAAGTGTTTTTCAACACCATGACCAAACTTTACGCCTTACAATTAGAATCTGCATACTAAAAACACACAAAAATAAAAAAGCCCGAATAAGCTTTTTGCTTACTCGGGCAATTAGTTAAATATTGCTTAACGCATTTGAACCGTTTTTAGAGCGGTACGCCCGCTAGGTATAGCACAAATGCATATTCAAGGGCCGTGGACTCGAAACGTTTAAATCGTCCGGAAGCCCCGCCATGCCCTGCTTCCATATCTGTTTTAAAGAGTAAAAGGTTATCGTCTGTTTTGTACTCTCTCAGCTTCGCGACCCATTTCATTGGCTCGAAATATTGCACTTGCGAATCGTGCAACCCTGTAGTTACCAGCATATGTGGATAATCTTTGGCTTCTACTTGGTCGTAAGGCGAGTACGAAAGCATATAGTCAAACTCAGCTTTATTCTCTGGGTTGCCCCATTCGGTATATTCGCCTGTGGTTAAAGGAATAGAAGCATCGCTCATGGTCGTTACCACATCAACGAAAGGAACATGTGCACTTACCCCAAGGTAAAGTTCAGGTGCCATGTTTACCACCGCGCCCATAAGCAAGCCACCGGCGCTTCCCCCCATAGCAAACACGCGAGTCTTATCGGCATATTGCTGTTCCACCAGTCCTTTGGTTACGTCAATATAGTCAGTAAACGTGTTCATTTTTTCAAACATCTTGCCGTCTTCATACCACTGGCGACCTAGCATTTGCCCACCGCGAATATGCGCTATAGCAACCACGAAACCTCTGTCTATCAACGACAGCCAACTACTTCTAAAGGTTGGGTCGATAGTCGCGCCGTAAGATCCGTACGCATACTGATAAAGTGGGTTAGTACCATCTTTTTTAAATTTATCTTTTCGGTAAACCAAAGACACGGGTACTTCTGCGCCATCTCGGGCTTCTATCATTACTCGCTCTGATGCGTAAGCCGATGAGTCGAAGGTGTCAGAAACTCGGGTTTGTTTCATTATCTCACTTTCTAACGTATCTAAATTAACATCGATAATGGAGCCAGGCGTCGTTAGTGAACTGTAGAAAATCCTCAGCTTATTCGTGTCCATCTGCGGGTTCGCGTTAAAATATGCACCGTAAATTGGATCTTGTGTGGGAATGACCTTTTCTTCACCTGACGTAAGGTTGTGTACCACCATACGTAGCATGCCGTTTTCTTTTTCTTTAACCACTAAGTGATTTTTAAACACCTCTATGTTTTGCAGAAAAACATTGGGACGGTGCGCCACCACCTCTTGCCATGTTGATACATCGCTAAAGCCATCGAGCGGCGCTTTCATAATTCTGAAGTTCTTTGCGTCGATATTCGTTAATACGTAGTACCCGTCTTCTGCTTTAGCGACACTGTATTCCTGCTCGTCTTTTAACGGTAAGAAGACTTCTGTCGATGCTGTCGGGTCATTCGCGTCGACTAAAGTTACACCGGTTTTATCGGTGTTATTGTGATGAATGTAAATAACGCGGCTGTCTTTACTTTTACTGATGTAGGTATAAAACGTCGGGTCGCTTTCTTCGTAAATCAAGGTATCGTCGCTTTGCGCAGTACCTAGTTTATGGCGATAAACTTGATACCCTAAGAGGGTTTGCGGGTCTTTCTTAACGTAAAAAAGGTGGGTGTTATCGTTAGCCCAAACCACCCTTCCTGACGTACCTTCCAATACATCATTTAATTTGTCACCGCTTTCGAGATCTTTAACGAAAATAGTATAAATACGCCGACTTAATGTATCTTCAGAATATGCGAGCAATTTATTATCGCTGCTTATCGCATAGCTTCCGATGCTAAAATAATCATGCCCTTCAGACATGATATTTGCATCTAACAAGACCGAAGGTTCAGCCTCAAGGGTTGGCTTTCTTAAATAGATAGGGTATTCGTTTTCGCCCGAATAGCGGGTGTAATACCAATAGCCGTTATCGAAAACGGGCACGGTTGAATCGTCTTTCTCTATTCTAGATACCAATTCTTCATATAGCGCCTCGCGATTGCCTTTAAGCGGAGCTAGAACAGTCTCCACATAGCTGTTTTCTTCATCCAAATGCGCCAATATTTCTTTATCAGTGCGAGAGTCATCTCGCATCCAGTAGTAATTGTCGTTGCGGGTGACGCTGTGGGCCGTCAATTCATGAGGCACTTTTTTCGCTACAGGAGCGCGAGTTTGAGTATTAAGCATAACGGCTGAAAGGCTACTCTCTTCTACTTGTTGAGAAACTTCTGTTTTATTTTCTACGCTACAGCCTGATATCAATCCGCCTGCAGCAAGTGCTATCCATAGATATTTCATTCTTATTCCTTTGTATGCACTGTTCAATAAAGGTTCGCTTACTACCTGTGTTTATTCAAAGAACACAAGAGCTTAAAACGGTAATGCGCGGTTAGAACAAATGAAAACGGTTCGCGCTAAATTATCGAGTATATATAAACTGGGGGAAGGGTCTAGTGATTCTTAAGCGCTCATTAGCTTAAGAAAAGTAACGTTGCTAGAAAGATAGGTGGTGCTGTATTTTTAAGATGGGGGTATCTCTTACTTACAGAACTACCGCATAAAAGGCATAAAAAAGCGCCGCTTGGCTATACAATTCAAAGCGACGCTTTCATTAAAATATTGGGGCAAATAATAAACCGGTGGATTAAACCTTTATCAGCTAGTTAATTCGCTTTAAACCGGCTTTAGCACTTTAACCTAGCACGCTAGTCTACCAAGTCTTTTGGCATCTCGTCGCGAATAGAAAGCCATACTTTACCACTCTCGATACCGTAGTTTCTTACGACAACCGGCACTTTCTCATACTCGCCTTTCTCTGCCACGTCGAGCAAATCAGCATAGTATTTATTGGCTACATCTCGTGCTTGCTGATGCGAGAAAAAGTACCCGCCTATTCGCGAGTAAAGTCCGCGAAAGCCATTCATCATCAAAACGAAGACGTTGTTGTTAGAAGCAAGCGCCAAATCATGGGACATTTGATAATCGAACTGGGCAAACGCCATTCCTTCTTGCTCAACATTTTTGTATCGAGCAATAATTTCCGCCGACTCTTGAGGGTTATTACGAATAGCACCTCTAATGAACACTGCACTTAAGTTAGTGCGTGCTGCCAACAAATTATCTACGAGTTCAGGGATACCTTCTTGGTCTAGTCTAGCTAGCGTTTCTAAGATGTTTAACCCGCAGGTTTCCCAAAAATTATTTACTTTAGTTGGCTTACCGTGCTGAATGGTTAACCAACCATCCCTAGCTAAACGCTGAAGCACTTCACGTAAAGTGGTTCGCGTTACACCAATTAACTCAGAAAGCTCTCTTTCTGCAGGCAAAATGGTGCCAGGTGGAAATCTTCCACTCCAAATTGACTCAACAATATATTCTTCGGCGAATCCGGCTGGACTCTGTGCCTTATAAATCATAACTAATCGCCTGCACGTTATTGTTATTTTGTAACTGATTGTACCAGATGCTCTTTTATTATCACAATGAATTATGTCTAGTCCACTAAAGGTTTTAACAACTCGTTAAAATTAAAGTGTTAATTCGAGAGCCTCCATATAAGGCTTTGTATATTTAATGTTCGAAATTCTAGACATTTTCAAATTCAATGATAAATATCATCAAAAAAGTGATAAATATTCAGTGACTTTCACATGGTGGGGTCTGTGAATTGCTTTCTCAAGACGTTAATATCATGTACGCTTAAATTCCGACTATAATGACAGCAACAAAACCACGGTTAAGCGAATTAAATCGCACAACACCAGCAGTTTATGTATGCAATAACCGGAACTACACAGTGTAAAGATGCGCAAAAATGCGTGCTTTGTTGTAAAAGGAACAGGAACTCATGCAAACCTCAATGATCGCGGCGATCTATAAGAACTTCCTGGGACATGCGCCCGACTGGTATAAAAAAACCATTATTGCCTTTCTCATTGTTAACCCCTTCATCTTTATGGTGGACCCATACATTGCTGGTTGGACTCTGGTTATCCAGTTTATTTTTACCTTGGCGATGGCACTAAAATGTTACCCACTCCAGCCAGGGGGGCTTCTTTTGATAGAAGCCATGTTTATCGGTATGACCTCCCCCGGTCACATGATGCACGAAATTGAAGTTAATCTTGAAGTACTGCTACTGCTAGTGTTTATGGTGGCCGGTATTTACTTCATGAAAGACTTGTTGATGTTTTTATTTACCAAACTGGTGATAAAAGTGCGCAACAAGTTAATTCTGTCTCTTTCTTTTATTTTTGCTTCTGCATTTTTATCAGCCTTCTTAGACGCGCTAACCGTGGTGGCAGTGATTATCAGTGTAGGCTTGGGTTTCTATTCGATTTATCACAAAGTCGCTTCAGGAAAAGAGTTTCATTCAGATCACGACCATACCAGCGATGACGAGTTGGGAAGTCACGACTTAGAAGACTTCAGGGCTTTCTTAAGAAACCTGATGATGCACTCTGCAGTGGGTACTGCATTAGGCGGCGTAATGACCATGGTGGGCGAACCACAAAACCTCATCATTGCCGATAAAGCTGGCTGGGACTTCGTTGAATTCTTTATTCGAATGGCTCCGGTAACATTGCCTGTATTTGTCTTTGGTTTGCTAACCACCGTTGTACTGGAAAAAACAGGCACCTTCTCTTACGGCGCTAAGTTGCCATCTGCAGTAAGGCAAATATTGGTTGATTACAACGACCACATGGATAAAGGTCGCAGTAAGCGCGAAACCGCAAAACTGGTGGTGCAAGCACTTATCGGTATCTGGCTAATTGTAGGCTTGGCGACGCACATGGCGTCTGTGGGCTTAATTGGTTTGTCTGTTATTGTACTTGCTACGTCGATGAGCGGTGTTATAGAAGAACACGCACTAGGCAAAGCTTTCGAAGAAGCCTTGCCCTTCACCGCTCTGCTTTGTGTTTTCTTTGGCGTGGTGGCGGTAATTATCGACCAGGGCCTATTCCAGCCAGTTATTCATTGGGTACTGTCGTTTGAAGGTGAAACGCAAATGGTGATGTTCTATCTGGCCAACGGTGTGCTTTCGATGGTGAGCGATAATGTATTTGTGGGCTCGGTTTACATCACTGAAGTAACCGCAGCGCTTGAAGCTGGCCAAATTACCCGTGACCAATACGACATGCTAGCCGTAGCGATTAACACAGGCACCAACTTGCCAAGTGTTGCAACACCTAACGGTCAAGCGGCGTTCTTATTCCTGCTGACGTCTGCAATTGCACCGCTACTGCGTTTATCCTACGGGCGCATGGTAATGATGGCATTGCCTTATACCATTGTGCTTACAATCGTAGGTTTAGTCGCAACATATATTGGCCTCGCTGATGCCACACAGGTTTTATATGACATGCATCTTATTGAGCACCACACTGCTGTCGAAGCGGGTGCTCAAGTAGTAGGTCACTAGCATATGCGCGCTCTTGTTCACACTATTAGCCAATGGGCAGAGCACAAGTCTTCATGGCTTGTGCTTTTTGCCACATCCTTGGCACTTGAAATTGCTGCTTTGTACTTTCAATATGGTATGGGACTAAAGCCCTGTATCATGTGTATCTATCAGCGCACTGCTATGTATGGCATTGTGCTTTCTGCACTTTTAGTCGTAATAAAAAACAACGGCTTTACTCGAATGCTCGGGTTTGCTGGATGGGCTGTATCGGCGGGCTGGGGCTTTTTAATTGCTAAAGAGCACGTAGGCATTCTTAATGCCGCAAATCCGTTCTTTGCTAGCTGCGAAATAGTCCCTAATTTCCCGTCATGGCTTCAGCTACACGAATGGTTACCGGCCGTGTTTGCCGCTGAAGGCGACTGTTTAGCAGATTCATGGCAGTTTTTGTCTATGGGCATGGCCGAATGGATGCAAATTATTTTTGCTGGCTACTTTATTGTATTCGCACTCGTATTTGCATGTCGATTATTGGATAAAAAACCCTTTTGATCGACTTATCTATTTTACCTTCCCGCTTGCCTCCTATACATACCGAGCAGGGCCCCGTCTCAATTCAGCGCATTGCAGAAAAGCACTGCTATGCGCTATGCGAGGCGGGTCAACAGTCCATTCACCACGTAAAGCCATGGTTTGGCTCATCAGTGTGCCCTGTTACCCCGGCTTTATCGAAGCAATGTATTGCCGACATGGAAAAAGCACGGGAAACTGGTTACGGCCTAACCTACCTGCTTATTCACGATGAAAAGTGCCTGGGTATGGGTATCATCAACCATATCCATCATACCCATCTAACGGCTAATTTAGGCTACTGGTTGCGCCCCGATGCTTGCGGTAAAGGCTTAGCCAGCGCTATCTGTGAAGCATTAAAAAAACTCGCGTTTACACAGATGAACCTAAACCGACTAGAGTGTTTTGTTGAGCCAAATAACAAAGCAAGTTTACGTGTAGTTGAGCGTATTGGTGGCATAAAAGAAGGGCTCTGCCGTAAGCGAGTATTCGGCAGAGACGCACTGTTGTACGCCATTATTAACGAGAGTTAAGTTAACATACTACTCGTGTAGTGCTCACCCACTATTTAAACGTATACATAAGCCCTGTAAAAGCATAGGCCGAATTGTCGGGATAGGCCCCCGTCTCTAGCGCGTTGCCTTTAGCGAGGTACGCACCACCTAGGCTGAACTGAAGCTGTGAAGAAACCTGATATTGCCAACGAAACTCTACTTGGTGTCCTAAGAAATCTTCTTCACCCTCTGACACTTGATGAAGCCACAGCGCTTTGTAACCCACCATAATGTTATGGATATCACTTATTTTAGTGACACTTCTTAGCCCTGGTGCCAAGATATTGCTTCTTGGGAACGTCTGATAAACGTCCGTAGGACCAAAGTCAAACCGACGTAAACCGTAGAGCGAGTCAAACGCATGTATGGTCCCATCATCACTGTTACTATCACCACTTGCCGCTTCAACTTCAGCTCTTAAGAAAGTACTTTTATTCAGCTGTTTGCCTACATGGCTATGTATCATCCACGCCTTCACGTTTCTGTCTGTGACATCAGAGGCTGACGCAGTCTGCCTGGCGTGACCTGTTTGCACCATAGCTTCGATGTTGTATTTCCAACTATTGAAGAAACGTTGGGTGCGGTCGACAGATAAAGTAATAATATCTCGGTTTTTCGTGGCGAGTTCGGCTGAATCCGACTCTTTTAACCAGTAGCTATGTACTGTCCAGGCTTTATCTTCAGACACCGCATAGAGACCAAAAAGCTTTCGATTGCTAAAACTCTTATCTAACGCCCGTTTATTGTCATCAATAGATGCTGAATCTGAAGGAAAACGAGCGACTGGAAACAGGTAAAAGCCACGAAGTTGCCAACCTGTTAAATGCGCGTCAACTAGCGCACCTTCAAAGCTACTGGTTGCGTTTCTAAAGCGCGTATGTCCTATCAGACGGCGACTACCGTGATCCAGCGTCACACGCCCTACCGTAACGCTATCTATGTATTCACTAACATCATGATAAGAGATATATAGTTGAACGGGTTCGAGGGTATTAACCTGTGAAGATTTGAGTGTAGGGTCGTTGTCATCGAGGTAGGCTCGGGAGTCTTCGATTTCTGCAACCGCCCGCCAGTTTCCATAAGCGGCGTCGCCTTTCAACCTTATACGGGTTGAAATACGTTCATTGGTTTGCGTGCGAACATTGTCGCTTGTCAGAAAAATAGGGTTGTTTAAAGTTTCGTAGCGTACTCTTAGCGAGCCACTGTAATTGAACGCTAAACTCTCAGCGTACACAGGTGCAGCTACGCTTGTAATAGCTATTAACGCGCCCAATGCGCTAATGCTTAACTTCCCCATCAAGAACCCTTATCTACATTGATTCAAAAAACAAAGCGGAAGTATAGACTAAGCGCATGAGCAGCACTCATGCTCTTTAGTCTAAGATAAACAACAATCTATACTGGTGTGTTTAAAGCAGTAGAAAAGGGCTAGCGACTTTCAATCGAGGTCTTCGAGCGGCCAAATCGCGATATAGTCTTCGAAGTGGTTGAGATCCACATCCGACTCAAACACGGTTTTATTGCGCACTGACATGCCCTTTGCGTGCATCACATGCTTTTTCCCCTTGTTAAGCAAAGGGTGCCAAGACGGAAGTCCCCGCCCCTCGTAAAGTCGTCGATAAGCACAGCTATTTGGCATAAAGAAGATATCTTTAAGGTTGTCTTTGGTTAGCTTTACACAGTCAGGCACAAGCTCTGTACGCCTTGCATATTGGGTACATTCACATTTTTTGGTATTTAAATACGTGCACACAATATTGGTGTAGTGAATTTTTTCATTGTCATTAATGTGATCAGTGACTTCGTATTCTTCTACTGCGTCATCATCTATAAACTTCTGCAGGCAGCATTTGCCGCAGCCATCACAGAGCGACTCCCATTCCTTTTGCGTCATCTCCTCAAGAGACTTGGTTTCCCAAAATGCCACGGTCATTGTGCCACTACCTCGGTATATACACTTACTTGATTGCCGAGCGAGGCGAAAACCCTATCTGAAGGAGATAATTTGCCTACGCCCTTAGGCGTCCCGGTTAATATTACGTCGCCGCTATCTAAGGTAAATGTAGAAGACATATGCGCAATAAGCGTTACGATTTTGTGTAACATCAATGCTGTATGGCCTTGCTGTCTCACCTCACCATTAATGGTAAGGGTAAAACGTAAATCATCGAGGTTACCTACCGAACTTAAGGGTAAAAAGCCTGACAAAGGCGCACTGTTGTCAAAAGATTTGGCTCGCTCCCACGGCTGCCCTTGCTTTTTGAGTGTTGCCTGTACTTCGCGAAGGGTGAGATCTAGCCCTAGTCCTATTCCCCACATGGCTGACTTTACCTCATCTTCGCTGGCATTTTTTAAACAAGATTTAAGCAGTACCGATACTTCAAGCTCATTATGGCATTCACCTTTATCGGTGGGCACCGCAATGGGCTCATGCATGTGGCACATCGCTGCCTTTGGCTTCATAAAGAGTAAAGGTGCTTCAGATACCGTAGCGTTCATTTCTTGAATGTGATCAAGATAGTTACGACCAATGCAAACCACTTTGTTCACCGGCAACGCAATCTCATTGCCTTGCGTATCAATATGACGGTATGCCATTAGTAACCTCGCTTTATTCGTTCAGAAAGATAGCCAACCGACACCCCAAAATACGACGAGCGGTTCCACTTCATTAACGTATGAAAATTGTTATACACCAAGTAAATACGCCCATTCTCACCGTCGGGCATGATAAGCGACGCCTTAATATCAACATTGGGTAGTTCGCTGCCGTCAAAACGCGTTACACCGTTTGATTTCCAAAAAGAAAGGGGCTTCATATTCGCTTTAGATAAACCAGACACCGGCACATCTTGCGTTAGTTTTACTTGCCTACCCCACGTGCCTTCGCTATTCCACCCTTCAGATGCGAGGTAATTCGCAATTGATGCAAATACGTCAGCCTTGGTTCCCCAGATATCTTTTCTTCCATCACCATCATAGTCCACAGCGTAATTTAGAAACGAAACCGGCATAAATTGGGTTTGGCCCATCGCACCTGCCCACGAACCTTTTAGTTCATTAACGCTGGTATGCCCCTTTGCTAAAATCTGGAGTGCAGCAAAGAAGTTGTCTTTAAACAGCTTTTCCCTTCGCCCTTCATAAGCTAGCGAAGCGAGCGCAGAAAGCACACTATAGTTGCCTTGAATTTTGCCAAAGTTCGACTCATTCCCCCATAGCGCCACAATGAATCTGGATTGCACGCCGTATCGCTGCGCAATTTCTTCAAGCAACGCTTTATGGTCTTTGTACTGTGCTACTGCCTGCTTAACTTTCCAGTCGGGCACTCGTGTAGCGAGGTAGTCATCTAGCGTTATCTTTTTTTCGGGCTGATTTTTATCAGACTTCACAACCGTGGGCCTAAAAGCGATGTCGGCAAACGCGGCGTCGAGAAGTGGTCTATCAATGCCTTTCGATAACGCTTCTTCCTTTAACTGTGCCACATAAGCATTAAAACCACGTTCCGTTAATTCAGAGTTAGTCGCGGCCTCTAATGAAGCGGAAAGCAACAGAGTTAGCGTGATAAAAATCAATGGGACTTTACTTACTATCAAGCGCTTACTTGAGCACTTTGCTGTAATACAAGCGCGCTTGCATAAACGATTTACAACATTAAACAACATGGTACTTCTTAGAATTTCTTATCAGGCGTTTTAGAAAGGCCAAGCGACTCGCGGTGCATTTCAAGCAAGTTCTCTTCCTTTGGAGGCATCTGCAAGTAAAATCCTTTCTCGGTAAGTTCATCAATTAACTTTTGCTTATCGACTAAACCTAAACGCTCACGCTTATCGAGTGCAAGAATCGTCACTAGCTCTGGACGACCAAACATTTCCATCAAAGGTTCGGGGACATCTGCAAAATTGTCTTTTTTGGGCAAGTATAAGTACATGCCCTCTTTTTTTCGCGTTTTATAAACAGCGCATAACATAATTTAATTACTCTATTCGTTGTTAGCTAAAAGCAGGTAAATATTTGCCCACCTAGCGTTATTGTGTCGGTTCGTCGCCAAGTAAACGTGCTACATGTGGGCGAAACAAAGGCGCTCTCCACGTGGAGAGTAAATCGGGTTTCAAGCCCTGTACCCGCGTCTCATCTACAGGGAACCAATACCACTTCAACAGCTGATTAAGTTGCTTTTTAGACGCAATAACATCTGTGGTTACGCCGTTATCTTTGGCAATTTGTTCGCTTATGGTTTTAAGTTCAGCAAGGTACTTTTTATATTTCGCTATATCGATAAGCCGCTGTACGATTGGCAGTCTAAGTTTTTCCGGCGTCTGCGCATATCTTGCTCTTGCCTCTTCAATCAGCGTTACGATAGTGTCGCCATAACGCCTTACCGACTGATGATTTACGCCATTTATCCGTGATAAGCCAGACTTGTTGTCTATCAGTCGCTGCGCAGCCTCAAATAAATGTCCTTCTTTGAATACAAAGTTCAGCGCTAGGTCTTTCTTTCTCGCCGTGTTTAATCGCCATGCCGCCAGCGCTTGCAATACGGTGAGCTGTTCACTGTTTAAACGCCAGCTATTCTTAATGCTTAAGTAAGCAAAATCTTCTGGCATTTGCGCACGCTTTTTCTCAACCAAAAGCGCCACTTCTTCATATATCCAGTGCATTTTTCCTAGCGCCTGAACGTTAGACGCCAGCTGCTGATAACAGGGTAAAAGGTAAAGAACGTCGTTCGCCGCATAGCTCAGTTGAGCTTCCCGAAGTGGCCGTGCTAGCCAATCCGTTCGCGACTCGCCTTTGTCTAAGCTGATCTCGCAAAGCAGCTCCACTAACTTGGCATAGCCCAGAGAGGGGCCCATATCCAAGATACTACCGGCAATTTGCGTATCGAACACAGGCGCTGGCACCGTATCAAAGGCGGTAAGAAAAGCCTCAAGATCTTCAGAACACGAATGCAATACTTTAACGACTTCGGTATTTTCCAACAACGCAACAAATGGCTGCATGTTATCGATAGCGAGGGGGTCTATAAGTACTAGCTGGTGTCCATCGTATAGCTGAATAAGGCCAAGATGGGGAGTAAGGGTTTTAGTCCTCACAAATTCAGTATCAAGGGCGACTGCCTCTTGACGTTGTGCGGCTTCGCACACTTTTTCTAGATGTTCAAATGTTGTAATTAATTGATATTGCATATTTTTGCACAGTAATAAAAAAGCCGGCTAACGCCGGCTTTCAAAAACTATTTCAAAGAAACTAGTCTCGAAGCTCCCGACGCAGAATTTTACCTACATTGGTTTTTGGTAAGTCGTCTTTGAAAACAACTTGCTTAGGCACTTTGTAACCCGTTAAGTGGTTACGGCAGTGCGCGATAACGTCTTTCTCAGTCAGCGCGTCGTTGTTTTTAACCACAAACAACTTCACAACTTCGCCGCTAACCTCATGAGGAACCCCAACCGCAGCCGCTTCAACGATGTGATCGTGCATAGCAGCGACTTCTTCGATTTCGTTAGGGAACACGTTAAAGCCTGAGACTAGGATCATATCCTTTTTACGGTCAACAATATAGAAGTAACCTTCATCATCTACGGTAGCAATATCGCCAGTGGCTAGCCAACCCTCTTTTAGAATATCTTCTGTCGCTTCAGGGCGGTTCAAATATCCCTTCATCACCTGCGGGCCTTTAACCCACATTTCGCCTGGCTCACCTTTTTCAACTGGATTGCCATCGTCGTCTAATAACTTAATGTCAGTAGAAGGTACCGGCATACCAATTGCGCCTTTATAGGCTTCAATTTGAGGTGGGTTTACCGCTACCACAGGCGAACATTCAGTAAGGCCATAACCCTCTAACAACACCGTGCCCGTAACCTTTTCCCACTTTTCGGCAACAGGGCGCTGTACCGCCATGCCGCCACCTAGACCAAATTTGAACTTGCTAAAATCAAGCTCGTCAAACCCTGGTGTATTCAAAAGACCATTAAACAAGGTGTTTACGCCAGGCAAAATGGTGAACGGGTATTTGCTTAGTTCGTTTACAAACGCCGGCATGTCTCGCGGGTTAGTAATAAGCAAGTTGCGACAACCGTATTTAACGAACATCAGGCAGTTAGCCAGTAACGCAAAGATGTGGTAAAGCGGTAGTGCTGTTACAACAAAATCTTCACCTTCTTCAATTACGGTTTCTAAAATACCCGAGACCTGCTCTAGGTTTGCCACCATATTGCGGTGTGTTAGCATTGCGCCTTTCGATACGCCCGTTGTCCCACCTGTATATTGCAAGAACGCGATATCGCCGCTATCAATCTCAGGTCGCGTGTATTTAAGCGACTGACCTTTTTTAACTGCCGACATGAAAGAAGTAGTTTCAGGCAAGGTGAAGGAAGGCACCATCTTTTTGACGTATTTAACTACTGCATTAACAATCCAGCGCTTCGGTGCAGGCAACATGTCGCCCAGTGCGGTCAAAAAGACTTCTTGAAGGTTTGTATCTGCAATCACTTCTTCAAGAGTACATGCAAAGTTTTCAACAATTACAATGGCTTTAGCATTGGCGTCGTTAAGTTGATGCTTTAGTTCTCTGGCCGTGTAGAGCGGGTTTACATTCACCACCACCATACCTGCGCGCAAAATACCAAACATGGCGACAGGATATTGGAGAAGGTTAGGCATCATAATTGCCACCGCATCACCGCGCTTAAGCCCGCTTGCTTGTAAGTAAGCAGCAAATTGAGCTGAAAGCGTATCTAGCTCCTCAAACGAAATTGAATGCCCCATGTTAATGAAGGCTTCTTTATTTTTAAACTTCTTTACCGACTGCTCGAAAATGTCTACTACAGATGCGTAACGATCGGCATCAATTTCTGCGGAAACGCGAGGGTCGTAATGCTTAAGCCAGGTTTTTTCCACCAAAACCTCCTCTACTTTATTCTTATACTATTTTATGAGCACATGGAAAGGCGCACTCATACAACTGGTCTGATAACTTGCGAATAGTATAGGATGTGTAAAAAAAAATAAACGGTACAATTTACAATTGCTCAACAAATTGACGTATTAACACCCCTATATCGTCAGTATTTTCCATGTGAATATGGTGACCGCCTACAAATTGCTCATATTGTGCATTTAAAAACCACATCTTTCGTTTAGGGAAAAGGGTTTCGAGGTTTTTAAAACTGTTAGATGCACCAATAAAAAGTATAGGGCATACAATAGCACGCATAAGCGCTTCTGCCTGCTTTTCTGTAAGTCTTAGCATCGATTTTGTGCGAAGTTTTGGGTCGCTAGACCAAAAGCAATGCCCACCCGCATCTTGGGTAAGGTTGCGGGATAAAATTGAGCGTGCGTGCGCTTCGGGAATATCTGAAATTTTACATCGGGCTTTTACGGCGTCTTCAAGTTCAACAACCCGCAACTTATTACGTGATTTTGCATGACGACTGAGTATTGCATCTCGCATTTGAGCCACAGTGGTATCTTCGTCCTCAGTTAGCGGTCCACACGCATCTATACTGATTACGGCACTAACTTTTTCAGGAAATAGAGCAGCAAACAAACTCGCTAAAATGCCACCAAGAGAATGGCCTAATAAAATTACCTCGTCCCAACCTTGAGATTCAATTAGCGCATAGAGGTCTTGCAAATAGTCAGCTTGATTGTAGTGAGCCCCTGCAGTGCGATGACCAGAACGACCATGCCCAGCAAGGTCGATAGCAACAAAGCGGTGAGTTTGCAGGTAAGGTGCTAACAACCTTAAGCTTTCAGCGTTATCTAAATAACCGTGCAAACCAATAACAACGCTACCGCTTCCTTGGTTATCTAATGCGGCTAAGTTAAGATTTCCAATGTTAAATTCTGTCTCAATCATAACGTTCCCTTTGGCAACTTATTGCCAGCTTTAGTCCATACCTGCCTTTAAAATAGAAAAAAGCGGCAATAATATGCCGCCTGTAAGCAATATTGTTTACTTCTGTTTGTCTTTTCGAAGCGGCTGACTCGTCGACTTAGTACTGCTTTTACTTGCACCGCTGTTGCGAGTAGGAAGTTTGGCTTTACTAGGTCCATTCTCGTAGCGAATTACCCGTGTACGATTAAAGTGAGGGTACATCCACGGCCCGTTAAACCGATAGAAAGGCGAATACCAGCCCGTATGGTAGTTAAAGAAATAAGTGTTTACATCGTAAACCTGCTGTTTTCTCCACATGTGGTAATCGTCGGCAATAATCGTCGGATAAATATAAGGTTGTTCGCCCACCATACCCGCTGTTGGCGCCGTTATAGTACCGAGGAACGTTGCCGAACGGCCTTCTTCAAAGACAATAGGATCGACAAAGCCGTCAATTTGAACCTTAAAGCGTCCAGAGGTCTCGCCATTTGTTCCCGGCTTACCGTAGTGATTTAGCGGAAAATGAGCAAGTTCGATAAGCGTTTGGTTCGGCTTGTTCTCAACCCCCACAATTAAACCGCCCCAGCGCGCTTTTTGGCCTTGAGCACTGGCGCCTGATGTGACAGCTTTGGAATAGCTCACTAATTGTGTGCCTTCTGGTACATCAATACTATCAGGTACAATGGTACAGCCTGCGAATATAAAGACTGCTAGTAAAACAAAATAACGAGACATTAAAGCGCTCCTCTGAACCCTAGAAAAATGCTGCATTTATATGGCAATCAGCCAAAACATACCATGGGTATAACGATAAAGACCAACGTAATTTCTTTAATAAACTTACACGCACTTTGTCGTATCTCTTTAAGCTGAAAAGAAAAAACAGACTTTAGTAACCTAAACATTAGCACTTATACGAAACGACAACCACTGTCGTTCAAGTACAATGTGTACATAAATTAGCGTAGTTACCTTTAGAGATATCTTAAGTGAGTTTGTTCAATAAAAGCGCCGGGGTTTAACGGATTGTTAGAATTTTCGAAGAGATTAAGTGTAGTTGCCTAACCAAACGTGAAGATACAGGTTACCGAACGTTCGCCAGACTTTTATTTAGCAATGGCTAAGCGTAGATATCTACCCCGAACATAGACTGAATAGACTCGCGCTGCTGTTGCTTTTCAAAACTGGTGTAAGAAGCTATAGCATTTTGCGAATAGGTATTGCCCTCTTCGCGAATAAATTGTTGGTAAGCCTGAGCGTTATTTGTACCTTTTTCATCAGGCGCGACAACAATCGCCCTAGCAGACGCTTCATTTTGCCCTTTACTTTGTTGTTCAGGGTCTTTGTTAATTTTAGCAACACGGCCTTGCGATGGCTCGGAAGACGGTAACGCGAAATTATTATTAATAATCATACAATTTCAGTGAGGCAAAAATCGTACCACTGGTTTTTTATACGAATCTGGCCATGGGCGGGCTGGAGGCTAGGCTATCGCCCGCCGTTTCCACCACGCCCGCTGTCATTTTACTCTCTGCCCGGCAGCTTTTTCCACGTAACTTTATCACGCAAGTAAACGGGCTCTACATTGACGGCTTCAGATACATTGCCATTCTCACTTGCTGTCACCGCTAACGTAAGCATGTACTGCGCGTTTGGTAGCGTCACTTCTTGCGACATTGCTACAGCGCTATTCGAACGCCATTCGGTAAGCTTATCGTATGCTGCCCACCCGGTACCGGCTGTAATGACGCTAACGCCGTGCCCAAGTGCATTAAGTTGTTCAATAGCCACCGCTGGAGGACACACCTGCTCATCAAGACGCAGAGTTACCCCCTTGTCTGTTTGCGAATAAACGGCGAAATACACTTCGTCCATACGGGCGTCAGAGGCCACAGCGATTAGCGCATCTTTGTCCATGCTTTTCGTCGCAGCTTCACAAGCCATGGCTTCTAGCGTACTAACGCCAGCAACCTTTAGACCTGTACCTAAAGCTAAACCTTGAATCATGCCTGTCGCAATGCGAACACCGGTAAAACTGCCGGGACCTCGTCCAAAAGCCAGCAACTCTATGTCGCTCAGGCCGACATTAGCTTCTTTCAACACGTCATCGACCATAGGAAGTAAACGTTGGCTATGTTGCTGTGGGCATATTTCAAAACGGGTAATTACACGCTCGTTATATTGCAGCGCAACCGAACACGCTTCGGTTGCAGTGTCTATCGCTAAAATATTCATGTATTTCTCTTGTGTTGTATAACCTAAGTTCAAGCATTGTGTTTCAACACACGTAACACTCAAGCCTAGGGCTTTAACTTAGGCTTCATCAATGCCGGCTAAAAATTTTTCTACTTCGTCTAAACTTCTGGTGCGCTTCATGTCAGGCAGACTGCCAACAAAGGTTTTCGCGTAGGGCTTGGTAACCAAACGGTTATCACAAATAACCAGTACGCCCTTATCTGACGGGTCTCGAATTAAGCGCCCTGCTCCCTGCTTTAGCGTAATAACAGCCTGAGGGATCTGTATAACACCAAACGGGTTTGCGCCACGCTTTTTAACGTCTTCCATACGGGCCTGAAGCAGCGGGTCGTCCGGTGATGCAAAGGGCAATTTATCAATCATGACACAAACAAGGTCATTACCGCGTACGTCTACCCCTTCCCAGAATGCCCCCGTGCCCATTAACACCGCTTTTTCATCAGCAAGATAGGCATCCAACAGTGCTTGTTTTGTTGTAGTACCTTGTACTAGCAGCGGGTTGTCTACCTCATCCTCCAGCTTTTGTGCAATTTCTCTAAGCATCGCATGGCTGGTAAACAGTAAGAAGCAGCGACCACGACTTGCTTTAATCAACCGCTTGGCCGTTTCGAGAAGCGTTTCCCGCATGGCATAACTATTGGGCTCTGGTAAATAACGAGGCACACAAAGCATGGCTTGTTCGGGGTAGTTAAATGGGCTGTCTAACCCTAAGGTTTCAGCATCCTCTAACCCCATTCGACGCTGGAAGTGATCAAATCCACCATTGACCATTAGCGTTGCCGAGGTAAAAATCCACCCGCGAGGGGGAGATGACACAAACCGTCTAAATTTGGCCGCTATCGACAATGGCGTGAGGTGCATGATCAAATGACGTTGCGTAGTTTCATACCATAAGCTGACATTTTCTTGCTTATTGTCACTGAGCGCGTCTAGCTGCTCTCTTGCAGCCACAACCCGTTCATACATATTGTCTAAATCTTTATCGCGCCCGATATGCAGCTTACACACCTCGTGCAGCACGCCAAGAGCTTCAGCAAGTTTACCTACCTGCATACGCACATCATCTCGGTCTAATGCCTCTGCCCAGTTGCCGCGCTCTGCGGTATCGGGAAACAGCAACCGTAAGTCAGAAGCAATCATTCTGCACTTGTCGGCGGCTTTATCTAGTTGACCCGCATCTTTCAATACGGTCCTAAACAACAAGGTGATGTCTTTCGCGATATCGTGAATTTGCCGTGTTGAAAGCGATTCACCAAAATAGTCGCTGGCAATATCTGGAATTTGGTGCGCTTCATCAAAGATGATGGCATCGGCCTCGGGAATAAGTTCTCCAAAACCGGTATCTTTTAGCGCCATATCGGCAAAGAAAAGGTGGTGGTTAACCACGATAATGTCGGCATCCAGCGCCTTTCTGCGCGCTTTAACCAAATAGCAGTCTTCGTAGTCAGGGCAGTCCCGGCCTAAGCAATTATCCACGGTAGACGTCACTAACGGCAGTACTCGGGCATCTTCTGGCAGCGTTTTTAACTCGCCCATATCCCCGGTCTTCGTGGTGCTCGACCAACGCTTAACTTCTGAAAGCTGCCCCAACACGTCTTTTTCAACCAGCGTAGAATTGCCGCCGTGCTGCGCAAGCCGGTGAAGACAAAGGTAATTGGCGCGGCCTTTTAACAATGCGGTTTTACGCTTACTGCCAAGCGCTTTTTTAACGAGGGGGAGATCGCGATGAAAGAGCTGTTCTTGAAGGTTTTTCGTGCCGGTCGAGACAATCGCTTTGCCATCGCTCAATAAAGCAGGCGCCAAATACGCAAACGTCTTTCCCGTACCTGTACCTGCTTCAACAATTAAACTGCCCGTGGTTTCAATGGCATGCTTAACGGCTTTAGCCATTTCAGTTTGTGCTTCGCGAGGCACAAAGCCTTTAATAGCACTGGCAAGAAGGCCATCTGAAGAAAATACATTGTTTATTGTGGGCATGGTTTAAGCGCTGTCATTACTTTTCTATTCTAAGCCGCGCATTATGCCAAAAAGCCTATTGAATGCCCATTAAAGGTTTTCACTTTACATTGAGGTGGTCTGCTTAACCGCGCATTTTCTAAAACGCGAAAAAACACACGCGCTTAACAGGTTCGTTGGGCCTCATCAGCAAAAAAGCATTCAGCTTTCGATAAGCGTTAGCGTTTGATTTTTTGTTAACAACTACCGGGTAACTTTTTCACAACATGCTATAGAACTCACAAAGTTGTTTCTTCACACTCCACCACAAAAAACCGCTAAGCAATTGTTATACATTGAATTAGTGCACATGGTACGCGCCGTGAATAGCCTATTATGAACGCTTTCCTCCGTTTTAACGCAGTATGGAGGCCACAAACAAGGAGTAAGATATGAAAAAGTTAACGATTGCTACATTGATAACTACAGCCCTTTCTGCTGGCGCTTTTGCGGGTGAAGAACTTGATAAAATAGACACAACATTTGCAGATTTAGATAATGACGATAATGGGTACATCTCTCGCGAAGAGGCTGACGACGATGAAATATCTGATCATTTCGCAAAAATAGACGCTAACTCAGACATGCAGCTTTCTGTAAAAGAATTCAACACCCATGTTAAGAAGCATCCTCAGCATTTCGACGATGAAGTTGTTGCTTCTGCACAGTCAATGAAGGCGAGTATGAGAAGCCAAGGTACGATGGAAACCGATGTTAACGTTGACACAGATGTAGATGAAGTGGTTGCTGCCACGAAAGACAAGAGACTCACGCATGAGCTTCGCGCTAAGAGTGAATTAAAAGCGAATGGCGAACTGATGGAGAAAAACGTTGACGTTGCCGCTGACAATGCAGTGACTGCCGACAAAACAGTAATTGCCGTAAATCAATTCGAAATGATGGATGCAAACAGTGACGGTGAACTGACGAAAGCGGAAGCATCTCGTAGTGGTGTAACGCGCAACTTCGACAAGATTGATGCGAATGACGATGAGCTCATCACCCGTACTGAATACTCTCAATACCAAGCTGAGACGAAGGATAGTTCAGATGAGTAGTTAAAAAGAGCAATGAGTTGTTGGAATAGGCCGCCACTGCGGCTTATTCCGCATCCATAAACTATTACTTGTCATTTCAATATTCACCGATTCGACCGACAGAAGTTTATAACGACTTCGACACAAAACGTTTAAGGAATATATATGTTAGCGTCCACAGGAATGAAAAGTTGGCTTGCTTATAAGACGTTGAGAAAGCTAAATACACGAAGCGTCTCGTCTCCCTCAAGCCAAGATAGTCTCATTGCTTCAAGCACATTGAGTAAAGTGACAACGCCACCGTCAGTAGCAGCCGCAACAGGCGCGGCTTATACGCTATCAAAACTAACGAACACGCCGAAACTTCAGCGTTTTTTGTTGAAATCCACCCTGTCAGCTTCAGCCGCAGGGCTGTTAAACGCAGGCCTTAAAAGGCTAATTGGCCGAAAGCGCCCACGCGCTGATTCAGGGACGGAATTCAAAGGCCCAGCGCTAAAAGATAAATTTAACGCGATGCCCTCAGGCCATGCCTCTGCCGTAGCGGCGGTAGCAGGCAGTATACCTCGCTCGTCAGGCCCATTGCTATTGGCGTCAGCCGCAGGCTTAGCTGCCACCGCGGTAATAGGAAAGTCGAGGACTAAACGAGACGCGCACCATTTGTCAGATGTTTTAGTCGGGAGCTGCTTGGGCTTTGGTGTAGCCTATGCCGTTTCCAAGTTGGAAAAGCCTGTGGAAAACGAGGTTAAGCGGCTTACTGAAACACATTAACAATGGGTTTCATCGCTAGCGCTGTATTCATGTATTGGTTTATTACTGTGCCCTATCTATTAGTGGGGCAATGCTACGCGAACCAGATTACATGCGCCTTATCGAGCAAAATGCTTAGCGTTCAAAAAACTCATCAACTAAATCCGCCAGTGCTTCTTCTAACGACTCTTCAAAGGTCTCTTTATCAATATCAAACCGTGCAAGGTATTTTTCAGCATTTTCTTGAGACACCATCGTGTTTTTCATCTGGTATTCAAGCTCGGGTAATGACTTATCGTACCGGGGTTTAATAGTCCAACGTAAACAGTGGCCATGATGGGCTTTGAGTTTTTGCTTAGCAAAGACACAAAACTCTTCTACATAGTCGGCACCTTGTGGGCCAAGACAACCCGGCTCAATACGATACATAACCAGTAATTTTTTATAAAGCGGAAGCCGATTTTCCATTTTATCTCTGCATAAATTAAAGGCTTAAGTATCGGAAATATTTGCTGAATTTGCCACCTTTTAGTATCTGACGTTAACATTTCTTTACCTATCGGCCGAAGGCTTTAGCTTCTTTCTGATACAAAAAAAGAAAGAAGCCCAAGGAAAATGCGCGTGATTGTATAAAGGAAAGCGAGGAAGCGTAGCGCGTAGGTTCCGCGCTAAGACTCAGGGGTTGCTTCGATGACATCGACAATTTCGCTATTTCCGCTTAATCGTGCGAGATCAATTAAATAGCCCTTCTCTAGTTTGTCCAAAGACTTGCCGTTAAGCCTTGCCTTTACTTCAGCCACATCGCCATTGGCTATTGAGGTTTTTAGCGCGGCAAAATTACCTAATGAGCGGTCTGTTTCATGTTCATCCGTTGTGTTAGCTGCCATGGTTTCTCCTTAAATAGAACTTGTTAAATGAAGCAAGATTGTATTGCTTTGTTTTTTGTAGTTCTGTTTGGCGCTTCTCGATCAAACTTCCGTTCTCCCTGTGGTGAAGTCGACTTGCTTAGGCGACCCAAATGTCAAACTGCCAAGGCCCTAATTCAAGTGTTGTTTGCGACGAAAACTTGCACGTAGCGCTGCCTTTCCAATAACAATATTCGCCTTCAAACAATGGCTCTTCGAAGGTGACATTGACCGCCTCTTGTGAAAAATTAATAATAACGAACACTTTTTCATGCTCGTTATGGCGCACGAAGCTGAACACCTTATCCATTTTGGAGTTAGGAACTTGGGTCATTCTTGCACCAAATTCTCCGTTTCCTAATACACTTTTAGATTTTTTGAGCGCGATTAATTCGCGGTACAAGTCGCCAGTTTCGTGGTCTTGCCATTCGATGGGGTCGCGCTCAAAAAAGGCGAGCCGTTTGTTTTCTCCCGCTTCTTGACCATTGTGGATTAGGGGCATGCCCTCTCCTATGACTGAAAGCGCGATACAGGCATCTAATGCTTCACCAAACTGTTCGTGCTGTGTACCGTCCCACGCATTCTTGTCGTGATTACTTACGAAAGTCATTCTGTAGGCTGACTGAGGCCAGCTGCGCTCGTTCCAAGAGTAGTACTTGCGCAACCTGTCTAGAGAGCATCGGCCATGGGCAAGTTCATGCAAGGTTTCATTCCAGCTCCATGCGTAGGTCATATTGAAGGCATGCTCGTGAAGGTCGCGGTTTTCCCATTCTGCAAGCATAAACACCGGTCTAATTGCATTTAAAGTAGATACGGCCTGTTGCCAAAAGTCATTAGGCACATAACCCGCTACATCACATCGAAAGCCATCGATATCGAACTTTTCTACCCAATAACACAAGGCGTTGATCATGTATTTGCGCAAACCGATTTGTTCAAAGTCGAACTCGATGATATCACTCCAGTCCCACCAGGGTGACGGGCGAAAGTCGCCCTTATAATCTTTGGCATACCACTCGGGATGCTCTGACGCTAATGGGTTGTCCCACGCACTGTGATTTGGCACCCAATCAATAATCACTTTAAGCGATAAGCGGTGCGCTTCATCCACTAACGCGCGAAAATCCTGTTCACTGCCAAATTCAGGGTTAATACCTAGGTAATCTTTCACCGCATACGGGCTGCCAAGCTCACCTTTTCGATTTTGCTCACCGATTGGATGAATGGGCATTAACCAAACAATATCTGCACCGAGAGACTTAATATGCGCTAACCCTTTCCTCACCCCCTCGAAGTTTCCTTCTTTTGAAAACTGCCGGGTGTTCACTTGATAAATCACGGCGTGGGATGACCACTCAGGCTGCATGACTTTGTAGCGCTGCTGGGGTTGAGGATTGATGTCCATACTATCTTTCCTTCTATAAATTAATTAGCTCTTTTTAACGCCTTGCCTACCGAGAAATCATCTTCAGATAAAGGCAACGCTCGCTTAAAAGATAGGTAAACTGGTTATACCTAACATTAGTACCCATATACCGAAAAAAAGTTTTAGGCGCTGTACAGAAAATGCTAACACCACATATTTAGCAATCATGCCGCCAACAATAGCGCCCGCACCGGCAAATAACACCACCTGCCACACAATGGACTCGCCAATGAACGCGTGGTAAGGCAGCGCACTCCATACCGTGAACGCTGACAAGATGACCGCGATAGCAATGGACATAGTTACGTTAAAGCCCCGAATAATGAGGTATACCGCAACTAACTCACCCACGCCAACAGAAAGCCACGCGGTAATAACGCCACCTAAAAACCCAATAAACGGCAACCCTAGCAGGTCTTTACTTTGCAGATCTTTTTCAAAGTGCGTGCGTTTCATTAACGGAACCGAGGCAAATATGGCCAAGGCTAACACAATAGAAAAGCTGCCAAACGCAATGTGAAGGTTATTTGCGCCTCCCCATAAGTGCTCAAGTAGCAGGTTACTTTGGGAGGAATATTGCGCAAACCCTACTCCACATATAGAGGCGGGGATAGTAAGCATAAGTGCGCTTGGCAATGCCTTCCAATAGTTGTCATGGCTATGCTGCTTTTTGTAATAGCGGGCCCACGTCAATGCGCCTGCTGTCATGCCGCAGCATTGAATAGCAAAACTGGTGGCAACCACGCTTTGGGGCGAAAAGGACAAATAATTAAAAAAGGGGACAAATACCACGCCGCCGCCCGCTCCTGTGGCGTTGGCAAATATGGCCCCTATCACACCTAACCCGCTAAAAAGTCCAAATTCTTTTATAAGCTGGAACGGCGTGGGCTGTGATAGTAATAAGCCTAACCATACGCACAAAAGTAAAGCCGCTATAAACTTAACTGCATTTTGTTTTTTTAAAGAGATCACACTTTTCCTACGAATCATCATCACACATTGACAATTTTTGAATGCTTAACACTCGACAACGTCTAGCGTGTGTACAAAATTCGAACTATTGTTAAAAATCTGCGTATAAGATTTTGCTTACTCGCTTAACCTACACAACATTTCGAAAAACATGGTTGAAGTATCTACATTTGAGCAACAGGTGCAACTGCATCTTTCGCCGAATCGCTCAGCAACATGGCAACAAACCAAATACCTTATAGCGGTATTTGCACTCTTTATCAGCACTATCGCTATTGCATGGGCAATTGTTGGTGCTTGGGTCATATTGCCTTTTGCAGGTGCAGAGGTCGGTCTTCTGGCTTTCATCATGTACATGGTGTCGAAAGCCACCTACCAATGGCAAACTCTATTAATATCCCAACAAAGTATCACCGTGTACTGCTCAAACGGAGTGCAGTTGTGCTTTCCTCGTTACGATACCTCGCTATATTTTTTTGAAGACCTTAGCAAGAAGCGTTTGCCGCGCTTAGTGCTACAAAGTCATCTTCAGCAGTTTGAAGTGGGCGCATTTTTAAATTCAAGTGACAAGAAGCAGGTGCACGAACGTTTAAAACAAGCGGGCGTGTTAATATGTACAAACAAGTGGTGGTAAACACCGGCTCATTTATTCTCACCTTATGTGTAATTTATTAATTTACGCGCCCATGTATGACACAAAATTAATGATCAATACGTCGGATTTCGACTAATTAGATATAGAGCGCACGCAACGTTAGCAGCGACACTAAGAGGGCAACCCCATGAATTTATACATCGAGTCATTAGAAGGTGGTAATTATCTTGCTTCAACGGGAATGGGCGCTACGCGAACATTAGTCCGAGATAAAAAATCTCAACCCAAAACCTTTCACTGCCTCAACGAAATTAGAGAGCATTTTTATTCGAAGTCGTTTGAACACGTTTGGCTACGTCAAAGTACGCCCTATCAAGAGATGGTTGGACAGACCGATCATCCGGGAGCATTAGAGCTTGAAATTGAGTGGTAACTTTATTTAGTTGTCCGCGGGTAATAACTTAAATACACGACTTAGCATACTTTTTGCGTAATAAGCATGTAATTAAAAAAACATCGGGGTTTTATTGAATTTTAAACGGTGAAAGCGGTCTTTCATCATAGAATAGGAAACACCGGCATGCTTAGGAGAATTGCATGAAAATAAGTAAGTTAGCTATTAAATCAGTATTTTTAGCCGCGGTATTAGCGCTAACCGCATGCGCGTCAATGGGAGATGGTACTGTTGCTGAAAAGCAACAAGCTATTCTCGATATGCAGGAGAATGCCTTAGCTCGCCTTTACACTGAAAAACCTGATACTCGCTCTCAAATAAGAGATGCGGCGGGTTACGCCGTATTTACTAATGCCAATATTAACGTCTTTTTCGTGGCGGCAGGCACGGGGTACGGCGTAGTAAATAACAATGTAACTGGCGAAAAAACCTATATGAACATGGCTGAAGGTGGTGTTGGACTTGGTTTAGGCGCAAAAGACTACCGTGTTGTCATGGTGTTCCATACGCAAAAAGCAATGAAGTATTTCATTGAAAATGGCTGGACCGTAGGCGGTAATGCAGACGTTGCTGCAAAAGCGGGGAATAAAGGGGCCTCTGCTGAAGGTGAAGGGTATTTAGGAAACGTAACGGTTTATACCATGACTGAAAGCGGCCTAACGCTTCAGGCTACGGTAAAGGGTACCAAGTTTTGGGTTGATAAGACGCTAAATTAGGCTGCAGTGAACGCGCCCGCAACATTTGCGCTTATGATTTTCGCAATGGGCCTGGTCAGCGCAAGTAACTTTATATTCCTTGTGAGTTTCGTGTTATAGCCAATATCGAATACACCTACACCCGGAGAAAGTATAGAGCGTGATGATACAGACGTAAGGGCAGTTTCTTCGCCCCTCACTGTCCAACGCGACCAAATTTCTCCCGTTTCAGAAAGTCGGTAAGTGGTATTAAGGGTAAATAAATGTTTAGGTTGCTGAACTAACGGCAGGCCCTCGTTAGCCCCCGTTTTTTGCTCTGAGCGAGTGTAACTGTAGGCGCCGTTAAACAACCAGTTTCCTATATTGTATCTGGCAGCAAGCTCTGCACCGTAAGACTCAGCCTCATCTATGTTAATGTTGTAGCGGTCAGTGTCATCTAAGCAAACGTCCAATTCGCATGTAGCTATCGCAATCTTATCGTCAAAGTCGTTGTGAAACGCGGTGATACTATATTCAAAACCATCGTCACCTGAGAAGTAGAGTGCAATTTCTTTGTTCACCGTGGTTTCCGGCGATAAAGCTGGGTTGCCGTAAATGTTCCCGCCCCGGCTTTCTTGTACCCATCCTTCAGCCATTTCACGCAACTCAGGCGTGCGATAGCCCGTTGATACTCCGCCTTTTAACACCCAATTATCGTTAATATTGTAAACCGCATAAGCACGGGGACTTACCTGAGAGCTAAATTGCTCGTTATCATCAAGTCGAAGCCCGAGAGTAAACGCAAGTTTATCCGTAAGTCGCCATTCATCTTCGCCGTACACCGACCACTGGCTGTTTTCAATATTTGTTGCATCGCCACTGTTTGTATCGAAGTCATCGAGCGACTCTTCTAAAAACTCAGCGCCAAGGGTAACCATATGGCTTTCATTGAGTATTAAAGACCATTGGGTGTTCGCAACAAGGTTATCGATAGTGATATTCCGCCCTACATTCTCAACCGATTCTTGCTGCACATAACTTCGAGAGGTCAAGTCTTTATACTTACCTTCGTGGGTCAACGCATAGGAATGACGCTCGCTCTCTGTTTCTGACAACGAGTTGCGCTCTGGTAGCGATTTACCCGGTGTTGAGGTACGCGTCTGGTCTTGAAGAATATATTCAAAAGTCAGGGTGTCTGTGGTGTTTGGGGTTAAGTGAAACGCGGTTCGCATATTGCGCAATTCTTTTTCTGCATAACCGCGCTCAATATCATCTTCTTCACGCTTTTGGTACAAACCACTGGCAGTAATGCTCAATAGGTTTTCAATTAACGGGCCCGAAAACGCAAGTTGAATTTGGCTATCGGCGCCACTATCGGAGTTTTCTTGATTTTTGGTTTCAGCGCGTAAATTACCACTCCATTTCCTGTAGTTTTTACGCGTAATAATATTAATTACGCCGCCCATGGCATCTGAACCATAAAGGGTAGACATAGGGCCACGCACAATTTCAATTCGCTCAATACTATCAAGAGGCGGTAACCAGTCTTGTTCATATCCCCCACTACCATTTGGCTGTGACTCTCGCCCGGTCTGCTTTTTGCCGTCTACCAAAATAGTGGTGTACTGAGCGGGTAGACCGCGAACACTTATGTCTTGTCGGTAGCCACCGCCTGTCACCGTAACGCCCGGTACATCGCGAAGCGCGTCGGTAATATCTTTCTACGCGCGCTGCGCTAGTTGTTTTCTATCAATCACACTCACCGACGCAGGTGCTTGAGACAAGAGTTGCTCGAAGCCCGAAGCAGTGACGGTGATATTTTCAATCTTATCTTGACCCGTAGCTTGCGCTAATGCCTAACTCGCCTTGAGCATCTAACATAATGCCGTATGTAAATAGGCAGCGATAAAAAGTCCGCCCGCACCCTTAAGGCCCGTGGTAAGGAAGGAGCAAACTAAACATCTACATCGATGTGTTTAAGAAACCCCTTATCGTTGTCTTGGTCTTTGTTTTTTTCTTTCGTGTTGTTATTCGTGCTTTCTACAATCTCAGTTCGCTTTATATCTGGCAACTGATCATGGTCGTCTTCAGACACATGCTCTGTTTTTTTTGTCTTTTGCACTTTTTTCACGCGCTCATCGACTTCCACCGGTACTTTCGTATTGCGAGGTAAAATAGGAAACAGTAAGTCATTACTCATGCACCCTCCTAAAGATAGTAGTTTGCTCTATTAATTTTATCGGCCTTTTTGTGCCGGTCTTTACAGATCAAAACGAGTTCATAACGAATAGTTTTATTATATATATATTAATTTAGAGTTAATGTACCAAAAGAGTTCATTTTTGCCTTGCAAATCCATGTCCAAACCGCTAATGTTTCAGCCGTTCGAAATTAGGATTTAAATTTTTCAAAATGATTAACTGCGCGGCGAAACACCACCATCACCACAAAGCATAACCTTTCAGGTTCGTGCTGGAAGGTCTATGTATCCTTCCAGTGGCGCAGATAGCAAAATTCTCGACCCTCGGAAGGAAACTTCCGGGGGTTTTTCGTTTTAGGCGCAACCAGAAAGTTAAAACACAACGTGTAAGGAACGTTTCAATGAGTAACAGCAACAGACTTCGAATTGCCGTACAGAAATCAGGCCGCTTAAGCGATGACAGCATCGCGCTATTAAAAGCTATCGGCATCAAACTGAACATTCGTGATCGCCTGCTGATTGCGCATTCGACGAACCAGCCTATCGACTTACTGCGCGTACGTGATGATGACATTCCCGGCCTTGTTATGGACGGCGTGGTAGACTTAGGTTTCATTGGCGAAAATGAGCTTGAAGAAAAAATGCTAGATCGTAAAGCGGCAGGCAAGCCTTTTGAGTATGAAGTATTGCGCCGCCTAGACTACGGCGGCTGTCGCTTATCAATCGCCGTACCTAACGAGATGGACTACGACGGCATCCAGTCGCTAGAAGGTAAAAAAGTAGCAACTACCTACCCATACCTGCTTGAGCGCTACTTTAAAGAACAGGGCATCAATGCGAAAGCTGTGATGCTGCAAGGTTCTGTAGAAGTCGCCCCCCGCGCTGGCGTGGCTGACGCTATCTGTGATCTTGTATCTACAGGCGCTACCCTTGAAGCAAATGGCCTTGTAGAAAAAGACGTTATTTTCCGCAGTAAAGCAGTGTTAATAAAGCGTGCGGATGGCGAGCTAAGCGATGAAAAAGAAACGCTGGTTAACCGCCTTATGCCGCGTGTTGACGGCGTACTTTTAGCAAAAGAAAGCAAGTACATTATGCTTCACGCCCCTAAAGCTTACTTAGAGCAAGTGAAGAGCCTTCTTCCGGGTGCTGAAAATCCGACGGTGCTTCCTCTTGCTGGTAATGAAGAGCAAGTTGCTATCCACGTTGTTTCTACAGAAACCTTATTCTGGGAAACCATGGAAAAGCTTAAAGCCCTAGGTTGTAGCTCTATTCTTGTAATGCCAATCGAAAAAATGATGGGCTAAAAGGCAGGCAATTATGATTACTTGGTCATCTCTTTCAGTAAATGAGAAAAAACAGGCGTTAGCACGCCCGGCTATGGCCAATAGCCAACAGTTAAAGCAAACGGTGGGCGAGATCATCGCCCGCGTAGAGGCAGAAGGCGATACAGCAGTACTCGACTACACCCGTAGATTCGACTGCCCTGACTTAACTAACCTTGTACTTTCACAAGAGAGCATCGATATTCTGGCAGCGAAAGTCACGCCAGAGGTTGCAAGTGCTATCGATACCGCGTTTGATAACATTAAGACCTTTCACGAAGCGCAAAAGCCCAGTGACATAGCGCTTACCACAACGCCGGGTGTGAAGTGCGAGCTACGCTTTACCGCGCTTGATGCGGTAGGCCTTTATATTCCAGGAGGCAGCGCACCGCTTCCATCAACGGTACTAATGTTAGGCGTGCCTGCATTGGTTGCGGGTTGCGAAAACAAACTGCTGTGTACGCCCCCAAATAAAGCGCAGCTAATTGCTCCTGAAATTGCTTATGCAGCAAGAAAGTGCGGTATCGACAAGATATACTTATGCGGTGGTGCGCAGGCAGTAGCCGCTATGGCACTAGGCACTGATACTATCCCGCAGGTGGATAAAATTTTTGGCCCCGGCAACAGCTTTGTGACCGAAGCCAAGCAACAGGTAAGCCAGCGGGCTGATGGCGCGGCCATTGATATGCCAGCAGGCCCATCAGAGGTGTTGGTACTTGCAGATGAATTCGCAAACCCTGAATTCGTGGCAGCAGACCTGCTTTCTCAAGCCGAACACGGCCCAGATTCCCAGGCTATTTTAGTTTCGAATAGTGCGACGCTGATTGAAGAAGCAAAAGCCGCGGTTGAGCGTCAATTAGCCACGCTATCTCGTGCTGAAATTGCTCGCCCTGCTATGGAAAATGCCCGCTATATTTTGGCTGATAGTATCGAGCAAGCCATTGAAGCTAGCAATGCATACGCGGCTGAACACTTGATTGTACAAATTGAAAATGCCCGTGACTATTTGCCGAAAATTAAATACGCAGGCTCTATTTTCTTAGGCCCATGGTCGCCGGAATCTGCCGGTGATTACGCGTCAGGTACTAACCACGTACTGCCCACTTACGGGTATGCAAAAAATTACTCTAGCCTTGGGCTCTTAGACTTTATGCGCCGCTATACCATTCAAGAGCTAAGTGAAGACGGCATGCGCAATTTAGGCCCGGCTATTATGGCCTTAGCTGCAGCAGAAGGATTAGACGCCCACGAACAGGCTGTTGCTCTTCGTATGCAGGCACTTAAGCAAGGAGACGCCTAATGTCGGCGCTTATCGATAATTTAATAAACGACAACCTAGTACCGCTTAAGCCATATGAATCAGCGCGTCGTTTGTTTTCAGGCGGTCAAGACTGGCTTAATGCTAACGAGTCGCCCTATGCGAACGAATACAGCGTGGATAGCAGTAACTTTAATCGCTACCCGTCTTGTCAGCCTGAAGCGGTTGTGAGTGGTTACGCAGATTATGCAGGCCTTGATAAGTCTCAGTTAATTGTGACACGAGGCGCTGATGAAGGTATTGAATTGCTTATCCGTACTTTCTGCACGCCCGGCAAAGACAACATTCTTATTTGCCCCCCTACCTACGGCATGTACGCCATTAGCGCAGAAACCTGCGATGTAGGTATAAAGAAAGTACCGCTTAACGATGATTTCAGCCTAAATGTGAACGCGGTTTGCGCTGAAGATGACGTAAACGTTATTTTTATTTGCGCGCCGAATAACCCAACTGGGACTCCGGTTGCCCGCGAAGACATCAAAACCGTGCTCAGTCATTTTGCTGATAAAGCCCTTGTGGTAGTAGATGAAGCTTACATTGAATTTGATGCTGAAAATACATGGGCAAATGAGATTAACAATTACCCGAATTTAGTGGTGCTTCGTACTTTGTCAAAGGCCTTTGCGCTAGCCGGCCTTCGCTGTGGTTTCACCCTTGCCCAGGCACCAATAATTCAGGCGCTACTAAAAGTCATTGCACCCTACCCGATTCCAGAGCCAGTTGCACAAATAGCAGCGAAAGCGCTATCGGCTGAATCACTGACGTTATTAGAACTTCAGGTCGCTACGCTTAACCGCGAAAAAGAAACGCTAGCCGAAGCGCTTCAAGCGCTAGACGGTATAGAGCTGGTAGGAGATAGAAAGGCGAATTTTGTTTTATTCCGCTATGAAAAAGCACCGGCTTTAATGCAGTATTTAGTAAGTCAGGGCATGCTTATTCGCGATCAGTCTAAACAGCTTAATTTACACAACTGTTTACGGGTTAGCATTGGTACTGAAGAGCAGAATCAACGCTTAATGCAGTTAATTAACGAATTTAAAAATAATGAGGACGCGGCATGAGTCAGCAAGCCATTTTATTTATCGACCGCGACGGAACACTTGTTGAAGAGCCGCCAATTGATAAGCAGTTAGACAGCTTAGAAAAACTGGTTTTTGAGCCTAACGTTATTCCCGTGTTGCTAAAGCTTAAAGCCAGCGGCTTCAGGCTGGTAATGGTGAGTAACCAAGACGGCTTAGGCACAGACAGCTTTCCGCAGGAAGACTTCGATAAGCCACACAATGCCATGATGGCTATCTTTGAGAGCCAAGGTGTAACCTTTGACGACGTGCTTATTTGCCCACACTTTGATGAAGACAACTGTACGTGTCGCAAGCCAAAGCTGGGCTTGGTGCAAGAGTACTTGCAGAAAGGTAAAGTCGACTTTACCCGTTCATTTGTAATTGGCGACAGAATTACCGACGTTCAGCTTGCTGAAAACATGGGTATTCGCAGCTTTCAATACAATCGCGAAAGTTTAAACTGGAATGATATTCAGAAAAGCCTGTTAGCATCGTCACGCATTGCAGAGGTCGTGCGCACGACCTCTGAGACCGACATTAAAGTGCGTGTTGATTTAGACTCGCAAGCCAAGTCGACCATTCAAACTGGCATGGGCTTTTTTGATCACATGCTAGATCAGATTGCTACCCACGGCGGGTTTGAACTTAACCTAACCACAAACGGCGATCTACACATTGACGACCACCACAGTGTGGAAGACACCGCCCTAGCATTAGGTGAAGCGCTTAAAAAAGCACTAGGCGACAAGCGCGGTATTGGCCGCTTTGGTTTTGCCCTGCCGATGGATGAGTGCCGTGCTGAATGTATCATGGATATTTCAAACCGCCCTCACCTTAAATTCGACGCTGAATTCAGTCGTGATCAAGTGGGTGAAATGGCTACTGAAATGGTGCCACACTTTTTCTATTCACTGGCGCAAAGTATGGGGCTATCGCTTCACCTTTCCACTAGCGAAGGGAACGCTCACCACCAAGTAGAAAGCTTGTTTAAAGTATTTGGGCGCGCGCTTCGTCAGGCGATTACTCGCCAAGGTGATGCGCTACCAAGCAGTAAAGGAGCCCTGTAATGTCAGTGGTAAACACCAGCCAGCGACAAAAAATAGTAATTGTAAATACTGGCTGCGCGAACATCTCATCGGTACGCTTTGCCCTTGAACGTTTAGGCGTTGAAGTTGATGTATCAGATGATGTGAAGGTCATTAAAAGCGCAGACAAAGTGTTCTTACCTGGCGTAGGCACTGCGGCTGCGGCTATGGCTAGCATTAAGCAAAAAGCCTTGGCTGATACACTACAGACGCTAACTCAGCCCGTGCTAGGTGTATGCTTAGGCATGCAGCTAATGGTAGAAACCAGTGCTGAAGGTGGTTTTCAGGGTGCAGGCAACATCGACTGTTTGAACCTTATGCCAGGTCATGTGGCGCGCATGGAGTCAAAAGGTGTACGTTTGCCTCATATGGGTTGGAACACAGTCGCTCATAAAGAAGAAAGTTTATTTAAGGGCATCCCACAAGATACCTACTTTTATTTTGTTCATAGCTTTGCTGTGCCGGAATACGAGCACACGCTAGCTAGCTGCACCTATGGCAAAACGTTTTCTGCGGCGATAAATAAAAACAACTTTTACGGGGTGCAATTCCACCCAGAACGCTCTGGCGAAGCCGGAGCCCAACTACTGACTAATTTTGTGAATCTATAATGATTATTCCAGCGATAGATCTTATTGACGGACACGTAGTACGCTTATATCAAGGTGACTACGAGCAAAAAACCCAATACGAACTGGACCCAGTAGACGTGGTTCACGACTATGCTGACCAAGGTGCAACTTGGCTGCACATTGTTGACCTTACGGGCGCTAAAGACACCAGTAAACGTCAGCTTTCACTCATTAAGTCTATGGTCGATACCAAGCGCATGAAGTTTCAAGCCGGCGGCGGTATTCGTAGTGAAGAAGAAGTAGCGCAATTACTAGAAACAGGCGTAAGCCGCGTAGTGATTGGTTCTTTGGCGGTAAAACAACCCGAGCTTGTGAAGTCTTGGGTAGAAAAATACGGCCCAGAGCACATTGTATTGGCCCTTGATATCAATATTAGCGACAGCGGTGAAAAGCTTATTGCTACCCACGGTTGGCAAGAGAATTCTGGCGTAGCCCTTGAAGGCTTGCTTGAAGACTTCGCTACAGTAGGCGCAAAGCACGTGCTATGCACCGATATTAGCCGCGACGGCACGCTACAAGGTGCGAACACTGAGCTGTATCAAGAAATGGCAGCCCGTTTCCCACACGTTAGCTGGCAAGCGTCTGGCGGTATTGGCAGCATCGCTGATATCGAAGCGCTAAAACCCACTAACGTTGGTGGCGTAATTTTAGGTCGCGCCTTACTTGAAGGTAAGTTTACCGTGAAGGAGGCTATCGCATGCTGGCAAAGCGCATAATTCCCTGTTTGGATGTACGCGACGGTAAAGTCGTTAAAGGCGTTCAATTTAGAAACCATGAAATTATTGGTGACATCGTGCCTCTTGCCGAGCAATACGCGAAAGCGGGGGCCGACGAGTTGGTATTTTACGATATCACTGCAAGCTCTGATGCCCGCGTGGTAGATAAAAGCTGGGTGAGCCGTATTGCACAGGTCATTGATATACCGTTTTGCGTAGCGGGCGGTATTAAGAGCATTGAAGACGCTGGGCGCATTTTGGAAATGGGCGCAGATAAAATCTCGATTAACTCCCCTGCCCTTAATAACCCCGAGCTTATTAATCAGCTTCATGATGTGTACGGTCAGCAGTGCGTAGTAATTGGTATCGATAGCTTCTACAACGAAGCGACTGATCAATACGAAGTGTACAAATTTACCGGTGATGAGGCCCGCACACAGAAAAGCCAGTGGCAAACCATCGATTGGATAAAAGAAGTACAGTCACGGGGCGCAGGTGAAATTGTGCTTAACTGCATGAATCAAGATGGCGTGCGCAAAGGCTATGACGTAAAGCAGCTGAAAGCCGTGCGTGACGTATGTGAAGTACCGCTAATCGCCTCTGGCGGCGCTGGCGAAATCGCCCATTTTACTGATGTGTTTCAGCAAGCTGATGTAGATGGGGCGCTAGCCGCTTCAGTATTTCACAAAGGCATCATCAACATTGATGAGCTAAAAGCAGAATTAACCAGCAATGGCGTTGCCATGCGTAAGCGTCACGGTTTAACGGCGCAAGCAAAAGGAGTAAACCCGTGATCATTACTAATGAGAACAGCAATAAATTAGCGTGGGACAAAATGGATAACCTGCTACCTGCTATTGTGCAAGATGCACTATCTGGCAAGGTATTGATGCAAGGTTACATGGACCAAGACGCGCTGACCAGAACCTTTGAAACTGGCAAAGTGACGTTTTTCAGCCGCTCGAAGCAGCGCCTTTGGACCAAGGGTGAAACATCAGGTAACACGCTAGATTTAGTAAGCGTAGCCTGCGATTGTGACCAAGACTCACTATTAGTCCTTGCCAACCCCAACGGCCCTACCTGCCACACCGGTGCAGAAAGCTGTTGGTTTGACGGTAATACACCTGCATTTACTTTCCTTGCAGACCTAGAACGTGTATTGGCGGCTCGTAAAGATGCTGACCCGAAAAGCAGCTACACCGCAAGCCTTTACAATAAGGGCATTAAGCGCATAGCGCAAAAAGTGGGTGAAGAAGGCGTAGAAACCGCACTTGCGGCTACAGTTCACGACAAAGAAGAGCTTAAAAACGAAGCCGCTGACTTGTTGTACCACTTAACCGTATTGCTTCAGGCGAGCGATATGTCGCTAAACGATGCACTTAATGTGTTGCGCGAGCGTCATAAATAAATCGCTAAATGAGTAAGCCGTGTTAGAAAATGCCCTTATTGCTTCTTTGTGTAAGGGCATTTTTCATTTACCGCTCTGTTTTATCGTTCTACTTACCGCTCTATCTCTCGCACAACTTGCCCATAGGCTAATAACGCGAATAACCCTGTTCCGCCTACAATATTACCCATCAAGGTTGCACCAATTAAAGCGACAGTTTCAGCAACACTAATATGCCCTTGAAGCACGAGTAAAAAGAGCTCTGTTGAACCGGCAATTACGTGGGTAAAATTACCGATGGCGATAAGGTATGTGAAAATGACAATCATCAACACTTGAGAATGTTTCACCGATGGCTTCATCCACACAATAGCGGCAATAATAAAACCTGAGGTTATGCCATAAGAAAACGCTTCTGAAACGCTGAATTCGGCATAGTGTTTAGAAATGGCCGTCATTCCCACCACCAACTCGGGAGGTACGGCCCGCATGGTATAACTGAATACCGCAGCCAAAAATGTACCTACCATGTTAGCGGCAAACACAATCAGCCATAATCTTGCTATACAAAACGACATATTCACGGAAGGCTTGCTAAGAAGCGGTAAGATGACCGATAAGGTATTTTCAGTAAATAGCTGAAGCCGCCCCACTATTACTAAAACGAAACCTACGGTATAGCCCAAATTTTCTATTACGAACTGGTATTGGGAGTCTTTAAATAAGTGATGCAAGATCCCTTCAGCTAAAATGGAAAGCGATATGCCGATACCTGCCGCTACGCCTGACCACCACAAAGACATCATGGGTCGCTGAAGCTCTTCTAATCCCTCGCGATGCACAATGGCATAAAGAGAAACTGAATTTAAGCTTTGGTTGTCCCTTACATCTTGTTCTTCGGTATGGCTCAATGCCACGTCCTTTTCTCTTTTTTTTGATTGCTGCGATTTTTCAGCCATCAATGCCTCCAGCATAGTCCAGTAGGCTCACGCCCTACATTAAATCAGTAATAAACTGGTACGTGTGGCGCCCTACATTTCGGTCACATTCACCTGCATTGCCTTTGCGTATTAGAATCAATACCAAGGTACAAGACACGAAACCTTAAATTAAAAAACAATGCGTTTTTGCTCGTGTATCATCCGCGGTCGTAATTATCAGGATTTGTTTTTTACTTATCCGATTACAACTTTGGTAAACATCGAACGCTTTACCATTTTAAGTATTAGCGGTAAGCGCACTTTCTTACATCACTTGTCCACTCACAAACCACGTTGTTTCTGTATGAAAAAAAGCCACTCACTATCTTCTAAGCTTATGTCTGTTGTCGGCATACTTTTTGTTTTAATCGCTCTGGTATTCATTGGTGTCAGCTATGCTTTGCTTGACCGCACAGAAAGCGAAATAGGACAGCATGTTAATACCGAAGTCGTCAGTCAAATACAGAAAACAGTATCTGCAAAAGCGTCTCAATATGCGGCGCAAACGGAAGCCTTAATAAACAGTGCCCATTTTCTACCTTACACGTTGGCGAGCCAGTTAAGCGCGAGCATTGAAGCGAGCGACGCTCTATCGCTAAGTCGCGAACAAACGCAACGTTTAGTGAAAAGTGTATTGAATACCGGCACAACGTCTAGCATGTACGCTCAATTCGAAACTAACTTATTTGATGGAAACGCTGAAGCCAACAAAACCGGTAAGATACATTCAACGCCCGGGACAGGAAGCTTTGAAGTTTATTTTATTCGCAGTAATAACGGCTTGGCAGAGCAGGTCCCGATTACTGACCCAGAGTTAAAACACGACACAAGGTTAGATGAGTTTGGGTTTCGAGCAGCAGAATGGTATTTGTGCAACAAGGAAACCCGTAAGCCGTGCGTATCTAACCCCTATCAATACGAAATTCGCGAGGGCTATACGGAATTAATGACCAGCTTGACCGTACCGGTTATAGCCAATAATCAATTTCGTGGCGTGGTAGGTACTGACCTTAACCTGCCAATCATTCAAAAGCGTGCAGAAAACCTTAAAGCGTCGCTTTACAACGGTAATGCAGAAGTTTATGTAATAAGCCAAAATGGCTTAGTGGTTGCCGCTACTAACGCGACAAGCAAACTCGCTCGTCCTTTTTCCGAGGTTTTTGCTGACAAAGCCAAGTCTGAAACATTGCTAAGCGCTAATAAACAAGCAGGGCTTCTTGAAAACGACGGGATGCTCTATGTATCAGAAGATATTGATTTAGACTTAGCTGGTGTGAAGTGGAAAATGATTGTCGGTGTCAGTAAAGCACATGCCATGGCCCCTGTCACATCTCTTGAAACCATGATTTCGACTGCCGTGACTTCGCTATTAACGACTCAATTTATTGTTGCTGTGGTGTGCACGGTAATTGCGCTTGTTTTGGTCTTTTTATTTACGAAAAGTATTATTCAACCCGTGCGACAGGTGGCAGCGCGAATGGAAGAACTCGCTGGCCAAGGTGGTGACCTTACTCAAGATATTCACGTTCAGTCTCACGCAGAGCTCATTCAATTAAGCGAAGCGTTTAATCACTTCAAAGAAAGCGTGCGTGAAATGTTAGATCAAGCCAAGCAATCGTGTTCTCACGTCATTGAGCAAAGCGGAGAAACACAGGCGCACACGCAGAGCACTAATGAACTAATACAAGTTCAACAAGCGGAAATAGACAGCGTGGTGACCGCCATAACGGAAATGTCGCAAACTGCACAGGAAGTGGCAAGGACGGCTGCAGATGCGGCCAATAATGCAGACAACGCTACCGATTCGGTAAAACAGACAGAAACGGAAATCTCTGAAGCAACACGCTCGGTGGTTGACCTATCGCAAGAAATGCAAAACGCGTCAACAGCAGTGCAAGCCGTTTCTCAGCGTAGTGCAGATATTAAAAAGATACTCGACGTTATTGGTGCTATTGCGGATCAAACCAACCTATTGGCACTCAACGCCGCCATTGAGGCGGCTCGGGCAGGAGACAACGGTCGCGGATTTAGTGTGGTTGCTGACGAAGTACGCTCTCTCGCCTCTAAAACGGCAGAGTCTGTAGAGGAAATTGGCAATGTAATAACGGCCCTTCAAGGCGAAGTTGACCATACAGTAGAGACTATCTACTCAGGTAGCCAAAAAGCCAATGATGCATCTCATCGCTCGCAGTCTGCACTCGATAAAATGCAAACTACCGTACTTCAAATCGGTGAAATTAGCGAACGCATGACACAGATGGCTGCAGCTGCAGAAGAGCAAAGCCAGGTTAGCGAGGAGTTAAACAGAAACATGGTGGTGATTGGTAACGCCACGTCTGAAGTTGCAACCAACTCAGAAGCATCAGCGGCTAGCTCAAAGGCTATAAACAACGCAGTCAGTAAATTAGCAGCGCTTCTTGCAAAACTCAAAACGCATCAATAGCACACAACATTGCTACTAAGGCCCGTATGAACACTTTTCATACGGGCCTTTTTATTAATAGCAGCCTTGTTTTAGTCAGTTCAGTTGGTTTTACGGGTTAAGCAATACTGGCGTGCCAAGGCCCAGCGCTTCTAAGCGTTTAAACTGTGTCGCTTTATCCCCTACAACTAGGTAAATCATTTTACCTGGGTGTACGTAAGCGTTGTACAGGCGCTTTACGTCGTCTACTGTTAGCGCTTTTACTTCTGCCTGCTGCTGTAGTACGTAGTCGTTAGGTAACCCAATATCACTTATTTCATCTACCATATTCAACTTTGCCCCGAGTGTCTCAAAAGCACGCGCACCAGATTTCAATGTGAATCCTTTCGTAACCTCAAGATCTTCACTTGAATACCCGTTGCCGTATGAAAGCAAAATATCTTGTATAGCCTGTGTCGCTTCTAAAGTTACATTCGAACGCACTGCACTTTTTATAATAAATTCACCGGTATACTGGTCGCTTGAAAACGATGAACGAATACCATAGGTGTAGCCCTTGTTCTCACGCAGTTCTTGCATCAGTTGTGAAGCGAAGCCACCGCCTCCTAAACGGTAATTCATCACGCTGGCCAGATAGGCATCACTGTGCGTCGCTTTAGGGCCGGCATGACCAAAATACAAAACAGACTGCTTGGCATCCGGTACGTCATAGAAAAATAATTGAGACGTTTCAGGTAAAGATGGCTCTGAAACGTTCGGAAGCGATACCTTTTTCGGTACCCAAGCACTATTTAGCGTAACTAATGCCTGTTTAACGGCTGACGGCTCGATATCGCCCACCACATGAAACTTAGCTAAAGATGGGGAAATATTTTTCCAGTAAAAAGCCTTAACGTCATCGAGGCTGATGGCCGTGACACTTTCCTTTTCACCCAGCGGGGTCTGCGCGAACGGATGTGCGTTACCGTAAAGCAGCGCTTTAAATTCTGCCGCAGCAATGGCATTTGGGTTGGCCTTAATTTGCTCAATTTGATTAATTACATCGTCTTTGGCAAGTGCAAACTCTGCTTCATCAAAGCGAGGCGAGAGCAATACTTCAGTAACAAGCGCCATTAGCGCATCGTAATGCTTAGACAGTACCGAGCCGCTAATTGTTACTGCCGTTTCCGATGCATTCGTTTGAAGAGTGGCGCCTAAAAGCTGTATTTCCTGTTCTAACTGCTTTGGTGTTTTCGTTGCCGTTCCCTTAAGTAAAAGTTCTGCTAATAAGTTAGCTGTGCCTGCTTTTCCTGCTGGGTCGAGCAGCATTCCACCATCGAGTTTTATTTCAAAAGCCACTAACGGCACTTCGTCATTTGAAATACCGGCTATATCAATGCCAGATGACAAGGTGCTTTGCCATACTTGTGGCGGCGTAACCTCTATACTCGCTCCATAAGCAGGCTCTTTTGCTCTATCAAAGGAGGAAGGCGTACGCTCATAGTCAGCAGCAATTGATGCATCAAACGCCTCTTCTGCACCTTCAACGATTAATTCTTCAACCACGTTAGCTTTTGTTGACCCGGCAAGAACAAGTTCCTTATTGCCTTTAGGTACAAAACTAGAGGCGACATAAGGCTTCTCTTTAAGATAGGTGCGATATACACGCATTACATCGTCTTGTGAAACACCTAGAATTTTTTTGACGTCTTGGCTGATAAAAGCCGCGTTTCCCGCAAAGATTTCGTACTGTGCAAGCTGAAAGCCTTTTCCTAACACACTAGAAAGCCCTTGATAGAATTCGGTTTCCTGCCCCGCTTTAATGCGCGCAAGGTCTTCAGGTGCAATACCCTCTTTCTCAAAACGCGCAAATGCTTCTTCAATGCCTGCATATACTGCATTTAAATCAACGCCATTAAATGCCATGACCTGAAGCTGTAGCTGCCCCGCTAATTCTGCATCGTAACCATAAAGATAAAGGTTACTGGTGAGTTTTTTCTCATCAATAAGTACTTTGTTCAACGGCGCGTTTTTACCTTCGCTTAGATATTGAGAAAGCACCTGAAGCGCGTAGTAGTCGTCGTGGTACTGGGGAACCGTGGGCCAAACCATGGTAAGCAAAGGTGCTTGAGCAAAGTTATCGATATGGAAGCGTTTGACTGTTTCATCTAACTTTGCTGGCTGGGTTGCAAGTTTAGGAATTGTTTCCCCCGCCGGTATTTCAGCGAAATACTTTTTAACCCAAGACTTTGTTTGTGCAACATCGATATCCCCCGCGATGGTTAACACCACATTATTTGGTACATACCATGTATTGAAAAACGCTTTAACATCGGCAAGCGTTGCATTTTGAAGGTCGTCTAACGACCCTATTACCTGCCAACTGTATGGATGCCCGGCTGGGTACAAGTTTTTGTCGATGACATACTGGTTGTGTCCGTAGGCGCGATTATCTACGCGTTGACGTTTTTCGTTTTTCACCACCTGCTTTTCTTTCGCAAGCACGGGGTCTGTTACCGTATTAATAAAGAAGCCTAATTTGTCAGCTTCAGCCCAAATCATTTTTTCCAACGCATCGATAGGTACAGTTTGATAATAATTAGTGCTGTCTCGGCTTGTTGAGCCATTCGCCCCTGAACCTCCAATACGGGCACTGAGCTTATCAAGCCCGCCTTTACCTAAGTTTTCAGATTCTAAGAAAAGGAGATGTTCAAACAGATGCGCAAACCCCGTGCGACCCTCTTTCTCCCTTGCTGAGCCCACGTGTGCAGTCAGTGCCACCGCGGCGACAGGGTCAGACCTATCTACGTGTAGCAACACGGTTAGCCCGTTTTCTAGCGTAAAGCGTTCATACTCTACATTGAACGAGGACGCGCCCTTGTTAACGGTTTGAGACGCTGATAGTGAGGCTGCTTGTGTGTTGAGGGCAGGCTTGCCGCTGTTAGTGCAACCTATCGAGATTGCACTTAACGCCATAACAGCAACGGCATTACACATTCGCGTTCGTTTGAATGTTTTGAGCATGGTTCTTAATCTTCGCTAATTAAAAGACGTAACAAGTACCACAAGCGCACAGTGAGCGCTACGGCATTCCCTATCCCTCATCATTTGTTTTGCACTAATAGCATTTGAAGCGTTGGCAGAAACCTCTCAAATTAGCAATTTAAGCACATGATTTTTAATATATTTATAAGTAAGTACAGCAAGCGAAAACGAAACTTTTTGTAGTGGACCCGACCACTTTTCGACACAGTTAGTTACATTTTCCCCATCGCAATGTTGAACGAACTGATTAGATTTATATCTGCACCTGTTACAAGAGATTGTCAAAGGGCACTGGCGACCTTTACATGCGTTCATTTTCCCGGCAGTGAAACGCTGGTCAGATCTGTAAAAATAGCCGCTGTTGAGCGGCGGATAAAAATGTAGAGGTACTACACGATAACTTAAATATTACAATTCATACGACTGTACAAGCGTGTATATCCCACACTTCCTTCTATCCATAACACCCATAAAAATACACTAAACCATTGATTATATGAAATTTTAACTTCTTATTAATTACTCAAACAAAAAGAATATCATACGATTAAGTAAGAGACGGTTTACACATTTTGTAACCAAGTGTCACATATTTCGCATATTCCCCTATTGCAACTTTAGTATGAGGAGTGCTATTGATAAATCTGCAACAAATAGTGTTGCCGAAACACACAACAAGTAAAATGGATAATAAGGAAATGACAATGAAACAAGGTCGTAAAGTAAGTGCTATAGCAGTGGGATTAGCGCTTGCAGGAATTACCTCACTAAGCCCAGTGCATGCACAACAAGCTGACGAAGAAGCAGCGAACCTTGAACGAATTGCAGTAACCGGCTCTCGCATTAAACGCACAGATATGGAAGGTCCCTCTCCTATTCAGTCAATTGACGCCACAATGATTGAAGGCATGGGCTATGAAAATCTTCAGCAATATGGGCCTATTGACCATTGATATACATTTTTGCAGCAGTCTGTGTGCTATCTAGACAAGGCGAATGTTTGAAGATCTAGTGGCTCTAAATCGAAAACATTCAACGCAGTATAGATAGCACACAGGCGCTGCCCGTAGGGGGCGTCATGAAAGCATTTTACTCGTTGTCACAACTCTTTAACTTAGCCCACTAGGTTTGCAGAGCTGTTTCGCGATTAAAATGCTTTCATCTAGCCCAAACTTGTATATCAATGGTTAATAGGCCCTTTAGAGAATGCCCGCTACCGGCGCAGGTACTTTCTCAACACGTAACAATAGCCAAGACTCAACCGCTAACGGCGCAGCAGCCGTATCGCTTCGAGGTATGGGGCCAGATGCAACGCTAGTGCTTATTAACGGTCGCCGAGTAGCAATCAGCGCGTTTGCAGAAAGTATCACTAACTCATTTGTTGATATTAACTCTATCCCGGTATCAGCCATTGAGCGCATTGATATTCTAAAGGACGGCGCCTCGGCTATTTATGGCTCAGATGCGGTTGCGGGTGTAGTAAACGTAGTACTTAAAAAAGACTATGAAGGTCTAGAGATCAATGCAGGCTACGGCGGCACAACAGGTCCTAGTTACGATGAAACCACAGCAAGCATTTTGTGGGGTTCGCAAAGCGAGAAAAGCAGTGCCACTGTTATTATCGACTATTTCAATAATAGCACCCTAGGAGCTGACGAAATGGGTCGCTTCGGTACAGCAAACCAATCGCCTTACGGCGGCATGGATTTTCGCTCATCACGTGGGTACCCGGGTTATTTTTATGTTGATGGCGTAAAAACTATCGACCCAGACTGCCCGGAAGATAGCGCCACAGCGTCTGGTAGTTGTTTATTCGACTACGGCCCGTTTGGTTTAACGATTCCAGCCTCTGAGCGCGTAGGCTTTATCGGTCAATTCGACTATAAAATTGGCGATGAAACTACCGCGTTTATGGAAGTTGCTATGCAGCACAATACGTCTGAAGCAGGCGGTGCAGCAACGCCCCTTGACGAAGACGCAGGCTTGACAGTTCCGGGCACTCACCCTGATAACCTTTTCGGACAAGACATTGAAATAGGTCGCTACCGCCCTGTGGATGCTGGCGCTCGCCGTTGGGATATCGAGTCAGACACCCTTCGATTAGTCGCAGGTTTACGCGGTACGTTTAACGACTACGACTGGGAAGCGTCGGTTCAAAAAGGTCGCAGCCGTTCAGAGCAAAGCGGTGACCAATCGCAAGGTTGGGTTCGCGTTGATTGGCTACAAGAGCAAATTGATCTTGGCAACTACAACCCCTTTGGCGGCGTAACTAACCCTCAAAGCGTAATTGACGAAATTACGACCAGCCTAGTGCGTCGTGGTGAATCGCGCATGACCAGTGTTGATGCGCATATCACAGGCGAAGCGTTTGATTTTGGCGATGATGTCGTCATGATGGCGGCGGGTGTTGAGTACCGTGAAGAGCAAGTGTCTGACGTTCCAGATGTTCAGTTCCAACGCGGTCTGATCTTTGGTACTGAGTCAGTATCAGCTTCAGCAGAACGCGATCAGTACGCAGCATATTTAGAGCTTTCAATTCCTTTGGCTGAAGAGCTAGAGCTACAGCTTGCAGGCCGTTACGACCACTACAGCGACTTTGGCAGCACGACTAACCCTAAAATTGCGTTACGTTGGGCACCAAGCGATGAAGTTACGGTTCGCGGTTCATGGGCGCAAGGCTTTAGAGCGCCTTCGCTTGCACAAGTGGGTTTAGGCCCATCACAGAAAAGTGTATTCTTTGTTGATCAATACCGCTGTCAAGCAACAGGTCAAGACTGTGAATCATTGGATTACAACATCGAGTTTGCGGGTAACCCTAATCTAGATGCAGAAGAATCAGAGTCATGGAACGTGGGCGTAATCTATGCGCCTATTCAAGAACTGGGCCTAAGCATCGACGTGTGGAGTATTACTCAAGATAACAAAATTGACGAACAGCAATTTGGTTTGGTTTACGACGCTGAGTGTAATAACCAGGACAGCACAATCTGTGTACGTCTAGACCCACAACAGGGTGAGTCGCTAGGTGTTATCCAGAAGATATTTAACACTTACCAAAACGTATCGTCACAAAAAGCCTCGGGTGTTGATTTCAGCGCTAATTACAGCATGGAACTAGAAGAGTACGGCAACGTGCGCTTCAACCTAGATTGGTCTTACATGAACGAGTTTGAAAAAGACGGTCTAGAGTATACGGGCGAATACGGTTACCCAGAGCACCGCTGGTTGTTCGGTACAACGTGGTCGAAAGGCGCGTTTGATGCCAATTTAAACATCAGCTTTATTGGGGAGTTTGAAGACACCCCTGATATCGACTTCGACGGTGTATTAGATTTTGAAGAAAATACCTCTAGAACCGTGGATTCTCAAATGCTGGTAGACCTTCAGTTTGGTTACAACTACAGCGATAACCTTCGCCTAGTGATTGGTTCTAACAACTTGCTAGATGAAGAGCCGCCGTTTGCAATCGGTAACGGCGATAGCGACCTTTATGGTTATGTTGGCAGCGTACACAACCCGCGTGGCCGCTTTGTTTACTCTAAACTAACTTACCGCTTCTAAAAGTAGCTAAAACGACAAAGCCCTCGATGCAATTAATATGCATCGAGGGCTTTTTATTTGTGTTGTTGAATGAATGTTTAAAAAAACAGATATTCAAAAAGGTACCTCTTTGCTGACGAAAACACTATATCTATAAAAATTAGAAAAAAGACCTGTTCTCTATACCTGATTATCGAATATTGCTAACTATGCGTTTGTATGAAAAATAACTCGAACCACTGACTATTTAGCGTTAACCATAAAAAATGCCAGCTAAGCTGGCATTATCTCTTTATAAGCTTTCGCTTCAACGACCTTGGGTTTACATGCCAAAGTGGATGAGTATTAAATTCCCGACCGCAGCACAAAGCATAGCCAAAAAGGTAAGAACCATGCCCGTAAAGCGCTGCCAGCTAACGCCAGAGTGGCGACCTAGCCCGTAAGCATGCATAGCACGCCCAAACAGTAGCGCGCTGCCGAGGGCATGTACGGCCCAGATTTGGCCGGTGTTTGCTTCGAAACACGCGATCATAATAAGCGTAATAGGTACGTATTCGCTAAAATTGCCATGGGCTCTGGCTAAGCGACTGAGATCTTCATGACCACCATCGCCAATGCCCACTTGGTGTCGACGTCTGGCACCAATGACTAAAAACGATAAATACAGGTAGCAAATACCCAGTAAGCTGGCGTAAAACGCCGTGATTGGCAAAACCATGGTCTACTCCACATGTTATAGTTATATCGCGTTGCGTTAATCTGCGCATGTCTTCTCATTGCATCAAAAGACATTAAACGTTATCCGCTAATAAGTTACAAGCAACAAAAAAGGCCGCACAAGCGACCTTTTATAAACGTTGTTAGTGATTAACCTAAACGCTCTGCAAGTTCAGCACTTACTTCTTCAACTGGGCGAGTACCATCAAGCTTGTGGTATTCACAGTTTCCGGCTTCGGCTTCAGCACTGTAATAATTTACTAACGGCTTTGTTTGCTCGTGATAAATCGCTAAGCGCTTGCGTACCGTTTCTTCTTTGTCGTCATCGCGCACGATGAGGTCGTCACCCGTCTCGTTGTCTTTACCTTCCACTTTCGGCGGGTTGTAAACCACATGATATACGCGGCCAGAAGCGGGGTGTACGCGACGGCCACCCATACGCTCAACAATAACGTCATCCGGCACATCGAACTCAATACAATGATCAACAGAAACACCTGCTTCTTTCATTGCATCAGCTTGTGGGATAGTACGAGGGAAGCCATCTAGCAAGAAACCGTCTTTACAGTCGTCTTGTGCGATACGCTCTTTCACTAGGCCAATAATGATTTCATCAGACACTAGCTTGCCTTCGTCCATTACACGCTTAGCTTCAAGACCTAACTCTGTGCCTGCTTTAATTGCAGCACGAAGCATATCGCCCGTTGAAATTTGTGGAATGCCATATTTGCCCATTAAGAACTGAGCCTGTGTGCCCTTACCCGCGCCAGGAGCGCCGAGAAGAATGATTCGCATGAGTGCGTTCTCCGCTTATGATTTTTGAACTTTTTACTTCGGGCACTTTACACATTCAGCACTAGAGTGACAAGTGTAAGGCGTACCCAAAAGTTAATCTTAAGACTAATGGCGAATATATGTTCAGCTTATAGGCGTTTTTGCTTTTTTATACCTATAGCTTAATGTTCACCCCTTACTTATTCATCGTCGCTCAGAATAAAAGAACGCGCCTGAATTTGATTAACTCGAATGATTAAACCACTAAAATATAGCATAACGAAAACAGTAAACTTACTTTTGTTAGCCTTATAAATAGAAAAACGGGCATTACGCCCGTTTTTATTGATTAAACTGTGGGTTTAACCGGTTATTTTGCCAACTTCATTAACAATGTGTTCAAGTTCTGAACAAAGGTAGAAGGGTCTTTCAGACTGCCTTGTTCTGACAGTGATGCCTGGTCAAATAACACGCCAACCCACTGATTGAACAACTCTTCATCTTGGGTATCTGCTAGCAATTTAACTAAGCTGTGCTCAGGGTTAAGTTCAAAGTGATACTTCACGTCTGGCACAGTCTGACCCGCAGCTTGCATAAGCTTCATCATCTGCGTTGTCATGCCGTTATCATCGGCAACAATAACCGCCGGAGAATCTGTTAGGCGGTGCGTGAACTTCACGTCAACTACCTTATCACCTAGCGCAGCTTTCGCTCTTTCAAGTACGCCTTCTACTTCTTTTTCTGCTTCTTCTTGCGCTTTCTTAGACTCTTCGTCCTCTAAGTCGCCTAAATCTAGGTTTCCTTTCGCAATTGAAACAAATTGCTTCTCGTTAAATTCAGTCAGGTGAGACATTAACCATTCGTCAATGCGCTCGCCCATTAGCAGTACTTCAATTCCTTTCTTGCGGAAAATTTCAAGGTGCGGGCTAGATTTAGCGGCCTGCAGACTGTCTGCAGTTACATAGTAAATCTTGTCCTGACCCTCTTTCATCCGCTCGATGTAATCGGCGAGTGAAACGGTTTGAGCGTCAGACTCATCGTGGGTCGATGAGAAGCGCAGTAGGCCCGCAATTTTTTCGCGATTACTAAAGTCTTCTGCTGGGCCTTCCTTAAGCACGTTACCAAACTCGTTCCAGAACGACTGATACTTGTCGCTATCGTTCTTCGCCATTTTCTCAAGCATTTGTAGCACACGCTTAGTGCAACCTTGACGCAGCGCTTGCGTGATCTTGTTATCTTGAAGAATTTCACGAGACACGTTAAGTGGAAGGTCGTTGCTGTCTAGTAAACCTTTTACAAAGCGCAAATAGGTTGGCATGAACTGCTCTGCGTCATCCATAATGAAAACGCGCTGAACGTAAAGCTTAAGACCGTGGTTTTGATCGCGGTTCCACATGTCAAATGGCGCTTTAGAAGGGATATACAATAAGCTCGTGTACTCTGTTTTACCTTCTACTTTATTATGTGCCCATGCTAGCGGGTCTGCAAAGTCGTGAGAAATATGCTTGTAAAACTCATTGTACTCTTCATCAGTAATCTCTGACTTCTCACGAGTCCATAGTGCGGTAGCCTTGTTAACCACTTCCCACTCGCCAGGCTGCGCTTCAATTTTCTCGCCATCTGGGCCTTCACTTTCAGGCACCTCATCTTTCCACATTTGTACAGGAATGCTGATGTGGTCTGAGTACTTGCTTACAATAGAGCGCAAACGCCATGTATCGGCAAATTCTTTTTCATCCTCGCGTAGATGAAGCGTAATCTCGGTACCGCGAGTAGGCTTGTTGATCTCAGCAATAGTGAATTCACCTTCACCGTCTGAAATCCATTCTACGCCTGCCGCTGCGTCAGCACCCGCCGCACGGGTGCGCACGGTCACTTTATCTGCAACGATAAACGCTGAGTAGAAACCTACACCGAACTGACCGATAAGCTGCGAGTCTTTCGCACTATCGCCAGAGAGCTTGCTAAAGAAGTCTTTAGTGCCCGATTTTGCAATGGTACCAAGGTTGGCAATGACTTCATCGCGAGTCATACCAATACCGTTGTCTGTAATGGTCACTGTGTTAGCTTCTTTATCTACGCTTAACTTAACGCATAGGTCGCCATCATTTTCGTACAGGCTATCGTTTTCTAGCGCGCGAAAGCGAAGCTTATCTGCTGCATCTGCCGCATTTGACACGAGTTCACGTAGAAAAATTTCTTTGTTTGAATACAAAGAGTGAATCATCAGATGAAGAAGCTGTTTTACTTCTGTTTGAAAACCGTGAGTTTCTTTGTGGGCTGCTTCAGCCATAATCCAATATCTCCTCGTTGAATGGATCACGTTAACTGATAAACAGGTAAGGACGCTCAGCGCATTTTTCAACGTTTAGAACGAAAATTTATTTTATATGAGAGCGTTTTTTTGAAGGTAACGAGGCGGCGCAGAAATAATACACCGCAATTAAGGGCTTGATACGTTACTGTTACTGAGGTGCTAATTACGCGAAAACCATGCGCAACAAATTATAATTTGCGACGGCCTGAAAATGCATGAGTAAGGGTGTTGCCATCGATATACTCTAACTCCCCCCCAACAGGCACACCGTGGGCTATACGAGAGGCATCCACGTTGTGACTGGCGCACAACTGGGCAATATAATGCGCCGTGGCTTCTCCCTCAACCGTTGGGTTTGTAGCAAGAATGACCTCGTTAATGCCACCCGCGCTAAGGCGCGCTTCAAGTTCAGTTAATCCTATTTCTTCAGGCCCCACGCCATCGATAGGCGATAGATGCCCCATCAGCACGAAATACTGGCCTTTGTAGCTCAACGTTTGCTCGATAGCTAACACATCTTGAGGGCTTTCCACGATACACAGTAAGCCACTAGCCTCTCTCTCTGGGTGACGGCATATTTCGCAAAGCTCATCTTCGGTAAACGTTCTACAGCGCTTACAGTGATGTATGTGCTCCATGGCATTGTGCAAAACGTTACTGAGATCGATAGCACCTGTACGGTTTCGTTCCAAAAGGTGGAACGCCATTCTCTGGGCGCTTTTATTCCCAACGCCAGGGAGGCAGGTTAGTGCCTGGATTAATTCTGATAGTAACGGGCTAAACTTCATATTTTCTACTGCTTAGGTGCTTCTTTGACGCTTTGTGGGCTTTCGCGGTATTTAATCACGTTCCGCTTTGCTTGGTCGAGTTTAACTTCGTAAATATTACCACCAAATAACCCTTTGTACTCTTCATCGGTGAACACCAGAGTATTGTCATCATAGAATGTTACTGCTTCTTTTTGCGTCACCACACCAAGGTCTATGCGTGATACATCGCCACTGAAGAAATTATCACCCTCAAAGTTCTCAAATAACCATAAACTGGTTGAGTCAAGAAGTACCAGCTTAGTTCTATCTGGGCTTATTGCCGCTGAGGTTATCCAACATAACTTTTCTAGTGTGGTACAGGTTTTGAATTCCCCGATGAGCTGGGCATCGAAATTAGCGGCGTGATCACCAACTTTATAAAGCTTGGTAATGCCGTCAAAGGGCTGTGTTCTGTTTTTCGTGAACAAATAAAGGTTGCGTTTATATTCAACAAACGCCTCTAAATCGTAATTTTTATCTTCAGGTTTAACTTTCCCATCACCCATTTTGGGGTAAGTAAACTTAATAATCTCCGCTTCCGTGGTGTCGGTTTTAATATCGATTGGGTTTTCTATTTTGTAAATAGTAAGCCAGCGGCGCTTGTTGTCGTTATTACCAAAATCACCGAGAAAAAAGTGGCCAAAACTATTTTGCGTCATGTCCTCCCAATCCACATTTTTAGCATTTGTCACAGTCACTTCTCTTTCAATCGTGCCGTCTTTGTTAAGCATGTATAAGACGGGGCCGTCGCCACTGTCGTTTATTGCCCAAAGTCTTTTGTATTTGTCGAATTCAATACCGGAAATCTCTTTAAGTTTTGGGTCGACCGTCACTGTTTTCATTCTGAACAGTTCGTGAATACTCATGAAAAATAGCACGGCGGCAACGGGAAGTAGTATAACCGTGGTGATAACTAAGCCTTTCCTTAGCACTACAAAAGCCTCTAGATAATAATTGAGTTAACGTTTTCCCTTCGCTCAAAAATAATGTTAGTTGAAAAGTAAGCTAGGGATAGGGAGTAAATAATATAACGAACCATGTGATAATAAAGACCATTTTCACACGAAGCGCATTTTAGTGCGATAGGTATCGTTGCGTCGATACAATTATTGAACATAATGAAAGCGTGTAATATTTAAACACCTACACTAGTGCTAGGCGCCCTCCCCGAAAGCTAAATCTACGCATACTATTTGGGCTCACCGGCCCCATACATTACCTTAAACCTTAAAGCCAAAAGACCGAATAGACTGCTTAAGTAGTTTCGTATCGACGGGCTTGGTTAGAATATCAACATGAAGGAGCTCTTCAGGTAGCTCAATTGCCGCGCCGTAGCCGGTGATAAAAACAAAAGGAATCGACTGTTTTTCGATTTCAACGCCGAGCTGAAAGGTATTTTCATGACCAAGATGCACGTCCAAAAACATCATGGAAGGCTTATTTTTTGCCAGTGCCGCCCTAGCCGAACTGACGTCGCCAAATATTTCAATTCCCTCAATGCCCAGTTGCTGTAAATGCTTTTTAATATCTAAAGAGATAAGCAAGTTATCTTCAACAATGTAGGCCGTAGTGAGCGGCACATTTTCTTTAACAGTACTCCCCTCCTGCAAGATTCTCTTGTTGCTAAGCGTTTGCTTAGGATCACTAGCAGCCCCTATTTCGATATACTGTCGAGGGATCACAAACTCTGCTGTCAGCCCCGTAATTTCAGGTTTTAACTCCGCTTGGCCGTTGAGTTCATGAGGAATAACAGATCTAATTACCGTCATGCCGAAACTGTCGTCCCCGAGCCATTGCAATGGCGGCCCGCCACGTTCTTTCCATGAGATGGTACATCCCTTATCATCGAGTTCCCACGTTATTGATACACATCCATCGTTATTTGTCGCACTCAGTGCACCGTATTTCGCGGCGTTAGTAATCATTTCATGAGTGGCTGAATCATTTAGATAATGAGAAGCATTTTTAGACAGATAGGTAACCACGCCAGCGCTATCTAGTATAACCATAAAGCCATGATTTTGGATTTTCCCCAATAGGTGGATTGGCTCTTTATCACACTCGGTGACCAATGAAGATAGTTCGTCGGGATCGCTACTCATAATTACTCAACTGTTTTGAATACTTGTGAAATTATTTGTCTAGGTTTAACAATACCTCAGCATACCTAAATCCTATGGCGAAAATAAACCTTGAAGTAAAGTGCGTGTAAACCTCGCAAAAATACCTACTATTTAAAACATAGACTATTTTTAAGCGTAATAATACGGCTTATGCGATTTTATCTATATGCTTTTGTAAAGCTTGTTTACTTACGTAGACACACCTCAGGTATGGCTTGAAATTTAGGCTTCTGCAATGAGGTGAAGTGGTATTGAATTAAAATAATTTAAGCTAAAAAGGCTCATTAAAATGAAGCGGCGCATGCCTAAAAACTAAAAAAGCCCTGGTAAAAACCAGAGCTTTTTAGCGGGAGTTAGGCCCTATTTGGCCCCATCACTTTGTATGTGACTAAAAGCCAACAAAACGGCGGCTTTTAGCCTAAAACGGCATTTTGAAGCCAGGAGGAAGTGGCATTCCGCCAGTGACATCGCCCATCTTCTCTTTACTGGTCTCTTGAACACGACGAACAGCATCGTTGAACGCTGCCGCAACCAAGTCTTCAACCATATCTTTGTCGTCATCCATCAACGACTCATCGATATCAACGCGACGAACATTGTGGTTACACGTCATCGTTACTTTAACCATGCCCGCGCCAGCTTCACCAGTAACTTCTAAATTAGCTAAGTCGTCTTGTACTTTCTGCATGCGCTCTTGCATTTGCTGCGCCTGCTTCATGATATTGCCCATTCCACCTTTAAACATAATGTTTGTCTCGCTTCGTTTTGGTGTTAATAATTATGCTATCGCGCTTTAACCGTATCGGTTAGCACTGACCCATCGAAAGTCGATAGCAATGCTTGAATCGTCTCATCGTTTTTAATAACCGAGTGCGCATGCGCGTGTCGCATGGCATGAATTTCTTGCTGTAATGCAAACGGCGTGGATGACGGTTCACCCAACGTAATACTAACTTCTACGTTTTCACCCAGGCCGTGATGAATTGCATCAATTAACTGCTTTTTAGCACTGTCTTTTAATAAATGCGTCTGACTATGGTGAATTTCAAGGGACACGTGATTGCCATTTCGCGAAAATGCCGCATGTAATACCAACTGCTTAAGCAAGCCTGCTACCGGCATTTGCTCAACCAAGTTGCTCCAGTCATCAATTTGACTGGCGTGAGTCAGCTTACTTCCATCGGAAAGATAAGCGTGTAAACTACCCTCATAAGTTGTACTTAAGGGCGTATCAAAATCTAATGCGTCCCTAGTAAATGAACGTTCACCGGCATTTTCACCACGCTCATAAAAGCCGTGTTCCTTGCTCTCGAGTTCATTGGCGCGAGGAACAGGCGTAAGTGACGGCTCAACTGAATGTCCGTCTTGAACTGACTTCCCTGTATCCCAAGGCGGAGCATCTTCTACCTGCGGGTTAGGGTTATAATTTGCGTCACTCTCATCATTTGAAAAAGGCATATCCTCTTCAAAATCATCTAGGGCAAAGGCATCATGACCGGAATCATTGTTATCTGCAAAGTCAGCATTTGTGCTTGCCTGTTCACTACCACCAAGTAATTGTGTATCGCTACCGTCGTTAAGCGCATTGGCACTCTGATGGGCAGTTATACTGTCTTGGCTTTGTTCGGACTCTGGAGCGGCTTCAAGCGCTGGACTGTTAATCGGTTCAGGACTGTTACTTAGCTCAGGGCTGTTAATCGGCTCAGGGCTGTTCTTTTCATCAGCCACTGTGCTAGCAGCGTCCGTTTTACTTCTAGTAAACCGCGCTTGTATTTCACTAGCGCTTTGCGTTTTAGCATTAGCCGCACTACTACTTTTTGCGTCAGCATCTTGCGCTTTTTTTTGTTTGAGTTTTTGGCGCAATGCCAGCATATCGGCGGTAGAGGTTAACTGTTCTTCTGCTGACGGCGATGGCTCAACTATACGCTCGCTTTCGGGCGTGTCCAATTCGTAATGGCCACTCTCATCCTGTAGAGGTGGCATGTCATCCATATAAGCGTCTAGCGGTGGTTCATCAAAATATTGAGCAACAGGGCTTGCTTCTTCGTCTTCAACTGATGCATTGCTCTGAGGCTCTTGTGCCTCAGATGCACTGGCGCTGGAAAGATTCGCTTCAAACGCTATATCAGTTTCAGCGGCCGTATTTGTTTGCGTATTAGAAACCGCGGTGGGCTCTTCTTCGTTCGCTACGGTTTCAGCGGGAGCTGATGACGGAAGATCCGTCGACGCATCAGCTATAGGACTCTGTGGCGGTGTCTTAGGTGAAGTAGGTTCATGCTCTGGCTGCGCTTCAATTGGCGCTTCGCCTTGGTCTATCGTTGCAGAAGTTTCGCTTAAAGGCGGTTCCTCCTGCTTACTAACGTTTCCCGGGCCACCACTGGGAGAAGCATGGTTTACAGGTAAATTATGCTCACTCCTCCCGTTTTCTATCTCGTCTACGGTTTCAGCTATTGGCGCGTTTGGTGCAAAGGCCATCATACGCATTAGCGTCATTTCAAACGCGCTTTTACCATCGGCAGCAAAAGGTAAATCTTTTCTGCCTTGCAGTGCAATTTGATAAAGTAGCTGTACTTGTTCTGCAGAAATAGTTTTGGCTAATTGAAATATCGCTTTTGCCGACGTGGTTTCAAGCTTGCAGGCTTCTGGCACCCATTGCGTCAACGCAATTTGGTGAAGCAAGCTCGCCAACTCACTATGCACATTGTCATAATCAGGTGCTTGTTCAGCAATGTCGTTAACCAACTGCAAAACCTCGGCAGGGCTTTTATTCACCACCGCATGAATTACTTTCAAAAGCTGGTTTTTGTCCATCAGGCCAAGCATGTCGGTAACAACCGACGCCATTACTTGATTCCCACCCTGAGCAATTGCTTGGTCGGTTAAACTCAGCGCATCACGCATACTGCCCTGTGCCGCCCTAGCCAGCAAAGCCAAAGCAGGCGCTTCAAAAGCAAGCTGCTCTTGCTGAAGTATATGAGTAAGCTGACCGACTATTTGCTCTCGCGACATGGCTTTCAGGTTAAACTGCAAGCATCGCGATAAAATGGTGATGGGGAGTTTTTGTGGATCTGTTGTCGCCAATAAGAACTTTACATGCGGAGGCGGCTCTTCTAGCGTTTTTAACAGCGCATTAAAGCTATGTTTAGAAAGCATGTGTACCTCATCGATAAGGTACACTTTGTAGCGCCCGCGGGTTGGCTTGTATTGTACGTTATCAAGAAGCTCTCGAGTGTCTTCCACTTTGGTTCTTGATGCCGCGTCAATTTCAAGCAAGTCAACGTAATTACCCTGCTCTATTTCTTTACAGGTATTGCATTGACCGCAAGGGTTTGCCCCTTGCCCTTCCTCACAGTTAAGGCTTTTTGAAAAAATACGAGCAATGGTCGTTTTACCAACACCACGCGTACCTGTAAAAAGATAAGCATGGTGTAAACGGTCGTTATCGAGCGCATTTGAAATAGCAGAGACTACGTGCTCTTGACCTACAAGTTCACTGAACTTGCCTGGTCGCCATTTCCTTGCCAGTACCTGATAACTCATTATTACGTATTTCGCCCTTGTTGCTGTTTTTGCTTATTGACGTTTATTCGCCTTCAAACTCGCAAATAGAATAACTTTCTATATCAAGCGCTGAAAGCTTTTGTTTACCGCCTAAATCAGGAAGGTTAATAACAAAACCTGCATGATTGATCTCGCCACCTAACGAGCGAATTAACTTGGCAGAGGCAGCGATAGTTCCGCCCGTTGCAAGCAAGTCGTCGATAAGAAGTACTTTATCACCCGGTTCTATGGCGTCTTTATGGATTTCCAATGTATCCATACCATATTCCAGTTCGTAGCTTTCGCTTACTACTTCACGTGGAAGTTTATTGGGTTTCCTTACTGGTACAAAACCAATGCCCATTTCGATGGCCAATGGCGCACCAAAAAGGAACCCGCGTGCTTCGGTACCTGCGATCTTGGTAAAACCCATGCCCTGATACTTTTCTACAAGTAAGGAGATACAGCTACTGAATGCTTTGTGATCTTCTAAAACGCTGGTCACATCTCTAAATAAAATACCTGGCTTTGGATAGTCAGGTACGGTTTTCACTACTGATTTAATATATTCTGCAGTCACAATTATGCCTTGAATGTCTGCGTTATAACCAGAAGGTGAACCAGCCGGCGATGATATGCATCAACGGGAACGCGATTAGAGTTACTAGCGATGCTAGAAAGTACCACTTGTTATAGACTTCTTTGAAATCTGAATTGTTAGCCATTTGCACTACCTAAACAATTTTTGTGAACAAAAAAATGGTGCTAAATGTTAATCGAAAGCAAGCGTGATTGACAGCGCTAATATGATCGATCGCTCACTTTCACACCAGATCCTAGCGAAAGTTTAATGTAAAGCAGGAAAATTTTGCTTATCAGCTAGAAAACGGGAAGTAGTATGCCTTTATTTAGCATGTCTGTGAGTGTCTCATTCATACCATTTTCAAGCACGTTTGAAGGTATTTGCGGAAGTTGCTGGGATAACGCGTTAGCTAATTGGTCTGTTTTCATTCCCTGTTCATTTTGTTCCAGCGTATTGACTAAAATAGCGGTGACCGGATTAACATGGGCAAATTGCACGTTACAGTTACGGTCTCTATAAACGACATAAAATTGTTGTTCTTGAGCCGGTTGCTCGGGAATGTAATCTTCACCTATAAGATGAACCTCAAAATGGTACGCTGCTAGCGAGGCATAAGGCGAAACCCTGACAGCTGTAACAACGTCGTCTTGATTATAAAAATCGGCGTTTTTTTGATTTTTCCTTATGCTGACATCAAGCTCTAACCATTCGTAATGAGCAAGTTCTGCAGCAAAAGTAGGTAAAGCAAAATCAAAGCTAGGCTCGGTTGAAAGATACTCAACAAACTCTTTACTGATTTCCGCGAAATACGGCGAACGACACTCGTGCTCAATAAAAAATTGACGCACAATGCCCTCCCATCCTTTCTCGCCATACAGCTTTAATACGATAGATTTTAAAACCGGAAACCCGGTACTAACGAAATTGTCGATATTATTAAAAAATAATGACTGATAGATCTTCATCCGCCGGGTATGGTCTGCATCGCTGCTGTTAAATGTGCGAGGGTCTTTGATCGCATTTACGAATGTATTTTGCGTTGTCAGAAATGATCGCGTCACGCTACACTCCCTTTCGCATCTGCTATACGTGCGGCTTTACACCTTGATTGAATTTGCTTAATCTTTTTCACTTCTGTCAGCAACGCGCTTAGGGGGGGAATGTTAAAATCACGCTCTAACAACGTCGGAAATACACCATGGGTAAGGTAAGCATACTCCAATAGTTCCCAAACTGGCTCAATGACATCTGCCCCGTGTGTATCAACCTTTAAATCTTCAGCTTCATCATAATGACCAGCAATATGACCATATACAATCTTGTCTGACGGCAAACCCTTTATAAATGTCTTTGCATCGTATTTGTGGTTAATGCTGTTCACGTAAACATTGTTTACATCGAGAAGCATCTGACACCCAGACTCTTTTAAGATACTCGAAGTAAATTCTAGCTCGTCCATTTCTTGGCCAGGCGCAATGTAATAAGAGACATTTTCTAACACCAACGGTCGTTCAATAATATCTTGAACTTGGATAATACGAGATACAACGTGATTAATAGCGTCCTCAGTAAAGGGAATTGGCATTAAATCGTACATGTGACCGTTACCAGAGCAAAAACTTAAGTGCTCACTGTAAAGGTCGATATTATTCGCATCTAAGAAGCGCTTAACGGTTTTTACAAACTCCACATCTAGTTTGTCGCTACTTCCTATAGATAAAGACAAGCCATGGGTAGTGAAAGGTGCCTGTGACGAAGCTTGTTGAAATTGTTCTTGATACCTGCCGCCAAGCGGGATCCAGTTCTCTGGTGCAACTTCCCAGAAATCAACCTCAGATGGCAACGTAGGTAACAACTCTTTTAGCATTTCTCGACGAAACCCAAGACCTGCGCCATAGATGTTTTTCATATCTTCCCCTTAAACCGCGTGGGATTGCAAAATAGCAACATACGTTATTAGACAAAAATGGCCATCATTCGACAGCCATTTTTTGCTAAGCGTAACTCGTACAGCGTTACATCATTCTATTTCGCGCTGCACGATGTTATTTGAGTGGCGATTACATGCTACCGCATTTACCTTCGCCACACTTACCTTCTTTGCCAGCTTTCTTATCGCCGCCACATTTGCCTTCGCCGCACTTACCTTCTTTATCGGCTTTCTTGTCGCCGCCACATTTGCCTTCGCCGCACTTACCTTCTTTATCGGCTTTTTTGTCACCGCCGCACTTTCCTTCGCCGCACTTGCCTTCTTTTTCAGCTTTATCGCCGCCACATTTACCTTCTGCTGCGAACTGACTATAGCCCGACTCTAGTGCTTGCATACCAAATGGATTAGCGTCTGCTACTGCAACTGTTGACGCCAAAGAGCCAATTACAACTGCACCTAATGCTGTTGCTACTGATGATTTTTTGATTTGTTTCATTGATGTACCCTCAATAATTTTAGTCATGTTTGACGTACGGTAAGCACGTGTACTTAAAGAGACCCTGCTGGATTAAAGGATATTTCATAAAATATTAATTTTTTTACAGCTATATTTTATCACATTGATATAAATGGGTTTTACATTAGCAATAATGCATTTCCGTATGTTAATTTACATTTTATTAAAAAAGTAAAGTACAGTGGTAGCGAAAAGTACAGGGTCGTAATAGTGAAGCAGCAATTTTATTTAGGCCAATGGCGTGTTGATGTTTCAAGCAACACGTTATCTCAAGGCAAAACGAAAAAGAGCATTGAGCCTAAAGCAATGGATGTCTTATTGTTACTGTGCCAACAAAAGGGACTTGTTGTCTCCGCCGATGAAATAGTCGCCCAATGTTGGCCGAACGCGCCTATCGGCGACAACCCGGTACATAAAGCAATTACTAACCTTCGCCGTGCGTTAGGCGATAAAGCGGCAGCCCCCTCCTACATTGAAACAATCAGAAAACGTGGTTACCGCGTTGTTGCAGAAGTACAGTTTATTGATGATGAGCAATCAAAAGCCGTCGAAGGCAAATGGGTAGATACCTCCCCCTTTGTTGGGTTGAGCGCGTTTTCTTCTAATGAAAGTCAGGTATTCTTTGGAAGAGACGCCCTGGTCCGCGATTTAATTTCTAAAGCCGCTGAGCTTTTCAATCGCCAGCGGCCATTTATGCTAGTGCTGGGGCCAAGCGGCTCTGGGAAAAGTTCGCTTATTCACGCAGGTTTCTTGCCCAAACTGTTGAGTAAAAAAGGCATAAACGGTATTTATGCCTCTGATCATCTTAGTTTTGATTTAGCTGATATTAATATCGATACCAGTGCATTTACTATCGTTGAAGAAATAGCCATTCGTATGCTTGATTGGGGCAACAACGAAACGGGGCTATTTGATGGGTTCAGTGCTTCAATACTTGCGGAAAAGCTGCTTTCCTCCCCTCAGCAAATAATCGACAGAGTCAAAAGCTGGCTTGACGTGTATGAACCTAATACCACCAACTCTTACTCTTGTTTCGTTATCGTAATTGACAGGTTAGAAGTATTTCTCGCTGATACAACGATAGATGAAAAAGATAAACGCACTATTTTTACTCTTCTCGAAGCGCTTAGCGAGAGCAACCTATTTTTGGTTGTACTGATAAGTAGAAACGATTTCTACCCCCAGATATCAACGTTTGATATTTTAATGAAAAACAAAGGGCGCGGCGCTCACATAGATGTTTCCCCTCCTTCTGTAAGCGAACTTGGTCAAGTCATAAAACTGCCCGCTATCGCCGCCGACCTATCGTGGGAGAAAGATGAAGCAACAAACGCTACATTAGACGATATCATTTTAGGCGATGCTGCATTAGCGCCAAACTGCCTGCCATTGCTACAGTACACATTACAAGAACTCTATTGGCAGCGCGAAGGTAAAGTACTAAAGAACAAGACATACCAAGCATTGGGTAAAATTGATGGCGCCATCGGATTCAAGGCAGAATCAACATTTATAAAAATGCCCCACGCCGTTCAAAACGCATTGAGCTCAATACTCCCGCTTATCATCAATTTGTCTGGTAGCAACACCATTACCAGTAAAACAGCCCCGTGGGAAAGTTTAGACAACGAAAATGAACGCTGCTTTGTTGAGCTTATGGTGGAACAGAGATTGTTCGTATCTTTCTTAAATCAAGGGCGCGCCTGCTTCAAAGTGGCTCACGAAGCGGTATTGAGTAAGTGGGAGCGGGTACAGCAATGGATAATGGAGCATCAAAGCGCGCTATCAGCTAAAGCGGCACTTAATCAACAGACCCAACTATGGATAGAAAATAGTTTTGCAGAGGCTTACCTCATTCCAGCAGGAAAACCGCTTCTAGACGCTAGTGCACTTTTAACTGCAAACTATATTCGCTTAACCAACGAAGAAAAAAAGCTTATAAAACACAGCCAGCGAAAGGTAAGAACGCGAAACCTATTTAAAGGGTTAACCGCCGCGCTATTAGCTACATTAGCGGTGTTATCGTTTGCCGCAATGCTGCACAGTCAACAGTCTCAAGCGTTAGCTGAACGAAAGCGGTTAGAAGCCGAAAATCTAATGGGGTTCATGATCGGCGACTTCGCGGATACCTTACGACGGGTTAAGAGAATGGATTTACTCGAGGGCGTCAGTCAGCATGCTTTAAAATATGTAGCTGAAGCACAGGAAAATAGCGCTGGCTGGCTTAATAGCACGTCTCCAAAACCGAGTTTTGAGCTTCGATTTCAACACGCGCTTTCGCTGCAGGCTATGGCAGAAGTACGTTTTTACCGTGACGATACTGAACAAGCCTTAATGCTATATGAAGAGGCCGATACACGTTTATTAGAACTTCTCGAAGAAGCGGAACAGCACTTCGAATTGTTAAAAGCGGCAGGCGCAAACGCATTTTGGATTGGCCATATACACAATACGCATAACAACGATTTTGACTCAGCGCAGTCTTATTTTGAGCGATACCTCAAACATAGCGAAACCATGCTTTTTGTTAAACCAAGTGACAGTACAGCAAAACTTGAAGTTGCTTATGCTAAAAGCTCATTGGGGAGTTTAGCCTACGACAGGTATCAATTTGAGCAGGCATCCTCGCTTTTTAAAGCATCTCTGGCACTTAAAAAAGAGGTATCTGAAGGCACTGAAAATAGTGAAGACGCTAAGCTGTACGCGACCAATTCTCTGTCATGGATAGCGTCTGCTAACATACACTTAGGCAAATACAAAGATGCCTACACCATCTTTAGCCAAGCAGAGACAGTGTTAGATGAGATAGGACAATCTGATTCTGCCAATGGCTCAATCATCGAAAATCACGTTGCGATTTTAATTCAAAAGGCCAACTTAGAGAAGTTCTTAGGCCTTAACCAAGCCTATGAGCAAAGCTTATCTCAAGCGTACGCCTCGATTTTACGCGCCCTTGCACAAGACCCTGAAAATAGCGCTTGGCAGAAAGACAAAGCGACCGTTGAGTCTTATTTGATACAGAGTGAATTACCTTTGAAAGCGTCAGTTGACATTGATGCGCTACTTAGCCAATCGATATCACTGGACATCCCATGGGTAACCAATAGAGTAGCGGAAACCTTACAAATGGATGGTCACTGGCAAAAGGCCAAACCGTCAATCGACTATTTTATTACTTCATTTTCTGACGACGGAATAAGCAACGACATAACTCATTTAGAAAATGCGATAGTAACGCTAAAAAGCTTACTTCTTATTCATAGGCAAAAAAACGAATCTAACGATAAGCAACTCGCTTTAACCTACTGCCAAAAAGCCGCTCAGCGAGCAAACGAACTTATTCGGATGTCAAAACATCCAGATATCATATTAGCGTTTAACTACACAAAACGCTGTCGTCAGATAGATGAGAACCTAAAGATGTCTGTAGATAAATATCTCTCACAGCTAACACCAATAAAATACTCTCAATTACAAAAAGGAAATTAAAAATGGCGGGACAAGTACCGGTTTACGAATTTAACGTATCTGTCGAGAATGAAAAAAGCTCTCCAACTTATGTAATTACAACCAAAGATGGTAAGCCATCATCAGGTAGCGTAAGCGTCAACGAACCCAATACAACCATTATCTACACACTAAATGAGGACTCTGCTCACTTACAGTTTGTAGGGCCGGATATTAGTGGTGATGTTGGCAATAACATCAGTTTTAGTATCGCTAACAATGGTAGTAGCTTGATCCTCGTGGATTCGGACGCAACGATTGGTAATATTTGCATTAAGCTTGTTACGGCACCTCGCGGAATGGTCTACACGAGTGCAGACCCTGAAGTCATTAACAAAAATAAAACCTGAACACCCCTTGTTTCTTTAGGCCTTCAATAAGCATAAGTGTTAGGGCCTAGAGATAACAAATTTGATCTCTCCCCTGCGCTTTTGCTTGATAAAGAAGCGTATCCGCTGCGTTTAACAGAGACTCTTTACTTTCATAGCGGTGATTTTCATTAGTCGCTACGCCCATACTAACAGTAAGCCTATTATTCGATGAGAAAACAAAGTGTCTTGAACTTAATTGCGCCAAATGCCTTTTAATCCTTATTGCTAAAAGTTGCGCCGTTTGGGCAGAACAATTCGGCAGTACTATTGCAAACTCTTCACCACCATAACGAGCCGCAAGCGTATCTCGATTTGGCATGCTTAAGTCAAGTAGATCACCTATTCGTTTTAGACAACGGTCTCCAGCAATATGCCCATACTCATCGTTGAACAACTTAAAGTGATCTATATCAATAAGAATAAGACTTATCGGTAAATTATTACTATTGCATAGAATCCACTGACCAGTTAGGTATTCTGAAAACTTATGGCGATTTGCTAGGCCAGTCAAAAAATCAGTTTCCGCTTTTTTCTTTAACGTTGCATACTCGGCTTTATGTAGCGTCAAGTCTCGTAAGATACAAATGAATAAAGAGTTGTTGGCTGAAAGCTCTTCCGGAAGAGAGGAAATTGAAATCTCAACACTGACATTATGGTACGGTTTATTTTGTTGTTTGATAACAACTTCAAATGGCGGTGACTCTATAGTTCCGCTCTCAGAACTATCTAAACACTGAATCACGTGGCTTTGCACTTTGCCTGTGTCATCAGAAAAAAAGCTCAGCAAGTTTTCACTTAGTAATACTTCACGTGTCTGACCTATTAGCGCGGACGCATTTGTGTTCACCATCTCAATTGTGCCATTGGCGTTTACTACTATAACCGCTTCGTTTATAAAATTAATCATCCTGCCCAATGAGCTGTCTTTGTAGAAATTGAATAATTTAAGAGGAGAATTTACGGTTTTATTTTTGCTTAACATAGATGACTGCATTCCAAGCTGCCTCCAATAGGCGTTGATTTGCATATAAGACTAACGGCATCTACACATTTATACCTTCCGAACACCTTCTATTGTAAGCTTATGTTTATAATGTGTTTTTTGCTTTAGGAAGTCTATCGAAAGCTCTTCCCACGGTAATTTTTTAACACTACAGTATCCTCACGATTATGGGATCAGAGTACATTAAGCAAAAAAACCCGCCGTTAGGCGAGTTTAGTAGTGCAATATCGTGACGCTCTTTGTCGCGCTGCTTTTACTATAGTAGCCCGCAAGGAGGACACACAGTAAGTAGCGGGGTCAGAGTACATTTCTCTGATTTAACGGCACTGGGGATAAGGGTATAACTATGTTCTGATATTTAAAGTAATAAAGTACTCTGGCCCCAATTTATTCTTTCTGCCAAACGCAAAAAACCCGCCGTTAGGCGGGTTTTTCTTAATGGGACCTGGCAGTGTCCTACTCTCACATGGGGAAACCCCACACTACCATCGGCGCTAATACGTTTCACTTCTGAGTTCGGAATGGAATCAGGTGGTACCGTATCGCTATGGCTGCCAGGAAAAACTTTTAGTGCAGAATCATGACGTTTTTTGTCATGCTGCTCTTTTTAATAACTACGCGCAAGGAGGACCAACAGTACTCTTTAGAGTCTATTTAATCATCGTTGCTTAATAACTAACAAATCGGAAAGTTTGATATTAATTCAATCAGTGAGTAAC